>Ga0137373_10003041_pt1 | contig 18418 bp, 14 predicted proteins | sample SagtaG_5_FD_104912 | JGI IMG/M metagenome (GOLD analysis project Ga0137373, IMG submission 104912) | Vadose zone soil microbial communities from Sagehorn Ranch, Mendocino, California, USA - Sage1_R_80_16 metaG | ecosystem: Environmental > Terrestrial > Soil > Vadose zone | place: USA...
GATCCTGAAGCTCTCGAACAAGATCGACTCCGCCGTGAAGGGCGAGATGTCGAAGACGCAGCGCGAGTACTACCTGCGCCAGCAGCTCAAGGCGATCAAGGAGGAGCTCGGCGAGCTCGGCGAGGAGGAGGAGGAGCTCGACGAGCTGGCGGAGCGGCTCAAGAAGGCCGGGCTGCCGCCCGAGGTGGACAAGGTCGCGCAGAAGGAGCTCAACCGGCTGAAGTCGATCCCGACCGCCTCGTCCGAGTACACGGTCGCGCGGACGTACCTCGACTGGATCGCCGACCTGCCGTGGTCGAAGCGCAGCGACGACAACCTCGACATCGAGAACGCGCGCGGGATCCTCGACTCGGACCACTACGGGCTCCAGCAGATCAAGAAGCGGATCCTCGAGTACCTCGCGGTCCGCAAGCTGAAGAACGACATGCGCGGCCCGATCCTCTGCTTCGTCGGCCCGCCCGGCGTCGGCAAGACTTCCCTCGGCCAGTCCATCGCCCGGGCCATCGGGCGCAAGTTCGTGCGGCTCAGCCTCGGCGGCGTGCGCGACGAGGCCGAGATCCGCGGGCACCGGCGCACGTACGTCGGCGCCCTCCCCGGCCGGATCATCCAGTCGATGAAGAAGGCCGCGACGGTGAACCCCGTCATGATGCTCGACGAGATCGACAAGCTCGGGGCGGACTTCCGCGGCGACCCGTCCGCGGCGCTCCTCGAGGTGCTCGATCCCGAGCAGAACTTCAGCTTCTCCGACCACTACCTCGACCTGCCGTACGACCTCTCGAAGGTCATGTTCATCGGGACGGCGAACCTGCTCGATCCGATCCCGGGCCCGCTCAAGGACCGCATGGAGATCCTCGAGCTGCCCGGCTACACGTTCGAGGAGAAGGTCCACATCGCGCAGAACCACCTCATCCCGAAGCAGCTCAGGGAGCACGGGCTCTCGCCGGAGGCCATCACCCTCACCGAGAAGGCGCTCATCAAGATGGTGATGGCGTACACGCGCGAGGCCGGCGTCCGGAACCTCGAGCGGCGGATCGCCGACGTGTGCCGCGCGGTCGCGGTCGAGGTGGCGAGCGGAAAGGTCACCGTCGGCTCGAAGCGGGCCGTGGACGAGGTCGACCTGCCCGACATGCTCGGGCCGGAGAAGTTCTACAACGAGACGGCCGAACGCACGGAGATCCCGGGCGTCGCGACCGGGCTCGCCTGGACCGCGGCGGGCGGCGACATCCTCTTCATCGAGGCGACCAAGATGGCGGGGAAGGGGTCCCTCACCCTCACCGGCCAGCTCGGCGACGTCATGAAGGAGTCGGCCCAGGCCGCGCTCTCGTACCTGCGCTCGAAGTCCGACAACCTCGGCATCGCGTCGAACTTCCTCGAGAAGACGGACATCCACCTGCACTTCCCGGCGGGCTCGATCCCGAAGGACGGTCCGAGCGCGGGCGTGACGATCCTGACAGCGCTCGTGTCGCTCCTCACCGGCATCCGCGTCCGCTCGGACGTGGCGATGACGGGCGAGGTCACGCTCCGCGGCCTCGTCCTGCCGGTCGGTGGCATCAAGGAGAAGGTGCTCGCCGCCCACCGCGCCGGGATCAAGCGGGTCATCATCCCCGCCCGGAACGAGAAGGACCTCGTGGACGTTCCCGCGCAGGCGCGCAAGGAGCTCGAGTTCGTCTTCGCGGGCCACATGGACGACGTGCTCAAGGCCGCGCTCGAGGAAAGCCCGATCGGCCGCAAGCCGCCGCCGGAGCCGGAGGGCGAGAAGAAGCCCGCGCCGAAGAAATCCGAGGAGGTCCGGGTCTAGACGCGGGGCGTCCGCGGTGGCGCAGCGCGTCCTCCTCACCGGCACGCCCGGCGCCGTCCTCGAGGCGGTCGCCGGGGCGCTCGCTTCCGCGGGGCTCTCGTCGCGCCACGTCCCGATGGGACCGGACGGCGGCCTGCGGCTCGAGATCGCGCCGGGCGGCGCGCTCGCCGTCGTCCACCTGGGCCTGCGCACGCCGCGCGAGACGGACGAGGCGGTCCGCGCCGAGGCCGAGGCCGCGGCGGCCGCCGGCGCGGCGGAGCTCGCGCGCGCGGCCGGGGCGCGCCGCCTCGTCCACGTCTCGACGGTCGGCGTCTACGGCAAGCCGAGGAACCTGCCCTGCCGCGAGGGGGAGCTGAAGGCGCCAAGGACCGCGCACGAGCGGATCCGCTGGCGCGCGGAGCAGGCGAGCTGGGCCGCGTTCCGCCGCGGCGCGCCGCTCACGGTCCTGCGCCCGACGATCCTCTACGGCCCGACGCTCCGCGGCGGGCCCGTCCGTGCGCTCTCGCTCGTCGCGCTCCTCGCGCAGCGCCGCCGCCACGTGCCGATCCTCCGGCGCGGGCCCGTCGCGCACCTCGTCCACCTCGACGACCTCGCGCGCGCGGTGGCCCACGTCGTCACGCACCCGGACGACCGCGCCGTCGTCGGGCGCGCGTTCAACGTCGGCGACGACGCGCCGCTCCCGCTCGCGGAGCACCTCGACACCGCGCTCACCGCGCTCGGCTACCGCCCCGGGCGAATCCTGCCCGCACTCCCACGGATCACGGGTGCGCTGCTGTGGCTGTTCCGACACGTCCCGGATCGCGCGCTGCTCGAGCCGCTCAACCGGCGGCTCGCGGAGCGCTGGGCGGGGCTGCCCGTGCGCGCCCGCGCGGCGGCCGCGATCCCGCCGCGCGTCGACCGCGAGGCGCTCCATTGGATGAGCGCGGACCACTACTACGACACGAGCCGGCTCGCCTCGATCGGCTGGCGCCCGCTCCACCCCGTCTCGACGCCGGCGGTGATCGAAACGATCGGCGCGCTGCTCGCGCAGGGCTACCTCCCGCAGACCGGCGCGCGCGCCCTGCCCGCCGGGTAGCTCGGCGCGGGATCGCCTCCTCCTCCCCCCACCGAGCCGTGGAGTGGCCGCGGGCCGGGCGGGCGTGTCATAGTGTCGGCCTCGATCCCGGCACCGATGTCGTGATTCGCGACGGCATGTGCGGGCGTTCGTGTGGGGAAACGTAGGCGGCGATGAATGAGGTAGAGCCGACTTCCGAGGGAGGACGCGAGGAGCCGCCGGTCATCCGGATGCTCGGCCGGTACGCGCTCCTCGAGCAGGTCGGCAGCGGGGGGATGGCGGTCGTGTACCGCGGCCGCGACACCGCGCTCGATCGCGAGGTCGCGGTGAAGCTGCTGCACCCGCACCTCGCGTCGGCGGCCGACTCGCGGGCCCGCTTCTCGCGTGAGGCGCGCGCGGTCGCGCGCCTCGCCCACCCGGGCATCGTCGAGATCTACGACTACTCCGGCGACGCCGCGGTCGAGAGCTACCTCGTCACCGAGTTCGTGCGAGGCCACACCTTGCGCGTGTTCGAGCAGGAGGTCGGCTTCGGCTTCCCCGAGGTGGCGATGCTCGTCGGCCGCGCGCTCGCGGACGCGCTCGTCCACGCCCACTCCGCGGGCGTGATCCACCGGGACCTGAAGCCCGAGAACGTGCTCGTGAAGCGGGACGAGCCTCCCGCGGTGAAGCTCGCCGACTTCGGCATCGCGCGCATCCTCGCGTCAGACGAGCGGATGACGCTGACGGGCGCGCTCGTCGGCTCGCCGCATCACATGGCGCCCGAGATCGTGGAGGGCAAGGACGCCGACGCGCGCAGCGACGTCTTCTCGCTCGGCACGATCCTGTACTGGCTCGCGACCGGGAAGCTTCCGTTCGCAGCCGCGAACCCGACCGCCATCCTGCGCCGCGTGCTCGAGGGGGACGTCGAGGACCCCCGTCTCGCCGACGCGCGGGTCCCCGATCCGCTCGCGGAGCTCGTCCTGCGCTGCCTCGCGCTCGACCCCGCGCTCCGCCCCCAGCACGCGGCAGAGGTCCGCGACGCGCTCGATCGCGTGCTCGCACAGGTCGGGCTCGAGCGGCCCGAGGAGGCGCTCCTCGCGTTCCTGCGCGACCCGACCGCGTTCAGGGCGTCGTTCCCCGCCCGCGCGGTCGCGACGCTCACCGCGCTCGGCGACGGCGCCCTCGCCGAGGGCTCCTCGGCGCGCGCGCTCGACTTCTTCAACCGCGTCCTCGCGCTCGACCCGGCGAACGAGGTCGTGCTGAGAAAGCTCACCCGGCTCACACGGCGCCGCCGCACCCGGCGCGTCGCGACCTGGACGGGCGGAGCGCTCGTCGCGTGCGGGGCGCTCGCGCTCGCGGCGCCCGCGTTCCTGCGCCGCGCGCCTGCCTCCGGCCCGCCGGCGCTCGCAACTCCTGCGCCCCCGGCGGCGTCCGTGCAGGCGCCGCCGGCCGCTCCGGCCGCTCCGGCAGCGCCGGAGCCGCTCCCGGCGGCGGCGCCCGCGCCCGCGCGCGCCCCGGGATCCGCCCGCCCCGCCCCGACGCGCGCGGGCGAGCGCGTGGGGCGGGCGGCGTCCCTCGCGATCCACGTCCGTCCCTACGCGCAGCGCGCGCTCCTCGACGGCATCGAGGTCTCGCGGGACGAGCAGCTGGTCCGGGTCGCGATCCCGCCCGGCCGGCACGAGCTGCGGATCGAGCACGCCTGCTGCGCCACTTTCGTCCGCGAGATCACCGCGGCGGAGGCGGCCGCCGCGGGCGAGATGCGCGTCCCGCTCGAGCCGCGCCCGGCCCGGCTGCGGGTGGACGGCGACCCCACGACGCGCGTGTTCGTCGACGGGCAGCCGGCCGGGACCGCGGGCGACTCGCAGCGCGCGCCGATCGCGGTCCGCGTCCCGCCCGGCGGCGCGAGCCCGTACGAGGGGGCGTCGCGCATCCGGCTCGAGCTCGCCGGGATCGCCCCGACTGAGGTCCAGGTGAACATCCGCGCCGGCGAGTCGTTCACCGTGGCCGGGCCGCAGGCCGGCTCCGCGGGAGACGAGCCGTGAACGCGATCCCCCTCCTGCTCGCGCTCGCGCTCGCCGCGCCTCCGGACCTGAAGCGCGCGAAGGACCGGTTCGACTTCGGCGCCTACGCCGACGCCGCCGGGTCGCTGCGCCAGATGCTCGCCCGTGCGCCCGACCTCACCGACGCGGAGGCGGTGGACGCGTACCGGATGCTCGGCATCGCCGAGTACCAGCTCGGCGACCGGCTCGCCGCGCGCGCCGCCTTCGTGAACCTCCTGTCGTTCGAGCCGGACTACGGCCTCGACGCCTTCCTCGTGCCGCCGCCCATCGTCGAGTTCTTCGACGCGGTGAAGAAGGAGCACGAGCCCGCGCTCGCTCCGCTCCGGGAGCGGCGGCGCGAGCTCGCGCAGCAGCGCCGGCTCGCGGACGACGCGAAGCGGCGGCTCCTCACGGAGGAGCAGGCGCGCACGGGCGCGCCCGGGAAGGTCGTCCGGATCGAGCAGCGCGTGTACCTCTTCAACTGGATGCCGCTCGGCGCGGGGCAGTTCCAGAACGGCGAGCGGGCGAAGGGCACCGCGATCGCGGCGGGGCAGCTCGTGCTCGGGCTCGTGAACATCTCGGCGATCGTCGTGCACAACCAGATCGCGGACGACCGAACGCGCACCTGCATCTCCGGGCAGCCCGGCTGCACGCGGCCGCCCTACAGCGACTCCGACCGGACCCTCATCAGCCAGGTCGACACGCTGAAGTACGTCTCCGCCGGCCTGTTCTGGGCGCTCTACGCCTACGGGGTCTGGGACGCTCACCGGAACTTCGTCCCCCGCATCGAGACCGAGATCACGCCCGGCCAGCCCGGCGGCGCGCTGAAGCTCGAGTGGTCGTTCTAGGAAGGCGCCCGTGGCGACCCTGATCGTGAAGAGCGCGGACGGCACCGAGCGCGAGATCGCGCTCGTGAAGCGGATCACGAGCGTCGGCCGGGACGCCGAGAACGACGTCGCCGTCGCGGACCCCGGCGTCGGCCGGACCGCCCTGCACATCCACTTCGACGGGAAGGACTACAACGCGGCCGCGCACGACGCGGCCGACATGACCGTGAACGGGAAGCGGCGCGCGACCTGGCGGCTCGGCCCGGGCGACCGGATCCGGGTGGGCGCGACCGAGCTCTTCTTCGACCCCGCCCCGCGCGCGGCCGCCGCGCGGCCGCAGTCGGGCCAGCGGCTCCTCGCGCTCGACTCGCTCGTCCGCTTCTCCGAAAGGCTCCTCGGGGCTACGGACCTCGCGCGCCTCCTCGACGAGCTGCTCGACGCGCTGCTCGAGGTGACCCACGCCGACAAGGGGTTCCTCATCCTCCTCGACGATGGGGAGATGACGGTCCGCGCAGCTCGCAACGTCGCGCGGGAGACCATCGAGAACGCGATGGCGCGCGTCTCGGACTCGATCATCCAGCGGGTGGTCGAGACCGGGCGGCCGATCGTCGTCGCCGACGCGCTCCACGACGCCGAGTGGTCCGGGTCCTCGTCCGTCGTAAACCTGAAGCTCTGCTCGGTGATGTGCGCGCCGCTCATGCAGAAGGGCGACGTGTTCGGCGTCATCTACCTCGGCAACGACAACGTCGTCTCGCTCTTCGACGACCGCGCGCTCGAGCCGCTCACCGTCTTCACGGCGCAGGCCTCGCTCCTCGTCCAGAACGCGATGCTGCTCGACTCGCTCCGGCGCGAGAACGTCGCGCTCAAGGAGGCCGTCCAGTCGAAGCAGTACGGCGACCTCATCGGGGCGGGCGCCTCGATGCGCGAGGTCTACCGGCGGATCGAGAAGGTCGCCGCGACCGACATCTCCGTGCTCGTCTCGGGCGAGACCGGCACCGGGAAGGAGGTGGTCGCGCGGGAGATCCACCGCCGCTCGCCGCGCGCGCAGGGGCCGTTCGTCGCCGTCAACTCCGGCGCCATCCCCGAGTCGCTCCTCGAGTCGGAGCTGTTCGGGCACGTGCGCGGCGCCTTCACCGGCGCGATCGCGACGCGCGTCGGCCGCTTCCAGGCGGCGCACGGCGGCACGCTCTTCCTCGACGAGATCGGGGACATGCCCGCCGCGCTTCAGGTGAAGATCCTCCGCGCGCTGCAGGACCGCACCGTCGTGCGCGTCGGCGACACGCGGCCGGAGCCCGTGGACATCCGCGTGATCGCGGCGACGAACAAGGTGCTCGAGGACGAGATCAAGAAGGGCAACTTCCGCGAGGACCTCTACTACCGGCTCAACGTCGTGAAGATCGAGCTGCCGCCGCTGCGCGAGCGCGGCGAGGACCTCGTCGTCATCGCCAAGTGGTTCCTGCAGAAGTACGGGAAGGAGTTCGGCGCGCGCGTCCGCGGCTTCACCCCGGGCGCGCTCGTCGCGATGCGGAAGTACGCGTGGCCGGGGAACATCCGCGAGCTCGAGAACCGCGTGAAGAAGGCGGTCGTCCTCGCGGACAAGCCGCTCGTCTCCGCGGAGGACCTCGACCTCCGCCCCGAGATCCTCGAGCCCATCCTCGCCCTCGCCCACGCGAAGGACGAGTTCCAGAAGCGCTACATCAACGAGGTGCTCGCGCGGAATGGCGGGAACCGCACGAAGACCGCGAAGGACCTCGACGTGGACCCGCGCACCATCTTCCGGCACCTCGAGCGGCTCGACGCAGAGCGGCGCGGCGAGCCCGCGCCCCCGGACGAGGAGCTCGACCCGTGAAGCGCGCCACCCTCGCCCTCGCGCTCGTCCTCGCGGGCTGCCCCATCCCGCAGCCGCTCCCGGATTATCCGCCGGGGACGATCACGCCGCCGCGGATCCTCGTGGACGAGATCGCCGGGGACGGGAACCCGATCATCTTCGTGCCGAGCGACTGCCTGTCGACGGAGCCCTTGTATCCGCTGGCGGCGCGAATCTTCGACTCGAACCCCATCGAGACGGTCGATACGCGCTGGTTCGTGAACTACGATCCGCGGTTCGCTGCGTACTCGCGCACCTGGCGCGAGAACCCCGTTCCACCGAATGCAGAGACGACGAACCTCCTCCGGGAGGTTCCTCCGCGCATCGGCAACGCGCAGCAGTTCTTCGACTTCGAGCCATACCAGCACCCGCCGGCGCACGACGCGCCCTGGCCAGAGCACGGCTCGCCGTGGCGGGAACCCGGGATCCTGCGCGTCGTCGAGCTCGTCGTCTCGAACGGCTTCGACCCCGAGGCGAGTAGCACTCCGCTCCCGAATCGAAAGGTGAAGCCCGAGTTCGAGACGCAGGTCCACCGCTGGGTGTTCCTGACCGTGCCGGAGTCATCCGAGCATCCCTGCCCGCAGTAGCGCGAACCCGCAGCCGCCCGTCAGCGCCGCTCGGTTGACCGCGCCACGGCGGCCTGCGCCGCCTGCAGCGCGTCGGCCGCGGCGCGGGCGAGGCTCGCCTCGTCCTGCGCGAACCGGTTCACCTGCACGGCGTAGGCGCGGTGGAGGCGCAGCACGGCGTCGCGGGCGGTGGCGAGCTCGCGGCGCCCACCGGAGCCCTGCGGCTCCGGCTCGTCCGCGTCGACCCGGCAGCGGTCGCCGAGGTCGTCGAGGCGCCGCTCCCACTCGCGCGACCAGACCTGCCAGCGCCTCACGGCGTCGCTTCCCGCGCCGAGCTCCACGCCCAGCCGCCAGGCCCGCTCGTTCTGCTCGAGGTGGAGCGCCTCGAGCTCGGTGACGCAGACGCGGAGCGTCGCGCGGGTCGGCAGCGCGGCGGACGGCCGGGGGGGCCCCCGGAGGTTCTCCACGACGCTCCGGATGGTGAGCCCGACCGCCACGGCGACCACCGTGAGGTAGATCACCCACAGGGCGATCCGGAACGGGCGCAGCCGAGGGTCGCGTGCCATCGAGGCCCGGACTGTGCCAAAGGGCCGGCCCTCCGTCCACCGCGGCGTTCCGGAGGAGGTGGGTCGGACCGCGCGCGCCAGCACGAGGTCCTGGCGGCGGATCCCCGCGTCGGGGTGGCCCGGAAGGGAAACCGACGTCAGGGAGCGTGAATGCTCAACGCTCGCGGGCGAGGACGTCGAGGAAGGTGCAGTGGCGGCCGCTCGCGATCGCGCGGATGCAGCGGACGTAGAACGCGGGTCCCCACAGCCGGAGGATCGTCACCGAGTGGATGAGCACGTCGCGGCTGGTGATCGTTCCCTGCACGCCCGCGGTCCACTGCATACGCGGTGCCGAGTCGCAGCAGGGGAAAATCGCCCGTTCGGCGCGGGGGCGAGGAGCGTCGGCCGATCTCACCGGGGCGGTCGGTCGTCTTTTCCGTGTCGTGTGCGCACGAAATTACAGTGCGCCGCTCTCGGGGCAGGCGGGGCTACCGGCGCCCGACGCGCCGCTCGAGCTCCGCGAGGGGCAACTCGAACACCACCGGGCGCCCGTGCGGGCAGCGCGCCTTGAAGTCGATCGCATCGAGGCCGTCGAGCAGCGCGCGCGCCTCGTCCGGGGAGACGTCCTGGTTCGCGCGGACCGCCGCGTGGCACGCCATCGTGGCGAGGAGATCGTGGAACGCGTCGTCCATGGCGCTGCCCCGCTCCACCTCGGCGAGCTGTCCGGCGAGGTCGAGGAGGAGCGCGGGCAGGTCCACCCCTCCGAGCGCCGCGGGCGCCCCCTTGACGGCGAACGCGTCGCCGCCGAACGGCTCGACCTCGAGCCCGAGCCGCCGCAGCTCCGCGAGCCCGCCCTCGAGCGCGCGCGCCGCGGCCGGCGCGACCGTCACGACGTGCGGCAGGAGGAACGGCTGCACCGGGATCGCGCGCGTCCGGAACGCCTCGCGCAGCCGCTGGAACAGGAGCCGCTCGTGGCTCGCGTGCTGGTCCACGACGACGAGCGCGCCCCCCGGCCCCTCGCAGAGCAGGTACGTCCGGGCGTGCTGCCCCACGAAGCGCAGCGACGAGAAGTAGCCGGCGGGCCTCGACCCCGCCCCGTCCGTGACCGGAAACGCGAGCGGCGCCGTCGCTCCGTCCCCGAACGCGACGAGCGGAAGCGATGCGCCGCTCCCCTCCGGCGGGCGCGCGCCGCGCGCCCACGCGAGGACGTCGGCGGCCGCCTCCGCGGCGACGAGCGCGGCCCCGGGCTCCGCGCCACCGTGGGCACCGCCCCCGGCGATCGCCCCTCCCGGGGACCGCCCGAGCCACGGCGCCGTCCGGAGCGCGCCCGCGACCGCGTGGAAGATCGCGTCCTGCACCTCGCGCGGCTCCGCGAACCGAACCTCGTGCTTCTGCGGGTGCACGTTCACGTCCACGCGGCCGAGCGGGACGCCGAGGAACAGGATCGCGGCGGGGTGGCGGCCGGAGGGCAGCGATCCGGCGAACGCCCGCAGGACCGCGTGCGCCGCGCTCCGGTCGCGCACCCATCGCCCGTTCACGAACAGGTAGATGGCGCGCCCGGTCGCCTCCGAGTGATCGGGAGAACAGACGACGCCGCGCACCCGCACGCCGCCGCGCTCCCCGTCCACCGCGACGAGGTGTCGGTGCGCCTCGCGGCCGAGCGCCTGGATCGCGCGCTCCGCGAGCGGCTCACCCGCCCGTGCCGTGAGCGCGAGCCGCCCGCCGCACCGGAGCGAGAACGAGACGTCCGGACGCGCGCGCGCGAGCCGGACGACCGCTTCGGTGACGTGCCCCGTCTCGGTCGCCGCCGCGCGCATGAACTTGCGGCGCGCCGGGGTGTTGTAGAAGAGGTCGCGCACCTCGACGGTGGTCCCGCGCGGCCGGCCGACCGCACCGATCTCGCGGAGCACCCCGCCCTCGACGTCCACGCGGGTCCCGTCGCCATCCTCGCCCGGCGAGGTCTCGAGCCTGAAGCGCGACACCGACGCGATCGCGGGGAGCGCCTCACCGCGGAAGCCCATCGTCGCGATCGCGGCGAGCCCCGCGGCGTCGCGGAGCTTGGACGTCGCGTGGCGCTCGAGCGCCAGGGCCGCGTCGTCGCGGTCCAGGCCGCAGCCGTCGTCCGCGACCCGGACGAGCGCGAGGCCACCCTCCTCCACGTCGATCGAGACCGAGCGCGCGCCCGCGTCGAGCGCGTTCTCGACGAGCTCCTTCACCACCGAGGCGGGGCGCTCGACCACCTCCCCGGCGGCGATCTGGTTCACGAGCCCGGGAGGCAGGACCTGGATGCGCGCCATCGCGCCTTCGTAGCACGAGGATCCGACTCGGCGTTCGACGCCGCGCCCCCGTTTCGACGTTTGACGCCCCGGCGAGGCACGTCTATGACGGTCGCCATGGCGGGAGGGTCGGGACGCCGAAAGGCGAAGCGGGAGAAACCGGGGGCAGCGCGTCCGCGTCGCCCCGCGCTCGGGAACGATCCGTTCGAGCGCGGCGCGGCGGAGCGCGAGCCTGCGCAGACGACCGCGGGCGCGAAGGCCTTTCCCCCGAGGGCGGAGCCCGGGGCGTCCTCGGCCGCGAACGCCTTTTCCCCCTCGCCCCCGCGAAGCGGGGGAGAGGGTCGGGGTGAGGGGGCGGACCCCAAGGCGTCCGCCGTCACGCGCGCCGCCCAGGCCGCCTCGTCCACGCTCTCCGTCGTCGAGCGCCGGCTCGACGTCGCGCTCGACGGGATCGAGGGTCGGCTCGAGGAGCTCGCCGCCCGCGCAGGACTTGGCTCGGTGCAGGGCGAGCTGCGCGAGGCGCTCGCACGGCTCCTCCCGGCGCTGCGGAGCCGGCTCGGCGGCGTCGCGAACCTCATCCGGCTGCTCGAGCCGCCGGAGCGGCTCGATCGCTTCGGCATGGACCCCCGGTTCGCCGAGCGGCTCGAGCCTGTCGTCGAGTTCTTCTACTCGACCTGGTGGCGCACCCACGTCCGCGGGATCGAGGCGGTCCCGGCAAAGGGGCCCGCGGTCGTCGTCGCGAACCACGCCGGGATCGTGCCGTGGGACGCGTTCGTGCTCCGGCGCGCGCTCCGGCGCGACCACCCCGCGCACCGCGAGCTGCGCCCGCTCCTCGACGACCGCGAGTGCGACATCCCGGTGATCGGCGCCGCCGCGGTGCGGGCGGGCGCGGTCCGGTCGAGCCCGGACGCGGCGGATCGCATCCTCTCCGCGGGCGACCTCCTCGGGGTCTTCCCCGAGGGGAGCGCGGGCGCGCGCAAGGCGTGGCGCGACCGCTACACGCTCGTGAGGTTCGGGCGGGGCGGCTTCGTCAAGGTGGCGCTCCGCGCGCGCGCGCCGATCGTGCCGTGCGCGATCGTCGGCAGCGAGGAGGCGTCGCCCGGCATCTCGCGCACGGGCTGGCTCGCCGAGCGGCTCGGGGTCCCGCTCCTCTCCGGGAATCCGGCCCTCCGGCTCGCGCCCGCCGCGCTCCTGCCCCTGCCCTCGCGGTGGTCCCTCCGCTTCGGGGACGCGATCCCGGTGGCGGAGCACGGCCCGGAGGCCGCCGACGATCCCGCGGTCGTGAACGCGCTCGCCGAGCGGGTCCGCGCCGCGGTCCAGGCGATGCTCGACGAAGACGTCGCGGCGCGCAGCTCGGTGTTCCTCTAGAGGCTGTCGAAGACGCACCCGCCGGCGGCGCAGACGCCTTCGGTTCATCTTCCCCCCTCTCCGGCAACGCCGGGGGGAGAGGGCCGGGGTGAGGGGGGCGCGCTAGCCCAGCACGAGCGCCGGATCCGGCGGAGGCGCCCCGGCGAGCTCGTCGCGGTACTTCTCGTAACCTGGCCGGCCGAGGAGCCCCTGCGCGAGCTTCTTCCCGGCCTCGACGCCGGGCTGGTCGAACGCGTTCACCCCGTACAGCCCGCCCGCGTAAGCCGTCGCGAGCTCGAGCAGCATGAGCAGCTCCCCGACCGCGCGCGCGTCGAGCCGCGGCAGCTCGATCGAGATCGTCGGCCGCCCGGCCTTGCGGAGCGCCGCCCCGGTCGCGCGCCGCTCCGCCTCGATGAGCTCGCCCATCGTGTGCCCGTGGAGATAGGCGATCTCCGCGTGCGCCGCGTACACGGGGGGGACGTTCATCGACACGTCGGCGCGCGGGTGCGTCACGCGGACGAGCGTCACGACCTTGTCGTGCGGCCCCTCCATCATGAGCTGGAGCGACGAGTGCTGGTCGGTCGCGCCCACCGCGCGGAACGGCGTCGGGCCGACGTCGGGCCGCTTCCCGAGCGACTCCGCCCACAGCTGCACGAACCAGTCGCCCGCGTCGCGCAGGGCGTCGGCGTACGGCATGAGGACGTGGATCCGTCGTCCCTTCTTGCGGTCGAGGAGGTGGAGCGCGGCGGCGTACAGGAGCGCGGGGTTCTCTCCGGCCGTGCCCGAGCGGCAGCGCGCCTCCATCGCGGCGGCGCCGGCGAGCAGCTCTGCGACGTCCACCCCGGCGGCGGCCGCCGGCAGGAGCCCGACCGCGGAAAGCGCGCTGAAGCGGCCGCCGACGTTCGCGGGCACCGAGAGCGCGCGCAGCCGCTCGGCGCCGGCGATGGCGCGGAGCGCGCCGTTCGCCGGATCGGTCACGAGGACGCAGCGCTCGCGGTAGCCCTCCTCGCCGAACCGGGCGAGGCACCGCTCGCGGAGCGCGAGGTGCTGCGCCATCGTCTCCGCCGTCCCGCCCGACTTCGTCACGGTCGCGAAGCACGTCTCGGCGAGGTCGAGCGTCCCGAGGAGCGCCTCGAACGTCGCCGGGTCGGAGTTGTCCGGGAAGAAGATCCGCAGCGCGCCGCGCCGCTCGCGCGGGAGGAGGTTGTGGAACGGGTGCGCGAGCGCGGAGACGATCGCGCGCCCGCCGAGCGAGCTGCCGCCGATCCCGAGCACGAGCAGGTTCTCGAACCGGCCGGCGAGCTCGCGCGCGAGCCGGACCGCGGCGTCCGCGCCCGCGGCGTCGGCGGGCAGCTCGGCAAACCCGAGCTCGCCGCTCTTCCGGCGCGCCTCGAAGGCGTCGAACGCGGCGCGCGCTGCGGGCGCGAGCGCGGCGAGGTCGGCGCGGTCGAGGCCGCCCGCCGCCGCGTCGAAGCAGCCGTTCACGTCGAGCTTCAGCCGGTCCATGGTGGTCCCCCTCCGTCGCGGTCCGGAGGGACTCTAGCCGCGGCCCGGGGTGCTGGCGAGGCTTCGCTCGAGCCCGGCTCGGGGAGCCCCGGTCGCCCCTTCCCCGGTGAGGTGGGCGTCGCGCACGCTCGCCGGCGGCATGCGGAGCTCGCGCACCATCCGGAGCGCCGCGAGCCCGCGGAGCACGAGGAAGGACACGTCGAGCTCCCACCAGTAGAAGCCTTGTCTCGCGGCGGACGGGTAGAAATGGTGGTTGTTGTGCCAGCCCTCGCCGAACGTGACGAGCGCGAGGCCGAGGCTGTTCCGGGAGCCCTCGCCGGTCTCGTACCGCCGCCGACCGAGGACGTGCGCGAGCGAGTTGATCGCGAAGGTGGCGTGCCAGAGCGCCGCGGTCGAGACGAAGAAGCCCCAGAGGAGCGCCGGCCAACTTCCGGCGAGGAAGAGCCCGGCCGCGAGCGCCACCGGGAACAGCGCCTGGAACCGGTCGACGAAGCGCAGCTCCGGAAAGCGCGCGAGGTCCTTCACGCGCTCGTTCTTCGTCGCGTGGTGACGCCGCGAGAGGATCCATCCGACGTGGCTCCACCAGAACCCGCGGCGCAGGGGCGAGTGGACGTCGTCCGGCCCGTCGGAGAACCGGTGGTGATCGCGGTGGTGCGCCGCCCACCAGAGCGGGCCCTTCTGCGCCGCAGTGGCGCCGAGGACCGCGAGCGCGAGCTGGAAGGCACGCGAGGTCCGGTACGCGCGGTGCGAGAAGTAGCGGTGGTAGCCCGCGGTGATGGCGAACATCCGGACCGCGTAGACGACGGCGGCGAGCGCGAGCCAGCGCCAGGCGAACGGGACGAGGAACGGCGTCGCGACGGCGACCGCGTGGGCGGCGACGAACGGGATCGAGGCCACCCAGTCCGGGCGGTCGAGGTCGACGGGAGCGTGCATGGGGCAGTGATCTGGGAAGCGCGCGTCACCGGCGCGTCATCGCGGCAGCGGGCCGCCTGCCCCCGGGGGGATGCCGCCCGCGAACCCAGGGCCCACCCTTCTCGGAGGGATGGTCCGAGGGACGGCGGCGCCGCCGCCGAGCGGAGGGCCGCGATGGTCGTCGGGACGGAAGATGGACGGGATGTCCAGAAGCAATCGTTCATCCTCCTCATGGCCGAGACGCTGCCGCTCGCCGGCTACGGCGGAGTCCGGGCGGATCTCCCCGGCTGGGACCAGCCGGAGGTGATCCACGGCGCCATGCGCGATCACCGGCCGAGCCTCTTCTGCGACGCCCCGAAGCCGACCTTCATGGACGTCATCTCCCCGGGGCCCGTGACGCTCGAGGACGTGGCGAGCCGCTGGCAGCTCTTCGCCTCGGCGGCCGAGCTGACGGGCGGCGAGTTCCACGTCGTGATCCCGCGATGGGTCGCGGGCCGCGACGGGCGTCACATGGCGAAGCAGATCGCGGAGCTCGTCGGCGTCCGCATCGGCTACATCTGGACTGTCTGAACGGGGAGGCCACTCGCTCCGCGGAGCCTTCGGCCCCCGCGGAGCTCGCGCCCCCCCGAACCCCCGCTCGCTCCGGGGCAGCCTCATCCGGCTGCCCCTCCGCTCGCAGGCTCCGCGCCCCGAGTCAAGGAAGTGCGGGGATGGCCGAACCGCGGTCCGCTGTGAGCGCCGCCTCCGGTGCACCGGTCGACCCCGCGACCGCGCGCAAGAAGATCCAGAGCTCGCCCGCGGACTCGTCCGCGAGGTCGCCGCGCGGGCGCACGTTCCACCCGGGATGGCTCGGCAGCAACGCGAGGAACGCCGGCTGCCGCAGACGCGCCGCGACCGTGGTGAGATCCGGTCCGCGCTCACCGCCCGCGCCGCGCATGCGGTGGCAGGCGATGCAGGACTCGGCGAACACGCCGGCGCCGCGGCGCGCAGCGTCCGCAGCCCCGTCGGGCGCCGCGAGCGCGGGCCCGTACGTCTGGCGCCAGTCCACGATCTCGAACGCGACGACGTCGCGCGCCCACCAGGCGGCGAGACGCGGATCGGTCGCGAGCCCGTTCTGGTCCACCGTCGGCCACGCGAGGACCGGCGTCGCGAGCCTCACGCCGTCGGCGTGATCCGCGAGCACCGGCTTGAGCTGGCGGACGACCGTGAGCGGCACCGGGATCGCGGCGCGGTCGGCGGTCCGGACGATGACCGTGTCCGCCCCCTTTTGCAGGTCAACGCGATCGCTCACGAGCGCTGCGACGGAGGTCCCCTCCCAGAGGGTGACCCTCGCCGAGCGCGGCTCGGCCCCCTGGAGCTTCAGGCGGGGCAGGTGGTCGAGGTCGGCGCGCCCGAGCGCGTGCGGTCCGCCCTTCACTGCACCCCGGACCTCGAGGACCGCGGTGCCCTGCGGCGTCGCGGGCAGCCGCGGCTTCGCGGAGCACGCCGCGGACGCGCAGAGGAGCAGAAACCCGAGCTTTCTCATGGAGTCCTTTCGGGATATCTTGCCGGCTCTCGAATTTAAGACACGGAGCCAGAATGGCACGCGCGTTCATCGGAAGCATGGAATGCCCGGTCCACGTAGACAAGGATCTGGGCGATACCTGGGCCGTCACCGTCTACCCGCCCACGAGCGCGAAGGCCTCTCCCGCGCCACTCGTAGTGAAGCTGCAGGGAAACGACAAGGTCGCAGCGACGAAGGGCGCCCTCGAAATCCTGCAGAAGTCCGGGAAGATCGACAGGTTCGAGATGTAGCGCGCGGCGGATGCCCGACCGCGATCCCCTCGATTGGCCACGCGCCGACGACGCCCCCGGCGGGGAAGACTCGATTGCGGGGCAGCTCGCGTCGCGCATCGACGCGCTCCCGCCCGCGCCCGACGACGCGATCGACTGGGCGGCCGCCGCCGCCGTGTACGAGCGCGAGGCGGCCTCGCTCGGGCCGCGCCCTCTCGCCGCCCAGCTCCTCTACGAGGCCGGGCGCATCTACGAGGAGCGCCTCGGGGACCTCGCAGGTGCGCTGCAGTACCACCGCCGGGCCGTCGCGCTCGATCCGTCCTTCGTCCCGAACCTCCGCGCCTGCCGCCGGCTCGCGATGGAGCGCGGCGAGGACGCGCTCGCGGCGGAGGTGCTCGACGCCGAGGCGTCGATCGCCGCCACCGCCGAGGCGCGCTCGGGGCTGCTGCTCCTGCGCGGCCGGCTCCTCGCGTCGCTCGGGCGCGAGGAGGAGGCGCGCAGCGTGCTCGAGCGCGCCGTCGCGTGCGCGCCGAACGCGTTCGCCGCCGCCGAGGAGGCCGCCCGGGCCGCGGCGTCCGCGAGCGATCGCGAGGCGCTCGCGGAGGCGTACGCGCGCTGCGCCCGCGCCGCCGCCGACCGCCGCCTCTCGGCGCACTACCTCGCCGCCGCGGCCGCGCTCCTCGAGGAGGGGCTCGGCCGCGCCGACCGCGCGGGGGCGCTCGCGCTCGACGCGTTCACGCTCCTCCCCCAGGATCCGCTCCTCCGCGCCGCCGCCCGGCACCACGCCGAGCGGCTCGGCCGGACCGACGCCCTCGCGCTCATCCTGCGCTCCGAGGCGGAGGCGTCCCAGGGCGCCGCCGCCGCGGACGCCTGGCTCGCGCTCGCGCACCTCGAGGAGCGCCTCGGCCGGTCGGAGGCGGCGATCGCCGCGCTCGAGCGGGGTCGCGCGGCCGCCCCTTCGGAGCCGCTCGTCCTCTCCGAGCTCGCGCGCCTGCGTGAGGCGCGCGGCGCCTGGGCCGACGCGTGCGACGCGCTCGAGGCGCTCTCGGCCGCCCACCTCGCGTTCGACGACGCGGGCCATCTGCACGAGGCGATCGTCGCGAAGCTCCGGCGCGCCGAGATCGAGGAGGCGCAGCTCGGGCGGACGTACCAGGCGATCGCGTGCTGCCAGGAGGTCGTGGCGATCGATCCCCGGAATCGCGGCGCGCTCGCCGCGCTCGGACGGCTCTGCGCCCGCGCCGGCGACTGGGACGGGCTCCTCGCCGCGTTCGACGCGGAGGCCGCCGCCGCCCGCGATCCCCGCGAGAAGGCGCACCGGACGTTCAAGGCCGCCGAGGTGCTCGAGGAGCGGCTCGGGCGCATCGAGGACGCACTCGCGCGGTACCGCGAGGCGCTCGCGCTCGACCCGGACCTCGTGCCGGCGCGCTCGGCGCTCGAGCGCCTCTACGAGCGCGAGGAGCGCTGGGAGGAGCTCTGCGCGCTCCTCGAGGCGGAGCTCGCGGACCTGCGCTCCCCCGCCGAGCGGATCGCCCAGCTCTTCCGGATGGCGCGCCTCCGGGAGGAGCGGCTCGGAGATCTGGAGGGGGCCGCCGCGCTCTACGCGCGGATCCTCGAGATCGACCCCGGGAACCGGGTCGCGCTCCCCGCCCTCGGGGCGGTGCTCGGTCGGCTCGGCCGCATCGACGAGCTCGCCGGCGTGTTCCTGCGCGAGGCGGAGGTCGCCGACGACCCCCGGCGCAAGGTCGCCTTCCTCCAGCGCCGCGCCGAGCTGTTCGACGAGTACCTCGACGACGCCGAGCGCGCCCGCGCGGCCTGGGAGGACGTCCGCGCGCTCGCGCCGACCCACCTCCCCGCGCTGCGCGCCCTCGGACGGCTCCACGCCCGCGCCGCGCGCTGGGAGGAGCTCGCCGCGATGTACCGGGCCGAAGC
>Ga0137373_10003054_pt1 | contig 18375 bp, 12 predicted proteins | sample SagtaG_5_FD_104912 | JGI IMG/M metagenome (GOLD analysis project Ga0137373, IMG submission 104912) | Vadose zone soil microbial communities from Sagehorn Ranch, Mendocino, California, USA - Sage1_R_80_16 metaG | ecosystem: Environmental > Terrestrial > Soil > Vadose zone | place: USA...
CCGGCACGACCTTCCGCAGCGCGCAAGGGGACCACGGGTTCACCTGTTCGCACGCGAACGGCGTGGTCGACTGTGTCGGCGGCTCGCTGCCGGGCACGTTCCAGGAGTTCTATGCCGGCCTGGGCGAGCAGCAGGCGACGATCACGATTCGGGTCTTCGCGCAGTCGATCGTCGGCACGATGCACAACGAAGCGCGCGTCGATCCGCTCAATCAGATCGCCGAAATCGACGAGACCAACAACGTCGACTTCGAAGACACGAAGGTGGAAACCGGAGGCCACGACAAGGGGGCCTTCAACGAATTCAGCATCACGAAGGAGCAGACCAAGCCGTTGCCGCGCGGGGTGCCCGTCGCGCGCAACGCGATGGTCACGTACGACATCAAGGTGAAGAACGACGGAACGGATCCCGCGGTAGGCGTGGTCGTCCGCGATTTCCTGCCCGCGGGCGCCAAGTACATCGAGGCGACCGGATCGAACCACTTCCTCTGCAGCCAGTTTGCGAACTTCATCGAGTGCGCCGGCGGCGAGCTCGGCAAGTTCGGGTCCGGCACGGAGGAGGCGACGATCAAGCTGTCGATGTTCGCCCCGGATACACCCGGGAGCTATACGAACCAGGCGATCGTGGATCCGCTGAACGCGCTGCCGGAAGGAAACGAGTTCAACAACCAGGTGAACGAGCCGCTGGTCGTCGCCAATGGCGGGATCGGCGCCTATAACGATCTCACCATCACGAAGACGTCGGATCCCGCGACCGTGAAGCCGAACCAGCAGTACAAGTACGTGCTGACGGTGACGAACCTCGGGGCGAAGCCGGCGTTGAACGTCGCCGCTCGCGACGTGCTGCCCGCGGGCGTGACGTACGTCAGCGCGTCCGACACGACGCCCGGTTCCCCATCGTCCGCCTTCACGTGCTCGCACGCCGCGGCCGTCGTCGACTGCACGGGCGCGACGCTCGATGGAACCGACAACGACCTCGGACCAGTTCCGGAAGTGCGCACGATCGAGATCGTCGTCAAGGCGCCGAACAAGAACGGGACGCTGCTGAACCAGGCGTTCGTCGATCCTGAGAACACCGTTCCCGAAGGGGACGAGTTGAACAACAGCGCCACGGCGACGACCACCGTGCAGTCGGTGACGAACCTGACGATCACCAAGTCGGGTCCGACGGAATCCGAGCAGAGCCAGACGTCCACCTACACGATCAAGGTCGAGAACAAGGGCCCGGTGGGTGGAGGCACGGGTGAGGATGCGTTCGGTGTCGAGGTCGTCGACCCGATGCCGATCGGCATGATTCCGCTCGCGATCACCGCGGATCAGAACTTCCGGTGCGACATCACGGGGAACCCGATCAATGTGCTCACGTGCGTGGGCGACCTCGGGACCGGGCAGACACTGACCATCACGGTTGACGTGTTCATGACGGCCGAAGGCGGCCGCTCGCTGGACAACCAGGCGTGTGTCGATCCGGCGAACACGATCGAGGAGTACAACGAGAACGACAACTGCTCGACCGTCAGCACGCTGACCAACGTGACGCCGCCGAAGCTCTCGCCGGACCTGGTCGTCGTGAAGGCGGTGTCGCCGAGCGGACCGGTGACGGCAGGGCAGGACCTGACCTACACCGTGTCGATCCTGAATGGCGGCACGGCCAAGGCGAAGGGACCGCTGACGCTGACGGACACGCTGCCCGATCACGTGACGTTCGTCAATTACACCGCGACGAACGGGTGGACGTGCACGTTCGCGTCGCCCAAGCTCACACGCCACGAAACACCCGCACCGGCCGGCGGCGACGGCCTCGAGGTCGGCGCGTCGGCGACGATCACGATCCAGGCGACGTATGACGGGCTGGCGACGTCGCCCCTCGTCAATACGGCAAAGGCCGACAAGGCGTTCGTCGACCCGGCACCGGACGACACGCACGAGGACGAGCAGAACCTCGACAACAACACCGCCACCGCGAAGAACTCGGTGGGCAGCACCGGGATCGATCTCACGGTCGGCACGGTGACCGATCTTCCGGATCCTGTCGATCGTGCCCAGAAGCTCACCTACACCGCCGTCGTGGTGAACGGTGGGACCGAGGACTCGAACTCGGGGGGCCAGCAGGTGTCGGTGAAGTTCGACGTGCCTGTGAACGGAGTGACATATCTCTCCGGCGCCGGGTCGAACGGGTTCAACTGCGATGCGACGGTGAACGCCAACCACGAGGTGTACTGCAAGGGCGATCTGCCGGCCGGAGGCGAAACGGTGATCACGCTGAAGTTCACCGTACTGCTCGGCGCGCCGGACGATCTGCTGCTGAACGTCACGGTGGATCCGAACAACGTCATTACGGAATCGAACGAGGGCAACAACACCGCGTCCGAGACGACGACGGTCACCGGCGACGCGTGCCCGGGGCCGCCGTGCCTGGATCTCGTCGCGGCGCAGCTCGTTGGCTCGCCCGATCCGTACCCGAACAACACGACGGTCACGATGAGCTACGTGCTCGTGAATGTGGGCGACACTGGAACGGCGCTCGATCCGGATCCGACCCACCTCCAGCCGCTCACGTGGTTCGACGTGGCGGGCACGTTTACGTCGTTCACGCGGACGGTGACGCCGACCAACCCGGCAAGCGCGATCACGTGCGAGAACGATCCCGCGAGCGTCGACAACGCGCTCGTCCTGTCGAATTGCTACGGCAACCTCGGCGCGGGTGAGGGTGTGACGATTACCATCACCTTGACCGGTGTGACGTCGGCGACGGTGTCCGCAACCGGCACGGCGGATCCGTACGACCTGGTGCCCGAGTTGCTCAATACGAACAACAGCGTCAGCAAGACGGTGCACAAGCAATAGGAAACGCCATGAAGAACCGAATTGCGCTCCACGCACTGATCGCGATCGCCGCTGCGGCGGCGCTCGCGATCGCCGACCATCGCGCAGTCCTGCAGGCGCAGGACTGCGCGCGGCGCCTCGTTGCCGGCGGCGATCACTACCCGGCGGGGCATGACATCGAGGAGTCGGAACGTTATCCGAACCACCTCCTCGAGGATCACCTGAAAAAATGGGGACCGTGGTGTAACTACGACATCGCGAAGAACGAAACGACGTCGAGCACCTACATCACGGGCGGCCAGCTCGCGCAGACCTGGAATCTCCGGCCCGACATGATCACGCTGACGGTTGGGGAGGAGAACACGACGATCATCGATCTGGTGACGTCATGCTTCGACAAGATCAAGGACCACGACTTCGCGGGCGGAAGCACCTGCGCCGCCGCGATCCTCGGCAACACGAGCCTGTGGACGAACCTGACGAACAACCTGACGACGATCCAGCAGCAATACCGCATGATCCTTGCGGGCCGCCCGAAGCTCGTGGTCGCGATCACGGGTTATCCGAATCCGTATGCGAAATCCGCCGACGCCGCCACCAAGATCGCGGAGCTGTGCGGCCCACTCCAGGACACGACGCTGTCGTGCACGCTGCGATGGGTGCAGCTGCCGCCCGCGCTCGACGTGATCGACCAGGTGTTCCAGAAGTTGAATCAGACGATCTCGGATGCCGTGAAGCCATTCGCCATCTACACGCAGGGACGTTTCGTGTACGTGGACACGTACACGAAGCTCCGGGATCACTGCATGAAGATGGAAGTGGCGATCAAGACGACGGTGGTCCATCCGGAGCGGGACGGAGAGACGGATCAACACGATTCTCCGACGGTGAATTTTGGCTGTTCAGACCCGTGGTTCAAGGCGGGGGACGACGGGACGGCAATTCCGAATTACCTGGATCCCGCAATTCCCGGCGTGCTGACGGACAAGAGCCAGACGACCTCGGGGATGGGCGTGCATCCGAATGACACCGGCAACAAGTGCATCTCGGACTTGATCTGGGAGGCGGACACCCTCGATCCCGGTGTGACGCCGCTCAAATGGAAGCTGTCGATCCCTGAGGCGCCGAACTCGAGTATCTGCCAGTAAACGCGCCCGGCCGCATCTCTGACCCCGGAACGCTCCATTTGGCATCCTGGGCGTTCCGACCGTTCAGATCGGGAACATGCCGCTTTCCGTGCGCGACGTGGACCTCGACGCGCGGCATGCGGTCCAGCCGGAGGGCGAGGTGCCGATCGCGCCAAGCACCGTGTTCGCCAGCGGCACGATCTATACGGTTCCCGCCGGCAAGCGGCTGGTCATCGAATTCGTGTCGGCGAGCGCGGTGAGCGACGTGACCGGCAGCCTCACGCTGACGACGACCGTTGGCTCCGAGACCGTCGACCACCACCTCGCGTTTCCCCGCGCCGATTAACGAGCAACCGACACTCGTGGTATACCGGTGTCAGCGGCAGCATCCACGTGGACGCGCCGGCGCAAAGCGTCGTCGCGTTGACTCCCGTCGCCGTCGTTCCGCCTCAGTAACCGACGCGCCCTGCACGCAACCGTCGTGAGCCAGATGGAACACACGTGAAGACAACGCAACAGATTCTGGCGGCGCTGAAGCTGCCCGTCGAGGACAACCACGCTCTGAAACCAACCGCGCGCCGGTTTCCCAATGGCGGTCAGTACCGCATCGAGATCCCGAGCGTCGAAGGGCCGCGCGCGTTCCGGCAGGTCGTGGAATCAGCGAAAGAATATCGTGTGCCGGTGCATCGCATCAGCCAGGGGAGCGGCATTCTCCTGCTGACCACGGACGAGATCCGGGAGATGGTGCGAATCGGCGCCGACCAGCGCATTGAAGTGTGTCTGTTCGTCGGGCCGCGCGCAACCTTCGAGACGAGCGCGCAGGCGCTCACGCCAGCGGGCAGGGTGATCGGATTGCAGCACCGCGGCGCGGACCAGCTTGCCTACGCGATCGAAGATGTCCGCAGGGCGTGCGAGCTCGGGATCCGCAGCGTCCTGCCGGGCGATCTCGGGCTGATCTGGGTGATCAACGAGATGAAGAAGAAAGGAGAGCTGCCCAGGAACCTCGTCGTGAAGAGCTCGGTCACGCTGGCCGCGGCCAACCCGGCGACCGCGCGACTGTTCGAGGCCGCGGGCGTCTCGACGCTCAACATTCCGACGGATCTGAGCCCTGCCCAGGTGGGCGCCATCCGCCAGGCGGTGGACGTTCCGATCGACATGTACGTTGAAGTGCCGGACGATTTCGGCGGATTCATCCGCTACTACGAGATTCCGCAGCTGCTCCGCGTCGGCGCGCCGATGTACTTGAAGTTCGGGGTGCGGAACGCGCCGAACATCTATCCTTCGGGCCTCCATCTCGAGCCGGTGGCGGTGGCGCTTGCCGGTGAGCGCGTCCGGCGCGCCCGCATCGCGTTGGACCTGCTCGACAGGTTGGACGGCAAAGCGCAAATGTCGCCGCTCGGCGCCAAAGACCTGGGAGTGCCGGAAGTGTGATCTCGTTCAGGTTCGCGTTCTGGCGAACCTGTACACGTGCACCTCGTTGGGACCGAACCAGTCCGTGAACGCTCCGGCTGTCACGCTCACCTTGCGTGGCTCCTCGAACAGTACAGTGCCCGACTCGATTCCAGCGGGCAGCCCTCTGAACGTGACCTGTACGGTGGTCCCCTCGCGTTTAGCCGCGAGCACGTACACGTCATCACCGGCCTCGCGCACGCAATACTCGACATCGGCGGCGCCGTCGAGTGTAAGGGGAAGCGTCGAATCCGGAGCGACGAGCGCGGGATACAGCGCCCCTTTCGGATTCAGTTCGTCGAGCACCGGCTTCAGCACCTTGTCGTAGAAAGTCCAGTTCCACCCCAGCGCGCGATCGCGATCGTTCAGGCATGCCGCGACGTTCCCACCGAAATAGACCAGACCCCGTGCGCCGTCGATGATGGACTGATAACTCATGTAGCGTTCTTCCGGAAACGTCGGGAACCGCAGCGTGCGATCCGGCCTGGCGACGCCGCTCCAGCAGATCTGCAGCACCATCCAGAACGGCTTCTTCCGGCCGGTGACCTGCTGCAGCTGCTGCGCGTAATCGCCGACCATGCTGATGTTCTTGTTGGGGAGCAGCGAGTGGGCGCCGGGTGGATACCCGATTGGATAGATGTCGATCGCCGCGACGTCGTATGCGGGGTTGTACTCGCGCAGCTCCTGCACGGTGCCGCGGGGCGCCTGCGTGAGCCAGACCGGATGATCCGGATCGAGCGCGTGAACGATGTCGTAGTAGCGCTGGACCTTCGAGACCGGCACGTGGCCCCAGGCTGGCTCGTCCTCCGCCTTCCAGAACGCGAGCGCCGGATGATGGCGATATTTCTCCACCACGCGGCGCAGTTCGCGTTCGGCAGACGAGTCCTCCGGGCCAATCGCTTGAAGATCCGGGATGGTGATCGCGACGAACATGCCTGCCGCCGCGGACGCGTCGAGCGCGCGATCGAGCGCCGCTTCCGCCTCGGCGTCCCATTTCCGAGGGGGCGGACCGAAGCGCTGGAACACGAAGCCGTTCGTCTGCAGTTCCGCGTAGGCGGAGCTTCCCGACGGCGTGCGCGAATCCGCAGCCGGAGCACCCGTGAATCCGACCGGGAAGATCGGAGCGCCGTTCAGGCGAATGATCCGGTTCGTATCAATCGTCAGTTTTGCGGCAGGCGCGACCGCGCGAGTCGCCACAGGCGCCAGCATGACGACGCCCGCGAGCAGAGTGGCCCATGCGTGAATGTCGCGTCTCATGTGACCTGGTAGCGCCGGACCTTCTCCTCGTCCAGATCGATCCCCAGTCCCGGACGATCGTGAGCGCGCGCCGAGCCGCCGGCGATCGGCAGCGGCTCCGTGAGAAGGTCCTGTTCGTAGTAAAACGGACCGATGATGTCGCAGGGGAACTCGTCCGCCTTCACTCCCGGCGTCGCCATCGCAAGATGAATCATCGCGGCGCTGCCCACGCCCATCTCGAGGTTGCTGCCGATGGTGCACGCGACACCGGATGCCTCAGCGGCTGCGATGATTCTACGCGCCGCGGCAATGCCGCCGGCTTTACCCACGTACACCGACAACACGTCGGCGGCGCCCGCGCCGATCACCGCCGTCGCATCCTGCAAGGTGAACACGCTCTCGTCGGCGATCACCGGCAGGTGGATGCTGCGCCGCACCTGCGCCATGCCGGGGATGTCCCATGCGGCAACCGGCTGCTCCACGAAGTACACGTCGTGGTCGTATAGACGCTCGATCACGTGAACCGCCGACTCCGGCTCCCACCCGCCGTTGGCGTCGACGCCGAGGCGGACACCGGATCCGATGATCCGGCGGACTGCCTCAACCCTCGACACGTCCGCATCCGGCTCGATCCCCACTTTTACCTTCATGGTGCGGAACCCTTGCGCCGCCGCCCACGACGCGATGCCCGCCGCTTTCTCCGGTTCGAGTCCTGACACCGACCACTTTGTCGGCACCGCCTCGCGCACTGCGCCGCCGAGCAGTTGGTACACGGGCACCCCCTCGGCCTTGCCAAGGATGTCCCAGAGCGCCATCTCCAGCGCGGCCTTGGTGAAGTAGTTCCGGGCGACGGCGTCCTCGATCATGAGCGTCACACGCTCGATGCGCCTCGGGTCCTCACCTTCGATCACCGGCGCCAGATACTGACGAATGATGTGCGCGGCGGTCACCTGATCCTCGCCGCTCCATCGAGGCGTACACGACACTTCACCGAGCCCGACGAGCCCGTCGGTCGTGTGGATCTTCACGAGCAGAAATGGTGAGGCCGCGTGGGATCCGCGCGCGGCCCTGATCATGAACTGCGGGCGAATCGGGACCCGGATCGGGATCGTCTCGACTCGCGTGATCTTCACGACAGCCGTTAGAAGATGAACTTCAGCCCGAACTGCATCTGCCGTGGTGTTCCGGCGCTCGTGATTTGCCCGGTGGTCTTCACCCCAACGCTGGTCACAGGATTCCCGAGGTTGACGTGATTCAGCGCGTTGAACATCTCCCAGCGGACCTGCAGCAGGCGGTGGCCGCCGACGCTGAAGTTCTTCATCAGTGTCGTATCCAGGATGTGATCGGCAGGCCCGGCGATGATGCCGACTCCGGCGTCGCCGAATTGATACAGCGGCGGCGCCGCGAACGCCTGGTCGTTGAACCAGCACGCGGCCGTGTGGATCGCCCCGCCGTTCGAGCACGTTCCTGATTTCGGGTCGCCGACCAGATTCGGTTGCGTATTGAAGCCGTTCCCCAGCGTCGCGCCCGGCACGATCGGCGTCAACAGTTGTCCCGACACGAAGCTGTAGATGCCCGAGACCTCCCACCCGCCCAGGACCGCATCGAGGAGGGCCGGCAGTTCCGGCGCAAATCGTCTTCCGCGTCCAACGGGCACCTCGTAGATGCTGTTGATCCGGAGGATGTGCGGGCGGCTCAGATCCGACGGGCCGTGCTCGTACCCCGGCGGCGCAAAGGGGGTCGGCCGTGACTGAATGTCGTTGGTGCCGAAATCGGTGATGTCCCTGGAGAACGCGTACGCGACGCCGTATCCCAATCCTTTCGCGAACCGCTTCTCGAGCCGGAGCTGCAGCGAGTCGTACCACGACGTGTTGTTGTTGTGCGCGATCCGGATCGTTCCAAGCTGGGGGAACGGCAGCGCCGCCTGAAGATTGGTGTACTTGCCGGGCGGGACGACGTTCTCGTCCACGCGCGTGATCAAATCGCGTCCGCGGTTGCCGACGTACGAGACCGTCAGAGCGGAGTCGAGGAACGGCAGCCCCCGCTGGACCGATACGTTCCACTGGTAACTCTTCATCGGTTTCACGTCCCAGACGGCCGCGCTGACCGAGGGAGCGACGAATGCCGACGGGTCCGCCGGAAACGCCGTCTCCCAGCGCTGCAGCGACGTGCGCGTGAAGGTGACCCGTTCGTCGGCCCAGTAGGGAGGTCCGATGATGCTCGACCCGAACACGTTGCCGTCGTACTGGCTCGTGAAGATTCCGAAGCCGCCGCGCACCACGAGGCCGCCGGTGTGCGCCGGACGCCACGCGCCCCCGAGCCGCGGAGACAGATAGCCGTTGGCTTTGAAGAGCCCCGATGGGGCGCCCGCCTGTGACGCGGAGATCCACTCGCCGGCTGTTGCCTGCGCCAGAAACGGCGCGGTCGGCTGGCACGCGAGATCGATCTCGTGCGTGTTGTTTTCTCCCGCGATGATCTTTCCGCGCGCGAGATCGAAGGTCGCGCCGCATCCCCTGACGAACTGTCTCGGGTGCCAGTAGTCGTAGCGGAGCCCGAGGTTCAGCGTCAGGCTCGAGGTCGCTCTCCAGTCGTCCTGAACGTACACATCCGTGTACGGCGAATGCGCCATGCCGAAAGCCTTGATCGGCAGGTTGCGCCTCACGAACTGGACGAGCCCGAGCACATAGTCGGCGAAGGCGTCGCCGCTGTACTGGCCATTGAACTGGAAGACGCCGCGCGAGGCGTCCGACGTGTGGTGCGCAAGCGTCCGGCGATCGTTGTAGCCGTACCCGAGACTCATCGTGTGCTTCGCCCGCACGAGCGTCAGCCGGGCGTCGCCCCCGAGAATCTCGCGCTTGAACGACGCCGGATCCTGCGCGAAGTACGAGAAGCCGGTATAGCCGGTGAACGTCACGCTGGGGATGCCGATCGCTTCTTCGCGTCCCGGCGTGGCGATGCCCTGGATCCCCGCTTTTTCGACAAGATTCTGTTTCCCGATCTGCGGCGAGACACGCTCGTTGTCCGATTGCAGGTACTCGCCCTGCACCGAGAGCAGCGTTCTCGGTGTAATCGTCCAGTCGTAGTGCAGCGCCGAGTTGTGCTGCACGAGCGTGGAGTTCTCGATCAGGTCCGGCGTGTAGCCGGTGTTCGTGCCGCCGTCGGTCACGCGGATCCACCGGCCGTACATCCGCTGCCTGGGGTTGACCTGATGATCGACCCTGAGCACGAGGTTGTTCAGGTCGGAAGGGGCGTCCGCGAGCGCCCGGAACCGGCCGCTGGGATCGTTCGGCTGCAGGATGTACGGGAAGAAGAAGGTCGAGGCGGACGAAAACAGGCCCGTGGGAATCTGGTTGAACGCGAACGGCTTCCCGGTGAAGGGATTCGTCAGCTGCTTGCCACTCTGGCAGACGCCGTTCGCGTCGAACGCGCCGCACAACGACGAAAAATTGCCGTTCAGGAACGCTGGATCGATCGTGACCGAGTTGAAGATCCGCTGCTGCCGCACCCGTGTCTTCTCGAGGCTCGTGAAGAAGAACGTCTTGCTCGTGACCACCGGCCCGCCGACGCTGTAGCCGAACTGGTGCTGCCGCAGGTCGGGCTTCGACGGCGCGAACGCGTTCGTCGCGTCGAAAGCATCGCTCCGCATGAACTCCCATCCGGTCCCGTGGAACTTGTTGGTGCCGGACTTGGTCACCATCTTCACCTGCAGAGGATTGCGGCCGTCCGCGGCGCTGAAGTTCGACGTCTCAACGCTGAACTGCGCCACGCTCTCGAGGTTTGGAAACACGATGCCCTGCTCGGCGCTCGGGTCGTTCGCGTCGAGACCGTCGACGGTGAATCCCGTCTGGTTCGTGCGCATCCCGAGCCCCTGGACGACGTGGTTATCCTGGCCGCCGCTGACGCCGAGGTAGCGCATGCCGGGGACGATTTTGACCAGCGCGACGGGGTCCCGGCCGTTCAATGGAAGATCGCGCAGCTGTTTCTGCTCGATATTGGTCTGAACCGTGGCCGTTTCCGTCTGCAGCAGCGCGGTGCCTGCCTCGACGGTCACCTGCTCGGTCGCGGCGCGCAGGGCCAGGACGGGGGCGATTCGCTTTTGCGCACCAACGATGATCTCGATGCCGGCGAAGTTCCATTCCGCAAAGCCCGGAAAGGACACTTTCACCGAGTAAAATCCCTGCGGCAGCGGCAGGACCTGAAAATACCCGGTGCCGTCGGTCGTCGTCTCCTGGACGATGCCGGTTTCGACATTCCTGACCGTCACGACCGCGCCCGGAAGGACCGCCCCGCTGGTGTCCTTGACGGTGCCGAGGATGGATCCTTCGGTTCCAGTCTGGGCGTGCAGCGCCGGGCAGGGCGCCAGCAGAAACAGAACCACTCCGACCCGAACCAACGTCCTCATCACGACGTCCCCCTCGCTTCGTGTGATCCGCGGGCGTGTTCGATATACAGAACGACCGGTCAGCGTACTGGAGGCTACATCCCTGCCGGAGGGCTGTCAAGAAGCGGACGCGCGCACCCTATAATGCCCGGGCCGATGAATCGCAGAACGTTTCTCGCCGGCTCGCTGGGAGGTTCGATAATCGGACGGCCGGCTCACGCGCGTCCCGCGGTCTTTAACCGCACGGGGGGCGCCGTCAAAATGCCGGCCGGATTATCGCTCGCCGCGCTCCGCGACAAATGGCGGCACGAGCTGTTCGACGACGTGCTGCGGTGAACGCGCTGCTGACCGTCATCGAGCACACCGGTGCGGGATGGGCAACCGATCGCTTCGCGAAGACGCTCGCGCACATCGAGGCGCTGTACTCCGTCGACCGCTGGGGATCGCGGTTCTGGATCAGCGGGGGAGATCGGAAGGTCACGGTCGAGCCGAACCTTGCGCGCGTCGAGCACTATCATCATCCCCGTCGCCTGATGTCGGGCATCCTGGCACTCGATCGCATGGTCGCGCGCGGCGGGAAAACCGCGCCGCTTCCGCGCAAAATGCGCGACGCCGCGCCTTGACACACCCACAAGGCAAATTTAGAATCCGGACCGGTTGTTCAGCATATTGAATCGATGGCGCTAGCGCTTCTCGGTGGGTCGCCGGTTCGGACGCGCCCGTTCAGCGCGTGGCCGGTCAGCGGCGCGGACGAGGAACACGCGCTCGGCGACGTGCTTCGCAGCGGAGTATGGGGCGGCTACCACCCGAGTGTGAAGGCGCTCGAGCGCGCGTTCGCCGACCTGCACGAAGTGCCTTACGCCGTCTCGTGCGCGAACGGCACCGTCGCGCTCGAAGTGGCGCTGCGCGCGGCCGGCGTCGGACGCGACGACGAAGTCATCGTTCCTCCGTTCACGTTCGTCGCCTCCGCCACGGCAGTCCTCCTCTGCGGCGCCGCGCCCGTGTTTGCGGACATCGATCCACACACCCTCAACCTCTCGCCCCGCGCCGCCGAGGCCGCCATCACCCCGCGAACCCGCGCGCTCGTCGTCGTGCACTTCGGAGGACGGCCGGCGGAGATGGACGCATTCACGGATCTCGCGCGGCGCCACGAGCTGAAGCTCGTGGAAGACTGCGCGCACGCGCACGGCGCGCGGTGGCTCGGCACGCCCGTGGGCGCGTGGGGCGACGCCGGCACCTTCAGCTTCCAGGGGTTCAAGCTGATGACCGCCGGCGAAGGCGGCATGATCGTGACGCGTTCGGCCGACGTTGCGGAATTGTGCTGGAGCTACTGCAACCAGGGGCGGCGGCCGGACGGCGGATGGTTCGAGCACGTCCGCCTCGGCACGAATTACCGGATGACCGGGTTCCAGGCGGTGGTCCTTCAAGCGCAGCTGCGCAGGCTTGCCGATCAGACGCGCGTACGCGCCGCAAACGTCGCGTACTTCCGCACCGGCCTCCGCAATTTCCCTGGCTTCGCGATGGATGCGGAGGATCCGCGGATCGAGCAGCATCCTTATTACCTGGTGACGCTGCGATGCCGGCCGGCGTCGCTGTCGGGGCTGCCGCGCGATCGCGCCGTCGAGGCGATGCAGGCGGAAGGCATTCCGGCAAAGCCGACGTATCCCTATCCGCTGTACCGCAACCCGCTCTTCCGTCGCGAGAGCGGCGTGCTCGGGCGCGGCGAGCGCTCGCGCGCGCCGCAGGACTACGCGCAGCTGGTGCTGCCTGAAGCCGAGCGCGTCTGTCGCGACGGAATCTGGTTGAGCCACAATCTGTTTCTCGGCGATCGCGCCGATGTCGACGACATCCTGCTTGCGATTGAAAAAGTCCAGCAGGGCGCGTCCCTGCTGCTTGCCTCGCGCAGCCACGCGGCGAGGCCGTCAAGGTGACGGGGCGCGTGCGCGCATGGACGGCCGTCTGCATCCTGCTCCTCGCAGGCGCGCCGCGCTCCGGTGCGCGTGCGCCGGTTTCCACGGCCCGCGTCGCGTGGACGTTCCGCGCCGACTTCTCACGCGGTCTTTCCGGCTGGATGAGCTTCCCGCTCGCGCAGGACATCGGGTTCGATCCGTCTCTCTACACGGTCCGGGACGACGGACGGGCCATGCTCGTGCGCGACGTCGAACCGCTCGGCCGGCAGCGGCTGCAGCTCGGAGTGATTCGACCGCTCGAGTGCATCGCGGGAGCGCGGGCAGCCGTGGAGCTGGAGTACGCGCTGGCCTCGGCCGGCCAGGTGTCAGCCTTTGACCTCGTTCTCGCCGCGGCCGATGGACACCGCTACACCGCGCTCCTGCCCCTGGCGCGCGGCCTCCAGCACGTGCGCATCACCGGGAATCAGCTCGGATTGCCCGCCGACGGAACATCGATCCAGGCGGTCGCCCTGATCGCGCGCGTCGAGGGGCCGCGATCCGCCGGCAACGATCGGCTCTCCGTCTCGCAGTTCATTGTCAGCGCCGAGCGGCGGCCCGAAGTGGAGATCGTCTCACCCCTCCTCGAGCGATCCGAACCAGGGCCGGCGATCGTCGCACGCGAGATCGTCCGCGGCGGATCGAGCCTGCGCGTTCAGGTGGTCGCATCATCGGCGCGTGTCGAGCTGACTGACGGATCAGGGACCAAGGTAACCGAGGCGGGCATCACCGGCGGGGCGGCGTCCATCTCGTTGGGCGCGGATGCCACACCCGGCCTGTGGACCGCGAAGGTGACGAGCGGACCGGCGGAGACCAACTTCAGATTCCTTGTGCTCGGGGCGATCCCCCCGCATCCGCGAATTCTGATCACTGAAAAGCGACTCGACCAGCTGCGACGCGGCTCGCCGTACGCGGGTGTGCGCGCGCAGATTCATCGACAGGCGCAGAAGCTTGCGGGCGACATCACGTACAACGTCGCGGCGGGAGCAAACATCGCGCAATTGCCGGCCGGCACGGGACTGCACGCGGCGTTCGTGGGAGAGCTGAAGTCGTACTTCAACGTGCTCGAGCGGTACGCCAACGCGATCGCGTATAACGCGCTCGACTACTCGATCAACGGCGACGAGGCGGCGCTGGCGTCGGCGCGCCGTGCGCTGCTCACCGCGGCGCGGTGGGAAACGTGGACGCCGCCGCGCTTCACCTCTCATGGACTCCATACCTATTACGAGGTGGGTGTGTTTGCGCAGCGCGTCGCGCTGGGCTATGACCTGATCGCGCCGCATCTGACGTCCTCCGAAAAGCAGGAGATCGCCCGCGCGTTCCAGCGGCACATCATCGATCCGACCGTGAAGGAATACTTTCTGTACAACCGCATGCCGCTCGCGGCGAGCAACTGGATGGCCAATTCGCTCGGCGGCGCACTTGCCGCGACTGTCGCTGTCGCCGGCGACGATCGGGACGGGGGCTCGGAAGACACGGGCGCGCTCGCGGCGCTGACCGCTGCGTACGAGCAGTTGCTGGACGGCTTGTTTCCCGGTGATGGAAGCGAAGTCGAGCCGGCCGGGTACGAGAACTTCGCGATGCAGGGCGTCTCGTGGGGGATGGCCGCGCTCGATGCGCTCGGCGTGCGCCCGCGCCAGGCGGAGAAGATGTGGGCGGGATTCTGATGGCCGTACTACGCGATGGTGCACCCCGGCCTCGTGCTCGACACGGGAGATTTCGACGGCCGGCTGGAGAAGCTCGCGGGCTTCGCATGGGGCGCGGAGCACGCGGGGATTCCCGCGCTCCGGGAGTTCTACGCTCGCAGCAGCACCTATCTCGAGCTGTCGGCTCCTTCGGACGTCCAGCACACCGGACGTGATCTCGAGCAGGCTACCGGACCGCTCGACCTCGTCTGCTGCTCGGACGCGCCGGCGGCACCACCGATTCCTCCGCCATCGCGCCTGTTTCGTGAACGTGGCAGCGCGGTATTCCGCAGCGGGTGGGAACGTGACGCGACGGTCGTCTCGCTCCGCGCCGGATCGTGGTTCAATCATGAGCACCACGACCAGGGGAGCTTCCAGGTCGCGGCATTCGGCGATCACCTGGTCGGCGAGGCGGGTTACTCCGGCTATTACGACGACCCGAACTACCCGACGTACTTCACGCAGGCGCCGGGCCACAACACGGTCGTTGTCGACGGCGATCCGTTCACCCAGTCGGATTTCAACGGCCCGTTCTGGGCTGCTTTCGACGATCATCCGCGCTTCACCGGTGATGTACTGGCTGGCGATTTCGATTACGCCGCGACGGATCTCGCGCCCGCTTATGCAGGACGGCTTCGCGAGTACACGCGGGAATTCGTGTTTGTCAAGCCGGATTTGCTCGTGGTGCGCGATCGGATCGCTGCCACGGCGCCGCATGTTTACACGTGGCTCCTGCACGCGCCGGCAGGCGCGTCGGTGTCGATCGACCGCGATCGCGCGGCGATTCAGACGGCGCACGCGCGCGCGAGCGTGCTCTCGGCCCGCGCGGGGAGCGCATGGGCATCGCGGCCGACGCCGATCTCGATCACGAAGTTCGACGATCTGGAACACGGCGTGATCCAGGCACCGCGCGCGCTGTATCTGGACTCCCCGTCGCGCGCCGACGCCGATTTCCTGGTCGGCTTCAGCATCGGGCCGGCAGCGGCGCCGCCGGCCGTGCTGCGCTCGCTCGATTCCCCGACTGGCGCGGGCATCGGCCGCAGCGGCGATGTGCCCGCCGCTGTCGCGTTTCGTACGCGCCCGGGAGCGCTCACGGTGCAGGACGTCTCAACGGACGGTTCGGTGCTGGCCGTTCGCGATGCGCGCGACGGTTTGCGCCTGCTCGCCATCGGCGCGCGAACGATTGCGCGCCGCGCCGCGGCGGTGCTCCGTTCATCAGTGCCGGTCAATGTGGAGTGGCAACCGTCCCTCGCCGGCATCGAGCTCCGCGTGAACGCTCCAACGGCCGCCGCCCTGGAGGTTGCCGGCAGACGGCCGGCGGCGGTCCAGGTGGACGGGAGCGCGTGGCCGTTCACGTTTCGCGATGGAATGGTGGCGATTCGCAGTCTGGCGGCCGGAGAGCATCGTGTCTCGATCAGGTATTGAACCGCTCTTCGCGGAGGCGGCGAGCTGGGACCTGTTCGACGCGAACGTGCGCGTGGGCCCTTCGGGGATCCACGGCGAGCTGGCGCTCGGCGCGGCGGCGCTGCTCGAGGAGATGGAGCGCTTTGCGATCCGGAACGCGCTCGTGTCGCACTGGACGGCGGAGGAGTACGACGCCGAAACGGGGAACCGGGCGCTCGAGCGTGACCTGCTCCCGCGATTCACGCCGGCATGGGCCGCGCTGCCGGACGCTGAGGCTCTCGACGCGCTCGCGGCGCGTCGTCCCCTCGCAGTCCGCCTGAGCCCGGGTGTCAACCAGCACAATTTCCCGCTCGCGTCGTGGTGCGCCGGTCCGCTGTTCGAGTACCTGCAGGCCCGGTCGGTCCTCGTGCTGATCTCGCGCGCGGACATCGAGTGGGACGTGCTCGCCCGCGTGATGGCTGATTTCCCTGCCCTCGTGGTGGTGCTGCTCGACGTCGGCTACCGGTCGGACCGTTACCTGTTTCCTCTGCTCGCGAAATTTCGCCAGTTGCACTTCGACGGCGCCACGTATCTCGCGCACCGCCAGCTCGAGGCATTCGTCGATCGGGATGGGCCCGACCGGCTGCTCTTTGGCAGCCGCCTGCCGCTGTACACGCCGGCGGCGGCGCTCGGCGTCCTGGCGAGCGCGCGCATTTCATCGGACGCGCGCCTCGGGATCGCCGGAGGCAATCTCCGGCGGCTGCTCGCGGCGTGCCGGAATCGCGCGGCGCAGGTCGGGGCATGAGATCCCCGGTTAGCGTCTTCGATTGTCACGGCCATCTCGGCACGCACGTGGACTTCCCCGCCTGCAAAGCCGACCCGGACTCGATGGTCGCCGTGATGGACCATCTCAACATCGAGCGGCTGGCGGTGACGTCGACACTCGCGTGCTATAACGACTGCCCGCGCGGCAACGCGGAAGTCGACGCGCTGCTGAAGCGGTATCCGGACCGTTTTTTCGGATACATCACGGTGAATCCGAATCCGCCGGGGCACGCGATCGCGGAGCTGCAGCGCTGGCGGCATTTTCATGCGCCGCCTCTGATCAAACTGCATCCCGGGCTTCATCGGTATCCGGTGATCGGGCCGAACTACGAGCCGATCTGGGACTACGCGAATCAGACGCATGCGATCGTGCTCGTGCACACCTGGGACTCGGATCCGAACTGCGGCCCGCTGCTGTTCGTCGCGCTCGCGAAGATGTATCCACGAGCGCGGATTCTGCTCGGCCATTCAGGCGTGACCTGGCGCGGCTACCATCAGTCGATCGAAGCGGCGTCGCAGGCGCCGAACCTCTACCTCGATCTCTGCGGCTCGCAGAACCACCGGCTGATCCTGGAGCGATGCGTCGATCGTCTCGGGACGTCGCGCATCCTGTTCGGCTCGGACCTGCCGTATCTCGACGCGTCGATGACGCTCGCGCGGGTGCTCACAGCCGATGTCCCCGACGCGGCGAAAGAGGAGATTCTGCGGATGAATTTCCTGCGGCTCCTGACGGAGACAACATGAGGCTCCTGAATTTCCACGCGGCGGGCGCAACTCACCTCGGGCTGGTCGATGGCGACAGCGTTCTCGATCTGACCGCGGCGAGCGGCGGGCGCGTGGAATTCGCATCCGTCACCTCGTGGCTGCGCGGCGGCGCTGCGGCAAAAGGCGAAGCCGAACGTCTGTTGCGGCAATGGCGTGCGGCCCGCGTCAAGGGGCGACCGCTGACTACACTCGAGCACGCGCCGCTCGTCGCGCGCGACGTGCGCATCTTCTGCGTCGGCTTGAACTATGCGGATCATGCTGCGGAGAACAATCTGCCGCCTCCTTCGTCGCCCATCTTCTTCACGAAGCTGGCGTCCGTCGTGATCCCTCACGGGACCCCGATTCCTCTGCCGGCCGTCGGCTCACTCGTGGATTACGAGGCGGAAGTCGCGTTCGTGCTCGGCGCGCCGGCCTCACGGCTCACCGAGCAGGAGTCCGGCGCCTGCATCGCCGGCTACACGATCATGAACGACGTCACCGCGCGCGATCTCCAGCGACAGGACCAGCAGTGGTTCCGGTCCAAGAACTGCAACGGCTTCGGACCGATGGGGCCGTGGCTCGTCACGGCGGACGAAATCGCGGACCCCGCAAATCTCGACGTGGCGTTGCGTTTGAACGGACACGTCCGGCAGCACTCGAACACGCGACAGCTCGTGTTTCCTCCCGCCGCACTGGTCTCGCGACTGTCGCAGACATTGACGCTCGAGCCGGGGGACGTCATCAGCACGGGAACGCCCGCGGGCATCGGCGCCA
>Ga0137373_10003058_pt1 | contig 18364 bp, 20 predicted proteins | sample SagtaG_5_FD_104912 | JGI IMG/M metagenome (GOLD analysis project Ga0137373, IMG submission 104912) | Vadose zone soil microbial communities from Sagehorn Ranch, Mendocino, California, USA - Sage1_R_80_16 metaG | ecosystem: Environmental > Terrestrial > Soil > Vadose zone | place: USA...
ACCGCGTCCCCTTCCGCGAGCTCGGCCCCGACTGGCTCGCCCGCCGCCACTCCCCCGAACACCGCACCCGCCGACTCGTCAAACAGCTCGAAGCACTCGGCCACAAAGTCAGCCTCGAAGCCGCCGCCTGACCAACTAACCCCGTCACAACCACCACCCCTGTCGGGCCTCCGGCCCGACCGCTCGCACGCGGTCCCAGCCGCCGCCCAACCCCGCCGGCATTTACACCACAGGGGGTCGACGGTTCGAGTCCGTCAGAGGGCTCTGCAAAAGCCCTGGCGCTCGAATGCGTCCCAGTCCATGTGGTCGGGCGCCGTAAAGGCGGCCATGTGCGCGGCGACCGGATCCGCCCACTGCTCGAACAGCAGCGGCAGATCCTCGTCCCGTACCTCCCGCAACGTGAGCCCCATTCAGACGGAGTCTCGCCGATCGCAGAGCATCGTCGGTTGGGTCGAGCCAAAACGTCTGCGCGTCGACACGACGTCCGCAAGGCTGAGGACGAACATCCCTCCGACGGCCCCGTCCGCTGCTCGACCTGCCGGTCGAGCTCGTGCTGCCCGCACACCGCGAGCCGACGGATCGCGCGGCGCTCGAGCGCGTGCTTTTCTGGGCGGCGCAGTCGATTCCTGCAGCTCAGGCGACTCGCGTGGGCGAGCGTCCTCTCGCCCGAGCAATAGCACGATGTCTAGAGGCTGTACGAGGTCCACTTCTTTCGTAGGCGTGCTCCTGACCCCGCCAAAAACCGCGGCGCGCCGCCACAGGCGCTTGGAACGGCGGGGCCCGGGCGCAAGGCGTATGCTCGCCATCGGTCTTTCCCTTGAGCCGAAAGGAGCTTGCCGTGCGGCAGGTCTCGATCACGGTCAACGGGGCAGAGCACACCCTCGAGCTCGAGCCGCGCGAGCTGCTCGTCTACGCCCTGCGCGAGCGGCTCGGCCTGACCGGCACGAACGTCGGCTGTGACACGTCCAGTTGTGGCGCATGCACCGTGCTGCTGGACGGCCAGTCGGTGAAGTCCTGCACGCTGCTCGGCGTCCAGGCCGACGGCCACGAGATCACGACGATCGAGGGCCTGGCGACGAACGGCACGATGCACGCCGTCCAGGAGGCGTTCCACCAGCAGCACGGCCTCCAGTGCGGCTACTGCACCCCGGGGTTCGTCATGGCCACCGTCAGCCTCCTCGACGAGACGCCGAATCCCAGCGAGGAGGAAATCCGGCACGCCCTCGAGGGCAATCTCTGCCGCTGCACCGGCTACCACAACATCGTGCGGGCGGTACAGACGGCCGCCGGCGTGGAGGTCTGACGATGGCGACGATCACGGAACTCGAGGTCGGCCGCGTCGTCGGTGCGTCGCTCGATCGCAAGGAAGACAAGGCCCTTTTGACGGGTGAAGCCAAGTTCGTGGACGACATGATCCTTCCGGGCATGGTCTGGATGGCCGTCGTCCGCAGTCCCTACGCGCACGCACGCATCGCCAATGTGAACGTTGACGGCGCACTCGCGCACCGCGGCGTCATAGCCGCGTTCTCGGGCGATGAGCTCGCGGACGAGTGGCAGGCCTCCCTGCCGTGTGCGTGGCTCCCGACCGAAGACACGAAGCAGCCGAACCATCGGCCGCTCGCCGTTGACGAAGCCCGTTATGTCGGCGACGGCGTGGCGGTCGTGATCGCAGAGAGCCGCGCCGAGGCACGCGACGCAGCAGAGCTCGTCCAGGTCGACTACGACCCCCTACCGACCGTGATCGACGCCGAAAAGGCGCTCGAGGACGGCTCCCCGCTCGTGCACGAGGAGTTCGACACCAATCGCTGCTACACCTGGAACCTCGCGGCGGGAGAGGTCGACGAGGAGTTCGCGAAGGCGGACGTCACCGTCAAGGAGCGCTACCGCCAGCAACGGCTGATTCCGAATGCGATCGAGCCTCGCGGCGTCATCGTCCAGCCATTCCCGGCGACCGGTGAGCTGACGATGTGGTCGTCGACGCAGATCCCGCACGTCGCGCGCGTGACGCTCTCGATGGTCACCGGCGTTCCGGAAGCGAAATTGCGCGTGGTCGCGCCGGCGGTTGGTGGCGGGTTCGGCTCGAAGCTGAACGTCTACGCCGAGGAGGCGCTCGCTCTCGTCCTCGCGCGCCGGCTCGGCCGGCCGATCAAGTGGATCGAGCAGCGCAGCGAGGGCTACCAGACCACGACCCACGGCCGCGACCAGATCCAGGAGATCGAGCTCGCGGCGACGTCCGAAGGAAGGATCCGCGCGGTTCGCGCGAAGCTGACGGTCAACTTCGGCGCGTACCTCCAGCTCGTCACCGCGGGCACACCGCTCCTCGGCGCCTGGCTCTACGGCGGCGCCTACGACGTCGTTGCGTACGACTTCGAGTGCACGGGCGTCTTCACGAACACGACGCCGACCGACGCGTACCGCGGCGCGGGCCGACCGGAGGCGACCTACGCGATCGAGCGTGCGGTCGACGCGCTCGCGCGGAAGCTCGGGAAGGATCCCCTCGAGATCCGCAGGCTCAACTTCCTGCGCGAGTTCCCGGCGACGATCGCCTCCGGGCTCACCGTCGACTCGGGGGACTATGACGCACACCTCGACGCTGCCCTCGAGATCCTCGATCACGACGACATCCGCCGCCAGCAGTCCGAGCGGAGAGAGCGCGGCGACACGAAACAGCTCGGCATCGGCTTCTCGACGTACCTCGAGATGTGCGGCATAGCGCCGTCACGCGTGCTCGGTGCGATCGGTTACGGCGCCGGCGGCTGGGACGCGGCGACAATCCGCTTCCTCCCGACCGGAACCGTGCAGGTGCTGATCGGCACCTCGCCGCACGGGCAGAGCCACGTCACGACGGTCTCCCAGATCGTCGCCGAACAGCTCGGGATCCCGTACGAAGACGTGGAGGTGCTCCACGGCGACACGGCGGTTGCACCGCTCGGCATGGACACGTACGGGAGCCGAAGCCTCACCGTGGGCGGCGTCGCGGCCTACCATGCGGCGGAACGGATCATCGAGAAGGCGCGGAAGCTCGCGGCGCACCAGCTCGAGGTCGGCGAGGACGAGCTCGAGTACGAGAACGGCACGTTCAGCGGGAACGGCAAATCCCTGACGACGAAAGAGCTCGCGCTCCAAGCCTGGACGGCGCACAACCTCCCGGACGGCATGGAACCCGGGCTCGAGGCGTCGTTCGTGTACGACCCGCCGAACTTCAGCTGGCCGTCCGGCACGCATATCGCCGTCGTCGAGGTCGACACGGAGACCGGCAACGTCGATCTGATCCGGTACATCGCGGTCGACGACGTCGGCTCCGTGATCAACCCGAAGGTCGTTGAGGGCCAGATCCACGGCGGCGTCGCGCAGGGCATCGCGCAGGCGCTGTGGGAGGAGGCGGTCTACGACGAGGACGGCAATCTCGTCACCGGCTCGATGGTGAACTACCTCGTGCCCTCGGCGGCCGAGCTTCCCTCATACGAGCTCGGACGGACGGAGACCCCGAGCCCGACGAACCCGCTCGGCGCGAAGGGGGTCGGGGAAACGGGCACCATCGCCTCGACCGCGGCGGTGATGAACGCCATGGTCGACGCGCTCGTTCCCCTCGGCGTCACCGACCTGGAGATGCCCGCCACTCCCGAGCGAGTCTGGCGGGCGATCGAGGAGGCGAGGACATGATCCCGGCGCCGTTCGACTACGAGATCGCCGAATCCGTCGAGCACGCGGTCGAACTGCTTGGTTCGCGTGAGGACGCAAAGCTCCTCGCCGGCGGCCATTCGTTGATCCCCTTGTTGCGGCTGCGCTTCACGCGGCCCGCCCTGCTCGTGGACATCGGCCGCATCGACGAGCTGCGGTATGTGCGGGACGCGGGCGACAAGCTCGCGATCGGGGGGATGACTCGACACCACGACATCCAGCACGACCCGCTCGTGCAGGAGCACTGCCCGGTCATCTCGTACGCGGCCGGGCTGATCGGAGATCTACAGGTGCGTCACCGCGGCACGATCGGTGGCTCGCTCGCGCACGCCGATCCGGCGGCGGATTCCCCGGCGGTGCTGACGGCCCTCGACGCGGAGGTCGTCATCCGAGGACCCGAGGGCGAACGGACGGTGCCTATCGGAGAGTTCGTCACCGGCGTCTTCGACACCGTGCTCGGGCCGCAGGACGTCCTCACGGAAATCCGCGTGCCGAAGCTCGGCCCGACCGGCTGGTCGTACCTGAAGTTCACGCGCCGCGCGCAGGACTGGGCCACCGTCGGGGTGACCGCCGTCGTCCGCCGGTCGAACGGGACGATCGACAGCTCGGCGATCGCGTTCACGAACATGGCGCCGAAGCCCGTGCGTGCGAAGGCCGCCGAGCAAGCGCTGACAGCGTCCGGCGACATCGAGGCCGCGGCCGAGGCGTCGCTCGAGGGCACCGATCCGCCGAGCGACACGCACGGGAGCGCGGATTACCGGCGCCACCTCGCTCGCGTGCTCGTCCGGCGAGCACTAGAGGAGGCAATCAGCAGCTAGGCAGGCCCATCAGAGTTCACGACCCAAGGCGGGGTCGTGCCTTGCCTCCTCCCGTCGGCGGCTGGCGGTCAGGCGATCATGGCGGCGGCGACGCGCACGAGGGCGGCGTTGTCGGCGCCCAGCCGTCCATCCGGGAGAACCGTGGTGTCCTCAAGTCCGGTCCGGATGCCGTGGCCGCGTGCGAGCGCTCGCTTGTTCACCGCCCAGCTCGCCACGCCGTCACCGTGATGCACTTGGTCCAACGAGATGTCAGCGTCGATAAGAACCTGCTCCATAGCGGCCGCGTGCGCGACCGCCTCGCCCGGGTCGGCCTCGAGCGGCTCGACAAGGACTCGCACGCAGCGCTCCGCTATCCCCGCGCGGACAAACGCTTTGGCGTCGCCAAGGCTCAGCAGACCCGCTTCGATGCCGACGCCGCGGTCGATCAGGTGTTCACACAGCTCGAGGATCCCGTCCTCGCCCTGGTTGGCGGTAACGAGTTCGGGCAGCTCCGTCCACCCGGCAATGAATTCGAGGCGCCGGCGCGGATCAGGCTCGATCGCTGCGGAGGTGGTCAACGAGATGGGCACAGCGGGACACGATGCGCGGACCGCGCGTAGGGCGGCGGCGCACGGCTCGGCGGCCAAAGTCTCGACGCCCGCCGCGTCGAACGCATGCAGGTGCAGTACCTGGGCGCCCGCGTCGACTGCCGCCCGCGACGCAGCGGCAAGCTGCTTCGGAGTCCTCGGGATCGCCGGGTGCTCGCTGGTCGTGCGCGAGCCGTTGAGCGCAACCTGCAGGAGCGGCATCAGTCTTGCATTCATTCACCTGTCGCGTTCAGTAGCGTCACGAAGAATGGCGATGACGGCGTGACGATGCTCGAAGTAGACACTCCGCACGGTCGGGCGAACGTCCATCTTCACCCCGCCGATCAGCCACGAGCCGCGCTCGTCTTGGGTCACGGCGCCGCAGGCGGAGTGACGTCGCGAGATCTGGTCGCGGTGAGCGCTGTCGCGCGGTCGCAGGGCGTCAGCGTCGCACTCGTCGAGCAGCCTTACCGCGTCGCCGGGCGACGCGCCCCTGCTCCTGCGCGCCAGCTCGACGCCGCCTGGACGGCGGTCACCGACCGCCTGTTCGCTGGTGAGCTGCGAGGGCTGCCGCTCGTCGCCGGCGGCCGCTCGATGGGCGCGCGCGTCGCCTGCCGTACGGCGGAGGTGACCGGAGCGGTCGCCGTCCTTTGCCTAGCGTTCCCGCTTCAGCCGCCCCAACGCTCAGGGGCGGCGCCAAGACCGAGCCGTCTTTCCGAGCTCGACGAGGTGAAGGTCCCGACCCTCGTCGTACAAGGCACACGAGACCCGTTCGGCACTCCTCCCGCCACGGGATCTCGCACGGTCGTCCAGGTACCGGGCGACCACAGCCTCAGGAGCGACGTACGAGCGGTAACCACGGCGGTAGAGGACTGGCTTATCGGCGTGGTCGCGACTGTCTCGAGCCATTCCAGCGCAGCCCGGACGTCGCGAGAGGTCAGGGCCGGATAGACATCGACTCTCTGCTCCCTCCCTGCTAATAGCGGCTCAGCCTGCGAAGTCGGTCAACCGTGGTCCGAGGTCGGCGAAAGTAACCTCGAAATCATCTATCTCCTCGACCTGCACGCCCGCAACCGACGTTATGCGGTCAAGGAACTGCATTCGAACAACGCTGTGCCGCTCGGCCGCCTCGCGGCTCTCCCAGAACGTGAGCCCGAGCGTAGTTCCTTCTCTCGAAAGCATCAGAAGCCCGTCGAACCCCTCGATTTCGCGAAGCCACCTCAGCATCTCCTCGGCGACGATCGTCGCATTCTCGATCGGCTGATCCGAGGTCTGAACGCGTGCGAGACTGACGTACACGCCACTCCTCTTCCCGAGCACCGCTGGTCCGCCGCAAATCTTCGCAGGTTCGTGAAACGAAGGGCGGTCAGGTCTTGCGCTAACTCGTCGACCGTCGCACGCCGAACGTTCGTTCCGAGATGCGGAGGCATCCCCTCAGTGCGTCGGAGGCCGGCCGACCGTCAGCGCCGCGGCCGAGAACGCCCACTGTCGGCGGGCCTGATCGCACGACTCGCGTAGGCGAACGGATGTCGATACACCTCCGCCGCCTCTTCGCCGCTGACCGGAAGGACGATTTCCTCGTCGGTGAGCGCGTCGTAGGCGATGACGCGCAACGCCTGCTCAGGCCGGTCCCAGATCAGCGCGACGGCGATGGAACCGCTCTTCCGCGTGGCCAGGTCGATCACCTGTTCCATAGACAGAGCATCTTCGTGGGCCGACGCCCGGACGCTATCCAAAGGGGCGGACCCCGCTAGACGCACGAGGGGGCGGACGTGGGAAAGGTGACTAGGCCGGAGGACCGTGACGGCCAGATCCGCTGTGCGAAGCCGAGCATCGGCTCGCGCTGCGTGCGGGCACGTGTCAGGCGCCCGCTCAACTGAGGTGATCTAAGACGCGCTGACATCGGCTCAGTTAGAGCGTGGCTTGGCAGGTTCTTCAACGCCTCGAATCGTCTGATTGCGCTGTCTGAGGTGCGGTGAGATTGTCCTCACTCAGCTGAGGTGGGCAAGAGCTTGGCCAAACATCTGTCGAGTTTCTCCCGTGGCACGAACCCGCCGTGGGTGGTTGCGCTGGTGGCGCTGGCGCTGGCGGGGGCTGCTGTGAGGTTTGTTCATCTCGACCGCAAGTTCTGGTACCACGATGAGGCGACGACGTCGCTCCGGGTGTCAGGGTTCCAGATCGGTGACGTCACGGACGGCATCGTCGGGCGGGTGGTCGAGCCAGACTCGTTTCTGCGTTTTCAGCGCGTGAACTCCGAGCACGGCGTTGTCGACACCGCTCGAAGTCTCGCGTACAACGACCCGCAGCACCCGCCGCTGTTCTTTGTCGCCGCTCGGGTATGGGCCGGGGTCTTCGGGAGCTCGATCTCCTCGCTCCGAGCTCTCGCGGCACTCTTCGGTGTCGGCTGCGTGCTCGCGATGTACTGGCTCGGGCGCGAGTTGTTCGACGATCGCCTCACCCCGCTCGCGCTGGCCGCGCTGACGGCGATCTCTCCCTTCGAGTTCCTGTACTCGCAGGTGGCACGTGAGTATTCCCTCTGGGCGGCGCTGGTCGCAGCCTCGAGCGCCGCGTTCCTGCGCGCCCTTCGCATTGCCTCCTCGCTCAATTGGGCGCTGTACGCGCTGCTCGTTGCCTTGGCGCTGCTGACCTACCCGTTGACCGTGTTGGTTGTCGGTAGCCATCTGCTCTTCGTGCTGGCGGCGTTCGGTCGGGCCGGCATCCGCTACTTCAGGCAGATCGTGCTGTCGCTGGCCGCTGCGGCACTCGTCTTCGCGCCGTGGGTGTATGTGATGGTGAAGCATCGCGACGCGTTCTCGGGCGGCACCAACTGGACGCGCGACGCGATTCCGTTCAGCGAGTCTCTGAGAAGGTGGGTCGTGGAAGTGGGGCTGCCGTTCGTGGACAACCCGGCGCTGGTGCGGCCGCTTTCGCTCGCGACCGGCGCTCTGGCAGCCCTGGCACTGGCTCTGGCCGCCGTCGCTTTCGGCGCGTTCTGGTCGCGTGGCGACCGGCGGGCCGCCCTGTTCGCAACGGCGCTCGCCCTGTCGAGCGCACCGCTTCTTGCGGCTGATCTGGCTTTCGGGGGGACACGTTCGGTCGTCCCACGCTTCATCGTTCCGACCCTGCTCGCCATTGAAATCCCGGTCGCGTTCCTTCTCTCGACACTGCTCCGCTCGAACAGGCGGGTGGCTTTGGGCGCCGGCGCTGCAACGCTTGGCTGCATCACCATCGCCGCCGTGCTCTCCTATGCCCGCAGCGTCGACGCGCCCGTGTGGTGGACGCACGATGACGGCGCTGCGGCTGACAACGTCGCCGCCGTGCGGCTGCTCGACCGGACACGGTCGCCCCACCTCGTCAGCACCGGTGTGGCAAATCCGCTCGAGATGAGCCACTACCTGAAGCCACAGACGCGAATCGCGTCGTCTACGACGGCCGGCTCGCGCAGCGGCTAGAGCCGGGCACGCTCGTCTACGGCTCCGCCGCCGACGGCGACGCGCAGGAACGGCTCTCCCGCTTGCTCGGATCGATCAGGCACAAGCAGCCCGGGACGCTTCGCCAGCTGCTTCCGCAACGTCCCTGCTGCGATGCACGCATCGCCCGCAGGCACGACCAGCTCTGGCGAATCGCGCCATGAATTGTCCTGGCCGTTAGCTGCGCGTCCGCGCGGCCCCTGCGATCTGGCCAATCCGTCTCGTCTTGCGATCGAGCCGAGATATTGATGGCTTCCATCAAGTAAGCAGTCGCACATTCGCCCGTTGACGCCGATTCGGAACGGCCAGCCTGGGTAGACGTCTATGTGGAAGGAGGTACCCATGGCCAAAACGGTTCGTGATGCAATGACGCAGGGTGTTCAGTCGACTGCGCCGACGCAGTCGGTGGCCGATGCAGCCCAAATGATGAGGGAGAACGACGTCGGCTCGCTGCCAGTCGTCGAGGCCGACCGCCTCGTCGGCATCGTCACCGACCGCGACATCGTCGTCCGCGCAGTCGCGGAGCGCGTGGACCCGCAATCGCTCTCCGTGGATGAAGTTGCGTCGCACGACGTCGTTTCGGTTTCGCCAGACGAGAATCTCGACGAAGCACTGGCGGTAATGGCTCGCCACCGCGTCCGCAGGCTTCCCGTGGTAGAGGACGGACGGCTGGTCGGGATGCTGGCGCAAGCCGACGTCGCGCTGGAAGCAAAGGAGAAGAAGGCGGGTGAGCTGCTCGAGGAGATCTCGCAGCCCACTTCGACAGCGCACGACTGACTGCGCGTCAGCCTCATCGAGAAGAGGAGCACACCGATGCCCGAGAAGAAGCACTTACGAGGCGTCAGCGACAAGGAACAGCGGCAATACGAGCACATCAAGGAGGAAGCCGGAAAGGCAGGCCGCTACCCGGGTCGCGCGAAGGAGGTCGCCGCGCGCACGGTGATGAAGCAGCACAAGGAAGAGGGCCACCGCAAAGGCCGCTAACGACTCGTTTTCTGCCAGGCCCCGGAGCGCGTGCCGGCTCGAACGCGCGGTACGCGCTCCGCGCCCGGCGCTCGCGCAACCGAATCAGCGGAGGTGATCGATGCCGAGGATCGAGGAATACAGCTTCGGTCAAGTGGTCGTCGACGGCGAAGAGCAGACCCGCGACGTGATCGTCCTTCCCGACCGGGTAGTCACCGGCTGGTGGCGTGCGGAGGGACACCGGCTCGCCCTCGCCGACCTCGAGGACGTTCTCGACGAGCTGCCCGCGCACCTGCTCGTGGGCATGGGCGCGTACGGGCAGATGCACCCCGACCCGGAACTGTTCGAGCAGCTGCGCGAGCGGGGTGTCGAAGTCGAGGCCCTCCCGACCGACGAGGCTGTGCGCCGCTACCGCGACCTCGACCCGCGCCGCACGGCGGCTGCACTCCACTTAACCTGTTGATGTCCGAGTTCGGACTTGAAAGCACTGCGTTCCGGAACGCGCAGGCGATTCCGAGCCGGCATACCTGCGAAGGCGAGGACCTTTCGCCGCCGCTTCGCTGGACGAACGTTCCCGACGGAACCCGCTCGCTGGCGCTGGTCGTCGACGATCCGGATGCCCCGAACGGCGTCTTCGTGCACTGGGTCGCCTGGGGGCTCGATCCGGATGCGGGCGGCCTCGGCGAGGGCGAGTCCGCACCGAGCGAAGGGCGAAACGACTTCGGCACATCCGGTTATCGCGGCCCCTGCCCGCCACCGGGGCATGGGCGTCATCGCTACCTCTTCCGGCTCTACGCCCTTGACAGCGGACTCGAGCTCGGCGCCGGCGCGGCGAAGGCCGATTTGGAGGAGGCGATCGAGGGGCACGTTCTGACGATCGCCGAGGTCGTCGGCACGTACGAGCGCTAGTCGCGCGCGCGTCAGCATGAGTAGCGCCTGGCCCTGCGGGTACAGGAACCACGAGAGCGAATCGATGATGGGGGTGAGCAGCATGGCTTCCATGCGGCAAGTACAGGCCGCGAGGCGGAACATCAAGAAGGCGCAACAGGCGGCAACGCGGAAACGGACGATCGCCAAGCTCCCGCGAAGCACGCGCCGCGAGCTCGGCAAGCAGGCCGCGCGAGGCCGTCAGCGCCGGGGCCAAGCAGGTCAGGCGCTGGAGGACCGCAATCGTCAGCAGCTCTACGAGATCGCCAAGAAGAGGAGCATTCCCGGTCGTTCCAAGATGGGGAAGTGGGACCTGATCAAGGCGATCCGCAAGACCGGCTGATCAGCGTCTGTTGCCGCGCATGAAGACGATCGTCGTCGGCTACGAGAGCTCCGAGGCGGCGGAGCGCGCGCTTGCGCGCGCGGCGCAATTCGCCGAGGCCCTTTCGGCGCGTCTGCTGGTCGTGAGCGTGACGGGATCGGCATATGTCCCTGTTCGCATCGCCGCGCTCGAGCCGGCCGGACCGGAGCTCATCGGGCCGGCAGCTGCCGGCACGGTGGTCACCGGCGGACCGCTGCCGCTGCCTGAGCAACCGGCGCCGCCCGAGCCGGAAGAGCTTGCGCGGCGCGAGCTCGAGCGCGCACGCATGTCGCTGGCGAGTCAGTCCCTGGAAGTCGAGTACATCGTCGAGATAGGCGATGCAGCCGAGCGGCTGCTCCAGGTGGCGGAGGAACATGACGCTGACCTGATCGTCGTCGGCAGCCCCGCTCACGGCTTTCTCGATCGGCTGCTCGGCCGCGGCGTCGATCAGACGGTCGCGCGGCGGGCCGACCGAGACGTGCTTCTGGTGCACTAGCGGCCACTCGAGCCGCCGTTGGCGCTTCACGCTCGCAGCTCCCGTCGCGGCGCCTGAACCAGCGCCCAACCTAAGGGCGCCGATTGGAACCCCGAGCACTGCGAGCACCTCGTCACGAGATAAGCCGACCGCAGCATCGTCACGTCGTGATGGTTGAGATGGACGACGAAGCCGTCGAAGCAGTCCGTGATCGACGAGCAACTCGGGCAGCCGGCCGTGTATTCCGGGCCAACATGAAGTGGTAGACGAGCAGCTGCGAGCGCCCGTCGAAGAGCTCTGCCACCGGCAAGAACTCGACGCTAGAGGCCCGGCTTGAACACCATGTCCCAGGTGGCGACGAGCAGGAGAACCAGGATCAACCCCATGCCCCACGACCAGCGCCGGAGTTGGCGGACGGCTTCGCGATCCTCGCCCGCCTCGGCCGCTCGCCGCGCGCCGATCGCTGCCCGGCTTTGGGACACAGCACCGATCAAGAAGGCGACGCCGAACAGGGTCAGCGCAAGCCAGATCCAGGTCTGGCCGAAGTCCCACGCGTCGGTGTCGATGACCATCCAGATCCCGAAGCCGACGACGGCGATCATCGCGGGAGCGAAGACCAGGGGGCCGATGACGCCGAGGTTGCGGACGAAGCGGGCGATCGCGTCGCGCTCGCCGCTCCGAAGAACCTGGGCGGCGAGCAGGCCGACGGCGAGCAGGCCGCCGACCCAGATCATCGCGGCGAGGATGTGCAGGAACATGAGCCAGTCGTAGAGGGTCGCTGCGAGGAGCATTGTCAGGCTGCCTGGCGGTGTTCGGCCGCCGGCTCGGCGGCTCCGACTTGCTCGCGCGGGGCGTTGGGGAGCAGCAACGCCGGCACGATCGAGACGGCGATCAGCCCCACAGCGACCCAGAAGGTGCTGCCGAAGGCATCTGCGAGCGCCGGTGTGGCGTGGGCCTGCTGCTGTCGCGAGAGCGCCGCGATCGCTTCGATGCCCCCGTGCACGTTGGGGAGGTTCGCCGCGATCGCGCGCTGCAGGATGATCGCGAGTAGCGCGGTCCCGATCGCGCCCGCGATCCGCTGGATGACGTTCAGCGCGCTGGTCGCCCGCGGTATCTCCTGATGGGTGAGTGTTTGAAAGGCCGCGGCCATCGAGGGCACGATCGTGCTGCCGATGCCCAGTCCGAGCACGAGCAGCGCTGCGGCGAGGTAGAGGTAGGAGGTGTCCGCGCCTACCTGCGTGTAGGCGAGGGCGCCGAGCGTCGCTATGACCATGCCGCTCGAGACGACGATGCGGGGGCCGATCTTGTCGGTCAGCCAGCCGGCGATCGGCATCGCGATCGCCGCGCCGACGCCTTGCGGAATCAGCAGCAGCCCGGTCTGCAGGGCGCTCTCGTGGCGGACGACCTGGTAGTAGAGCGGCAGCAGGATCAGCGCGCCGAAGAGCGCGATGATGAGCAGGAGGCTCATCGCGGCGGCGGTGGCGAAGCCGCGGCGGCGGAAGAGCGAGAGGTCGATCAGAGCGTTCTTGCCGCGCCGGATCGCGTGCCAGACGAAAAGCGCGACGAGCGCCAGCCCGATCGACGACGCGGCGATCGTGCGCGCGTTGCGGAGGCCGCCCTGGTTGCCGGCCTCGGACATGCCGTAGAGGAAGATCGCGATGCCCGGCGAGAGCAAGGTCAAGCCGCGCAGGTCGAGCCGCTGGCCGAGCCGCGGCTGCGCCGCCGGCAGCAGCCGCAGCGCAGCGAGCACGGCGGCGACGCCGACGGGCAGATTGATGAAGAAGATCCAGCGCCAGCTGACCTGTCCAACGATCGCGCCTCCGATCACCGGCCCGAACACGGGCGCGAGCAGCATCGGGACGCCGATCACACTCATCACCCGTCCCATCCGCTGCGGCCCCGCGGCCTGGGCCAGCATCGTCTGCCCGACGGGCAAGATCATCCCCGCGCCGAGCCCCTGCAGCACCCGGAAGCCGAGCAGCGAGCCGATCGACCAGGCAGCACCCGAGAGCACCGAGCCGACCAAAAACAGAAGCAGCGAGGCCAGCCAGACGCGCTTGGCACCGAAACGCTCGGTCGCCCAGCCCGTCAGCGGGATCACGCTCGCGAAGGCGAGTATGTAGCCCGTGATTACCCACTGGATCGTCGAGATCGAGGTGTGGAAATCCCGTCCAAGCGTCGGGATCGCGACGTTCACGATCGTCAGGTCGAGGACGGTCATGATCGCCCCCAGGACGACGACCCCACCCAGAACGAGAATCTCGCGAGTCAGGCCGTCGTCACGCCCTCCGGCGCTTGTCGAGTCACTCGTCTCGGTCGCTACAGCCGTCATGGAACCCGTCGTTCTAACTATCCCGAGCTGATCCCACCATAAACATAGTGTAGCACTAAGATTCGAGGCACGCTAAGCTGCTTGTAAGTGGGCCTTCGCCAGCTGAAGAAAGAGCGGACGCGGCAGCTGATTGCCGAGACGGCCTGGCGGTTGTTCGCCGAGCGCGGCTTCGACCGGGTGACGGTCGCCGAGGTCGCGCGCGAGGCGGAGGTTGCCGAGGCGACCGTCTTCAACTACTTCCCAGCCAAGGAGGATCTCTTCTTCTTCCGGCTGGAGGCGTTCGGCGCCCGGCTGGTCGAAGCGATCAGTACCCGGCCTGCGGGAGAGCCGGCCCTCGTCGCCTTTCGGCGCTACCTGCTCACGCCCGCGGGCCTGCTTGGCCAGCTCGAAGCCGGCGACCCGGAAGCGCTCGAGCGGCTGCGGACCGTCCACCGCATGATCGCCGCAAGCCCGGCCTTGCAGGCGCGCGAGCAGCGGGCACTCGCCGGCTACGCAGATTCGCTTGCCGAACTGCTAGCCGCCGAGACCGGCGCGCCGGCCGACGACGTCAGAGCTCGAGTGGCAGCGAACGCGCTGATGGGCGTCCAGCGCACGTTGATCGACTACGTGCGTCGGCGTGTCCTGGCCGACGACAAGCCCGGTCGACTCGCGGCCGATGTCCGCAGCCTCGGCAAACGCGCCCTCGCGCTACTCGCGAACGGCCTCGGCGACTACGCCGCCAAACCAGCAGGCCGAAGACAAAGAAAAGGAGCAGCCCCTAGTTCCGAGGGCGGCTGAGCCGAAGGATCCGATTCAAAGAGATGAGTGGGGGTCGCAGTTGCCGCCTCACGACTCGCCCTCCTGCTGAACGACCTCGCCGCTGACGTCGAGGCTGCGAAACCACCACGGTCTTTCCACCGTACCTAACGGGCAGCAAGGATCTCTCGCCAGCGAGAAGGGAGGACCATCATGGTCCGCGCAAGTATCGCTCGCTTCGGTGTGGCGATTGTGGTTGCGATCGCTGTGCTGTTCGCCGTCGCGCCACTGCAGGCTGCGGAGAACAAGGCCTACACCGTTACGCCGCTCGTCTCAGATCAGCCGGGAGTCGCGCCGACTGTCGATCCGCTCCTCGTCAACGCGTGGGGGCTTGCAGCCTCCTCGACGAGCCCGTGGTGGGTCGCCGATAACGAGACCAGCGCTTCGACGCTCTACACCGGCAGCGGCCAGAAGCTCGCGCTCGAGGTGAGCGTCGGCACCGATAGCGGTCCGACCGGGCTTGTCTTCAACGGCGGCGCGGGCTTCGAGGTGACGAACGGAACATCCTCGGCCCCGGCCAGGTTCATCTTCGACGCCGAGGACGGCGTCATCTACGGCTGGAGTCCCATGGTCGATTCGACCCACGCCCTCGCGGCTGCCATAGGCCCCGACGGCGCGATCTACAAGGCGCTGGCGATCGCAGCCGGGATGCTCTACGCGGCCGACTTCCACAACAACGCCGTCGATGTCTTCGACGGCTCGTGGCATCTCGTGAACCAGTTCACCGATCCACTGCTACCCAACGGCTATGCGCCGTTCGGCATCCAGGCCATCAACGGTCTGATCTATGTGACCTTCGCCAAGCAGGACGCGGAGCAGGAGGACGAGGTTGCCGGCCAGGGCCTCGGCTTCGTCGACGCCTTCGACACCGAGGGGAACCTGGTGAGACGCGTGGCTATGCGTGGCAGGTTGAACGCGCCGTGGGGGCTCGCGCTCGCGCCGGGCAACTTCGGTCGCTTCGGCGGGGATCTTCTCGTCGGCAACTTCGGCGACGGGACGATCAACGCGTTCAGTCAGTCGCCGACCGGCCTCTACATCCCAGCCGGCCAGCTGCGGGACTCGTCAACGGGAAATCCGATCGCGATCGACGGCCTCTGGGCGCTCGGCTTCGGAAATGGGGCCGCCTCCGGCCCCACCAACTCGCTGTATTTCACGGCGGGCCCGGACGACGAGTCGCACGGGCTCTTCGGTTCGATCACGGCGGGTTAGACGGATGGGCGCCTCAGAGGTTGAAAAGGAGGGGCGGCCCGCCGGGGCCGCCCCTCCTAGCTTCAGAGCTTGATCGTCGCTGACGGCCGGACGGCTAGCTCGATGTGCAGCTGCGAGTCGCTAAGCGATGGAACGCGAGTCGCGCTGTCCCTTCCCCCGTGGCGCGACGAGCGCGCCGAGAATCGCGCCGGCGAGCAGGAGCTGCAGGTCTGCCGGGAAGTGTCCGGAGCGGTGCCAGCCGCGGCGGCCGTGGAAGAGCTTGCTACCGCCCGGGCGCAGGAAGGGGAGGACGTGCTCGAGGTCGGGGGCGGAGCTCGCCGCGGCACCGAGCGTCGCCGGATCGAGCGGGCCGCGGCGCGCGGCGAGGAGGACGAGGCCCGCGAGACCGCTGCCGATCTCGAAGCGGCGCGAGCGGATGTCCTGGTGCGGCAGGCGGTCGCCCGCGAGGTGGAGGATCGGCCCCAGGAGGAGCGCCGCGAACCGCGACCCACTGGCGGCACCGGCCGCGGCGCCCGTCGCCACATGAAGCGCGACGATCACGGCTACCGTCCTAGCAGATGGGCGCGCGAGACGCGGGCCGACGCGACCCTGGTCGGCGAGCGCCTTGAAGATATCGGCGCCGCCGCGGATCCGCTTCGGACGGCATCCCGTACTATGGGCGGCCAACTCAATTCCCGTGCTCGCCAGCACAAGAAGGAGCGCTGGGCAGAGCTCGCGAATGAGGCTTTTGTTCTCCTGCGGGGCGGTTGACAGGCACAGGTATGGATGCGGCAGATCCTGGTTGGCGTCGCCTCGGCGCGGTGTTGGTGGAAGCTGGCCTGGTCCGCGAGCACGATCTGGTGGAGGCGCTCGCCGAACAAGAGCGCTCGGGCCGGCGCCTCGGCGAGATCTTGGTCGCGCGCGGCCTCGTTTCGGTCGCGGCAGTCGCCAATGCACTCGCCGAGCAGCATGGAAGCTTCTTGAAGACTGAACACGGCTTCGGGACGGGGCTCCGCGGACTCACAGGCCGAAGCAGCGTTCCGGAGTCGAACGCCACGCAGCCAGAGCCGCCTCCCTTATCGCTTACCCAGCCCCCGGAGCTTGCGCCGGCAGGGCCACCGCCAGCCGCAGCCCCGCAGGCGAGTCTGCCGGAGCAGCAGCGCGAGGGCGGTCTTGACCAGGAGCAGCAACGTCCAGATCTCGGCCACCTTCTTTTCCTGCCGACTTACCAGGGCTATCTGCTCCTGCAGCGGAGCGGCGCCGCCCCAGCTCTCGGCGAAGTACTTGAGCTCCCGGAAACCCCGGGCGCTCGACTAATCGTCGCCAAACTCGCGTTGTCGCCCCTCCCCCAGGACAGACGAGTCTGCGCGTATCTGAACAACCTCTAGCACGGCCACGCCCACTGATACTTCCAAGGCCGAGGAGGCTCGCCTTCTATTGGCGCGCGCGCGTGAACCTAATAGAAGGAACGCGGTCGACCAGGCCTACAGCCGGGGGCGGTGGCGGTCGATGATCGCGGCGGCATGCGCGACGTCGGGCAGCGTCCCGTACGCCAGGCTGCGGTCACCGCCGAGCCGTGAGGCGCAGAACGCCTCGGCGACAGCCGCGTCGCCGTACCGTACGAGCAGCGACGCTTGGAGCGCGAGCGCCATCTGCTCCACAACCCGTCGGGCTTGTCTCTCGAGATCGATGTCGCCGCCCAGTTCGCGTTCGAGCGCCGCCAGCCACTCGTCGAACCGGCGGTCAGCGCCTGCTGCCTCCCGACACTCGGCGACGAAGACGTCCAGCGTCTCGGGTGTCCGTCGGAGCGCGCGCACGACGTCGAGACAGATGACGTTGCCCGATCCCTCCCAGATCGACTGGAGCGGCTGCTGGCGGTAGAGCCGCGGCATGCCGGACTCCTCGACGTAGCCGTTCCCACCCAGGCACTCGAGCGCTTCGGCGGCGTGGCCGGGGCCGCGCTTGCAGATCCAGTACTTCGCGACAGCCGTGGCGATTCGTGCGAAGTCACGCTCGCTGCGGTCGTACGCACCGGCGATCCGCAGCGCCGTGAGCGTGGCCGCCTCGGACTCGAGGCAGAGATCGGCAAGCACGTTCTGCATCAGCGGCTGCTCGACAAGCAGTTTCCCGAAGGCGGAACGGTGCGCCGCGTGATGCGTCGCCTGTTCCACCGCCGCGCGCATCGCTGCCGCCGTCCCAAGGACGCAATCGAGCCGCGTGTGGTTGACCATGGCGATGATCGTCTGCACACCGCGTCCTTCCTCGCCGACGAGCCGTGCCCACGCCGCCTCGAGCTCAATCTCGCTTGATGCGTTCGAGCGGTCACCGAGCTTGTCCTTGAGCCGCTGGATCCGGAACCCGTTGCGCGTCCCATCCTCGAGCACGCGCGGCAGCAGGAAACAGGAGAGTCCACGCTCTGCCTGAGCGAGCACCAGAAAGGCATCGCACATGGGCGCGGAGCAGAACCACTTGTGACCGACGAGCTCGTACTCGCCTCCGCCGAGTGCTCTTGCAACGGTCGTGTTCGCACGGACGTCGGAGCCGCCCTGCTTCTCCGTCATCGCCATCCCGCACAGCACGCCGCGCTTCTCTACCGGCGGCCGCAGCCCCGGCTCGTAGACGAGCGAAAGCAGCCGCGGCTCCCACTCCGCGGCGAGCTCTGGGTCCGCGCGCAGAGTGGCGACGGCGGCGTGCGTCATCGAGATCGGGCAGCCGTGCCCGGCCTCAATCTGCGCCATCAAGAAGAAAAGCGCCGCGCGGCCGACGTGAGCGCCCGGCTGCGACTCGC
>Ga0137373_10003081_pt1 | contig 18300 bp, 16 predicted proteins | sample SagtaG_5_FD_104912 | JGI IMG/M metagenome (GOLD analysis project Ga0137373, IMG submission 104912) | Vadose zone soil microbial communities from Sagehorn Ranch, Mendocino, California, USA - Sage1_R_80_16 metaG | ecosystem: Environmental > Terrestrial > Soil > Vadose zone | place: USA...
CGTTGCTTTACATGCCTCACGTTCGCCAGAATACTTCTAACCCATGCCAGGTGAAACTTTAAACGCCCCTGCGCCAGTACGCTCCGCGCCACCCGTGGCACGTACTTTGCCGAGGCACCTGCTCTATTCGATTTTCGCCCGGATCGGGGGCTCCGGCTTGGATACCGATGCATTTGAAACCCTGCGCGCGTCTTATCGCGGGGGGTTCCTTGGCAAAGCAATCGCTTATGATAACCGGCAGAAGGAAATCCCAGCTTCACTGATCCGTTCCCTACGCTGGCATCCGGTGCGGCTTATCTCATTTCTCGATCGGCCCTATTACTATGGCGCGAAGAAAAAATATCTCGATTGGATCGCGTCCCGGCATCTGGCCACCGGGCGCTACGATCTCTTCCATAGTTGGTCGGGGGACTGTTTGCGCTCGCTGAAAGTGGCAAAGCGACGTGGTATCCCTTCGGTTGTTGAGATCCCCACCTGGCATCGCGACGGCGGCAAAGAGAAAGTCCGGCGGCCGAAAATTGCCGCGCCGACGGAGAACATCTCGAGCTTTCAAAGGTGGAAAAATAGACTGTTGCTCCAGCGGAAGCGTTTCATTGAAGAGTATAAACTCGCTGACCTTTTGCTCGTTTTGTCCCAGAAGGCGGCCAACACGTTTCGCGTACGGGGATTCCCGGAGGAAAAACTGTTTTATTTGCCGCGGGGCGTGGATGTCGAACGTTTCAGGCCGGGAAAACGGCCACGAAAATTTCGCGCTGTTTTTGCCGGTGCATTGATCAGGCGCAAGGGCATTCAACATGTGCTGGAGGCATGGCACCGCCTGAATCTCTCTGATGCGGAGCTGTGGCTGGTTGGTTTCGTGCACGAAGAGGCGAAGCCGTACCTGAAGGAATTCTGGCGCGATAACATTCGCGTCGTAGGATTTGTCCGTGACCCGGAGAATTATCTCAGCGAGAGCACGGTTCACGTTTTTCCGTCGCAATGGGAGGGGAGCGCCAAGGTTACATATGAAGCGGCGGCGTGCGCTTTGCCTCAAATCACCACGCGCGAGGCAGGCGATGTAGTGCGCAATGGCATCGAAGGAATCATTGTGAAGCCGGGAGATGTGAATGCCGTCGCAGCGGCGGTTGAGCATTTGTATGGACATCCTGAAATCGTTGAACAAATGGGCGCCGCAGCGAGACGTCGCGTGGTTGAGAATTTCACCTGGGACCATTTTCGAGCACGATTGCTGGACGCATACGAAACTGCGATGCGAATGGTGCGCTGAATTTGTAGCGGCGGTGTGTCACTGCCGATTTTGGTTCGGCGCTCATAGAGTGCCGCTACAGCCACAAGCCGTGAAAATTCTTCTCCTGCAACTCAAGCGAATCGGCGACCTGATTTTGACCACGCCTGTACTCGCAGCTTTGCGTGAAAGCTTCCAGGAAGCGCACCTCACTCTCGTTGTGTCCAAGGAATGTGCCGACCTGCTTCCAGCCATCTCAAATGTCGATCGCATTTTGATCGCGCGGCGAAATCTGCGCGACCTCAGTTTGTTTTTATCCGTCGCCGTCGGCAAATTTGATTACTGCGTCGATTTCACCCGGAATGATCGCTCGGCATCTCTGGCCGTTTTATCCGGCGCGCGCAGGCGCATAGTATCTTACCGGGTGCGTGAACAGGCCAAGACGCGCGCCCGCGCTTATACAGATTTTATCGGTGTTCGTATGCGGGACATGCACACGATCGACTACAATCTGGCTTTACTTGAACCGCTCGGCGCCCGGCATGCTTTCTCTGCCCTGCATCTGGACCTGCCACAGATGGCCTACGAAAAAGCCGACGCGCTTCGGCGTAATTGGAAGGTGACAAAGCCCTTCGTCATTTTGCATCCTGGCTCAGCGCGGCGGGAGAAACTTTGGGAACCCGAGCGATGGGCAGAAGTGATTGAGTACTTTGGTCGAAACGACGGTATCGATCTTGTTCTGACCAGTGGGCAGTCCCAGGACGAGCAAACGCATATCGCGGCAATTAAGAACAGGACGCAGCAAGAAATCATCGATCTCTCTGGAGAAACAGATTTGCTCACCCTGGCCGCGCTCATTGGCCAGGCACGGCTTCTTGTGACGGTCGATTCCGCTCCAGTGCATCTGGCGGCCGCGATGCGTACGCCACAAGTGATTCTGTTCGGGCCGACCAACCCATTTCATTGGCGCCCCAGGGAAAGTCCAGCAGTAGTTTTACACGGAAAATCGGCGGCGCCAGTCACCGACTTTTCACCGGTCCAACCGCGACTCGCGATGAGTCAAATCTCGACGGAAGCGGTCATTGGTGCTATGGATTCGCTGCTGTTGCTTCGTGCGGCGGCGCAACCTTCATGAGCGGCGCAAAACCGGCTAGGAAAAGGCAGTCCGTCTGGAAAACGTTACGCACAGCTTCCGGTTCGTACCGGCGGCTCTACGGTTACCTTAAGCCGTACAAGACGCGTTTCATTTTGGGTCTGGCGCTGGGCCTTGCTTACGGCGGAGTCAATTCTCTTTTTCCATTAGCGATTGCCCGCGTCACCAGCACAATCTTCCACGGAGCCGCTCCCAATCCGATGGCGGTGCGCTCGAATCTTCACGTTCTGGACACAGGCCCGAAGATCAATTCGATTGTTCTCATCTGTCTGGCCATCCCGGCCATCATGGCCGTGCGCAGCCTGTGTTCCTACGGAAGCACCTATTGCATGCAGTGGGTGAGCAACAGGGTGGTCTCCGACATACGCGTCCAGCTTTTCAGCAAGATGGTTCGCCATTCCATGGACTTCTTTAACAAAATGCGGTCGGGATTTTTGATGTCGCGCATCACTAATGATACCCGCGTCATGCAGATGGCTTTGACCAGCGTTAGCAGCGACGTTTTTAAACAACCGATCACCATCGTTGGTGCAATCACTGTGCTCCTTTTGATGGATTGGAAATTCACTGTTGTGACGCTGATCCTCTTTCCAACGTGTTTGCTGCCCCTGCGCGTTTACGGCCGTCGCGCCAAGAAAGCAGTGCAAAACGAGCAGGCAGGGATGGCCCAAATGGTAGTGACGATGCAGGAGACGTTTGCCGGCATCCGCGTCATCAAATCGTTCGCGCGCGAAGGATTCCAGGAAAAGGAGTTCAAACGCAGCAACCAACTACAGTTTTCGCAGATGATGCGGATGATTCGCTCGATGGAAGCAGTCGGACCGCTGGTCGAGATCATCGCGGCGATCGGTGTGGGAATGGCGTTGCTTTACGTTTACGCTGCGAATCTGAGCGTCGGCCGCTTCTTTGGACTAATCTCAGGGATTTTCATCCTGTACGATCCGATCAAGACGCTTAGCAGGATCCACATCGTGATGCAGCGATCCGTCGCCGCTACGACCGCTATTTTCTCGATTCTGGATTCGCAATCCACGGTGCAGGATGCACCAAACGCTGTTGCACTGAGTTCGTCCGAGGGTCGAATTGATTTTGAAAATGTAACATTCCGCTACGCAAACAGGACTACAGACGCGATTAGCAATCTGACCTTGCAAATCGAACCGGGGAAAACTCACGCCCTGGTCGGCGCCAGTGGCGCGGGTAAAAGCACAATTCTTTCGCTGATCCTGCGCCTTTACGACCCAACTTCAGGCGCGGTGAAAATCGATGGGCAAGATCTGCGCTCCATCACGCAAAAATCGCTGCGCGAACAGATGGGGCTCGTTACTCAGGAAACGTTTCTGTTTCACGATACCATTTTCAACAATATCCAATTCGGCCGCCTGGACGCTACACCGGAAGAAATTTACGAGGCCGCCAAAGCCGCTTATGCCCACGATTTCATCATGGCGCAGCCAAAGGACTACCAAACAGTTATTGGCGATAAGGGATGCCTGCTCTCCGGCGGGCAGCAGCAACGCCTTGCCATTGCACGCGCTATCCTTAAAAATGCGCCGATTTTGTTACTAGATGAAGCCACATCATCGCTTGATTCGGAATCGGAACAGGAAATTCAAAAGGCGCTCGCCAAGCTGGCTGCTGGACGCACGGTAATCGCCATCGCCCATCGGCTCTCCACAATTTTATCTGCCGATCAAATCATTGTGATGGATTCCGGCCGTATCAAGGAGATCGGAACGCACGCGGAGCTACTCGAAAAATCTGGCTACTATCGCCGCTTGTACGATCACCAATTCAATCGCATTCAAAGGGAACCCGAAGCCGGAGCAGGCATTCTTGTGGAAGAGCTCGTGTAGCGACTCGGAAAGCAATAGCCATAGCCGCGCCATGCCGTTTAATATCGACCTGCACACGCATTCTTTTTTTTCCGGAGACGGTATTTCCAGTCCGGAAGATTTGATTGCGGCCGCGCGCGCCAAAGGTTTGAACGGAATCGCTATCACTGATCACAACACCTGCGATGCTGTGAATTACCTGCTCCAGAAGGGCTTGATGCGCCTGGATGGCATGCCAGTCAGTGATTTCCTTGTTCTACCCGGAGTTGAGGTCACGACCGCCGATGGTCATCTTCTCTGTATCGGTGCGGAGCTGCCCTACCTGAAAGGAAAACCTGCGCGCGAAGTCTGCGATATGATTCATGAACGCGGCGGTCTGGCCATTCCTCCACATCCATACGATTTGTTCCGCGCCGGAATCCGTTTTTCCACGCTGGAAACGCTACCGATCGATGCGCTCGAGGTTTTCAACGCGGCGACCACGCTCCGCCGCTACAACCGCTATGCTTTTAAGTACGCACAGATTCGCGGTTTGCCCATGACTGCGGCCAGCGACGCGCATCATGCTGCCACCGTTGGAACGGCCTATACAATCGTCAATACCGACGATTTTTCCGTGAAAGGAATTCTTGCGCAGATTGTAAAGAGCAACGAGCTAAACCAAAAATATCAGACGCCGCGCGACAGCTTACGCAAGACCTGGAACAACTGGTTGCGACTGCGACGTCGAAAGAAAATACCGGAACTAGCCGCAAAAGACCGCAGCCACAACAGGCATTGATTCTCACTCTAGAAATCCGCAATCCGCAATTTCTCGAAATGCCTGCTTATATCATCGTTGAAATCGACGTTCTCGATCCGGTCGGCTACGAGGAATACAAAAATCTCGCTAGCGCGACCGTGGAAAAATATGGCGGGAAATATATCGTCCGCGGTGGCAGGACCGAAGTGCTTGAAGGGGATTGGAAACCGAAGCGCATCGTGGTGCTCCAATTCGAATCAGCCGAGCGCGCCAAACAGTGGCTCAATTGCGAAGAATATCGTGAACCGCGCAAAATGCGGCACCGCACGGCGAGGACAAACATGATCCTCGTCGAAGGGATGTAATGTCGCTGCTCAGGAGGAGCGCAGCTAACATCAGCTAAACAACATTGCTGTCTGCAGGTGTGAAAGCAGCTGGGAGATCGACCGACCGCAGGCCGGTAGCTACAGCGCTAGGAAATCGCGGTAGAGTTAATACGCCGGTTTTTGAGTTCGCGCTCCTTCAACACGATCATGCGTTCGTACCAAGCGAGCAGCCGGCAGAGCACCCATCCTCGGTGGCCGTCACGAAAACCTCGCTTCCAAAGGTAATGGTAAAAGAATCGCAAGCTCGGACGGAACGGAGCCCCCATCGCGAGTCCCTTTAGCCATCGCTTGCGCTCTACCGCTGTTCCAAACGGCGTCGCGGGCAATGTCGTTCCAACTGCTTGTTCGTGTAGCTTCACGCATGCCGCCGCTTCCCAGGTCGAATAGCGGTTATGCTTCTCGATGAAGGTAGCAATATCGGGAAACGCGTAATGCTCCATCGGAGCGACTAGGTACTCGGCCCGGCCATTGAGCAATATGTGTTCATGGACCTCATTGTCTCCGGTCGCGATATCATCGTCGATTTCGATCTGTTCATATCGACCCAGCCGATGCCGGAACAGGCGCAGATTCCAACTCGGAAAGTAACCACAATGTTTTATCCACCCGCCAAGAAACCAGAAGCGGCGATTCAGATAAAATCCATCGACATCAGTGCGGCGAATCGCTTGCGTGATTTCTCGCTCAAGCGCAGGTGTGATGCGTTCGTCGGCATCCAGGATTAGCACCCATTCGTGTTGCCACCGAACATTTTGCAAAGCCCAGTTCTTCTTTCGCGGGAATTTTCCACTCCAAACGAACTGAACGATCCGGGCTCCAGCTGCCTCGGCAACCGCTTGCGTGCCATCTGTGCTCCCCGAATCAACTACCACGATTTCCTGCGCGAACGAAACGCTGGCAAGGCAGTCCCGCAGGTTTGCGGCTTCATTCTTAACCGGCACAAGCACCGATAATGGCACCAACGCGTCGGATTGCTCACTCATTGAGTGATTTCGCGTCTTTTGCTTTCGCGCGCTGGGTTTCCGATAACAATTCTCCAGGGGCTTACATCCTTCATCGCTACCGCTCTTGCACCAACAATTGCCCCTTCACCGATTGTTACGCCCGGCCCCACGAACGCATCGGCACAAATCCAAGCGTCAGAACCGATCATAATTGGCGGACGCAGCAACGGAAAATCTGCCTTGGTATGATCGTGTGTTCCTGCGCAAAGATGCGCGCCATGCGAGATTGTTACCCGCGCCCCCAGCGTCACACGGCCGAGATTATAAATAAGCGCATGCTCGCCAACGGCGCTGTCATCTCCGGCCTCGAGGTTCCACGGGAAATAAACCGTCGCTGAAGGATATACATGAACGCTACGACCAATCTTTGCTCCGAAACAACGAAGCAGAAATCGCCTCCAGCCGAAACAGGGCCTAGGACTGAACCGAAAAAGCGGGCGCGTGAGACTCCACAACACCCGGCGGATGATCTCGCCGGACGAATATTTCCGGGCGCGGCGATTTTGTTCAACGTTCAACATCCGAAAGACCACCCACGGACTACACGACTACGGGACTGCGGGCTTATAGTCCAGTTGTCTTGTTGTCGTCGCAAGTCCCTGACGCCGTTAAACCCGCCGCCGAGGGGGCTGCGAAAAAGATTGAACACCTCACGCTCGCGGGTTGTCACAGATTCGAATATTTAACCTTGTTAAATACTTTCCCGGATGCTACAACGCGTGATCGACAAGGCATCGACGAATACTATTTACGGGACATTGTCGGTCCGAATCCCCCCAAAGTTTGATGAAAAAGAGTTATATGGCTGCTGAAGATAGCGATACCGGAATTAAGATTTACCTGCGAGAGATCGGGCAAATCCCGCTTCTGACTCCGGAGCAGGAGATCGATTTGGCGGCGAAGATCAAGAAGGGCGATCGCGAGGCGCGAGCCCTGATGATCCGGTCCAATTTGCGTCTGGTTGTGAAGATTGCGCATGACTATGCGAATCTCGGGCTGCCGCTTCTCGACCTCATTTCCGAAGGCAACATCGGTCTGATGAAGGCGGTGGAACGTTTTGACCCCGCGAAAGGCGGAAAGCTTAGCACCTACGCCGCGTGGTGGATCAAGCAATCCATCAAGCGCGCGCTGGCTAATCAGAGCAAGACAATCCGTTTGCCCGTGCATTTGGTGGATAAGATCTCCAAAATGCGCCGGGTTTCCCTGCAAATGAGCGAGGAACTTGGCCGCGAACCGACGGACGACGAACTCGGTGACGAGATCGGGATCGCGAGCGGAAAGGTTTCGCAACTAAAGACCGTCTCGATCCGTCCAGCTTCGCTCGATGCGCCGATCAGCGATGATGATTCCACTGAGTTCGGTGAAATCGTCGGCGATGAGGACGCACAGACGCCGTTCGAATTACTGCGCGATAAGAATCTCCGCAATGAAGTCGGCGGTTTGCTCGATGTATTGGATGATCGCGAGAAGAAGATCATTTTCCAGCGCTTTGGCCTGGACGGCGGCAAACCAAAGACGCTTGAGGAAGTCGGCAAGAAATTCGGCGTTACGCGGGAGCGCATTCGACAGTTACAGAATATCGCCCTTTCGAAACTTCGCCGTGCGCTCAGCAAGAAGGAGCGCCCGGTGGATGTCGAATTGCCGGTCGAAGCGTAAGGCTATAGCGGCTTCCCCCGTTGGGAAGCGCGACACTGATCTGCTAAACGCGCGTGGGGTGCGCCGCTCGGAGCGCGGTGGCTACAATTATTTTACTACCCGCAGCTGAATGGAATCGATCATCGCGCCACCCATGCGGACGTCGCTGACGATCACCATGCGATTGCCTGGCGTAGCCAGTTTGTTCCTGCGCAAAAATTTCTCTGCTGATGCAATCGTCTGGTCCGGATCTCCTGTAAAATCGATGCGAACGGGAAACGTTCCCCAATAAAGAGCGAGCTGCCGATAAACTTGTTCGCTTGGGGTGAACGCAAAGATCGGAGCGCGGTGCGGCCGTAGGTTCGACGCGTAGCGTGCCATCCTTCCGTGCAGTGTAAAGACGATTAGTTTCGAATCTTCGAGCGAGTTCGCCAGCGCGATGGCCGAGGCAACGGTCTTTTGTCGAATGTTCTCCAGCAGCGCATCTTTCGCATAACCTGCACCTCCGCTGCGCTCGATTCGCATAGCCACGCGGTTTAGGACCTCGACGCATTCTATCGGATAGCGGCCGAGCGTCGTTTCAGCGCTCAGCATGAGAGCATCTGCTTGTTCGAAAACCGCGTTTGCCACGTCGGTGACCTCCGCGCGAGTAGGAAGTCGATTTGTGATCATCGATTCGAGCAACTGCGTTGCGACTATAACCGGTTTACCCAGGCGGATGCATTTCTTCACAATTCGGCGTTGAATAATTGGCAGTTCTTCCATTGGACACTCGATTCCCAGGTCGCCGCGCGCGATCATGATCACGTCAGCGCTTTCGATCATCTTGTCGATTGATCGTACTGCCAGTTGATCCTCAATCTTTGCGACGATCTGCGCCTTGCTCTTTTTCCTGGAGAGGAGTTGGCGCAGTTGTTCGATGTCGCCTTTCTCCCGTACAAAACTTAGCGCTACAAAATCCACGCCTAGTTCCGTACCGAGCCCTACATCTGCAATATCCTTTTTGGTGAGCGGAGGCAGATTCACGTGAACACGGGGCAAATTAATGTGACGCCGGGAGCCGAGCATGGCAGGGGTCAGCACTTTCGTGCGCACCCGGTCTTTTCCCTTGTCCAGCACGACCACTTTCAGCAAGCCGTTGTCGACCAAAACCTTGTCGCCGACCGAGACGTCCTTTACGAATCCGGCGTAATTCACATCCACGGAAAATTGCTCTTTGCTTTTTGCGCCGCGCACAGTGAACTCCAAAATGTCGCCGGGCTTCAGATGCAGATTAGTTTTCAGGTCGCCGGTGCGAATGGCTGGGCCTTGCGTATCGAGCAGAATTGCAACCGGACGGCCTGCGGTCTGCGCGAGCCTGCGGATACGCGGCACAATCTCGCGGACCCATTCATGAGTGGCGTGGCTCATGTTGAGCCGGAGGACATCAGCGCGTTTCTGGATCAACTGTCGCAGTACGTCTGTCTTTTCTGTCGCCGGGCCGAGCGTGCAGATGATTTTGGTCCTCCGCATCGAACAAAAGGATTGAATTTGCGGAGGCGAAAGCCAAGTCGCTTTTAAGGGTTAGTTCATTTTGCGACCAGTTCAGGCGTCCGTCGGACAGCTGTATGTACACAAAATGCGGCACGCTTTACGAAGCGTGCCGCGTCGGGGAGCGGGCGTTTCTTTATTTCAGCTTGCTTTGAGTCTGCTTGGCAAGGTCAAGATGTTCCTCAACCACCTTGGCCGTATCCTCCGCAAACTTCTTCACGTCGGGATCGCTCCCACTGTTTGCTTCCTCCTTGAACTCGGCCAGGTCCTTTTCGTGATCCTTCACCATCATATCGATGTAAGCTTTATCCGAGCTCCAGCTTACGGTTGGCTCTTTGGCTGGTAACTTTACGTTCTTTTGCGCGGCGATCTTTTTTAATTCGTCGTTGGCCTTGCCATGATCGGTGACCATCCGCTTGCCGAATGATTTTACGTCGTCGCTTTGCCCCTTCTGTTCAGCCATTCTTCCCATCGCGACTTCCATCATTCCGCCCCTGGCGGCTTTCTTCATGAAAGTCTTATCCTTTGGCGTCACCGAGGAGGCCTTGGCGGCGGGTGTGTCTTCTGCGATCGCAACTCCCGCCAAACTGAACGCCGCAATTATCAGAGGAAGAATACAAAACTGCGAAATAACTGTGATTTTAGTTCTCATGGTTCTTGTACGGTTGAAACACGCCGGGATACCCAGCAATTAAGAATCGGAAATAGCCGGTTGCTTGGACGCGAACGAATTGCGATTTCCCCTATCAGTTCGTGGCGGCGCGCCTGCGCTGCAAAGCCGAGGAGAGGTGCGACAGAATCAGGGTCCGGACACGTTCTTCGCGTACGAGTTCTCCACGCGTCTCGCCACGTCTCTGTAGCCGTAATCAACTTCGTAAATCTGCTTCATGCAGGCGAGCGATTTTTTCGGTTCGCCCATCCGCGAATAAACGAGGCCTAGATTATACACGATCTCCTTTTTTGTCGCGTCCATTGACAAAATTTCGCTTGAAGCTTCCTCGAGTTGTTTGACTGCAAGATCGAGCATCTCAAGTTCGCCGTAGCAGCAACCGAGGAGATTCATCGCTTTCAGGCGCGCATGTGGATTTTGCCGTGCCCGCTGCAACTCCGGCACCGCCTCTCGGAAACGACCGGCGTTGAAAAGGTTTTCACCGAGCTCGAAGCGAAGGTGGAGATCGGTCGGATTGCGTGTGACGCGCTCCTGCGCATCGGCGATGAGCAGTTCTGCACGCTTGGCTTTGGCGGCCTTCAATAACTCCGAGCTTTTCGCAGACGACTCATTTGCCGCCTGCGTGGAAAGAAACTCCTCGTGCGCAGCAATCTCTCGCTCGAGGCATTTGATTTTCAAATCCGAAGCCTTGCGAACCAATCCGACGTCTGCGCCTTTGGTCAGATCGGCAGCATACTGGTACCAGCGAATCGCTGCCTGGAAATCTTCCTTCTGCTCGTTCAGTGTGCCCAGCCGCCGCGCGAGATCGACGTTTGCCAGCTCCGCTTGGTGCAGCGCATACGTTTCGGCAATCTGTCGATCGAGCGATTCCCCGGTCAATCTCATCCGGCTCTGTTGTTCCAATGAAATCGCTACATCTTTGTCCTTGATCAGGTCTCGGTAACTTTCAGCCTGTATCCAGCCGCCCCTCTTCATCGATGCATGGGCCGATGCGTCTTTGCCCAGACGGAGCGCTTCAGCGTCTAGCGGATTTATCGCCGTGATTTGATTATAAATTTCCACCTCTTCTTCGTGGTCCCCAAGCTGGCGATACAAGCGCCCAAGGTCGTGCAGCACCTTGACGTCGCGGGGCTTCTCTTCGAGCAGCGTCCGCATCGCGAACACCCCGACATCCGGCCAGCCGGCGGCAAGCGCCGCTTCCTTTAAAACCAGATTTGCCTGGCGATTGTAAGGTTCCTCCTCCAGAACCTTCTCCAGCAGCTCAACCGCACGCTTTGGATCCTTCTTAATTTCCCGCTGTGCTTTCATCACGGCGATCGGTGCCGTCGAGATGTTGAAAAAACTCCTTTTTGCCGATTTGCTTTTCGTCACCTCGGCGCGCCGCAGCAATTGACGCCCGGTGAGAAACTGTGGCTCCTGCTTGAGAATCTCCTGCAAGAGCGAAATTGCGTAACCGAAATTGCGCAGCTCGATCGCTGCGACTGCCTTCAGCCAGAGGGCTCGCAACGGTTCGCTCAACTCCTTCTCGGTTTTGACTGCCATGCTCGCGGAGTAGCTTATCACAAGAACGCAACTCATGCGTCAGCGCGCGATGGCGCTTCGCGCTGGAGGGATTAAGCTAAGCAAGCGAGCATGCGCATTTTCGATCGCAGGGTGAATGGTTACTCAATGCCGGCTGAGCTAAACGGCGGCGGCCGATTTGTGTTGTCACGCAAAGCTTTTGTTCCAGCTTACGTGCACGCGTTTGACGCAGGCATCCTTCAACAACGCGCACAGCAAGCGATCGAATCCCTCCGGTCATGCCGTGTCTGCCCGCGCGATTGCGAGATCGACCGCCTCAACAACAAAATTGGCGTTTGCAAGAGCGGTCGCCTCGCACGTGTGGCCAGCGCGTTTCCTCATTTCGGGGAAGAAGATTGTCTGCGCGGCTGGAACGGCTCGGGCACGATCTTTTTCGGCTGGTGCAATCTGCGCTGCGTCTTTTGCCAAAATTTCGAGACCAGCCAGTTCGGTGAAGGCGCAGAAGCACCTGCGGCGGAGCTTGCGCAAATCATGCTCGATTTGCAGAGGATCGGCTGCCACAACATCAACTTCGTCACGCCCGAGCACGTCGTGCCGCAGATTCTCGAAGCCCTCGTGATCGCAGTCGAACACGGCTTGCGTCTGCCGCTTGTCTATAACACTTCCGCCTACGACAGCCTTGAAAGCATCGAATGGATAGACGGACTGGTGGACATCTATATACCCGATTTTAAACTTTGGGACGCCGAGCATTGCCGAAAATATCTTGTCGCCAGCGACTACGCAGATGCCGCGCGCGCCGTGGTCGCTGCGATGCACGCGCAAGTCGGGGAGTTAAAAGTGGACGAGAACGGTCTGGCATTGCGCGGCGTCCTCGTACGCCATCTTGTGATGCCCGGTTTGCTTGATGACACACGCAAAATCATGCGCTGGATCGCTGACAACTTATCGCGCGATACGTACGTAAACGTCATGGACCAATATTATCCGGCGCACAAAGCCGAAACCGAACCGCGCTTCGCGGACATCAATCGCGGCATAAGCGACATTGAATTGTGCGGCGCACTCGAATTCGCCCGCGCTGCTGGCCTCTGGCGCTTCGATACCCGTTGGCGCCGCGTGATTCCGCACGGCGCTCCAGTCTGGCTGCCGCGCATGCAAAGACTGGCGAGTACAGCCTAAAGCAGATCCAACTGCGGTTTATCGGACCTCTTCGCAGGTTTTCTCCTGCGCCGCGATTCGCCGGCAACGGCCGGTTCGAGGGATCCGTCAGGTTTTTCTAAGTGGGCGAGGATTTCCTTTGCTCGATCGAGAATTTCCTTTGGCAAACCAGCGAGGCGTGCGACGTGAATTCCGTAGCTTTTGTCAGCGCCACCGGGAACAATCTTGCGCAGGAAAATGATTTGTTCGTTCCATTCGCGCACCGCGACATTGAAATTGCAGACGCCGGGACGATCCTCCGACAGTTTGGTCAGCTCGTGGTAATGCGTGGCGAACAGTGTACGCGCTTTGATCTTGTCGTGCAAAAATTCGGCGACGCTCCAGGCAATCGACAGCCCATCAAAGGTGGACGTGCCGCGACCGATCTCATCGAGGATAACGAGACTGCGTTCGGTGGCGTTATTCACGATGTTTGAGGTCTCGTTCATCTCCACCATGAATGTTGACTGACCTCGCGCGAGATCGTCATTCGCGCCGACCCGCGTGAAAATTCGATCAACCAGACCAATTTCTGCGCTTTCCGCCGGCACGAAGCTGCCTATCTGTGCCATCAGCACAATCAATGCGACCTGGCGAATGTAAGTGGATTTCCCAGCCATGTTCGGTCCCGTGATGATGGCGAGCCGCAGATTTTCGCCATCGAGCGACGTGTCATTCGGCACGAACTTCTCCTCTACCAGAGTTTGATCGAGCACAGGATGCCGGCCATCCTTGATCACCAGCCGCAACGTTTTGTTCAAGGTGGGGCGGCAATAGCGGAAGAGGCGCGCGGTTTCCGCCAGGGCGCTGATTACATCGAAAGCCGCGATTGCCTCCGCGGTTTGCTGGATTGGGTCAAGCCCGCGCAAAGTCTCGTCGCGCAGTTTTTGAAAGAGCTGGTATTCTAGCTGGCGGGCACGTTCATCTGCGCCAAGGATTTTCGCCTCCATTTCCTTAAGCTCGGGGGTAATGAAGCGTTCGCCGCCGACCGTCGTTTGCTTGCGCTCGTATCGCTCAGGCACATTCGCGAGGTTCGACTTTGTCACCTCGATGAAATAGCCGAACACGGAGTTGTAACGCACTTTGAGCGACTTAATGCCGGTGGCTGCAATCTCGCGCTCCTGCAACTGGCTGATCCAGCTTTTCCCGTCGCGGGAAGCTTGTCGCAGCGTATCAAGATCAGCGTCGTATCCGTCGCGAAAAATTCCGCCTTCTTTCAGCGTCAGCGGAGGATCATCCACCAGCGCCTTCTCCAGCTTCTCCGCCAGCTCCGGAATTTCATGGATATTGTTTTGCAAATGCTGCGCCAATGATTCCGGTTCGTCCTGTTCGTCTACGCGGCTCGCGCCAAACGCCAGCCGATCAAGCAGCTTTTGCAGATTCGCTTTCAACACTGGGATTTCCTGAAGCGAAGTTTTCAGCGCGACGAGATCACGCGCGTTACCCGAAGCCTGGCTTAAGCGTCCGGTAGCGCGTTCGATGTCGCGAATCGATTTCAACTCACCGCGAATAGCCGCGAGCAGGTCCGGTTCCTGCAGTAAATCGGCGATCATCTGGTGACGGCGTTGCAGCTCGGGCAGATTGCGGAGCGGTTGCAAAATCCAGGCCCGCAGTTTGCGGCCACCCATTGGCGTGCCCGTGCGATCGAGCACTGCGAGCAGGGTTGTATCACGCGCAGTACGCGGTTCCACGAGTTCGAGATTCGTCTGCGTGGCGGCGTCTAGGAGGACGTAATCCGCAGGCGCATCGCTGCGAAGCGAGGCGAGATGATCAATCTTGCGCCGAAGCTGATGTTTCAGGTAATGAACGATCGCGCCCGCAGCCGCTACAGCCTGCAACATCTGCGTGCAGCCAAATCCATCCAGCGATTTGACTTTGAAGTGCTCGCACAAAGTAAAGAATGCCTGTTCTGGCAGAAACGCGTAACTGTCGTAGCCAAGCGCATTCCCAATTTCCTTAAACTGCTCCTGTTGCTCGTCGCTGACGAGAAGCTCCGAAGGCGAAACACGCGCTATTTCGTCGAGCAGCGATTGCCTGTCTTGCAATTGAGTGATCCGGAATTCACCGGTGCTGAGATCGGCGTACGCAAAGCCGAATACACCTGAGTGGGCGTGGACTGCACCAAGATAATTTGCGCGTTTGGATTCGAGCAAGTCGAGGTCAGCAACCGTGCCCGCGCTAACAATCTGAGTGATGTCCCGTGAAACAATTTTTCCAGGTTGCGGTTCGCTGGTTTGGTCACAGATTGCGACGCGGCGCCCGGCCTTGATTAGTTTTGCGATATAGGTTTGCGCTGCGTGGTAGGGCACGCCACACATAGGCACGCCGTTGCGCTTCGTTAGCGCGACGTTCAGCAGTCCGGACGCCTCCTTAGCGTCTTCAAAAAACAGCTCATAAAAATCACCAAGCCGAAAGAACAGGAGCGTATCGGCCGGGATGCTTCCACGCAGCCGCCGGTATTGCTGCATCATTGGAGTGAGCGAGTCCCGCATTATTTCAGAATTAAGTCACGCCGCGCGAATTGCGAGTTTGGAATGCGAATCAGTAAAGATTCCTTGCGTGCCTGGCGGTGTTTGCATCAAATCAGGCGCGACTTCATGAATGTCTTTGCACGTTCATTCAGCGGACGATTGTTTGTATTGGGCTTTCTTGTTGCTCCTGCAGCTCTTGCGGCGGTCACCCCTGCACAGAAGAACCCGCCGGTTCGCCCCGCCGATGCTGACTCGCCGACGTTGATCTGGGACATTGATTTAAAACTGGCGAACGCTTTGCCACGAAACTTTCGTACAACTGACGATCCGCTTAAGGCAAACAAGGGTGAAACGCCTGCGACAATCGGGTTGAGCGATCTTCGCGCTTCGGGCAGTGGAGAATTCACCGCTGATAATCTAAAGCTTTTGCTGGCGCGAACTCGTGGCCCGGTCACCGTCGTCGATTTACGACAGGAAACGCACATCTTCGTTAACGACCTTCCTATTAGCTGGTATGCGTCACGTGACTGGGCGAACGTCGGGCGAAGTCAGTCGGCCATCATGGCAGGCGAAGCCGCGCGTGTTCAGTCGCTCAAACCCGGAAGCGAAATCGCCGTACGGCCCGGCCATCCGGTCAAACACGGCAACGGCAATTCTGTCACGCCAGAACGGGTCACCGTCGAACGCGCAAGCACGGAACAGAATATCGTCGAAGCAGCCGGCGCGCATTATGTGCGCGTCGCTGTGACCGATCATGTGCGCCCGCTCGATGACGCGGTGGACCGATTCATTCTCGCTGTGCGCGCCCTCCCACAAGATGCCTGGGCACATTTCCATTGCGAAGCTGGCCTTGGACGCACGACCACATTCATGGTGCTTTATGACATGCTGCGAAACGCAAATCGCGTGTCGTTGGAAGACATTGTGCGTCGCCAAAAATTACTCGGATACGGCTACGACGTGCTCCATCCGACTGAAACCGACGATTGGAAGGCGCCCTACATGGCAGACAGGGCCGCATTTGTCCGCGCATTTTACGATTACGCTCTCGCTAATCCGAATGGCCGTCCGCAGCTTTGGAGTGAGTGGCTCAAGTCCGGTGGCCAGTGACGGAGGCGTTTTGTTGCACGATTGCTAAAAGCCCCTCCTTTTTTGTCATCACCCGGAACGCTCTGCAGATTTGTCATCGTCTTTAAGCTGAGTCCTATTGGCGGCGGTCAGTGGATTGAGACTGTAGTTCATCCTTTCCAAGGGCCTCCAGATGGTGCCTTTGCCTATAACGGAATGGTCGTCGATCGTTTTGGAAACTTTTACGGCGCCACGGTTCACGGAGGCAAGAACGACGACGGCTGCGTGTACAAGTTCACGCCTTGATTGGGCCTGATGTAAGTGGAGGCGAGGGGAGTTGAACCCCTGTCCTCGTCGCCATCCGCGCAGCCATCTACATGTTTATCCGGCGATAAAGTCTGAGGAGCCAAGCCATGCGCCGGCACACTGCCGACTCCCGAGCGTCCACGAAATCGATTCACAAACCGGCGCGGTCGCTCCGCCGATTTGCCAGCCTGCTGTCCACGTTTGCCGCCGTAGCAGGCGTTCAGCGTCAAACGTCGCGGTCAATTAAGCCGCGAGAGCGAGACCTTCGTTGTCTGCGTTTATTTTTTTGGTCCGGTTTTTAACGAGGCCAACGAACCATCCTCGACATGCCGCCTGCGCTTCCAACGATGAGTCGAAGCCAGTGCGCCCCCAAAAATAATTGTGCTTGAACAAATACCGCTTTTTGCGCTCTTATGCAACAGCCGCGACGTTCTGCCGAGCAACCTGAATGGCAATCGAAATAACATCTCAATCTTTGGCCGGAGCCGAACCGGAGGAGACAACCGCTTACAAAGAGAGCCTCCCCCGAGCGCTTTCGGGGTTTCCGGTTACGGATAAATCCATCTCGCGCTCTCGATTTTGGCACCCCAATTCGCGATGGACACGGCGCAACTTTAGCAGCCGTGCAACTGAACTTTCCGGAGGAACGGCCATCATTGTTTCGATTCCGAAGAGCGGCCGCACTTGGCTGCGTGCATTTATTTGTGCGTACTTCTGCAAGCGCTTCGGCTTTGAGTTTACTTTGCGCCCGGAACGTTACTGCCAATCGGGTATTCCTCGGCTGATATTTTCTCACGATCTGTTCGAGCACCGGACAAAAGGCGATCTCTGGGACAGGTTGCGCGGCAAATATCTGGTGCCGCGAAGGGAGCTTAGCCGGGCAAAGATCATTCTGCTCGCGCGAGATCCGCGCGATTGTTTTGTCTCTTTGTATTTGCAAATAACGAGGCGCGATCCACATGCTCCGAGCGAACTCAGGCAAAAAACTGTCAGCGAAATGCTGCGGGATGAGAGATTCGGCGTGCTGGCGATCGTAAACACGATGAACGCTTGGATCGACGAATTTTCAAGGCGCGACAATTTCACACTCATCCGGTATGAAGCCCTCCGCGCCTCGCCGGCAGAGCATTTCCGAGACCTGCTGGCCATGCTTGGCGAGTCCACGCCTGACATGACGATGTTCGACGAGGCGTTGGAGTTTTCCCGGTTCGAGAACATGCAAAAGTTGGAGGCGGCCGGCGCGTTTGATTCAAAAATCCTGCATCCGGGCGATGTGCGCGATCCGGAATCGTTCAAGGTGCGCCGCGGAAAGGTAGGAGGTTACCGGGAATACCTTTCGGCCGAAGACCAGGCATTCGGCGGCAGCGCGCTAGCGAAACTCGACCCGCGGTTTGGCTACTGACTCGCGGTACGGTACGCCGATTTGATTCTTGTTTGGCATTGCTTCGTCCGTCAGCACCGTCTCACAGCAGAATGCTCATGTGCGGCCGGTTCCCCAACGGCGGTGTAAGAAGCGCTCCCAAGGCGAGAATAAGATTTTGTCCGCGAGCAAAC
>Ga0137373_10003092_pt1 | contig 18262 bp, 19 predicted proteins | sample SagtaG_5_FD_104912 | JGI IMG/M metagenome (GOLD analysis project Ga0137373, IMG submission 104912) | Vadose zone soil microbial communities from Sagehorn Ranch, Mendocino, California, USA - Sage1_R_80_16 metaG | ecosystem: Environmental > Terrestrial > Soil > Vadose zone | place: USA...
TATCTGGAATTGCTACGTCGCTGCGGCGTGAAATCTGATGAACGTTATCTTTGATCCGACGCCCCTGCCGGGGCTCTCGATCCCTTCGTGACGATATACCGGTGGTTTGCACCACCGGCTAATCCCGAAGCGACCCTTCGGGTCTGCTCGTTTGCGTTTTTGGCTCGGCCGTCAAAAACTCCGAATGTGATTCGCAAAATCACTCTTTTATCTGCCGCCGTCTGCGCACTGGCGCTGGCTGTTTACTTCTACGCACACCACAATTGGCATCCCCTGCCCCGTGGAACGACGATCGATCGCATCGTGGTCGAAAAAGCGGCACGGCAATTATCAATCTTTCGCCACGGCAGGCAGCTTAAGACTTACCGCGTTGCGCTGGGCCGCAGCCCGATCGGGCCGAAAGAAGAGGAGGGCGACATGAAAACGCCGGAGGGAACCCACAAGATTGATAGCCGAAATGCCCAAAGCAGCTTTCATCTCGCCTTGCACATTTCTTATCCGTCGGCTGATGACGAGGCACGCGCTGCCGAGCGTGGTGTCTCCGCCGGTTTTGACATCATGATCCACGGAATTCCAAATGGACTTGGCTGGATGGGCGCCTTTCACCGTTGGAAGGATTGGACGGCGGGTTGCATCGCGCTTACCGACGAAGAAATCGAAGAACTCTGGCGGGTTACGCCGGACAGCACCACTATTGAGATTCGTCCATAAGTTCGTCGGCATTGCCCGTTTATTGTCAGTTTGACTGAAGGAGGCGGAATTGGATGTCGGCCAGCTTGGCTGACTCGGCCGACAGGCTGGTAGTCCGCCACCGGACGGACTCGCTGCGGCGAGCCTGGCGAATAGGCGTCGGTCAGGCTGGCAGGCCTACCCGTCAAGTCAGGCTCGCCACGGGACGAGTCCGTCCGACGGCGGACTGTCAGCCTGACATCCGATTCTCCCACGCTCCCCCAAACTGATCGATTGACCAACACTGCCAAGTTCACCCAGCCTTCGCGGTTTTCCAGCTTGTCCTGCGCGAAATGAGCCGCAGAATTTTGCAGGTCGGACGTATCCTGTCGGAAATAGCTCCTCATGCGATTGCCTAATCCATTGTTGCTCGCCGCACTCTACGGCCTTTCGGAACTTTACCTCGCTTTCACCCGGCACTCGCGGACGCAGGCTGTTTCCAAGGACCACCGCTCACTCTTTTTGCTCTGGACGATGACCCTTGTGAGCCTTTGGCTCGGGATTCAAATGATCTGGCTTTTTCCGTGGGCAGCCGTCCCATATCCGTCCGGATTTTATTTTTTGGGCTTCATCTTATTTCTGGCGGGGCTGGCTCTGCGCTGGTACTCGATCGGTTATCTCGGCCGTTATTTCACAGTTGATGTGTCGATCTCAGCCGGGCACAAGCTGGTCGATTCCGGACCGTATCGCTATGTTCGGCATCCCAGCTACACCGGCTCGCTTCTCACCTTTGTCGGTCTGGGGTTTTGTTTTGGGAATTGGCTCACGCTTTTATTCCTGACCGTTCCGATCATTGGCGCCTTCCTTTGGCGCATCCGAATCGAAGAAAGCGCGCTCATTGAAGCGCTCGGGGAGGATTACCGCGCCTACATGCAGCGGACAAAGCGGCTAATTCCGTTCGTTTACTAGATTAGATCCAGCGTTAAAACGCTGGGCTATTGTCACAAATCGCGCAGCGCGGCCTGCGCTTTTTCGACATCGGATGGACGCAGCACGATGAGCCCTTTGTCAGATCCCCGGCCGCCTGCGAGATAAGTATATTCGATATTAACTTCGGCTTGTGCAAGGCGCTCGGCGATTTTCGCGAGGACGCCCGGCTCGCTCGCGGTTTCGATCATGAGCACTTCGGTTTCCAGGGCGAGCACGCCGGCTTCGCCCAAAAGCATGAGCGCCCTGGTTGGGTCGCTCACCACCATGCGCACCACGGTGTGATCGACCGTATCGGAGGTCGCGAGCGCGTGAATGTTAATTTCGGCTTTTGCGAGCGCCTCACACACGCGGGCAAGCGCGCCGGGACGATTTGCAAGAAAGACCGCGAGTTGAGTGGCGGGTTCGATGGAGAGCTTGGGATGTGAGTTCATGCCGCTTTCAAAGTGATGCCGGGAATCGCTTCTGACAACTCATCAGAATCGGAGGTATCACTCGGCAATCATTTTAACTCGCCAACGAACTGCCGCGCGCCGAAGACCGAATCGGGGCCAGTCTATTTCCTAATCATGCACTCAAATTCAACTCCAAAAGAACTCGCGAGTCCCAGTAATTTCGGGATTGTCGATCCAACGATGACGAACATCGACGAAGCTCGTCTTGCGGAAGCGTCGCGGCCGCGGCGCACGATCGGTTTCGTCACCGCGTGTTCCATCGTTATTGCCAACATTATCGGCACCGGCATTTTCACGAGTCTCGGTTTTCAGGTAGCGGAAATTCAATCCGGGTTCGCGCTGCTCATGCTTTGGATCATCGGCGGAATCGCGGCGCTCTGCGGTGCGCTTTGCTACGGCGAACTGAGTGCCGCGCTCCCGCGTTCTGGAGGCGAATATCATTTTCTCTCGCGAATTTATCATCCCGCCCTCGGTTTCATGGCAGGTTTCATTTCCGCCACGGTTGGTTTCGCTGCGCCGATCGCGCTCGCGGCCATGGCTTTTGGGAAATATTTTGTCGGAGTCTTCGGCGTGGGCTCACCGGACGTTCTGTCGTTTGTCATTGTCTGGGTGGTTGCGGCTTTTCATTTCGGGAATCTCCAGATCGGCAGCGCGTTCCAAAATCTTTCTACTCTCGTGAAGTTGCTCCTGATCGGCGCGCTCATCACCGCTGGGTTCTTTGTTCCGGTGAAGCAGCCGATCAACTTTTTGCCCGCACACGGCGATACGACGTCGATCTTTAGCGGCTCATTCGCGATCGCGCTGGTTTACGTGATGTACTCCTACTCGGGCTGGAACGCAGCGGCCTATATAACTGGCGAAATCAAGCGATCAGAAAAAAACGTTCCGCGCTCATTACTTGCCGGGACGGGCATTGTCATTGTGGTCTATGTCCTGCTCAACGCCATCTTTCTCGCCACCACGCCGACCGAAGAGCTGAAAGGCCAACTCGACGTGGCATTGGTCGCGGGCAAACACATTTTCGGATCCACTGGTGGAGGAGTCGCCGGCGCCGTCATTTGCCTCGGACTAATTTCCTCGATCAGCTCCATGACGTGGATCGGTCCGCGTGTCACGATGTCTATGGGCGAAGATCATTGGCTGCTGCGGCTGTTCGGCCGGAAAAACAAGCACGGCGTTCCCGCGAACGCGATCGTCTTGCAACTGCTCGTCGTGAATTTACTTTTGCTGACCCGGAGTTTCGAAGACGTCGTCCGCTATACTCAATTCAGTTTGTTGATCTGCTCGCTGCTGGCTGTGGTCGGCGTCATCGTGCTCCGCTTCACGCTTCCGGAAATCGCGCGGCCGTATCGAGTTTGGGCTTATCCGCTCCCGCCGGTTCTGTTCTCGTTAATTACAATTTGGATGATGTTTTACCTGTTGCGCTGGCATAGCGGAGAGTCACTGGCTGGTCTCGGCACGGCGCTTCTCGGTTTGCTCCTCTACTTTTGCGCGAGAAACCCACTCCATCGCTCCGCATGAAAAGAAACTGCCTCGAAAAAACAGTCACTACGATTGTGTTGTCGATCCTGGCAGGAGCGCTCAGCGTCTCTGCGCAAGAGAATCCAGAGATTGCCCCTCGTGCGCTGCCCGTCGCCGGACCTAACGATATTGCACGCTTCCTCGCCGGAATGCCTGTGCCGGAGGATTCCCCTCTCGCGCCGCTCATGCGCGACCCGGCATGGCAGGCACACTCCGCGTTCTTTGAAAGAGAGTTCTCAAAACTTACTGTGCGTCAGCTCCAGAAACTGCACGCCTGGGAGGACATTTATCTTCCGGAGGCGACCCAGCCAATTCCGGTCGCGTTTTATATGTTCAGCGGGCCCGATTTCCTCTACGTCGATCAGTTTTTCCCGAGGGCTTCGGTCTATGTTCTTTGCGGGAAAGAAGCGATGGGCCCGCCACCCGATCCTCTGCGCATCGCAAATCTCTCCGGCGCGCTAGGAAACCTGGAGAACGCAATGAAATCATCGCTTAGCACGACCTACTTCATCACCAAAAACATGAAAATCGACTTGCACGAGCAGAACCTCAATGGCGTATTGCCTATTCTCTACACTTTCATCGCGCGCGCCGATAAATCGATCACCAACGTGGCGTTCGGTTCGCTGAATAGCAGCGGCACGTTTCACGAGGACGCGCCGGGAAAGAAACCCGGCAGTATTCCAGGGGTGCGCATCAATTATACCGACAATCAGACGGGCGATTCACAGACGGTGTATTACTTCACTACCGATATTTCTGATGGCGGAATCAAATCCACTCCGGGTTTCCTGAAATTTTGCGAGCACCTTGGCCCCGGCTCAAGTCTTCTAAAGTCTTCATCGTATCTGATGTTCGAGGAAGGCTTCGCTACCATCCGCAATTTCATTCTCGAACATAGCAACCGAATTGTGCAGGACGACGCCGGAATTCCGCTGGCCTACTTCGACCCAAACAAATGGAACCTGCGTCTCTTCGGCGTTTACCTCGGCCCAATTGAGTTGTTCAAACAACATTACCAGCCCCGGCTGCAAGAATTTTTCCAACAAAGCAATCCACCGCCGCTCGACTTTGGATTCGGTTACCGCTGGAACTACAAGGAAGCAAATTTGATCGTAGCGGGACGCAAGTGATTCGCTAAAGCGTTGAAGCGTTGTGGGGGGAAGCTGTCAGCTTCCCCTCCAGTTTTGGGCAACTCGGAGAGCAAGCGTGGCCACTGTTCAAAAGTGAAAGATTGCTCCAGACCTTCGCGTAAAGCTACGGCTTGGCAGGCGACTCCGTCCGGAATGACAGAGGGCCATATGCTCACTGTTAAAATCTGCGAAACCACGAATAGGGAAAATCGTCTCCCGGGCAATCGGTGGGCCAGCGCGGCGGATTCATTTCACGATGTGGTCGCACCACAATATTGTGCATGCCGATTTTGCCGCAGCGCTGTCGCAGGTAGCGGATCAGTTCTTCGCAGGATTCGAGCTGCGCGCGTGTGGGCTGGTCGCGATTAAAGTCTCCCACCAGGCAAATGCCGAGCGAGATGTTGTTCAAATAATCGCTGTGCACATGCCCTCCATTGATTTGGCGGCGCCAGCGATCGCCCACTTCTATCTGGCCGTTCCCAGTCGATGTTCCGTTGCCGATCACGAAATGATAGGCCAGGCCGTTCTGCATCCGGCGGACATGCCGATGATAATAATCGAACGCGCGCGCGTTTCCCTGCCGAGTTCCGCTGTTGTGGACGACGATAAATTGCCAGCGACGCCGCTTTACTGGGGCGCGGCGAATTGCTTCGATGACTGAACTCGTGAGATAACGATACGCTTTCGGACGGCTGAGCGACCATGGCCAAAAGCCTCTGCGCGGCGGCGGTGGTGGAGGTGGTTCAAAACCCTGCTCTTCCTCGACACCTGATTTCTCAATTACAACCTGTGCTCGCTCTTCCGCAGGAGCAGCGCGTGGAACTTTTGCCTGTGACGATACCGCTGGAGTGGGCACGGCAAGCGCCCGTGGCGCCGGTGAAGTCAAATCCTCAGATGACTTCGCAGGTTTTTCTGGAGGTGGCGTCGGGGTCTTTTCCGGCTTTGGCTTTTCTTTTTCTTCTCTGGCAGCTTTCGACTTCGCGGATTTTTTGCCTCCTGACGACCCCTTTTTCTTTTGCGATTTTTTCTTCGCACTCTTTGGTTTCGGCGTTGGGCTGGGAGATTTTCTCGATTTCTTCGGAGCAACAGTTGGCTCAGGCGTTTCCGTCGGTTTTGGCTTTGGCGTCTCCTCATCTTCCTCACCACCAGATCCTTTCGCCGGCCTCGTTTTGCTGCGATGCGGCGATTCTTCTAAAGTTGGCGACGTATCGCTTTTGTTGCTCGACTCTTCTTTCGCTTTCGGAATTGGAGTCGGTGATTTCCTGGGTGTCGGAGAAGCACTCCGTTTCTTCTTCGACTTGCTTGCCGCCGCTTTGGCTTTGGCGACCGGCTTTGGTGATTTCTTCGGAGTCGGGGATGGAGACGCTTGCCTCTCGTGCTGGCTTTTTTCGGGTTCGTCGCCCGGTTTTTCTTCGTCGTTGCTGACTTGCCCGCGAAGGAGACTACCGGCGATCGCACCGAGCGCGACTGCAGTTGCGAGCCAAAGGCGAAAGCGCGACACTGCGACTGAGCGTAACAGAGCACGCGACGCGATCAACCACAACGATTGGTCAAAAGGTTAAAAGAGTTACAAAAGTTACAAAAGTCGATCGCGTCTTGCTTTTTAACGTTGTAACCCTTTTAACTCTTTTAACCTTTTTCGTTTCACGCTCTCTGCGCAGCAGGAGCAGAGGCCTGCGACGTAGCGTTGCGCATTCGCTCGCGTTCACGACGGAGAATGGCGTTCAATTTGCCCCCTAGAAGGAGGAGCAAACAGGTCAGATACATCCAGGTAAGAAGCACGATGATGGACGCCAACGCGAGATAAGTCGGGTTGTACCGATCGTATCTTGCCACATAATATTGAAAGAGCTTGGTTGCGAGAATCCAGCCGATGGAAAAGAAAATCGCCCCCGGCAATGCCTGGCGGACGGTCAGGTAATTTTCCGGCGTCAGGAGATAAAGGGCCAGTGCGAGAAAGACCAGCGCCACGAAGATGCACGGCAGATTCAAATACGTAATCCAGGCTTGCAGTGGGACCGCGAGCTGAAAATTGACTTCTGCAATCCCGGCGAGCTTTTCGCCGAAGACGATGGCGTTAAAGGAAAACAGGAGGACGATGCCAAACCAGAAGAGCATGAAAAACGAGATGATGTATTTCGACCACCAATGCCGATCTTCCCGCACGCCATGCGTATGGCTTAATGCCCGCGAAATCGTGGCGATAAAGACGGTGCCAAAATAAATTCCGAGGATAATGCCGGCGTTTGCGAGAAGGCCACTCGATCCTGTCACCACTACGCTGGCCATCGCGGTATCGAGAATGTCCTGCACTTTCGGGTCCGGAGGCATGAAGCTTTGCAAGATGAGAAACATTTGGTGCAGTTTCGCCGGATCGGTGCCGAATAGACCGAGCAGATGCCAGAGAAAAAGCAGCACCGGCGCGAGCGCAAAAAGAAGCAGATACGCCATCTGGGCGGCCAGCCCCGTTGTAGTGTCGGTGGCGGTTTCCCAGACCAGGCGACGCCCAACGCGCCAAATAAATCTGAGATATTTCATCTCCGGCGAGACTTTACTTTGCCGGGCACAAATATCCATTAAACTTCGTCCGCTTCTCCCGCCCGTATCGTCTGACGAGTTGTGAAAAAAAGAATCCTGATCCTTACCGCAGGCTTTGGCGAGGGTCACAACAGCGCTGCCCGCGGCGTTCGTGACGGACTGGCGCGCGTTGCCGCAGCCGACGCAGAGATCGAATTGCGAGACCTGTTTCCCGAATCTTACGGTAGTTTTAATGAAATTATCCGACGCACATATCTGGCGATCATCAACCGTTGGCCTGGCTCATGGGGTTATGTCTATCGGTGGCTCGATAACATCACTAACTTCGACGAACGATTTGAACGCTTCTCGCGACTGAGACAGCGTTTGACGCATGTAATGGAGCGTTTCCAGCCTCACGTGATTGTCTCTACTTTTCCGCCCTACCCGTACTTGCTTCGCCAAATTTTAGAGGCGAACCCCGAAGGCCTTCATCGCTGCAAAAGCGTGGTCGTTATCACCGATTCAATTACCGTGAATGCTGTTTGGTACCGCTGCGATGCCGACTATTTCCTCCCGCCCAATGAGCAGAGTGCAGCTGTCGTACGCGCGGGTGGCGTTGCGCCGGGAAAAATCAAAACATTCGGATTTCCCGTCAATCCCAAATTTGCTGATTTCACGCAAGATCGCCCCTTCCCTTCCAGCAATAATTCTGGGCGCCGCGTTCTCTACATGATCCATGCCGCGACCCGCGGCGCACCGGAGCTTGTGCGGGGGCTTGCCAGTCTTGGCATCGATCTTACGGTGACCATCGGTCGCGCCGACAGGCTGCGCCCGGCGATTGAAGAGGCGGCAGGCGATAGCAACACGACGATTCTCGGGTGGACGGACGAACTCCCGCGCATGCTTCACGAAAGCCATTTGCTCATTGGCAAAGCTGGCGGCGCCACAGTGCAAGAAACAATCGCGGCCGGCTGTCCGATGATCATTAATCATGTCGTGTCCGGTCAGGAAGAGGGCAATGCCCGGCTGATCGTCGAGACAAACTCAGGCGTGATCACACATTCGCCCAGCGAAGTTATCGCGCAGGTTCAGAGAGCATTTGCCGACGACGCAAAACAATGGCGCGGATGGGCCGAGAACATTCGCCGCTTGAGCAGACCACGAGCATCGCTCGATATCGCCGAATTTCTGATGTCGCTATGAGATGTCATCAACACCGCAGCTTTAGCCCGGTGAAGGAAGCGCCTGCCGAGTGCCGAACCGTTTCAACGGTTTGTTCAGTGTACTAAAAAAGCCGTTGAAACGGCTTCGGCTTCTGGTCGCGGTCGACGCACCGGGCCAAAGCCACGGTGTTACTCAGACCAAATTTCTTGGCCGCCGGCAAACGCTCGCAGCACTTCCAGGTCCGGAGAGAGAACGACAAAATCTGCATCGGCTCCGACCGCCAGACGGCCTTTCGTTTCCAGACCGATCGCACGCGCTGGATTTTCCGTCGCCATCGTGATCGCCTCGTGCAACGGAACATCGACAATGCGGACCATCGTGCGGACGAGATCGATCATGCGCGAAGCGCTACCCGCCAGCGCCGAGCGGTCGGCCAGCAAACAAACACCATCTTCCACGATGCAATCTTTGCCGAAGAGGGAAAATCGAGATCCGTTGGGCAACCCGGCACCGGCGGTTGCATCGGTCACGAGACAAATTCCCGCCACGCCTTTCGCGCGGTACAACATTTTCATCAACGTCGCGGAAGCGTGATGACTATCGGCAATCAGCTCGCAACTGATCTGCGGCTCGCTCAAGGCAAACTCGAGCAAACCCCCAACGCGATAAATCCCACGCCGTCGCGCCGATGACATGCAATTGAATGTGTGTGTCACGCTGCGCATGCCCCGTTCGAACCCGGCCCGGGCATCCTCGTCCCACGCATCGCTGTGTCCGCCGCTCACGCTGACTCCGTGCTCGTGAAAATCTTTGATCGCCTCAGGTGCTCCCGGCAATTCGGGCGCGACCGTAATGCGTTTGATCACATCCGCGTAATCAAGTAACCGCCGCACTGCGGCCGGCGACGGCTCCTGAATAAATTCAGCGCGTTGTGCGCCCCGTTTCGCCTTTGAAATGAACGGGCCCTCAACGTGAACGCCAGCAATCGCGCTGGTAGGGCGCGACCTGAGCTTGTGCCGAGCGACGCCGAAGGAGGCGCCCCGCTGAATGCAATCGCGAACTGCGCTCAGAACCTCAACAAGTTTGCCCATCGGGGCTGTCGCTGTGGTAAGCAGAAGGGACGTCGTGCCGCCGCTGGCATGAAAATCGCAGATCGCGCGGAATGCATCCGCTGAGGCTTCCATCGTGTCGCGCCCAAGCGCGCCGTGGACATGAAGATCGACGAAACCGGGCGCGAAATAGTTTTCGTCAAGATCGACAACGTCTTTCTCCCGCGCGCGCGATCGCTCGCGAATTGCGGCAATTTTTCCTTCTGCCACGACGACCTCGAGGCCATCGCGAATTGTCTCGGGAAAGATTAAACGCGCATTAGTAAAGATCATTCTTCGCAAGCCCAACGTGGAACGCTCAACCTGGCTTCGCAAGGCTACGGCCGTGGCGGGCGCTCAAGGCGTTTCCGGGGAGCACAGGCTGCCAGCCTGTAGTTGGCGGCAGCTTGCCGCGAACATTCTTTGCCACTTCGTGCGTTTGCGATGCAGGCATTCGGTCAGCGGCCGAATGCTACAGGCCAGCGGCCTGTACTCCCCAGAGAAGAGGGAATGCTTCGGAAGTCGACGTGATTTTCGAGTTGTCTCCCCTCCATGGAATTGCCTTTAGGCACCGGTGAGTCCATTATCTTCGTTGCGATGGATTTCGAATACGATGTCGTAATCATCGGCGGCGCCTTTTCCGGCGCCGCGACTGCGCTCATGCTCAAACGCAAACGGCCGGACGCGCGGGTGCTTATCATCGAAAAAACAGCTGAGTTCGACCGGAAGGTCGGGGAATCGACCACCGAAGTAAGCAGTTGCTATATGACGCGGATTTTGGGTCTGACCCATTATCTCGGTCATCATCAACTGGCAAAACAGGGGTTGCGCCTCTGGTTTTCGAATCGGCCCGATCAGCCTTTTGAAGATTGCGTCGAAATCGGTACGCGTTATCAGAGCCGATTGCCTGGGTTTCAAGTGGACCGGGCGAAACTTGATTCACACTTGCTTGACCTTGCGGTGCAGGCCGGCTGCGAACTCTGGCGTCCGGCCAAGGTAACAAATTGCGAATTGAACAACGAGAACGGCCAAAGGGTTAGCGCCATCGTCGATTCCAGCGAACGCACCGCAACCGCTCGTTGGATTGTCGATGCAACAGGGCGCGCGGCTATGTTCGCCCGGAAACTGGGACATTTCCGTCCTAACACCGAACATCCCATCAATGCAGTCTGGGCGCGATTCAGCGGCGTTAAAGAGTGGGACAGCTATGACTGGCGAGAACGCTTTCCGGACTATGCCAATCGTTGTCGCACCGGCCGTGAATGGGCTACGAATCATCTGTTCGGCCGCGGCTGGTGGGTTTGGGTCATTCCGTTACGCGGAGGGGACGTTAGTGTCGGCATTGTGTATGACAGCCGGATTTTCAAACTGCCGGAAGGCCCTAATCTCGCGCAACGATTGCATGCACACATTCTTCGTCACCCGGTCGGTTGTGAAATCTTTGGCGCGGCAAAAGCGATTGAAGGGGACGTGCACGCCTTGTCGATGTTGCCATATCACAGTGAGAAAGTCTGCGATAACGGCTGGGCCGCAGTAGGCGACGCTGCGGGCTTCATCGATCCACTTTACAGTCCCGGTCTCGATTTTTGTTCATACACTTCCTACTACGTCGCAGATTTGCTGGCGCGCAGTTTGGTGGGCGAAGATGTGGAGGAGCGGCTTCGTAATTACAACCAGCAATATCCGATCACATACCGTTACTGGTTCGAAACCTTGTACAAGGATAAATACTACTACATGGGAGACGCCGATCTGATGTCGGCCGCGCTTCTTCTTGATGTGAGCAGCTATTATATTGGCTTGGTTGGAGCAGTTTATCGCGATCCGGAGTGCGAATTCCTTAATCTGCCTTTCAGTGGTATCGGCGGGAGACTGGCCCGGAGCACGATGAGTTTTTATAATCGCCGCCTTGTTGCTCTGGCCAAGCGGCGTTGGGCGACTGGCTACTACGGTAAAAGAAATGCCGGCTGGCGCGAATTGTACGACGGGTTTGTTCCAGACATCCGCCTCCGGAAGCAAATTTGGCTGGGACTCCGGCGCTGGTGGAAATGTGAGCTAATCAATCTGGGATTGATGCTGCGCCGACGAGGAGCGACCGCCGCGAGCCAGTCTTCGACCCAATGGGCATTAAACCAATGACGAAGCACGAATAAGGAATGACGAAGGAAGCACAAAGCCCGAATGACGAAAAAACGGCATCACGACTCTTCGTCATTTGATGATTCCTCATTCATTGGAGCTTCGTCATTCGGATTTCGTCATTTAAACAATTCGTGTCGATTCGTGTGTATTCGTGGTTAAAAACCCGCATGGTGCGATCGATGTGCTGGCACTAAGGATTGAGCAATCCGCCATACCAGCGCAGAAACAGATCGCCAAAAAACATCCAGCTTACTGCGCCGAACGCGAGATAAGGTCCGAACGGCAGCTTTGCCGACCAGACACGCTTCCCTGCGACGAGCGTGATCAAGCCGATAATCGAACCGAGAAGCGACCCGGCAAAAAGACTGAACAACACGGCGCGCCATCCCAGAAACGCGCCAATCGCGGCCAGAAATTTTAGGTCGCCGCGTCCCATCGCTTCGCGCGGAATCAGTAACCGGCGTGCGACGCCTGAAATCCGCGTCACGTAATCGAGCGCCAGCACGTTTCCTTCCACAGCGACCCGATCGTAATGAAAATCCAGGGTCACCCCGGCATAACTGTGGTTGTCGATCTTTACCTCGTCGCAATCGAGCAACAGTCGATCTTTCTCGCGCGCGAAATGATCGCTCCACAAGCTCTGTTCGCTCCCCACTACGAAATCGGCGTCATCTTCGCGTTTTGTCCATGTGAACGGCGTCGGCGCATCGAAACGAATCCTTTTTCTTCCAAAGGCAATCTTGCCCGCTTCCAGAACGATCAAGAGAATCACGTAGCCGAGGGCAGCTCCAAGCATGGACCGAACGCCGGCAGCCAGCCGCGAATTCGTCTCCATCAAAGCCGGTACAATCACGCTGGCAACGACTCCCGCGATGATCCCAGCGATCGTCACCGCGTCTGGAATGATGAAATGCTCGAAGTCAATGAATGTCCCGACAATCAGGAGCGAAACGAAAACCCAATAGGCGATCGACACCTGCCACGGGAAACTTTGCCAGATCGCCAGGAAAAGGAGCGCCGTGAGCAATTCCACAGCAAAATAGCGAAACGCGATCTTGCTCCCGCAATTCGCGCAGCGGCCCCGGAGCAAAAGCCAGCTGATCAGCGGCACATTTTGATGCCAGCGGATCGGCGCCTTGCAGACCGGGCAAAAAGAGCGGCGCGGCTTGTTAACCGAAAGATCGACGGGCAAACGGTAAATGCAGACGTTCAAAAACGAGCCGACCGCGGCACCGAGGATAAAAGCGAACGCACGGAAGAGAAACTCGTGGATGGATGATAACGCAATCAAATCTCCGAGCAGCGTAGCGTTTGTGTATGTTGAGTCCAATGCAGTTCAGCAGCGATAGCTTTCCTTGGGCAACGCGGACGTGATGTCAATTCTTGCAACCGCACCGGCTGATCTGCCGAAGGTAACAGCGCTGGGTGGGTTACTCTTACTTCCAGCCAGGCGCGTCAGCCCTGGCCCGCCAGAGCATTAATCGCTTTCCATTCTGCTGAAGTTAATTTGATCTTTGTGGCAGCGACGTTTTCCTCCAGGTGCGCGATGGACGACGTGCCTGGAATCGGCAGCATCACAGGCGAGCGCTCCAGAAGCCAGGCGAGCGCGATCTGGACAACGCTCGCGCCATGATCCTTCGCCGCCTTTTCCAGCGCATTCTCAGGTTGCAAACCTTTGCCTCCGCCGATTGGAAACCACGGCACAAAGCCAAGGCTCTCCTTCTCGCAATAGACCAGAACTTTTTCCGATTTACGGTCCTCAATGTTGTACCGGTTCTGGACACTCACGATCGGAACGACCTTGCGCGCCCGCTGGATTTCATCCGTGCTCACGTTCGATAATCCCACGTGGCGAATCTTTCCTGCATCCTTCATTTCTTTAAGCGCGCCAAGCGATTCCTCCAAGGGCACTTTTGGGTCGACGCGATGCAATTGATACAAATCGATACGTTCCAGCCGCAGTCGCTTTAGGCTCCCCTCGACAGCTTGTTTGAGATGTTCAGGTCGCCCGTCTGGCACCCACTGGCCAGGTCCCGGCCGTATGAGACCGCCTTTCGTGGCGATAATGAGTCCCTCTGGATAAGGATATAGCGCCTGCGCAATCAGCAGTTCGCTTATTTCCGGCCCATATGCGTCGGCCGTGTCGATTAAGTTCACGCCGAGCTCGACGGCGCGCCTGAGAACTTTGAGCGCGTTATTGCGGTCTGCCGGCCAACCCCAGATGCCTTCCCCGGTGATGCGCATCGCACCAAAGCCAAGCCGATTGACGGTGAGATCGCCGCCCAACTTCCAAGTAGGATTCGTGATCATGTTCTGTGACGTTGACGAGTGATCTCCGAAGATTACACCAGGGTCTCCTGCAAAAAGCGCGGCTCCGCTTGCCAGAGTCGCGCCGAGAAATGTGCGGCGAGTGACACCCGGATTCGGGTCCGGTCCGAGGGATGTGTTGGCCATAATTTCCACGTACGCTCACGAAAACTGTTGTCAACGCGAGCCGCAGTTGCTGAGTAGGGCGCGACCGCCGGGCGCGCCGAATGAACCCGGACGGCTCGATCCGGCAGTTGCCGGATTTTATGATTCAACGGTCACTTAACTCTCTTCCTTCCGCTCGCGCATTAGAACAGCGAACGCTTCGTCGAGATCTTTTCCAACAGCTAGAATACCTCCCTCGTGTCCGGCCATAACGAGAATCTTTCTGCTTTGCACATCGCTGACCTTGAAAAGACGCATCACTTCGTATGCCATCTCGGGCGTCCCGTAATCAACGGCCTTCGAGCTCGTCGGAGCCTGATCTAGAAGCGCTGCCCACAACTTTGAATCATGGCAGTGAATAACCGCCCCGGCCGTTCCATCCGAGTCGTAAACCGCGGCGTGCGTGAACGACTCCGATGACGGAATTGCGGACCCCTCGTATCGGAGCCAGTGCCTTTCAAAGTTGTGAGCCACGACTCTCGCGCAATCCGCCAACGTCAGTTCGGGTTTTCCGCCCGTCGCCGAGCCTGTGATATAAAAATTGTTGGTCGCGCCGTCTCTAATGCTCAGGTTGCCGAACCCAATGCCGTTTGTATCCACACCGATCAATCCAAGCTCGAGAAGTTTCAGCCTGCATGCTTTTAATTCGGCAAACCCGTCGAAGGGAGTGAGCTGCCTGGCCGATTGTTCGCACGCGAACTTTATGTGTTTGCTCACGGCGCGTGCTCGGGAAAAAGTGCGCGGATGCTTTTCTCGTTCGCTTCGCACACGCCTCGCTCGGTAATCAGTCCGGTCACCAGGTGTTTCGGCGTAACATCGAACCCGTAGTTGGCAGCCGGACTTGTCTCCGGCGTAACACGCACTTCCACCTGTCGTCCTTCAAGCCACCCGTCAGCGTGCCCTACTTCTTCCGCACCGCGCTCTTCGATCGGGATTTCTTCCAACCCGTTGCGCATCTTCCAGTCAATCGACGAGGAAGGCAGCGCCACATAGAAAGGAATATTATTATCCTTCGCCGCCAGCGCCTTCAGATACGTCCCGATCTTGTTCGCAACATCTCCCGTGTAAGTCGTGCGATCCGTTCCGACAATCACCAGATCTACGTCGCCATGTTGCATCAAATACCCACCGGCGCTGTCCGCGATCACGGTATGCGGCACGCCGTGCTCGCCCAGCTCCCACGCAGTAAGTTTCGAACCCTGATTCCTGGGTCTGGTCTCACTAACCCAGACGTGAACCGGCAACCCGCTATCGTGCGCGGCATAGATTGGCGCGGTGGCAGAACCGTAATCAACAAACGCGAGCCATCCCGCGTTGCAATGCGTGAGCACATTGACCGGCTTCCCCGCCATCTTTCGAGCAATTTGCCGGATTAGATTCAATCCATGCTGCCCAATCATCCGGCAATGCTCTACATCTTCGTCAGCAATCAGTCTGGCTGTGCGCAGAGCCAGGGCGATCTTCTCTTCCGCAGTTTTTCCCTCAGCGATATTTTTTAGCTGGCGCTCGATCGCCCAGGAAAGATTCACCGCCGTCGGCCTCGTCGCCTTGAGTTGTTCCGCTGCACTAGCCAGATGTTGATCGAATCCCGCGGCTGCGGGACGCCTGGCGGCCTCAATCGTCGCGAGATACATCCCGTATGCCGCACTCGCACCGATCAATCCCGCTCCGCGAACATGCATTTCGCGGATCGCCGTCGCCATCTGCTCGACCGTGCGGACTTCCTCAATCACGAAACGGTGAGGCAAAAATCGCTGATCGATCAGCTGCACGACGCGCTCATCGTCCGCCTTAAGCCAGATCGTTCGAAAATATTGGCCGCCAACTTTCATGCACTCGGTTACGATCTCCTCATCTGCCTCTTACATCGCGCACGCGATAAGCAAAATTGATCTTCTCCTGGGTTCGCCGCCGCAGTCCCGCGAGTGCGGACGGAGAAGACTGGCCTCCAACCTCTGACTTAACTAGACGCCTTCGCCGGCTTCTTTCCTTGGCGAGCCGTAGCCTCGCGCGCAGGCCGCTTCGCCAGCGCGAGGCGCTCCGCCTTTCTGCGGCGGGTCGCGCGTTTTTTAACGTTATCTCTGCCGTGGCTGTGTCCCATAAGCGTAAGTACTCATTTTCCAAAATCTTTCGGCACGATCCCCCGTTTACGATTTCTGCCAACGCGCCAGCTTCGGAATTTTGCGCGTAAAAATTCCGGCCAGAAAACCGGGCATTCCGAACTCGACAATCTTTTCCCGCACACGCGCCTGCATCTCATTCACGGAAATGTCCGGCAGAACAAATTGCCCGTTCTGATAACAATGACTGCAATACATCGTGCTCCGCGTTCCGTCAGCATTAGTGCCACCGCCCTTTTCATCCCGCTTCAACGGCATCCCGCAACTCTGACAATTCTTATACGCTTGATTCATGACCCTGAACAGCGATTGAATCTGCTTGCGCTATTCTTGTCGAGCTTCGCGTTTCAAACCATTCGCGATCTCGGAGATCTTCATCTGGGGAGCGCACTGCCTGCCCGCCTGTGTGCCGGCACCCTCACGTGTGGGCGGCCCCGAAAGCTCTCGCGATCGCGAACTTTCGGCCCGCTACTAGAGATTAGTGGCGGCGCGTTTTCGCCAATTTGCTCTATGCAGAATAAGAACGATCAGCCAAAGAACGGACGCGAATGCTCCGGCTGGCAGCGTGACGAGCATGAGCCACCCCATCACGCCCAGAGTATAAAGCAGCTGGCCGTAATCTTTTCCATTGATCACGCACGGATGCACCGAGCCTTCATCGACGCGGCAGCCGTTTGCGTTAGCGATTAAACCACACGCTACCACAGACCCCACCGGCGCAAACGCGACGAGAACGATGAGAACGAAAACGATCCAATAGAGAATCCAGGGAAAACGTTTCTGAACGGGTAAAGGTGGCGGGTTCATGGCAGCCAGCTCACATCTCTAGCCACAGATGGACACAGATACGAGGCTTCAGTAGCCCAGTCGTATCCGTGCCAGTCCGTGCTAATCGATGGCCAACAAAGTTCCATTGAGCGGGTCACTGCCGGTGATGCGTCTTCCTGAACCCGTCCGTGTAGCCGTTCTCGAAGGCCAGGTCCCAACTTTGCTGTTCGCCGGACCCCTGCCGCTTGAAATAATTTTGAGCCATCATGTTCAAGTCAGCCGCCGTGGGCAACTCTGCCCCCGCCGGCGCCTGTCCTCCAACTTTCTCGCCGATTATATAAGCCGCCCGCTCAGCCGCCGTTCTGCCGTGAGCCGCGCGATGAGTGTAGAACGCCGTCACGCCACACACCATGAACGCGGCCGCTCCCATCAACACAAAAAAACGCACCGGTTTGAATTGTCTGGCCATAACTGAACGCCTGATTTAATTCCGGCGAGGCTCGGACGCAATCGGAACCATTGTAGACAAAACCGAATTAATCCTGATTTGTCTCGTTGCGGTCGCTCTGCTGGCGATCGTTGCCCGGAAAATCCGAATCCTATATCCAATTCTACTGACCATCGGTGGTGTGGTCCTCGCCCTGGTCCCCGGCCTTCCTGCGATTCATCTCGAACCGGAACTGGTCTTAATCTGTTTCTTCCCCCGCTGCTTTATCCCGCGGCCGTTTACACGTCCTGGAGAGATTTCCGGGCGAACCTTCGCTCCATTCTCCTCCTGACAATCGTTTTGGTCTTTTTGACGATGATCGCGGCTGCTTATGTTCAGACTCGAACACCGGTCGAAAACGTTGGCCGCCAATCGCGCAAGCGCGCAACTGTGGCCAGTCTGCTATTTAGGACGCAATCCATCTGGGGAGCACAGGCTGCCAGCCTGTTGTCGGCAGCTTGGCGGCGACTCCCACGTGTTGCCAGAATTCCATGTGTCGAATCTTCGAAGAGCTTTTCGGCAAGCTGCCGAAAAGGACATGATGGCAGCTCTGTGCTCTCCAGAACGGATTAGATTGCGAGCAAGCTGATATCCATTTGATAAAACTTGAAGGTATTTTCTTCCCCGGTGTCATCGGCGGCTACTGCCCGGTAGCGATCCAGAACATCGTTGATGAACTCCGGCCGTTCGGCTTCGGGCAAACGGCGCGTCCATTCGACGCAGCCTACCGCAGCGA
>Ga0137373_10003094_pt1 | contig 18260 bp, 13 predicted proteins | sample SagtaG_5_FD_104912 | JGI IMG/M metagenome (GOLD analysis project Ga0137373, IMG submission 104912) | Vadose zone soil microbial communities from Sagehorn Ranch, Mendocino, California, USA - Sage1_R_80_16 metaG | ecosystem: Environmental > Terrestrial > Soil > Vadose zone | place: USA...
AGTGCGTCCTGCATGACCGGGACGCCAGCTTCACGCAGGCGTTCGATGCCGTGTTCCAGGCGGCCGGGATCCGGGTCATCCGCACCGCCGTTCAGGCACCGCGGATGAATTCGATCATGGGGCGGTGGATTGGCAGCTGCCGACGTGAGCTGCTGGACCGGACCCTGATCTGGAACCAACGCCACCTGATGACGGTGCTGCGGGAGTACGAGGACTTCGACAACTGCCACCGGCCGCACCGCGCCCTGGACCAGGCCGCGCCACTGCGGCCGCTGCCAGCTGGCGTCACCGACTTGGATCATTTTCCGGGTCCGGCCGCATGACCGCGCGGGTGGCGTCATCCACGAATATCGCCTGGTGGCATAGGTTTTCGGCACCCACAGGTAGAATGCAACCTGACGCCACCTTAGCAAAGCCACTATGCATTGCCCTCGATGAGCTGACTCGATTCATGTGGGCTTCCCGCATCTTTCCGACTGGTTTCGACTCTTGAGCCAAGCATCGATTTCCGTCATGGCCTGCCCGTTGTCCACAAACAGCACCCCGTACATGCCGAGCTTGCGTGCGGCGTCCACGTAGAGCCCGATATCGTCAACGAACGCAGCGTGCATGGCTGGAACTCCCAGCCATGCGCACGTCATGGTGAATATGCGGCGGTCCGGTTTGGAGATCCCAACTTCGTGGGAATAGACGACCAGGTCGGTGATGTCATTGAGTTCTTGTTGTCTTTCGCGCGCCCCGGCGAAGCTATTGCTGAGAAGTGCGGTTCGGCAGCGCGGTCGCAATCCAGCTAGGTATGCGATGAGTTCAGTATTCGGTGCACCCCTATATTCCTTCCAGAAGTCGTCCATGAACGCCTTGACCTGCTGTGCGCTCCAACTGAGGTTCTCACCGAGCTGGCGCTGAAACTGCTCCTCAGAGATGCCGCCCGTCCTGCCGGCTTGCCATGCAGCCTGCGCCCGACGTGTGATCTCTCCGTGCTCAAGACCTGTGGCCTGCTCCCAACGGGAAAAAACTTCGAAATCTGTGATCCGTGGAGCGAAACTCAGAACCCCGCCGATGTCGAAGATGCATGCACGAGTTCGTCTATCGGTGCCGCCCACCTGCAGCCGCCTCCCCTGTAGTGCTCCAGTCCATGCGCGTTGCTACATGCCTTACGTTTTATGCTTTATTGATATATTAAGTTTTTTCCCTGCCGCTATCAGCCGTTTTCCTTTATTTCGGGACAGGTCGTACACCCAGGCACACCCTCGGCTGGGGCCTGGGCGTGCCGACTGACCACGTAGGATGTTAGGTGAGGGGAGGCATGGTCTAGTCTGCGGCAGCTTGAAGTTGGTGACAGCAACGTGAGCAGCGATTCTGCGGAAGCAAAGCGCGAGGTGGCGGCGATAGCCCGCCGCCTCGGGGTGTGTCCGGTTTGCGGTAAGGCGATCGACGGCGGCGGGTACGGGACTGGGCGCACTGATGACGGCCTCTTCTGTTCTCTGGGCTGCGTAGCCGACTACTGGTACGGCAAGACCTGTTGACGGCGCCGCTAGCTTTGTGCTGTTGCTTGCCTTAGCATCCTGAACTGGTAGGCGTCAGGCAAGCGAGCTGATCCGGACATGGCGCATGCACCCAAGTGATGTCTTCGTAGAGGCGCAGCCGGGAGGTCTCTACTGCGAAGGCTAGCGAGCCGACGGCCGTCTGCGTCTCCTGCGAGGGTGAAGGCATCTGGAGGCCGAAGGCAACGTGAGTGGTCCAGGGGGCAGCGACCTCAGCTTCCAAGCTCTCTACTATGCCGACAGACTCAGGGTAGTCAATCCGGTCGGCGATGTCGGACTCGTGACGCTCTGGAGCCCCCTGGGCGTGACCCTGGATCTGATCTACCGTGCCGCCCCGCAGATCCTCGATCCAACAACTGGCCGTATCGCTGTCGTATCGAACCTTTACGGCGATGGCATGCACCAGATGCTGTGCAACCTGCTCTACAACCCTCAGATCCGGCACCTGGTCGCCGTCGGGGAGACTATGGACGTCCCAACGTGCGCCGAAGTCGAGGCGTTTATCGAGGAAGGGCTCGAAGAGGCGAGCCTTCTCGGGAGCGCAGTCTATAAGGTCCCCGGCACTGACCGGGTCCTTCCGCGTCTCGAAGGATTCGACGTTGAGCGGCTACAGCGACAGCTGAGCTTCGCATACCTCGGGCGGCTTGCTGGCGGGGAAGCCTCGCGGCGATTGCCGGATTACCTCGCCGCGCTGCCGCGCCAGGATCCGATCGATGATGGGCGGCGCGTATGCGTTGGCATCCCGCCGCCCCTTCCCGACGACTACGTTTCCCTGCCCTCTGATGTGACAGCACATCAGGTAACGCGTCGCCGACCCTTCGACTGCTGGGAGGAATTGGTCACCAGAACGATCCGTTTCGGCGAGCCTGTGACGTTGGCGAGCGGCCCAAGGCTTGAGCTGCTGAATGTCAAGGCGGTCATCGCGAAACCGGCGGAAGACCCACCCGCGCTGCTCGATCAGTACGGCTTCTCGCTCAAGCGACTGCATGCCTACCAGGAGAAGATGCTGGATGCCGAGCTACCGCGTGGGATCTCCTACACATACGGAAACCGCCTGCTGAGGTACTTCCGCCGGAACGGCCGCTACATTGACACGTTGGACTCTGCGGCAAGAACACTCAGTGACAACCCAGAGAGCCGCAGTGCGTATATCTCGCTCTGGGACAACTCCGCAGACCTGCTGAAAGAGGACAGACCAGGTGATGACACAACCCCCTGCCTGGTGACCCTCTTCTTCCGTCGCTTGAGAGGACATCTGACTCTCACCGCCACCTACCGTGCACACAACCTGCTCGATGCCTGGATGCCAAACACGTATGGCCTGATGGCAATCCAGCAATGGGTATGCGACAGGCTGGACGTCCCACCCGGCCCTCTTACCGTTATCAGCCACTCGCTAGGTATCGATCCACGCGCTCCCCGGTTCGAGATCGCTAAAAGGGTGGCGCATCAGTGGAACAGCGACGATGACGTCGCAAGGGAGTCAGGCAGGCATCGGCTGCGCGAGGATCCCAATGGTTACTTCGTCCTCTCCGTCGAGCAGGGAACCGGCCAGGCGGACCTGGGTAGCAACGGAGCGGGCGCTGGCGCGATTGTCGCGGATCACAGGTACAAGGGCCTGGCACTACGCCGGTATCGCGAATCTTCCGCGGCCAGGGTTCAGCGCAGGCTTATCGGCGACATGAGCGTGGGCCTTGTATCGCATGCCCTGTGGCTAGGGGGCGAACTAGCCACAAAGGAGGCCGAGTTGCGCGCGCTCGGCGCAAGGCAAGACCACGAGCAGGGGACGGGAACGCCATGAGCCAGCCGCTCATCGTCCTCGACATCGGCTCGTCGCTGGTTGAGGGCCCGAGTCAAGGGCCGGCCTCGCGCATAGCAGCCGGCGCGATGCTAGATGGCTCGCGCAAGCGTGATCTGCATATTCTGCTGATGACGAATGACTTCAAGGGGCCTACTGACGTCTGCCAGGCAGCGCATGACCGCCTCAGGCTCGACGGGCGCCGATTTGAGTCCGCAGTAGCCGAGGTCTGGCGGGCGCAAGAGACTGAAGCCCGGCCTGCGCCTGGCGCCCGGGAGGCACTGGAGTTTTTCGTTGCCCAGGGCTACAAGCTGGCGCTCCTATCGAATATCTGGACTCCGTATGCCCGTTCCGTACGCCAAGTCTTCGGCGAGTTCTTCGACCGGGCGATCCCGCCAGAACTGCAGGTGTTGTCATGCCATGAAGGGCTAACCAAGCCAGCTCCCGAATTGTTCAGGATGCTCGTACGGCGGGCCGACGTTAGCCCAGGTGATGCACTGATGATCGGGGACTCCTACACGAACGACATCGAGCCCGCCGCGGCATGCGGCATGCGCACCTTGTGGCTACTGCACGACCCCGCGCGTGAAGTGGGCAATCTCGTCCAAGTGCTCAACGGCGCGGCTGCAGCACCTACCGTGACGCTACGCTCGCTAGCGGACGCAGGACTCAAGAGCGCGACATCGCGGGCACTAGCAGGCGTGACCCCCGCATAAACTCGTGAGCAGCCGACAACCCAGGAGAGGCCAGATGCAGATCCTGTCAGCCGAGCCCTTCACAGCCGAGCATCTCCTGTCAGCCCTCAGAGAGACTCGACTGGTCGGGTACGGCGGCGTGCAACTGTACCGTGACTCCTCGCTATCCCTAAGCCGCTCTATCGACCCGGACCGGCTGGCCCCGGCGCAGCGGTATGTGCTCACGCCGAATGTCGAGAAGATCCTTGAGCTGCACGAAGCGATGGAGCGGATCGGCGTTGATATCTTCGACCTGGACGGTGGCCTTTACATTGGTACCTCCGAGAACCCAGACGAGCAGGTGCCGGTCCTTCCGCCGATAGTAGAGGAGTCATTCGAGCCAGACGGCCGAACGGTTCTGCTGATCAGTGACGGGATGCACCGGGTCTTTACCGCGCGATCCCTCGGCAAGCTAGTTACGGTAGTTGTAGTTCGCAACGTTCCTGCCGGATACCCGTATTACGCCTGCGCACTCAAGGACGGCTGGCCAGAGGTGCGGCAATTCACTGAGCTTCCGGACGGCTTCCAGAAGAAGGAATACCGGCAGCCAGAAGGTTACAAGGCCCTCTTCCGTGACTACAACGGCATCTTCCCCGGCGTCCAGAAGCAACGGAAGAATTCCAACCCGAGCCATATTCGCGCTTAGACCGCGGGCCCAGCGTGGCAGGCCTCGCATACGGGAGCCGAGTTGCATTTCGTTACCGATGAGTATCTGGCTGGGCTGCGCCCGGCCACGAACGCTGCGGACACGGACAATATCACTGGCATCACCGATGTGTGGGTCGCCGACAACGAACCTTACTTCCACATCGAGGTGCTGTCCGATATACGGATTGGCGAGGGTGGCGGAGCCAGCCCGCCATCGGGGTATTCCGTGGACGAAGCCAACGTCCTGCGCACAGGATTGATTGACCGGGTCATGAGATTGCGCAGCGCCTTCCGGCTTGGCCGACCAGCTGACCTGTTGGTGAGCTGCGGCGACCTGGTCATAGGCCCGCGGGACGCGAGCCAGCCCGAACTGCGACGGGTCGAATCCGCTTACTCCGACGTCTGCATCCCTGCGTTCCAGAGCTTGCGCGAAGGCGAGCGGACCGAGGGTCCTGCCGCGGAAGTCGCCGGACGTCCCGCCGAGCTGCTGGTCGTTCCTGGAGACGAGGACACCCGTAGCGGCCGTGGATCCGCGCGGAGCCCATGGCCCGATGCGGAGGCACCGGGTGCGGGACCCTACTACTCGCAGTTCGCGGGCAAGCTTGCTGCGGGCTCTGTGCCGCCGGACCCAACGGCTCATCCGGTGGTAGCCTTGTTCCGCATCCGTTCGCGGGATCAGAAGAGCACTGCGCGCCTGGGCATCGCGCCGCTCGCATACTTCGCGGTTGTCGGGTTTGACTCGAACGACGCCAGTCACAAGCTTCCGATCCTCAGCAATTACGGGCAGGTCAGCGAGGCGCAGCTCGAGTGGGCGCGGCGTCTTGTCGGGACGCTGCAGGCAGATCTGGCACGCAGTACGCCGCTCTACGTGATCGCGGTCACGCACCATAACCTCCTGCCTGTTGAGGACCGGCTGGTACACAGTCCACGCGGAGCGTACGACGAGCGCATGGTGAGGCTTCAGCAGCAGATGCAAGACGATCCGGCGAGCGCGAGTCTGTGCGAGCCATTGCCGCAGCTGTGCATCGCCAACCACCTCCTCGCCGAGAACGCCTTGGGTGGCACGTCGAATGCGACCGGACTTCTCGGATTCTGTGACCAGGTTCGTGCCTCGCTCGTGCTGCACTCGAATATGCATCAGCGCGTCGCGACGACACTGGTCAGCAGGCCTCTAGTTGCCGGGCAGCCCGCCAGGGAACTCGCCGTGGTGGCAGCGCCGGCGATCGCCACTGGGCGGCCGACTTCGGGAATGGCCAGGCTCAGGCTGAACCTGTGGAAGGGCCAGGCGGAGATCACCTTCTACCACGACACCGCGCCCGATGGCGGCACGCCGTCCAATCCGATCCAGATCGTGAGCCCGTTGATATCCGCGTCCCGGGTGAGCACATCCGAGCGGCGGCTATACAACAGGATGTCAGGGCTGGTTGCCCGTGCCCTGGCCGATGGCTTAGGAGATGCCGGGGAGATCCACGACTTCGCCGACTATGCAGCGACGGTCTGGGAAGACCACGGCTACGTGCCGAGTACCTTCGCCGACGGCCAACCCCCCAGCCTTGGCACGGCCACCCGCTTCAACCGCTACTACATCCTGCTCTTGCTGAGAGAGACCGTGGGCGGCAACTACGAGATTCTGCTGAGCCGCCATAATCCGCTCCGGCCGAACGAATTCGCGGAGTGGGACACGCTGCTGATGCCCGCGTTCAGCAGCGTGCGAGACCTCATGACGCGACTGCACGGCGATGTCATCCGCCAGGTGGTAATGCAAGCCGAGGACATGGACAGGGCGTCGAGTGCCCGGTCACTAGACACTGCCGTAGAGCTGATCCAGCGCGGCGGCGGCAACCTCCAGGACGACATCTGGCTCGACAAGATCAGGGACCTGGGGACGATAAACAAGGTCAAGGTGTCGCCGACAACAGGTCAGATCACTGACTACGAGTACCGGCTGGTGGTCCTGACCCCATTCGTCCGCGATCTCAGGTCGGTAGACGTCGGCGCAATCACCGACGATGAGGCCAAACGGCAGCTATTCGCCGAGCGGGATGTCGTCGCGTGGCTCAGCGAACTCCCGAGTATGCAGCTGCCCGGCGCGCCGCTGCGCGGCCGACAGCTGATCCCGATGGAGGCGATCATGTCCTGTGGGTCAGGGCTGCGCTGGGAGCCCGCTGCCGATCCGCTCGAAGCCGAGTCCGCTGGCTATGGCGACTCCAGGCGGACGACGTCGCTTCCACCTGGTGCGGTGTGGTTCCCGCTGTCGGAGATCGGTGATCCCGAGGTGCCCTGGACGCTAGTGCCCTCAATCGTGGCGCGCAATGCCGACGTCATGCGCTGGATAGACCGAGAGCTAGCCAAGCGGCGGACCAATGGCGTGTTCCCGCCGCAAATGGTGCTGGGGCAGATGAACGAAACAGTCGGCTACAGCCTGGCGGAAGGTCCGTTCCCGTTCGCGCAGCCGACTGACTGCGACGGCGCGGAGACCGGCCTTGCGACCTCCACCGTGGAGGCCATGAACAGGGTGGAGTACAACGCACTGTTCGACTTGCGCGGGCAGCGTCCCTACTTGTGGAAGGACATCAGGAGGGTGGCCCTGGTGCGCCGCTCGATCAGATTGCGGAGCGGCAGTGAGCGCGACGTCATCCTGGTGTTCGACGCGCAGTCGATGCCTGGAGCGGGGGCAGCCCTTTCTCATTTCACAGCCTGCCCTGCGGACCGCGATAACGGGTTGCTCGGCGTGCTGCGCCCCGCTCAGCGCTACGTCATGGAGTCAGGGCTGGAACGGGCTGGGTGGGTCAATGACTTCCTCGCTGAGAAGTGCGCGGACGACCCGTGGGGGTTTCTGCGCGCAAGGTTCGGCGAAGCCGGCGAACCAATCGCTCTGACGCCTCCGATCGTCGAGCAGGTACACGCGGACGACTGGGACTCCGATGACGAGAACATGATCGAGTTCGTGGTCTGTGACGGGAACCATCGTGTCGTCCAGAAGGTGTGGAGCGGCAATGCTGTCGCGGCCGCGATCGGTGTCATCGGTCCGCCTCGCGAGCCTTATTACACGCGGCCCTTCTCGCCGTATGAGTGGGACATCACTGCGGAGAGCTGCCTGTCCGTCGCGCCAGACCCGCGCTTCCGGTATGCCCCCAGGAAGGTCGATACCCAGGCGCTGAACCTCTCCGAGGACGCGCGCCGGGAGCTGGAGGGCAAGCGCAAGGACCAACTTTACCGAAGGTACTACCGGGACTTGGAGCGCGGCTTCGGCCCGATGGGCGGCCAGGGCGGCCGGTATGCGTGATCGGCGTGCGGCTGTCCGGCGCAAAGTAGGCTGCGGCCATGGAATACCAGCCTTACGAGCAGCGGCCTGTTTCGACCGAATATCGGCGCGTGCTGCAGCGAATCCTCGACTTGGGCATCGAGGTGACCACGCGCCAGGGGGTAAGCGCTCTGACGGTCATGCAGCAGACGATGACCTTCCCGCTGGCGCAGGGGTTCCCCGTGATCACCGAACGAAGCATCCGGTCCTTCTGGCGCAAGGCGATCGGCGAGCTGTGCGCCTTCATCAACGGCGCGACGACGGTGGCGGAGCTCGCGGAGTTCGGATGCGACTGGTGGGAGCCGTGGACGACGCCAGAGAAGACGATCAAGAAGGGCATCGAGCCGGGGAGCATCGGTCCGGGCTCGTACGGCGGAGCGTTTCATGACTACCCGAATGCAGACGGGCCGCCATTCGATCAGTTCAAGCATCTTGTCGAGCAGCTGCGTGAGCTCCCAAGCGACCGGACTCACTTCGTTGACCCGTGGATAGCCCCGTACCAGGTCCGCGGCGCAGGCAAGCGGCCCAAGACGACGATCGCCCCATGTCACGGCTGGGTCCACGGCCGTGTGCTGGCTGGCGGCTTGCACTTGCACATGTTCCAGCGATCGGGCGACGTGCCGGTGGGCGTGCCGTCCAACATGATCCAGTACGCAGCGCTGACGCTTATGTTGGAGCAGCTCACCGGATACCCGGCCATGGCCTATTACCACACGATCTCAGATGCGCATATCTACGTGGACCAGGTCGAAGCCGTACTGAAGATGCTGGCGACAGAGCCGCTGCCGCTGCCTACGGTGACGCTCAACGACGCAGGGCGCGCCGTAACGGATATTCACGATTTCCGCGCGGAGCATTTCGACCTGGCTGACTACCAGCCGAATCCTGGCATCCCTGGGATCCCCGTCGCTACATAGCCCTGCGTCAGGTAGCCGGCCGGCCCCCTACCAGGAGTACGACTACGCCCTGGGTTGCCCCGACGGCCAGGCGGCCGGGCGGCTCGTCATCCCACGACTCTTGCGGCATCGCGAGAGCAAGGACCTGGCAGCCGAAGTGGGCGGTCATCCGCTCCTCCCAGCCGACCCCTCGCGACCAGGACGAAAGCGTCACGGCTTCGCCTGCGGCGACGGCCACCCAGGTGCAGCCATCTCCGCCATATCCGCGCTGGTGAGCGGCGAGCGCGTTGATCTCGCCCTGAGGATGGGGCAGCCGGCCGAGGATGGGCTCCCGTGTCTCCAGATCCCAGGCTAGGACGATGCTCTCCTCGTCACCGGAGATCACTGCGGTGCGATCGCCGAGGGCAACGGCGACTAGGGCACGGACTGGGGCCTGGTGCTGGGTGAATGGATCACCTATCCGCTCGCCGGTGACGAGCGCCGACACCAGGATTGCGTTGCCGGCGCCGGATATGAGCGTGGGCCCCTTGCCCGAGCTAGCTTCGCTGACGGCGACGGCCCGTACTCCGCCCGACCGGAGGTCCCGTGGCGCACCGATCGCCGCCTGTCGTGCGATGTCCCAGATGCCCACGTGGCCGTCGCCGGAGGCCGACACCGCGACCGGGCCGACATCGGGCAAGCTGGCAGTCGCGAGCGCCCTGATCCAGTCGCCATGTCCAGGTAGCGACCCCCGGCGCGACTTGGTCGCCGGATCCCAAATCTGCAGCCGGTGGTCGACGCCGCCCGAGACGACGAGCGGCGGATCGGTCGCTGCCACGGCGAGCGCGCGAACCTCCCGGTGACGGGCAGGAATGACATGCTCACGCCCGGCCTGGCCCCCGTCAAGGTCGCGCACCTGGATAATGTCATCATCGCCCGCCGACACAATCATCCATTTGCCTGCCTGCGGCCCGGATGCCGGGTACGGGCAAGCTGCGACGGCCCGTACCCAGCCTCCGTGCAACGTCTGGAGCTCAGCCCTTCGCTCGACACTCCAGACCTTGATCTTGTAGTCGTCACCGCCGGAGAACACGACCCGCCTGGAGCCCGCAATGCCTGCCGCGAGTGCCCGAGCGTGCCCACCGTGGGCGTGCTCGATGCTCGCCCCCCGCCTAGCAGAGCCATCCGAGAACTGCACTGTCCCGTCGGCATGGGCGCTGACAATTACGATCGAGTCCCCTTCGGACACGACAGCCAGCGCATGGACTGGGGAATTCTCGTGACGGCCCCATTCCCCGGGCTGTGACGCCGGAGTGGACAAGTCATGCACGCGTATTACGCCGTCGTCACCGCCGGTAGCCACCCAGGACGGACGCGAATGTATCGCGGCAATCGCTGTCACCGTCCGGTGGCCGCTGGCCATGGCAGCAGGAGCGGTTGTCACTGGATCGGATGGATCCCAGAGGTGTAATCCGCCGCCCTCACCCGCGGAGACGATCAGCGGGTCTGATCTCGACGGATCGGCGTAACCCGAGCCCAGCGCCCAGACTGGGGCACCGGCACGATCACCACCTTCGTATCGGATCGGCTGCTCGTCCGTCTCGGGATCCCAGACGTGAACCGTTCCGTTGCGGCACGCGGCGACGAGCCGCCTCGTGCCGCCGACAGGCACGGTTGTCAGCGCGGTCACTTCGCCCGGCAACTTGACCGCAGCGGTCACTTCTTCACCAGACGCGGCGACACGGACCAGGACTTGCTTGCCGGCTCCGAAGGCAATGCACTCCCGGCCACCGATGCTGACCCGGGCGAGCGCGCCAACGGGCAATTGTCCTTGTATCGGGCTGCCCACCTGGGCTCCGGTCTCAGGATCCCATTGCCGGATGGTCGCATCCGAACCGGCCGATACCAGGCGTGCCCGGCCGTCGATTTCCGTAAAGAGCAGCGACCGCACTCGGCGCTGATGCCCGGCAAAAGGCTCGTTGACAGTCCCGGACGCGGTGAGATCCCAGACCATTGGCACCTTGTCATCGCCGGCCGAGACGACCATGGAGCGGCCGCCTGCGTGCATGACATTCAGCGCCCTGACCTGCGCAGTGTGACCGGTAAAAGGACCGCCCATCGGGTGCCCGTCGGTGAGACCCCATACTCGGACGGCCTTATCCGCGCCGCCAGACACGATCACGGGCGTGCCGTCGGAAAGCCCTGCCACGCTCAGCGTCCAAACCCCCCGTGAGTGCTCGGCGATCACATGTTCCTTAGCTGTCCCCGTTGGTGCCAGATCGTGGACGGGATCCCACTTGTGTATGACACCGTCGTCACCAGCGAAGACAAGGACCGGCTGTCGCTCGTGAGCGACAGCGAGCGCACGGACTGTCCGGCTCCCAGGCCATCGGGCTGAGACTCGGGCGACAGTCGACGCTAGGCTCGATGCCAGCACGATCCCGTTGCTATGAGCAGAGACGATATGAGGCTTGTCCTGCAGGCGAGTCATGGCGAGCGCTGTGACCGCATCCGCATCGGTCGCATAAGCCGGCCTGATCTCCCGGCCATTCGCTGGATTCCAGAACCGGATCACGCCACTGCCGTCGCCGGTAACGGCTGTCGCGCCGCGGCCAGGCAGGTCGGCCATTGTCACCGCCTGCACTGGCGAATTGTGCCCGGTGAACGGCTCTCCGAGCGGCTGGGCCGTGCTCAGATTCCAGACCCGGGCGCAATGATCGCGACCGGTCGACACAGCGATTGTTTTGCCGTCGGGAAGACTCCCCGCAGCTAGCGCCAGGACGCTGCCAGTGTGCGCCCGGCGGATCACGTGGATGAGCGCGCCGCGGATCAAGTCCCAGACACGGATCTCGCCATCATCGTCACCGGTTACTGTCACAGTCCTGCGATCCGGGAGTATCGCTGTCGTCAGTGCCCTGACGCGGTTGGTGTGGCCCGGTAGCCGGACATACGGCGGTTGCTGTCTCCAGGAGGCCCAGCGGGCCTCCCATGCCGCCCTGGTCGGCCCATCCCCGACCTCAATGCGGTCGGCCAGGGCTTCAACCCCTCGGCACCTTGCCGCCAGTGACAGCTGGGACAAGAAGGCCCGGACTTCCCCCGTGCTCTTGGCGCCTCCGGCAGCGTGGGAGGACTCAGTCACGGGCGTAGCTAGCAGGGCCGCTAGCACAGCGCCATGCGCATCGGCTACGGCCCTGTGCCGGGGCTCGGTCAGCCTGCTGAGCGCCGCACGAAGCTCAGAGTCCGGTCCGTTAGCCAGGAAACCAGGATCTAGTACCAGCCCGTCGATGTCCGCGAGTGAACCGCCAGCGACCGCATGCTCGAGCAAGTGCGCGCGGACGTACGCAGGCGCGGCCGTCCAGTCACGACGGCCGTCAGCGACGGGCACACGCCCGAGCAGGCAGGCGACGATGACGCGCTCGTCGTCCGACTGGCTCCGGCTACCCTGCCCCGGCCATTCGCTGCTCCTCAGGTAGGTACCAAGAGTTTGGTGATACAGGCGGAAGACCGAGCGACCGGTCTGAGAAGACGTGCTGCGCACGACATAAGAGCTTGCGTGGTTCCAGATCCACTCCAGGTCGGCGTTGGAAAACGGTGCCGAGCCCGCAGGGCGAAGCGCATTGGCCAGCGGGAGCCAGACGTTGTCCCAGGGAATCCCATCGCCTCGGCCGTATGCCAGTGGCAGCAGCAGGCGCAGTGCTCGCTGCGCCTGCTCCGAGGTTCCCAGACGCTCATCCAGTTCTGCGCGCATCGCAGGGCCGGCATCCTTAGGCAGCGCCGCCTTCCATTCGGTACCTGTCAGGTCGGGCAGTTCCTTGAGCTGAGCCTGGCCCCTCGCGATCGCTTCGGCGATATAGAACGACTTGCCTGCGATAGCGGCTATCTCGTCGAGAACTGTCTCCACGTCAGCGGTGGGGGCACGCTGCCATGGCGACAGGACGTGATCGCCTGGCTCGTCCGGCGGGTCCTGACCAAGCAGGACCATCCTCGCTCGGTCACGTAGCGCGCCGTTGTCCTGGTACGCGCCGTCAAGGTCCATGATCCGTTCATCTTGGGCAATGGGACCGAACCCAGCCGGAGCCAGGGCCTGGGCACGGCCGCCCAGCAAGAACCGGATTGGTGCATCCGAGTCGCTAACCAGCGGCGCGAGTAGCGCACCGCCGAGCTCTGTCAGACCGCTCGCCGACGTGTCCGGCTCATCCTCGTTCGACAGCGATACCTCATCGAGCGCATCCAGGAGGACTGTCAGCCGCATCCCCCGTGCACGCAGGTGACTTACCAGGGCTGAGCAGGCTTCGGCCAGGTTGGCTGCGCCGACGACGGCCTTAGCGGCGTCGGGCATTCCGGCCACAGCCGCGAGCCTGGCAACGATGTCGGCAGGAACCATGTTGCGCACGTAAACCGCGACGTCAATGGAGTTGATGGGGGGAAGCAGCGCCTCTGGGACAGGTGATTCGCTGACCCGGTAGCCGTACCCTGAGGCAAGGTGTGCTACAAAGCCGAGCAAGGCCGTCTTGCCGGACCCCGGGCCGCCCGTCACGAACAGCGACCGGTAGTCCCCGATGTCGAGGAGCCAGGCCTTGATCCTGCTGAGTGCTGCTGCTCTGCCCCGGAAGCTGCCAAGCGCGCGACCAAGATCCTCTGCGATATCTTGCTGCAGGCCCCGCGACCTAATCCTGTCAGCCTCGCGTCGCGCGACCTCCTCGGCTTGTGTCGGAAGATCTGGCATGGACCCCAGTTCTGGCAGCCCATAGGGCCGGTTAAAGACATGCCGCAGGATGCGCTCGATCCCGCGCGTCGTGATCTCCGGGACTTCGTAATGTCCCAGCATTTGTCCGTAGCTCCACCCCGGCAGCTCACTGGCAGAACGGCCCGGCAACACTACCAGGAGCACACGGCGCAGGAACTCGCTGGCTCCCTCGCCATATAGCTTGTGTCTGATCCATCGGGCCTCCCACACGACGCCGCGGCCCCCCTTGTCGGGGCGGTCCCGGTCGGCATAGTGCTTGTACATCGGGGAGGCGATCAGGAGGATGTAGCCGCTGTCCTCTGCGTCTTGGGTCATCCGCAGTGCCCAGTCTTTTGGCCTGGCCATCTCCCCATCCCAGTGGGCATCTACATGATTCCGGCGCAGGAGTTCGTACAGTCGGCGGACGTTCTCCGTGTGGTCGTCGCCGTCCTGCCGGGAAAACGAGATGAAGACCCGAGGCGCCGGATCCGTTTCCTCCTGCACCGACATGCGAGAAAGGTTAATTGACCTAGCTCCCGCACGTCAGGTGCGCAGACCCGAACAGGTAAAGTGACGGCAGTGAGAGCGCGACTGGTGGTGGCGGCGGCAGAGAACGACGCCATCGGTCATGACAATGCGCTGCCCTGGCACCTGCCGGCAGACCTGCGCCGATTCGCCTCGTTGACACGCGGCCACGCCGTGGTCATGGGCCGCGGCACGCACGAGTCGATCGTTGCAAGGCTTGGACAGCCACTCCCCGGACGCCGGTCGATCGTTGTCTCCCGCCGTGGCCTCACTGCGCCGGCAGCCGGGATCGAAGTGGCTGCCTCGCCAACTGAGGCGGCAGAGTTCGCAGAGAAGGTTAGCCCCGAGCTGGGAAAAGGGGACTGGTTCGTGATCGGGGGCGCCAGCATCTACCAGCAGCTGCTGGGGCGAGTCGACGTGATCGAGCTGACGCGAGTGCACACCGAGATCGAAGGCGATGCTCGTATGCCGCGCGGCTGGCTCGACGGGTTCACCGTCACTTCTGCCGAGCACGATTACGACGAGGCGGCAGGACTTGCGTACACGTTCTTCCGGCTGGAGCGGGACAACCTGCGTTGAGCCTTTACTACCTCGGCAATGCCCGGCACGCAGAGCAGCGCGAGCAGATGGAGCGCCTCGAGGCTGCGGGAATATGCGTGTTCTGCGCCGAGCCACCTGGCGCGCCCGTCGAGGTCCCGGCGCAACACTGGGTTGTGTCGCGCAATGACTTCCCCTATGCAGGCACCCGGCTGCATCTCCTCATAGTGCCGCGCCGGCATGTCACTGACCTGCTGGATCTGCGCGATGAGGAACTTGCTGAGTTTTGGGGAGTCGGCCGGGCTCTCCGGCACCTGTACCATCTGGAGTACTATGGCCTTGGCGCGCGCTGCGGCGACTGCCGCCTCACTGGCGGGACCATCGCCCACGTTCATGTTCATCTCATTGTGGGCGACGTCGACGACCCCGGTCACACGCCGGTCCGGCTGAAGCTCAGCTCACGACCTCGCGACGCCGGAGGCACCAGCGGGGGTTGATTCAGGTGCCGGCCCGCTGTCCAGAGTCTCATCTTCGACGAAGCAGAGTTCGACGCCCGCGGCGCGCATGACGTCATCGCCGGCCAGAACCGAATACCCTCCCGCGAAGAAGCACCGGGCGAAGCCAGCCTCAGCGATCAGGCGAGCGCACCCTGGGCACGGAAACGTGCCCAGGTGGAGGTCAGCACCTTTGAGGCTGACACCGTCGCGGGCCGCGCGCGCGATGATGGCAGCCTCGGCATGGATAGCCGTGGTGCACTCCATCTCAATGCCCCGCCGGAAGTTGTTGCGTGGATCACCGTCGATATATGGCGAGTATTGAGTCGGCAAGTGCCTGTTGTATTCCACAGCAAGGATCTTCTGGTCCCGCACGGCCGCTGCCCCGACTCGGCGCCACCAGTCGGAGCTACGTTCTGCTGCCGATGCTGCGAGCCGCTGCATCATTCGCTCGTATTCTCCGCTGGAGACTCGGCCATCCCAACCGGGAGGGATCCCTGCGCGGCTCCACTCGCGGTCCCAACGGAGGAACGTCCTCAAGAATCGCACCTCGGCGATCTCTGCCAACTGGTAGGCGTCGATGAGGTCGTGCATAAGATCTTCGTCAGGCGCCAGCAGGACGCCTGGTGACACACTCGCCCGCAACTGCTCCTTCTCGATGACCCGGCCACGAGTGACCAGCCCAACAGCCTTGAGGTAGCGCAAAGCAGTCGCCGGATCGAGGGCGCGGATCTCCTTCCGGATGATCGGATAGTCAGGCGCGAAGCTCCGTCCGACCAGGAGAACCTCAAGATCCGGCTCGGCTTTGCGTTCCAGTAGGTCCTGATAACCGGCATGGATAACAGGCAGATACAGGAGGAACTGCGTCACTGGACTCCTGCTATTTCGCTGACAACCTGGCGGAGGAAGTTCGGCAAGCGCTCTTCCAGCACGCTGGCGAGTTCGAAGTAAGTCTTGCGCAGCCGGTTGGAGGTGCTCACGGTCGCCATGCGGCGGAGAACTTCCACCTTGCCGCAGTAAAGGTGTTCAAGTTCGGCGATCTCTGCGTCTGTGTACGTCTCCTCGGTAGCGACGAGGATGTCGGGCCGCACCACCTTTATCAGTGCCCACCGCTCATGCTCGGGATGCTTCAGCGTCACGAGTCCCACGCCGCGCTGATGGGTGACCATCCGGAGTCGCTCCTGCTCAGGGACCGCAGGCCGGGTCGGCCCTTTGCGCTGCCTGACCTTCTCGTCGCTGTCGACGCCCACGACCAGGAAGTCGCCCATCAGTCGAGCCGCCTCAAGGTACATGGAGTGGCCCTCGTGGATCACGTCGAACGACCCGCTCGTCAAGACGATCTTCTTGTCGCCACGCCGCCTGATGGCGGCTACTATCCGGCTCACCTCGTCGAGGTCCTTGACGTACCGGGTATCGAAGTGCGACTGGTCCTCGACGAGTACGTCAATCAGATCGGCGTATTCGTCTACAATCGTCACGTCGAACCTCCATCCGTGGCGAACCGTACGTTAGCTTGCCAGTGACTGTACCGTGAGCCAAGCTCCTAGCCCGGCTGGACACGCAGACGGGATTCGCCTCATTCAGGGCATCGGGCCGAGGCTGTTACGACCCCACCGGGTCTCCTCCGTTAGCCAGTGCGGCGTATCACGGCCCTTCCCCCAGCCCGAATCGGCAAAACTTCTATCACGGTAGGTAATCATTCTGCCGCGGAGAGCGCATGGGCGCTCACTCGGATCGGCTATCGAAAAAAATTCGATCCGTCTTCAGCGGCGCGCACCCCTCACTCATGCCCGGCCCGCTGCGTCCATCCGCCGATCGACTGGAGCCCGGCTAGGGTGGCGAATCCAGACGCGTACTGGCCGAGACGGCGCTGCAGCTCCGCCAGCTCTGCTCGACACTGAGAGTTGCCTTCCCAAGTCCGCTCGGGCTCGCCACCATGGCTACCCTCCCACTCGGCGAGTATCGGGTGCCAGCGGGACAGGAACGGCCGCAACTCGAGGTTGAGCATGGCAACGCCGAGTTCCTCGACTTTCGGGCCTGTCACCGTGGTCCGAACTGGCCTGGTCTCCTTCAGGCTGTCGCGGACGGCCTGGAACAGGTTGTAGAGCGACGTTAGCGCCTCGCGCAGGTTTCCTTCGTCCGCAGCGAGGGGCTGGGTCGAAACCCGCGTGGTGACTTCAATGAAGAGCCGCCAGGCCACCAGACGGGTATCTGGCGCGACCGCGAAGTGGAGCTCCGACAGCTGCGGAATCGTGATGGTGACGTCTTCGAGCCCGATACTCGCGCCGTACGCATAGATTAGGAGCCCACCGGCAGCTCCCGCGACAGCCCCCGTCAGTGTGAAGAGCGCGACGCCATGGCCATGGCTGGCCCAGAACACAACGGCACCGACTGCTGCGCCGATTGCTGCGCCGAGTACCAGGCGCGCCCAACGCTTGTTGAGAGGGAGTTTCACCAACACCTCCGATAGGGGCCAGCCGGAGCGCCCAGACCTCTGTGCTGCGCTGTAGCCGCAGATGTCGTTTACTGGTCACATATCCTTATCTTGACGGAGAATCGCCGACGCGTACACGTACCTGCGACATAGGAGCATCGAGGACGCCAACGACGCTGCGCTCGCCGCCCAAGCGGCGCATGCCGGCGCCTAGGTCGTCCCAACCCAATGCCGTGTAGAAGAGCGTGTTCGCGCTGACGGGCTTGGCGCCGCCGGGGCTTAATGGTCGGCAGGTTCTGGTTACGGACTGCGATGGCTGACAGGCGGCGCAGGACGTTGGGGCGGGCCGCAGCCGGTGGCTGCGATGCCCGGCTGGCGCGGGGCCCGTCCTGACAACGCTGATCACGATCTGGTAGCGGCGGCGTGTTACGCGCGGTGATGCAGCGAAGCTCCGCTAGCAGTGGGGATTGCTCAAGATCCTCATCAGCCAGGGAGCTTCGTTGCCCCGCCATTGTGACATGGCCGCGGCGCCATCCTCCAGTGCCGCCACCAGTGAGTCCGCGCAGGCTGACAGCGTCCGGGAGTGCCTGCTGGCGCTGTCGTCTGGCGCCGCGCCGCCGGGTCCCGCCTCCGTCGCCGGG
>Ga0137373_10003097_pt1 | contig 18257 bp, 22 predicted proteins | sample SagtaG_5_FD_104912 | JGI IMG/M metagenome (GOLD analysis project Ga0137373, IMG submission 104912) | Vadose zone soil microbial communities from Sagehorn Ranch, Mendocino, California, USA - Sage1_R_80_16 metaG | ecosystem: Environmental > Terrestrial > Soil > Vadose zone | place: USA...
CAACACCAGCGCGCGGCGTACGAGCGCGCATGCCGACGGTGCTGACCAGCTTTGTCGGTCGCCGGCGCGAGATAGCTGAAGTGCGGCGCCTCGTTCTGTCGTCACGGCTGGTCGCGCTGACAGGCGCCGCGGGCTGTGGCAAGACCCGTCTCGCCCTGCGAGTCGCCGAAGAGGTCCAGCGCAACTACACGGACGGCGCTCATTGGGTTGAACTTGCGCACTTGGCGGATCCGGCGCTGGTTCCTCAGGCTGCTGCGAGAGTCCTGAATGTGGTCGATCACCCCGGTCGCACAACGCTGGAGAGATTGCAGGACGCGCTCCAAGACAAGCGCGTCCTGCTGGTGTTGGACAACTGCGAACACGTTCTGAGCGCGTGTGCTGAACTCGCGGGAACTCTCCTGGCAGCGACGGAGACAAGCATTCTGGCTACCAGTCGCGAGCCGCTTTCAATTGCGGGTGAAATGCGATATCCACTATCGCCACTGTCGCTCCCGCCGTCCTCTCTCCCGACGGATGACATCGATCAGTTCGATGCGATTCAACTCTTTGTTGAGCGCGCGCGTGCAATCCTGCCCAATTTTGCACTCACCGCAGATAACACCGCGGTAGTCAGCACGATTTGCCGTAAGTTAGACGGCCTACCTCTCGCGATTGAGCTGGTGAGCGCGCGTGTCAACGTCCTCACAGCCGAACAGATCGCCGCGCGACTTGACGACCACCTCGCGTTGGCCGCGACATCCCATCTGACGCACAGTCATCACCGCACGCTACGCGGCGCAATCGATTGGAGCTATGAGCTGCTCTCCGAAGAGGAGCGGAGGCTGCTGCGGCGGCTCTCAGTGTTCGTCGGAGGCTGGTCCCTCGCCGCCGCCGAAGCCGTTTGCGCCGGCGAGGGCATGGAGCCTGAACGAGTGCTGGAGCTATTGTCGGCGCTCGTCGACAAGTCACTCGTCGTTCCACACACGCTGCAGCGCGGCGAAGCGCGGTATGCATTGCTCGAGACGATGCGCCAGTACGCGCGTGACTTGCTCATTGCCTCAGATGAATGGTTGCTTCTCCACGACACGCATCTCCAATACTGGCTCCAGCTGGCAGAGGAAACGGAGCCCAAACTTAGCGGCCCCTATCAGCAACTGTGGCTGAATTGGCTGGAAGGGGAACACCCCAACATTCGCGCTGCCCTGAGCTGGTCGCTGGAGCGCCGTCACATCGAGGCCGGAGTCCGAATCGTCAACGCCCTCTACCAGTACTGGACGATCCGTGACTATGTCCCGGAAGGGCTTGCCGGCGATGGATCGCCCTGGGAACGCCCGAGAGCTAGGCTCGGGCTGGTTCTGGTTGAACATTTCAGACACTAGCCCTGGTCAAGGGGCGCGATGGCCCACCGAACTGAGGCTAGCCGCGCGCTTTCGTCAACTCCCAGAGGTCGGAGACCACATCGTTGCGAAGGACGTGCAGGCTGCCCTCGGTGTCTCGTACCTTGAAGTAGCGGCAGCCGGGCTCGAGCCAGCTCTGGATCACCTCGGCGATCTCTACCTGGCGCTCCCCGAGCCGGAAACGGCGTGGCGTCTCTTCGGCGCGAGAGCCGGCGTAGCAGTCGACCTCCACCAGCCGACGCGCGCGCGTTTGTTTGCCTGCTGACTCGTTCACCTGGCCGTGACGGCTATTCTCGTCGCAACGCGCATGGATATAGCGAAGCGAGCTTTACCCCGACGTCGATGCACCTGCGCGGCTCCTCGATCCAGAACGGCCGTGCTTCTCTCAGTGGGCGGAGCGGTAACGGCAGACTTGGACGCCTGTGGCCGCCGTCTTGGCCGAGATCAACTCGAACTTTCGCACTTCGCTGTCATTGGGGAACAGGGTCTTGCCACCCCCGAGCGTGATCGGCTCGACCATGAGGACGAGCTCGTCCAGCAGCTCGGCGGTCAGCAACGCTCGCACCAGCGACAGGCTGCCATAGACGTAGATGTCGCCGCCCGGCTGGTTACGCAGTGCCGCCACCTCCGTGACGAGGTCGGCGCCACGGATAACCTTCGTCGGTTTCCACGTGAGATCCGCCTCGGAGAGCGTGTCCGACACCACGTATTTCTGGACACGGTTGATCCAATCCGCGAACGGGTCGCCCCCGCGCTCAGGCCACGCCGCGGCCGACACCTGATACGTACGACGACCCTGCAACAGCGCATCGCTTCGCTCGGCGAACTCGCTGATGACCTGCCCCATGACCTCAGGGTCGAAGAACGGCATCGACCAGCCACCGTGGCGGAACCCGCCGCTGGTGTCCTCCTCCGGACCGCCGGGCGCCTGCACAACGCCGTCGAGACTCATGAACTCACTGACAACGACTCGCATTGTTCCTTCCTCGATTCATTGATGGGCTGCGTCCGCGAATTGCTGGCGGAGCGGGACTCATCACCCCGATGAGCCGGTCTACGCGGGGATCACACGGGATCCATCTCGCCGCCGCGGGAATGAACAGCCACCCGAGCGATGGTTCGCCCACAGCAAAACCTGGCGTCGCCGCTGCCGGATGTGTCGGGTAAGAAGTGGGAGATTCGCCGGTTCGAACCGCCACCAGACGTTACGGCCAAACGTATTGCATGGGCTACGCCCGTGATCGGCACGCGCTCGGCTCGGGCGCCAGGTGTCCCGTGGTGGAGGACGAATGGTGTGCCGTCATCTAGGCCCGCCACGACCACGTCCACCTGTCGGCCATCGCCAAGAGGCAGCGCGAACAGATCGGCGTCCATCGCGGCGCCAGTATAGTCACGGCCGTGGACGCGGTGGATGACGAGGAGTACGGGCGCATGGAAGGCGCGTTCCAGCGATCTCTCGACGACAGTCTGATTCCACGCGGGCCGGACTCCTTATTCAATCTCGTCGGTTCGCTCGAGGTGCCCGAGAAGGTCCTCGCCGTCAACATCGGGTGCGTGACGGCGAAGATGCGATCGAGCTCACGCGACGCTTTGGGCTGCGCGTTGTCGGGATCGACCCCGCGGCAGGCAACATCGGGCGGGCGTCTCGAAGTGCCGCCCGCACTCAGGTGGGGCGTTGACCGACAGCGTCGGACCGTGCACGCGCACTGCGCATTATCCAGTCAGCCAGCTTACGAGCATGCTCCCGAGTGGCGGCGGCCGCATCGCGACCGAACACCTGCGTGACTGGCACGGCATCCTCAAACTCCGCGGATACCTGGCTAGACGAGGAGACGAAAACGGCATCGGCGCTGGGCTTGTTTACGGCTAGGCTTATGTAGATCATGCTTGGGGTCACCTTCAATCTCAGGAGCACGCTACGCGTGAGGCCGACCGCAAACTACGAGGATTCACAGATCTGACCCACAGAACCGGGATTTCCCGCCAGGCACTCGAGCAGCTGTCACGCGCGAGGCTCAGAACAAACGCGCCGGTGCCGCTGACTGTCTCTTAGTCAGCAGTTCGCGTGGTGCCAAACTGCCCTGCGAACGAGCCGACAACGCGTGTCAGGGTTCGATATCGCCTGCTAGCGGGCGATGGTAGGCGCTACGGCCGGGCTGGAAGTTAGTCGCTGGCGACCACGCGCCACTCGCCGGTCGAGACGAAAGCGTCCTGGTGACCGATGTCGTCGCTCGGCGCGACCTCCACCCGATACGTGTGCCCGGCTGCGCGTGGCATGAAGGTTAGCGGCAAGGCGAGCGTGACACTCTGACCGGCGGACCGCTATCCACTACGGGGGTATCTGCAAGACCGAGACTCGCTCATTGCGTGGCCAGGCTGCCCGGACTACCTTGCGCGAAGGCGCCTGCTCGGCCGCCCAAGCCGAAGGTGTTGGTGACCTCGTCCCAGTTGATTTGCGTTGCCGTGGCGCCATCCGCCTCGTCCACCAGGCGCACATCGATGGTAGCCGGCGTGCGCCAGACACACGGGGCCGGCACCGTCCACGTCGCCTGACTCGCCAGCGTGTTACCAACCTCGACCGTCGCAAAGCGCGGGTCAGGGCGAACGAGCCCGTCGCGCCATCGGACGCTACGGCCTGGCACTGCGAGAACTCGGACGTCCCTCCGCTCGAATCGGTTGAAGTGGCTGTCACCAGTGAGCCCATCGGCAGCGCCGTAGTGAAGGTGGCCGTGAAGCTTCGGTGCCCGAGGGAGAAATTCGAAACGCTGCCAGAGCCCACGAACTACTCACCCTCACCCGAACCGGAGCCGTCGCACACCTGGTCGGAGACAACGAGGTGTTGACGGTCAGCGCGATGGCCGACTTCAACGGACGGCCAGGCGGCGGGGCCGCGGCAACCTGTCGCTCCGACGTGGACGAAACCGCCGCCGACTTCAGCAACTTCACCACGGCGGGCTGTTCGGATGTGGGTCACACGATTGCCGGCCCCGGCGTCTGCATCCTGTCGACCTGGAAAGGCGGCGGCTACAACACCATTTCGGGCACCAGCATGGCTACCCCGCACATGACGGGCACTGCCGCGCTGTGCATCTCCACCGGCAAGTGCACAGGCAGTCCTTCGAATGTCATTTCGAAATTGCAATCCGACGCGGCCGCGCAGCCGGCGGCGTACGGCTTTGTGGGTGAGCCGAACAATCCGATCAACAGCGGCGGACCACGCGGTCAAACGCTCTACTACGGCTATCTGGTCTACGCCGGCGGAACTGACTCCGGCCTCGTTGTGCTCGGCGCGGTCAGCGTGGTCTGCCGGCCTGCCGCCACGCGAACTCGTGCGCGCAACGCGCGGGGCTAGCTACGTCTGGCCGGTCCGGCTATTCTCAGCCGGCCGTATTCGTAGGCCACACGCTCACGGGCGGTGCCTGGCATCCAGAGGGGAGAAATACGTATGGACTCTGAGTCAGCGCCGCGGACCGCCAAAGTCTATGTTCAAAGTCTTCGGAGGCTGCCGCTCCTCGAGGACCTACCGGACGAAGATCTGGCGGCGCTGGCCGCCAGGGGCCGAGTTGCGGCATTTCGAGGACGGGGCCGTTCTAATGCGCCAGGGTGATCCGGCAGACACGCTGTACATCATCCAGGCTGGGAAAACCGAAGTCTCGGCGATACGATACGGGGAGGGCGTTTTACTGGGAACGCCGAGGTGCAGTCGTGGCCATTTACGAATTCGAATGCCTCGCCTGCGGTCAGCGGTTCGAGGTCACCAGGCCGATGTCCCAGCACGACCACTTGAAGCAGAACGCGCCGGTCTGCCCGAAATGTGGCAAGACAGACCGCCACGGGGTGGCGCCGCTGGTCGGATACCAGGCGCCAAGCGCCGGCTAGCATTCTGTCGCGCGGCCGGCGCAGGCACTGACGCTCCGAGGTTTGCGTCGGCCGGAGCGAGTGCGTCGGGCTTTCGCGAGCGGGCCGTACACTTGGCACTGGCCGCGTCGCGGGGAGGGTACGGCCATGAAAGTTGGGAGGGGCTTCCATGAGCCGACTCATCGTCGTTGTCGTCGTCGTACTTGCTCTGAGTGCCGTCGCAGTCGCCCCGGCGAGCGCCAACCATTCGTGGAACGGCTATCACTGGGCGCGCACCAGCAACCCGTTCACGCTGAGATTGGGCGATAACGTCTCCAGTGCCTGGGACTCGTACCTGAACACGACCTCCTCGGACTGGAGCAAGTCGACCGTGCTGGACACGACCAAGGTCGCTGGTCAGGCGTGGGGTCGACGATGCCGGCCGCCCGCTGGACGTGTCGAGGTCTGCAACGACACCTATGGCAACAACGGCTGGCTGGGCGTGGCCACGATATGGGTATCAGGCAAGCACATCACGCAGGGCAGCGTCCGCGTGAACGACACCTACTTCAACACCGCCACATACAACACGCAAGCGTGGCGGAATCTGGTCATGTGCCAGGAAGTCGGGCACACCCTCGGGCTAGACCACCAGGACGAGAACTTCGATAACAAAAATCTGGGCACGTGCATGGACTACACGCGCGACCCAAGCACGAACCAGCATCCAAACCAGCACGACTACGACGAGCTCGTGGAGATCTACACCCACCTGGACTCGACTACGACCCTATCCGGTGCAGTCGCGTCGCCTGCTCCCAGCCCAATCGGTGGCCCCGACCCTGGGGAGTCACCCGCCACCTGGGGTAGAGCCGTCGCGTTTACCGCGGACGGACGGGGACGGGTGTACCACCTCGACATTGGCGCAGGGCGGTCGCTCACCACATTCGTGCTCTGGGCTCCCAGTAAACCATCAGCGTCGCTCGAACGACACTGAGCCGCTCCCCATGGTCTGGGCGGCGTTGTAGGCGTGTACAGCGCCAGTAGCGGCCTCACGCGGTTAGGCGGGTGCGTACATGACCCGCTTGGGATCCGGCGTGGCAGCCCTCCTCTTCGCCGGAGCAGCGGACGTGCCCGGGGTGCTTGTCAGGGTGCATCCGCGCGCGGCCGGAGCACTAATCGTAGCCAGTGGCGTACTTGGCGCGGCGGCGATCGGGCTCTTCTCCATCAACACGGCGTACTTGCTGGCCACGCCGTTATGGCTCGTGGCCCGCGTGCTTGCCCTTGTGGCTCCGCCCAGCCTGAAGAGGCGTGTCGTGCGCGCCGGAGCTGGGCGCGTCCAGGCCAGCCAACACGACCGTGACGAGCCGCTGGACGGCCGTTCTCGACGGCAGACTGCCAGATGCCTCGAGAGCGTGGAGGCAGTACGTTGCCAACTCGCCAGGTGGAACGTCGCCTCGCACGCCACCGATTTGGGCGGCTTCAGTCAACAGGTCTAGGAAGATCCTTTCGAGCCGATGGTGCGGTTGTGAAACGTACTCACTCTGATGCACGAGTCCGCCTAGGTCAGCGCCGTGCTGACGGCGCTCGAAGCAAATGAGCGCATACGCCTCGACCACGGCTCCGAGCCGCTCGGTGACGGCACCAGGTCTGCGCAGCAGCTCTGTGAGATGTTCGAGGTGACCGGCGACATGTCGTTCATGCCATGCGACCAGGATCGGCTCGACGCCGGTGAAGTACTTGTAGAGGGTGGCGCGACCGATGCCTGTCTCCTCGGCAATCTGTGACATGGTCACGGAGCGCAGGCCGTGCTGCGCCACCAGTGCGGCGGTGATATCCAGTATGGCGTCGCGCACCCCGCGCCGGTGGGCCTCGATGGTTTGGTGCCAGAGCTTGGGAATCACGCCAGGATACGCGACGCTGAGCGCAGAGGCACGCTATATTCTATGTAGACACAGTGTATCGATCCAGGCTTCATTCTTCGAGAGGCCGAAGGGCTCGATAGCTGCAAACTAGCCGCACTGGAGGACACAGCCATGGCGAATCCTGGTCCTGGCGTTAGCACCGTCCAGGAACCCGACGATGGGCAGGCACGAGCAGTGGGCAACACTTATCCGGGCACGCCGCTGTGGGTCAAGGTGAGCGGGATCGTTGCCCTGGTGGTCCTCTTGCTGGTGGTGCTGGTCATGGTGCTTTTTGGCGGGAACCACGGGCCGATGCGCCACATCCCTTCTGGAAGCGGACCAGACACTCCTTCTCTAACGGCTGTCCGAGCCTAACTACCAGATCATGGCGCCCGGTCTGCGCAAGGTCGTTCTCGCCGTCCATCTCACGTCTTCGCTCGGATGGGTCGGCGCTGTGCTTGCGTACATCGCCATGGGCGCCACCGCCGCGACGAGCCACGATCCTCAGACGGTGCGCGCCGCCTGGATCGCGATGGAGCTAGCCGGCTGGATCGTTATCGTTCCACTTGCCGTTGCTGCGCTGGTGACCGGGCTGATCATTTCACTCGGGACGTCGTGGGGACTGTTCCGCCACTACTGGGTCTTGATCTCCCTTGGGCTGACCCTCCTGGCCACCGCCATCTTGCTGCTGCACATGCCGAGCGTGAGCGGTACGGCCAGGATTGCACGAGAGGCGGACCCCGCTCAACTGATGCAGCTGGGCGGCGACCTCGGTCACGCGATCGGCGGGCTAGTGGTGTTGCTTGCGGTCACAGCGCTCAACGTCTTTAAGCCGCGGGGCCTGACGCGGTACGGGTGGCGCAAACAGCAGGAGTCCCGTATTCCTTCGACGTCGCGCAATTTGGCGGACAACGTGCCGAATCCTTCGACTCCACATCTGTAAGCGCCGACGAAAAAAATGGGCCAGGCGTCGGGACAAAACCGACCACTAGATTGGCGTCGTAACGCTTACCGTGGCCCAGCCGAGGAGAGCTGGGAGACACACCGTCACCCAGTAGCGACCTGACCTTCACGTACGCTAGCGGTCTGAGCTCAGTTTCCAGCCCGCCGGCGACATCGTCCCAGGCGAGACCATCCAGGCTGGTGGCAATCCGCGGCAAGGCCAAATCGTCGAGCGGCAGTCGGCCACCGTGCGAGCTCAGATCGCGAGTTCAGGTGGATCACGAAGGAGCGCCAGCCGTGTTGCGGGTGCGGGGCGGACACGCGAATCCGAGCATCCTGCTGCGAGACGGCTTGGCAGCCGACCACGATGTCGAAACACACGCCATGGTGGGTGCTCTGGCGCAACCAGGGTGGGCATATAACGGTGGCTGATCGCCGCTTCCTCATACTGAGGGACGAACACGGATATGCTCACGCCCGAACGGGTACAACGGGGTGCCTGGTGAACTCGCGCTGTTCACGCTCCGTGCACCAGAGCCGTCAATCTCCTGCACCTAGTCACCTGACCAGGCCGACAACCCGCCGACGCGCCCTGCCGCCGTATCGGGAGACCACGCTGCGCTGAAGTAGTCGGAGTCGATCCGCTTTATCTGGTATGTCGCTGAGACCGTCACACCAACGCCATGCTCAATCAGCAAGCGCGCAAGCGCAGGCCCGTCGATCAGAACAATGCGTTTCTCGATCCGGTCGACGTAGTCCCGGGCGTCCTTGGTTGCAAGGCCGATGACTCGGCTACATCAGCGGCCGCGTGCTCGTGCCCGGTCAGGCAGACGCGCGTAGCATGGGCCGCATATGGGCCACATTGACGATCGACTTCGCGAGCTGCACTTGACGTTGCCCGCGCCGCGGGCGCCGCTGGCGAACTATGTGCCTGCTCGACGCGTGGGCAACCTGGTCTATACGGCGGGCCAGATCTCGGGGACCGTGGATCGCGAGATCAAGGGCAAGCTTGGCGCCGACCTCAGCCTCGACCAGGGCCGCGAGGCGGCACGCGTGTGCGCGCTGAACTGCCTGGCGGCGGTGCTGACCATGGTCGAGTCTTTGGATTCCATAAAGCAATTGGTGCGCGTGGGCGCGTTCGTCAACAGCGCCGAAGGGTTCAACCAGCAGCCCATGGTGGCCAATGGCGCATCGGATTTATTCGTGGAAATCTTCGGCGACGCGGGCCGGCACGCCCGTACAGCGGTTGGCGTGAACGAGCTGCCATCAGGCTTCGCAGTCGAAGTCGAGCTGATTGCCGAGGTTGGTTGAGGCGGAAAGGGTTTGACGCTCGGCCGCGGAAAACCTATCCTCTGCGCGCACGCAGTAGGAAAGGGAAACGCGATCTATGCCGGCTCTCGGCCCCTGGGAACTCGTCATCATTCTTCTCATCGTTGTGGTCATCTTCGGCGCCGGTCGGCTGGCGGAGATCGGCGGCGCTGTCGGTAAGAGCGTCCGCGAGTTCCGCAGCGCAACTCAGGACGACAAGGACAAGGCGGCGGCTGCCGCCGCGGCCGCGGCCAATGCCAACGCGCCTGTCGCTCCCGTCCAGACCACGACCACGACCGCACCCACAGCCGCCTCCGCGGCAACGGCGCCAACCGCGACCGCCGTCGAAAATAAGTGTCCGTCGTGCGCGACCGTCAATCCCGCAAGCCAGGTCTTTTGCGGCCAATGCGGCACGAGGCTCACGCGCGCGGCCTGAGCACTCGATAGCGCGAAGCGCACTCATCTTCGCTGGCGGGCGGGCGACCCGCCTGGGCGGCGTCAACAAGGCGCTGCTCGAAGTTGGTGGCGTCCCGATCGTGATGCGCATCGCCGAGGCGTTGCGGTCACTCGTGGACGAGTACGTCCTGCTCGCCAACGACGCTGCGCTTGGCTCGGCGCTGCCCGACGCGCGCCTGGTATTCGATCCCGAGCCTCACGCTGGTGTTCTGCCGGCGCTGGCGGCTGGGCTCGCCGAGGCGCGTGGCAACACGTGCCTGGCGGTGGCCTGCGATATGCCGTTCGTCTCAACCACCGTCTTCGAGTTACTCCTGGAGATGCAGCGGCAGGACGAGGCAGACGTGGTGATAGCTAAAACGTCGGGCTATCTCGAGCCGATGCACGCGGTCTATCGCCGCGATCCGGTCCTGGCGGCCATTCGCGGGGCGCTCGCTCGTGGTGAGCAGCGCATGATCAGCTACTTCCCGTCCGTGCGCGTGCGCGAGGTCGACGAGAGCGAGTGGCAATCGGTCTCCCCTGACGGTCGAGCGTTCTTCAACGTCAACACGCCCGAGGACCTCACCCGCGCGAAGCACCTGGCGCGCTCGGACCCAGACGCTGCACGGCCGCGATGAGCTCGTCCAGGTCGAACGGCTTGGCCAGTACTCCCTGAGCGCCGATCTCGCTGGCCCAGCGCCGCGCGTCCGCCGCGGCGGTCATTACCACGACGATTGGCGTCAGCCCGCGCGCGCGCACGGCTCGAATGAAGCCCCAGCCGTCGAGCACGGGCATGCGCATGTCGAGCAAGACGAGTGACGGAAGCTCCCGTTCGAGCTGCACGAGCGCCTCGGCGCCGTTGGTTGCAGTGACGACCGGATAGCCCTCGAGGTCGAGCGTCTCCGAGACCGTGGCCAGGATCGTCGGATCGTCGTCGACGACCAGGATCGGTCGACCTATCGTGCTAACTGGCACGGCGGTCGATCGACGCTGGGCTGGTCCCTGACAGCGCTGTCGCCAGCGGCAGGGCGACGTGGAACGCGCTGCCCTGGCCCGGCGTGCTCTCGACCCAGATGCGCCCTCCGTGCTGCTCGACGATGCCGCGCGTGATATAGAGCCCGAGGCCCATCCCGGCGAAGCGGCGATCGTCCACGTTCCGGCCACGATGGAAGCGTTCGAAGATCAGCGGCAAATCCTCTGGCCCAATGCCAATCCCGGCATCGACGACGTCGATGCGGGCTTCGTCGGCTTCACAGCGCAGCCGGAGGTGCACCGTGCCGCCGTCGGGGCTGTACTTGAGTGCGTTTTCGACGAGATTGGTGACGACCTGTTCGAGCCGCGGCCGATCCACCGTCGCGATCACCGGTCCCTGCCGTGCGAGCTCAATGCGGCTCCAGGCTTTGCCTTCGCGGGCCACGATTTCGCCCGCCAACTCGGCCAGGTCAGCCGGCGAGCGTTCACCGATCAGGCTGCCGTGCTCGAGACGCGAGACATCGAGCAACTCGAGCACGAGGTCGCGCAGACGCAAGCTCTGCTCCAGCATGCGGTCCAACCCGACGCGATCGACCGGCGCCTGCGGATTACGTTCTGCGCGCCGACGCAATAATTGCGCCTGCGTCACCAGCCCAGTGAGCGGCGTCTTGAGATCGTGCGCGGCCGACGATAGGAAGTCGTCCTTGAGGCGGGTGGCCTCCTCGCGGGCGCGCACACGCGCCGCTTCGTCGATGAGCGCACGACTTTCCAGGACGACCGCGGCCTGGTCGGCCAGGAGTTGCAAGAGCTCGAGGTCGCTGTTGGCGAAGAACGGCGCGCGGGGCGCGTAGATCACCAGCACGCCGAGGCGCTCCTCACCCGCGGTGATAGGCGCGGCAAGCGCCGCGCGCGCATGGTACGCGCGATAGAGCGGCTCGTTGCCGGGATCAGCGCGTTCGACGTCGAGCACCAGTTGGGCCCGCTGCTCGAGGAACGTACGGCCTGCAATCGGATTGCGCGCCGGGTCGAGCTCCCACACACTGTCTTCGCGCAAGAAGGGCGACGCGGGCAACTCGGGCACGTCACCCCCGTCAGGCGGCGGCGAGTAGTAGAAGCACAGACGCTGCCGTTCGCGGTCCCAGAGTCCGATGCTGGCGAAAGGTGCGCCGAGTGACGCCGCCGCGCCGAGCTCGAGCTCGCGCACGATGCGGTATGTGTCCGGCAGACGCGGCAAGCTTGCGGCCCGGGTCAAGAAGCTCCGCAGCTCAGGCTCCTGCCAGGCTCGGCGGAGCCACGTGGGCGGCGCGAATCCGACGAAATAGCACAAGCCTGATGCAAGGCCGAGCAGCGCGCTGATCTCGGTCCACAGCCAGGCGAGCCCGGGCAGGGCCACGCTGGCACCCGCCGCGAGGATGACGACACCCACGCTGGTCGACCCAATTGCCAGGGCTTGAATGCGCCGTCGGGTCACGCCGCGGGTGCGCGTGGCGGCCTTGACGAAGCCCCACGTGTCGTATGCGATCACGAAGCTGAAGTAGGCGACCAGACCGAGCGTGGCCAGCGCGGGCATCGGCGTCTCCAGTGCCACGATCGCGACAATCGAGAGCACCAGGCCGACTTCGCTGGCGCGCATGATCGCGCGCGGGACCGTGCCGAAGTCGGCGACAAGGCGCAGCAGCAGGTATGCCAGCGACATCAACAGCGCGCCGGTGATGTCGCCGAGCCACCACGGCGCCGCGATGCCGAGCACGCCGGGCAGTGCGCCCGAGATGATCAGCACCGCCGCCGCACCGAAGAACAGCGCCATATCCACATGCGCGGGCGTTGGAAGGCGAATCACGCGCACCAGGACAGCGAAAAAGATCAGGATGTAGAGCGTCGAGGTGAGAAGCTGGATTTGCTCGAGGCCGCTCACTGGCGCGCCCGAAGCGCCGCGCACGCCGAATCCCGCAACGCGCAGGATGACTCCCGCACCGCGGCCGTGAGCCTCTCCCCTGGCACGCCGACTTGAGCCACGGCAACAGCCTTATGTCACGGGAGTGTATGACGGCGCTCCACTACCGGAGCGCCGTCGATGCAACAGCGTGACCTCAGGCCGACTCCTGGTCGGCCTGGACTTCAGTGGCCGCGGGTGCTGACGATTCAGCCTCGGCTGCCTCTTCACCAGTGGCCGCAGCCTCAGCTTCGGCCTCCGCGGCTTCGACCGCCTCGGCCACCTCTTCGACCTCGACCTTCGGCGGCTGCACGATAGCGAGCACCTCGTCGGGTGCGTCGTTGAACTTGTAGCGCGGGGAGGTCGGCAAGTCACTGACGTGGATCGAGGAGTTCAGCTCTTCGAGCGAGCTGACGTCGACCTCGATTACGTCCGGCAGGTCCCCGGCGGGCCCGGTGACGTGAACCTCGCTGCGCGGGTGGGTCATGACGCCGTCGAGCTTGGTGACGGCAGGTGACTCGCCGAAGAACCGCAGCGGCACAAGACTGGTCACCGACTCGTCGAGCGAAATCGCGCGAAACTCCACGTGCAGGATGACACCTGAGCGTGGATCGCGCTGGATGTCCTTCATCAGCGCGGTTTGCGAGCTGCCGTCGACCGCGACGGAGACGATGCCGGTGCGACCGCCGTGCGCCAGCACATGCTCGAGGGCGCGCAGCGGCGCCTGGATCGCCCGTGACGCACCATGGCCGTAGATATTGGCGGGGACAATGCCCTGACGGCGCAGGCGACGGACGTGCTTGCCGAGCAGGCTGCGCGGCTCAGCTTGCAGCTCCAGTTGGGTTGGCATATCGATCGTGCTCCGAGTGCGAGACGTGAACTTCTGAGTATACGGCTGGCGAGCCGTTGGGCAGGGATGCGTCATTGACGTGCCGGCAATGGAGATTTAGGCTCTGGAAGGCACTGTGCTCCTGGAGTTGCCTGTTGTCGCGCTTGCGCCGTTGCCGCCGTGGCTGGTGCTGTCTGGCCTGCTCGGCGTGATCAATGCCGCGGCGGGGTTCATGCTGATTGGACGACACGTCTCACGCCTGGCGTGGTACGTGGTGCTCGGCGTGTTCGCGGCCGGGCTCGGGCAAGTCGTGGGTGGTGCAGTGCAAGCGCCGGAGCCGCTCAAGATTGGCGACGTGAACTTGCTGACCACGAGCATGGGCGCGTGGATGGTGATCGTGGCCGCGCGCTGCGGCGGGCTCTAAGGCTCACGCTCGAGAACCACGAACGCAACCGCGTAGCGCTGTGAGTGCGACAGGCTGAGCGCGATCTGGCGCACGCCCAGCGCCTCGGCCCGTGCGCGTGCCCGCCCGCCAAGCTCGACTGTGGGTCGCTCGCCTGGCGCGCGCACCACGCGGATCTCGTGCAGCGCCATGTTTGGGCTGCCGAGCGCTTTGATTGCCGCTTCCTTGGCCGCGAAGCTCGCCGCGAGCGAGCTGGGTTGACGCTGGAAGGCTTGCCACTCGTCGGGGCTGAAGACCCGTCGGGCGAAGCGCTCGCCATAACGTGCGGCGAGCTCAGCGACGCGATCGATTTCGATGATGTCGACGCCGGTCTCGAGCACGGCCCTCATTCTACGCTATTGACTGACAGTCAATAGCGCACTGGTAAAGGCTGACCCGGCGTCGTAGTATTGACTGTCAGTCAATGGTCAGCCTGGGTGGGTCGGAAGGCGAGGCGGCGGCGACTTTCGGCGCGACCGTCCAGGCGCTGCGTGGGCAAGCTGGCCTGTCGCTGAATCAGCTCGCCCGGCGCGCGGGCATCGATCCAGCCTATGTCCACCGCATCGAGTCGCGCGCGCTGGAGCGACCGCCGCTGCCGCGCCGCGCGGTCGTGCTGGCGATCGCGGCTGCGCTCGGCCTGGATGGGCGTGGCACCGACGAACTGCTGACGCACGCCGGCTACGCGCCAGGCGCGGTGCTCGAGCTCGGCGGCTGGGACGAGGCGCTGGCGACGGTGGCTGACCTGCTGGCCGATGCGGCGCTGTCAGGGCCGGCCAAGGCAGAGTTCAGAGAGGTGCTGCGCATCCTGGCGCGGCGCTGGGGCCACACGCCGCGATCGCCGGACAGCCATGACAGCGGGCCTGGCGGCAAGCGCTGAGACCAGCGGGCGGCAGCCACGAGCGCCACTGGCGGCAGTTGCTGACGTCGGGGATGGCGGTCACGCCAGCGGGCCCGGCGGTAGGCGCTGAGATTGGCGAATGGCGGCGACGCGAGCCATCGTTAGAATCACGGTCGGCGATGCTCGCGCGCTTCGAGCAATTCATGGAGCGGGCCGTCGAGGGCAGCCTGCGCCGCGTGTTTCCAACCTCGCTGCAGCCTGTGCAGGTGGCCAAGGCGACCGCGCGGGCGATGGAGGAAGCGCAGGTGATCGGTCTCTCGGGCGAAGAGGTGCCGAACGCCTATCGGGTGCGTCTGGCGCCGCAAGACCTGGCCCGCTTCGCGGAGTACAGCGCGACACTGTCGCGCGAGCTGAGCAGGTACCTGGCCGAGTATGCCGACGAACGCGGGCTGCGGCCCGTCGGCGAGCCGCGCATCGAGCTGACCGAGGACACCGCGGTGCGACCCGGCAGCGTGCGCGTCGAGGCGCGCTTCGTCGACGTTGAGCCAGCTCGGCAGGCGGAGCTCGAGGATGCGCTCGAAGGGACGCGCCGCTTGCGGCTGGCCGAGCTCGCGGCGGCCGCGGCAGCGCCGCCTGCCAGACCGGTTGAGGACCGGACCGCGTGGCTCACCGATCGGCTGGGACTGCGCTACCCGCTCGAGGCGAGCGTCGGGCTGGTGCGCATCGGCCGCGCCGTCGATAACGACGTGGCCATCGACAATCAACGCGTCTCGCGCTATCACGCTCAGGCACGCTGGATCGAGTCGGACTGGCTGGTATACGACCTGGACAGCACCAACGGCACGTTTGTGGACGGTGAACGCGTGTTTCCTTCGCAGCCGCGTCCGCTGCGGCCCGGTGTGTTGCTGCGACTTGGCGATCACGTTCTGCTGTTGACCGATGACCATGCTTAGGATTCAGAGCGCTCAGTATATTGAGCAAGGCGCTCAGGATACTGAGCGGCGTGGAAGGGTGGGCGCCCGCGGCGCGGCGGGGCCGGGCGGCGGGCGAGCCGAGGTGCCGGGCCAGCGCTGGGGCGAGCGGTGGACTTGATCGATCTGGCCATCCTCGCCTTGCGCCTGGCGTTGGTGCTGGTGCTGTACCTGTTTTTGTGGATCGTGGTGCGCTCGGCGTGGCAGGCGCTGCGCACGACGACCGAGCCAGTGACCGCCCCAGACGGCAATCGCCGGCGCGCTGGGCGCGGGCCTATTGAGGCTGAGGCGGGGCTGCGCTTGCTGGTGCTCGAGCCGGGCGGCTCGGACTTGCCGCCAGGCCAGGTCATCGAGGTCGCGGATGGGACGACGCTCGGGCGGGCCGAGCGGGCCAGTCTGGTGCTGGCTGATCCGGCGGTGTCGGCGGAGCACGCGCGCTTTGCGCTGCTCGACGGCGAGTGGGTCATTGCCGACCTGGGCAGCACCAATGGCACGCTGGTCAATCAGGCGCCGGTGCACGGCGCAGCGGCGCTCGAGCCGGGCGATGTGGTGTCGCTGGGTAACGTGCGGCTCAAGGTGGTCGGGCAGTGAAGTCAAGCCACTCAGGTTGGGGGCTCAGGTTGGACATTGAGGTCGGGCACTGAGAATGCAAGTGTGCTCCATACTCTTGGCGTAGCTCATCTGAAGTGAGGGCCCTCTGGATGGAGGCTTCATATGGCAAGGCTGGTGTCGATCAGAGCACGCTCGAGCTCGCGATCGACCAGCTCGAGGAGCTCGTCGTCACGCTGATCGAGGAGATACGCGAGCGGCCAGCGGTGGCCGCGGCCATCCTGGCAGGCGTCGTGGGCGCCGTGATCGGCGGCATGCTCGCGGCAGGCATTGGCCGGCCAAAGCCGATCAAGGATCGTGTCGTCAAACGTGTGAACAAACGTGTGAACCGAATGGGCGACATGGCCGACCTGGCGGGATTGGGCATGAAGCTGCTGGAAAACCCGATCGTGCGCTCGTATCTGCTCGCGGCAGTGTCGGGCCAGCTGCGCAAGCGGATGCGCATCTAACGCCTGACGGTCACAATTTTAGAACAAATGTTCGCGCGGCGCGGGAAATCTTGGTAGACTCGCACGCCAGAACCGATGGCTGCGACGGTTGCCGCGTGGTCTGACACACGCACCCGCCTGGCGGGAGTCGTGCTGGCGTGCGGGCGTGCCGGGAGCGGGCGCTTCGCTGCGCTGCGCTTCGAAGGCGACAGAATTGTCGAAGCGCTCGAGAGCGCAAGCGATACACAGCGCCTGCGCGAGCTGCTGCTCAGCGGGCCGCTGATCACCGACGCTCCCAGCAGGGCGGCCGAGCTGTGTCAACGGGCGGGAATTCATTCGCCATCGGTCATGTGGGATGTGCTCGAGCTGGCGGGTCTGCTGATGCCCGATTGCCCGACCGCCAGTTTGGACCACGTGGGGGCGTTCCTCGGCCTCGAGCCGCCCGACGACGACGGCCTGGCGGCCCGGGCAAAGCTCGGCCTGGCAGTGTTTCACGCGCTGCTGGAGCTCCTCCAAGGCGTCGACAATCAGACGCTGCTGCACGTGAACCGACTCGCGCTCGGTTTGCACTGGCCGCTGCAGAGCCTGTTCAGAATCCTGGCCGATGGCCGGGCGCGATCGACACTCGAGGCGACGGCGTTGGCCAACGCGACGCCAATCGGGGCGTGGATCGCGCGCGGAGCGGGCCCGCGCAAGCGGCAGCAGACCGAGCCAGAGCTGGAGCCGCTGCCGCTGGACATGGACGATCTGGCGCGGCGCTTTGCCACCCACGCTGCACTCGCGCATGCGCTGCCCGGCTACGAGCCCCGCACCGAGCAGGTCCGCATGGCGCAGATGGTCGCGCAGCAGCTCAACGCGGGCGGTGAACTGCTGATCGAGGCCGGCACTGGCACTGGCAAGTCGCTCGCCTATTTGCTGCCCGCGGCGCTGCAAGCGGTGCAGTCGAACCGGCGGGTCGTGGTGACGACGGCGACGACGACGCTGCAGGACCAGCTCTTCAAACAGGATCTGCCGTTGGTCCAGGTAGCACTCGATGACTTGCAGGTCAGGGCGAGCGTACTGAAGGGTCGCGGCAACTACCTGTGCCTGCGCCGCTGGCAAACACTGCTGCACGCCGGCGATCTCTCGCCAGATGATTGCTCGCTGCTGATCAAGACACTGTTCTGGCTGCCGCGCACGCGCACCGGCGACCGGGCCGAGTTACGGCTCTCCGCAGGCGAGGAAGAGGCATGGTCGCGGCTGAGCGCGGTGACCGAGGCGTGTACGCCGACGCGCTGTTCGTACCACCGCATCGGCGTGTGCTTTCTGGCTCGGGCACGGCGCGCCGCCGAGGACAGCCACGTGGTCATCACCAATCACGCGCTGTTGCTGACCGACCTGGTCACCCGCTCGCGCGTGCTGCCCGATTACCACGTGCTGGTGGTGGACGAAGCGCA
>Ga0137373_10003101_pt1 | contig 18252 bp, 13 predicted proteins | sample SagtaG_5_FD_104912 | JGI IMG/M metagenome (GOLD analysis project Ga0137373, IMG submission 104912) | Vadose zone soil microbial communities from Sagehorn Ranch, Mendocino, California, USA - Sage1_R_80_16 metaG | ecosystem: Environmental > Terrestrial > Soil > Vadose zone | place: USA...
GAGCTGCGCCATGATCCGGCGCGCTTCCTCGGCGACGAAGAAGAAGAAGTTCACGACGTGCTCGGGCTCGCCGGTGAAGCGCTTGCGGAGCTCGGGGTCCTGCGTCGCGATCCCGACCGGGCAAGTGTTCAGATGGCAGGCGCGCATCATCACGCAGCCGCTCGCGACCAGCGGCGCGGTCGCGAAGCCCATCTCGTCGGCGCCGAGTAGGGCGGCGATGACGACGTCGCGTCCCGTCTTCAGCTGTCCGTCGGTCTGCACGAAGATGCGCGAGCGCAGGTCGTTGAGGACGAGGGTCTGCTGCGTCTCGGCGAGCCCGATCTCCCACGGCACGCCGGCGTGCAGGATCGAGGAGACCGGCGACGCGCCGGTGCCGCCCTCGTGGCCCGAGATCAGGACGTGGTCGGCGCCGGCCTTGGCGACGCCGGCCGCGACCGTGCCGACTCCGACCTCGGAGACGAGCTTGACGGAGATGCGCGCCTCCGGGTTGGCGCAGCGGAGGTCGTAGATCAGCTGCTTGAGGTCCTCGATCGAGTAGATGTCGTGGTGCGGCGGCGGCGAGATGAGGCCCACGCCCGGCGTCGTCATCCGGACCGATGCGATGTAGCGGTCGACCTTGTGGCCCGGGAGCTGGCCGCCCTCGCCCGGCTTTGCGCCCTGGGCCATCTTGATCTGGAGCTCGTCCGCGTTCGCGAGGTAGTGCGCGTTGACGCCGAAGCGGCCCGAGGCGACCTGCTTGATCTTCGAGCGGCGCTCGTCGGCGAAGCGCTCCGGATCCTCGCCTCCCTCTCCGGTGTTCGAGCGGCCGCCGATCCGGTTCATCGCGACGGCGAGCGTCTCGTGCGCTTCGCGTGAGATCGAGCCGAGCGACATCGCGCCGGTCGAGAAGCGCTTCACGATCTCCGCGGCCGGCTCGACCTCCTCGAGCGGGATCGCCCCGTGGACGGGAGAGCGGAAGCGCATCAGCCCACGCAGGCTGGAGCGGCGGGCGGAGTCGGCGTTGACGGTGCGCGAGTACTCCTCGTACGTGTCGAAGCGCCCCGAGCGGACGGCGTGCTGCAGCAGCGAGATCGTGTCCGGGTTCCACTGGTGGTGCTCCCCGTCGCGCCGCCAGGCGTAGAGGCCGAGCACCGGCAGCAGCTCGTCCTGCGAGCCCGGGTAAGCGCGCGCGTGTCGGACGAGCGCCCCCTCGGCCAGCTCCCGCAGGCCGATGCCGCCGATCCGCGACGGCGTCGAGGTGAAGTAGCGCTCGACGAGCTCGGGCGCGAGCCCGACCGCCTCGAAGATCTGCGCGCCGCAGTAGGAGGGGATGGTCGAGATGCCCATCTTGGACATCACCTTCAGCAACCCCTTGCCGATGCCCTTGACGGCGCGCGCCTGCGCCTGCTCGACCGTCATCCCTTCCGGCAGCCAGCCGAGCTCGTGGAGCTCGGCGAGCGTCTCCAGCATCAGGTACGGGTTGACCGCGGCGGCGCCGTAGCCGATCAGTACCGCGATGCTGTGCACGCTGCGCGGCTCGCCCGACTCCACCACGATCCCCGCCTGCAGCCTGGTGCCCTCGCGCACGAGATGGTGGTGCACCGCCGCCGTCGCAAGCAGCGAGGGAATCGGGACGCGCGCGGGTCCGGCCGAGCGGTCGGAGAGGATGAGGATGTTCGTGCCCTGCGCGAGCGTCTCGCTCGACTCGGCGCAGATGCGCGCGAGAGCCGGCCCGAGACCGTCTGCGCCGTCTCCGGCCGGCCAGGTCGTATCGACCGTGTGCGCCTTGAAGACGTCCGACTCGACCTGCCGCAGCCGCTCCAGCTCGTCGTCGCGCAAGATCGGGTTCTCGATCACGAGCTGGCGGGCGTGCTCGGGCGTCTCGTCGAGCAGGTTGCGCTCCGAGCCGACGCTCGCCTGCACGCTCATCACGACCGCCTCGCGGATCGAGTCGATCGGCGGGTTGGTGACCTGCGCGAACAGTTGCTTGAAGTACGAGTAGAGCAGCGGCTTCCGGTCGGAGAGGACGGCGATCGGCGTGTCGTTGCCCATCGAGCCGACCGCCTCTTCGGCGTTCTGCGCGAGCGGAGCCAGCATCACCTTCATGTCCTCCTGCGCGTAGCCGAACAGGAGCTGCCGCCGGCGGAGCGGCTCAGCCAGCGCCGCCGCCGGCTCCGCCGGAGGCAGATCCGCGAGATGGAGGACCTCCTGCTCGTACCAGCGCGCGTAGGGGCGACGGGCCGCCACCTGTCGCTTCGCCTCCTCGTCCGGGACGATCCGGTGCTGCTCGAGGTCGACGAGGAAGAGCTTCCCCGGCTGCAGCCGCCCCTTGCGGATGATCGTCTCGGCAGGGTCGTCGAGCACGCCCGTCTCCGAGGCGAGCACGACCCAGCCGTCGGCCGTCTCGTACCAGCGCCCGGGCCGGAGCCCGTTGCGGTCGAGCGTCGCGCCGATCACCCGGCCGTCGGTGAACGAGACCGCGGCCGGCCCGTCCCAGGCCTCGAGCAGGCACTGGTGGTAGGCGTAGAAGCCCCGCAGCGCCTCCGGCACGTCGTCGCGGCCGGCGTACGCCTCTGGGATCATCATCATCATCACGTGCGGCAGGGAACGGCCCGCGAGCACGAGCAGCTCGAGGACGTTGTCGAGCGTCGCGGTGTCCGAGCCGCCGGGGCGGATCACCGGCAGCGCCTTCGCCAGGTCGTCGCCGAACAGGTCGGAGGCGAGCTGCGACTCACGCGCGCGCATCCAGTTGACGTTGCCGCGTAGCGTGTTGATCTCGCCGTTGTGCGCGATCAGCCGGTAGGGATGCGCGAGCTCCCAGCTCGGAAAGGTGTTCGTCGAGAAGCGCGAATGCACGAGCGCGAGGGCACTCCCGAACCTCGGATCGGTCAGATCGGGATAGAAGCCGGCGAGCTGCGGAGCGGTGAGCATCCCCTTGTAGACCAGCGTCCGCGACGAGAGGCTCGGGACCACGAGCTCCGGCCCGGCCGCGAGCTCGGCGACACGCCGGATCACGTATAGCTTGCGCTCGAACGCGTCCTGGTCGGCGGCGAGCGCCGGTGAGGCCGCGATCACGAGCTGGCGGATCCGCGGCATCACCGCTCTCGACGTGCGGCCGACCCGGCTCTCGTCGAACGGTACGTCGCGCCAGCAGAGGAGCCGCTGCCCCTCGGCCGCGACGGCACCCTCCACGATCTGCTCCAGCTCGAGACGCGCGCCGTCGTCCTGGGGCAGGAAGCACGTGCCGACGGCGTACGCGCCGGGAGGCGGTAGTGCGTCGAGCTCGGCGCGGAAGAACGCGTCCGGAACCTGCACGAGGATGCCGGCGCCGTCGCCCGTGTCCGCGTCGGCGCCGGCGGCGCCGCGATGCTCGAGGTTCGCGAGCGCCGTCAGCGCGCGCGTGACCGTCTCATGGCTCTGCCCGCCGCTCAGGTGCGCGACGAAGGCGACACCGCAGGCGTCGTGCTCGAGCGACGGGTCATACAGTCCAATCGGTTGCGGATGGGGCAACGGCATCAGGCTCGCAGAGGTCGAGAGAGGAGAAGTGCTCCGCCGTGTGCGGCTAGTCGGCGGTGGCGGAGAGGAGGCCGACTAGCGCGGACGAACGCGCGCCGCAAAAACGAGCGAGCTCGGCTCGTGGAGGCTTGGTGCGCGCGTCATCCGGACCTGTGAGCCTAGCGTCCTCAGAGGCCGCCACCAAGCCTGTTCTCCGGTTTCGAAGACCGATGCAGAGCGGCATCGCGGCCGATCCGTGGGCGGGATCGACGCCTGCGAGCGGGCTTTGTCCGTTTTCCGCTCGCGCTTTGTCCGTTTTTTCGCTCGCGCTCGGGCGGCCGATGGCCTAGCGTTGGTCTCGTGCACGAGTTGACGGCTGCCCACGGAATCGCCCTCGGCACGCTCCTCGCCCTTCCCCGCTAGGGGAATCGGCTCTGCGCACATACCCGTCTACCCGTCCCGGGGACCAGTGCGTCCCGGATTGCCGCGAAGGGAGCCCAAGTGCCGATGCCGTTCCACAAGTACCGCCCGTACCAGACCGTCGATCTCCCCGGCCGCACCTGGCCGGACGTCGTCCTGACCCGGGCGCCGATCTGGTGCTCGACAGATCTGCGTGACGGCAATCAGGCGCTCGTCAGTCCGATGGACGCGGCGCGCAAGCGGCGCTTCTTCTCGCTCCTGCTCGGGCTCGGGTTCAAGGAGATCGAGGTCGGCTTCCCGGCGGCGTCCAAGACCGACTTCGACTTCGTGCGCACGCTGATCGAGGAAGACCTGATCCCGGACGACGTGACGATCGCGGTGCTCACGCAGGCGCGGCCGGAGCTGATCGAGCGGACCTTCGATTCGGTCGCGGGCGCGCGCCGTGCGATCGTGCACCTCTACAACTCGACCTCGGTCATCCAGCGCCGCGTCGTGTTCCGACTCGATCGGGACGGGATCACCGAGCTCGCCGTCCGCGGCACCGCGATGTGCCGGCGGCTCGCGGCCGAGGCCGACGCCGAGATCGTCTTCGAGTACTCGCCCGAAAGCTTCCACCACACGGAGCTCGACTACGCGCTCGAGATCTGCGAGGCGGTCGCGGCCGAATGGGCACCGACGCTCGCCGAGCCGATGATCGTCAACCTGCCGACGACGGTCGAGCAGTTCCCGCCGAACGTCTACGCCGACCGGATCGAGTGGTTCGGGCGCCGCTTCTCGCGCCGCGACTCGATCGTCCTCTCCGTCCATCCGCACAACGATCGCGGGACGGCCGTCGCGACGGCGGAGCTCGGGCTGATGGCCGGGGCCGAGCGGGTCGAGGGCACGCTCTTCGGCAACGGCGAGCGGACGGGCAACGTCGACCTCGTCACGCTGGCGCTGAACCTGCTCACGCAGGGCATCGACCCGCGGCTCGACCTGTCACGGCTCGACGAGGCGAAGCACATCGTCGAGGAGTGCAACGAGCTGCCCGTCCACCCGCGCCATCCGTGGGCCGGAGAGCTCGTCTACACGGCGTTCTCGGGCTCACACCAGGACGCAATCAAGAAAGGCATGCACGCCCAGCAGCAGCATCCGCAGGATGCGGTCTGGGACGTCCCGTACCTGCCGATCGATCCCCAGGACGTCGGTCGCACATACGAGGCGATCATCCGCGTCAACTCGCAGTCCGGGAAAGGCGGGGTCAGCTATCTCCTCGCGAGTCGCTACGGGCTCGAGCTCCCACGCGAGCTTCAGGTCGAGGTCGCGCATAAGGTGCAGGCGATCGCGGACGCCGAAGGAGGCGAGCTCGCGGCCGAGGAGATCTACGACGTCTTCCGCAACACCTACCTCGACGTCGGCGCGCCCTACGAGCTCGTCTCGTACACGCACGAGGCGTCGGAGAGGGGCGATCGGCTAACGGCAGAGCTGCACGTCGACGGCGAGCCTGCCGAGATCTCCGGGCAGGGAAACGGGCCGATCGCCGCGCTCGTCGAGGCTCTCGTCGCGCAGACGGGGACGCCGCTGCGCGTGCTCGACTACCACGAGCACGCGACGAGCTCCGGCGCAGACGCGAGCGCCGCCGCCTACGTCGAGGCGGACGTCGGCGGCGAGCTCGTCTGGGGTGTCGGCATCCACCCGAGCATCGTCACGGCGTCGCTGCGCGCGGTCGTGAACGCCGTCAACCGGGCGCTGCTCCTGAGCGAACAGCACGAGGAGGCGCTGCGAGCGTTCGGGGTCTGAGACGTCTAAACCGCACAGCAGCGGTTGACGGGTCGGGGGCCCGCGACGATCCTGAGGCCATGAGCCTCTCGTGCCACCGGCCGGTCCGCCGCACGATCGAGATCTCGACGATCCCCCGCTGAGGGGGATCGACGCGCATGCCCACGCCGGGCACCCGTTAACCGCTCACACCACCGGTGCGCCTTCGAACGGTGCGCGCAACCGAGGAGAGTCATGGAATCCCCCCGCAGGATCGAGGTTCTCGACACGACGCTTCGCGACGGCGAGCAGGCCGTCGGCGTCGTCTTCAACCCCGACCAGAAGGTCGAGATCGCCCTCGCGCTCGAGCGGCTCGGCGTCGACGTGATCGAGGCCGGCTTCCCTGCCGCCTCGGCCGGCGAGCGCGCCGGCGTTCGCAGCGTCGCCGAGGGGGTCCGCGCTCCCGTCGTCGCGGCGATGGCACGGGCGAACGAGCGCGACATCGACGTCGCTGCCGAGGCACTCGCTTCGGCCGGCCGCTCGCGCGTGCACGTCGTGCTCGCGACGAGCCGCATCCACCGAGTGCGAAAGCTCCGTCTCACGCGATCGCAGGTGGTCGAGCTCGCCGGACGAGCCCTCCGCCATGCACGGCCGATGTTCGACGAGATCGAGTTCTGCTGCGAGGACGCATCGCGTACCGAGCCCGCCTTTCTCGCCGAGGTCTGCGCGGCCGCGGTCGACGCCGGCGCAGACGTTCTCAACCTCCCGGACACGGTCGGCTACGCCGTGCCCGAGGAGTACGCCCTGCTCTTTCGAACGGTCCGTGTCCGCGCTCGGCTGTCCGCACACTGCCACGACGACCTCGGCCTCGCAGTCGCGAACACTCTCGCGGCTGCCGCGGCCGGGGCGGCGCAGGTCGAGTGCACGATCAACGGCATCGGCGAGCGAGCCGGCAACGCCGCGCTCGAAGAGGTCGTCTCCGCGCTCGGGCTCCAGCGAATCCGGACCGGCGTCGACGTTGCCCGTCTCAGGGAGGTCTCGCAGCTCGTCGCGCGCCTCACCGGCTACCCGCTCGCGCCGCACAAGGCGATCGTCGGCCCAAACGTCACGCGCTGCTGACCGCAGCCACGCCGCGACCTCGCGACGCGCGGCCACGTGCCGGCGAGGTGCGTGAGCTGACCGCAGCCTTCCCGATACCTGGTACGCGCGTGTAACGACCGCGCACTAAGGTCGGAGGACGACTTTCCCGAACGTCTCGCGCGCTTCGATCGCGCGGTGCGCTTCGGCGGCCCGCTCGAACGGGAGCTCGCGGTCGATGACCGGCTTCAGCTTTCCCTCTGCGGCCAGGGAGATCAGCCGCTCCGTCGTCTCTCGGCTCACCTGCGGGGAGCCACTCCCCTGGATTCGCGCGCGCTTTCCCATCAGCGTCCAGAGGTTGAACGACACCATCGGGTTGCCGACGGCTCCCGGCGTCACGAGCGTGCCCTCGGGCGCGAGCGCCTCGACGCTGTCAGAGAACGTGTCGGCGCCGATCGGATCGAAGACCACGTTTGCGTCGAGCTCGCGCACCTTCGGGTCACCGTACTCGAGTGCCTCGGCGCCGAGCGCGCGCACCTTGGCGAGCCTGTCGGCCCGCGACGTCGCGTACACCTTCGCTCCGAGCGAGCGGCCGATGTCGACCGAGGCTTGTCCGGTGGCGGTCGCTGCGCCCTGCACGAGCAACGTGTCGCCCTTCTTCAGGCCGCCCAGCTCGACGACCGCCCACCACGCCGTCTTGTAGGGAACGCCGATCGCGGCGGCGGCGGACGTGTCGAGCGAGTCCGGGATCGGGAAGACGTTCTCCTCCTTCGCCGCTACGAGCTCCGCGTATGTCCCGGGCGTGCCCGTGACGAGCACGCGCTCGCCGGTGTCGGCGCGCCGTCCGGCGGCGTCGTAGCCGAGGATCGTGGGGGACGTCTCCGCTCCACCCGCGCGTCGGCTCAGGTCGACGTGATTGATCCCGGCGGCCTCGACCCGGACGAGCACCTCGCCTTCACCGGGCTGCGGGTCGGGGACCTCCTCGACCTGAAGCACCTCTGGGCCGCCGGCCTCGTGCACGACAACGGCACGCACGACCGAAAGCGTACTCACGACACACGTCCCACGCGGCCACCACTCAGGCACGATGAGGGAGCGAACGCACCGGACCAGCATGGGCACGCCTGCCTGAACGGAACTCAAGGGGGCTTGATGGAAGACTCCAAGATCCACGGGACGATCGAGCAGCTCGTCGCGGAAGAGCATGAGCTGTGGGCACGTGAGTCGGCGGGAGACTCGAGTGAGGCCGACAGGCGGCGCCTGGAAGAGCTCAAGGTCTCGCTCGACCAGTGCTGGGACCTCCTGCGCCAGCGGCGCGCGTTGCGCGAGTTCGGGCTCGATGCCGACGTTGCTGAAGCGAGATCAGCCGAGGTGGTCGAGGGCTACGAGCAGTGAATCAGAGCTGCTGACGGACTCGCACACGATGGTGATGATCCGGTGAGCCCGGTCCGTCCAGCGGTGCGGGTTGTTGGTCGGCGGCTCGAACCCGAGCATCACCGCCTGCGTGATTTCCTGACGCGTGTCGCGCAGCCGCACCAGTGGCTCGAAGCGGACTCGCCGGAGGCGGCACGCCTGCTTGGCGAGCTTGGCCTGCTCGGGGCGGCGCTGCCGATCCTCGTCGACGGTGAGCAGACCTACACCGGCGCGACGGTCGAGAAGATCGCCGACGCGTGGGGGCGGCTCGCTCGGACGAAGCGTTCGCACTACGACCTGGTCGTGATCGGTGCCGGGCCGGCTGGTCTCGCGGCGGCGGTGTACGCGGCCTCGGACGGCCTCTCGACGGTCGTGTTCGAACGCGACGCGCCGGGCGGGCAGGCGTCGCACACATCGCTGATCGAGAACTTCTTCGGCTTCCCGGACGGCATCGGCGGCGCCGAGCTGTCGCGCCTCGCAGGGCGGCAGGCCGAGAAGTTCGGCGCGGAGCTGATGCTCCTCCAGGGCATCCGCGGCAGCCGCGTCAACGGCCACGACGAGAAGGTCGAGCTCGTGCTCGACGACGGCTCGGAGGTGACCGGATGGGCGGTGCTCGCGGCGACGGGGATGGACTGGCGGCGGCTCGAGCTCGACGGCGTCGACGAGCTGCTCGACCGCGGCGTCTATTACGGCGCAGGCCGCAGCGAGGCGACCCAGTGTTCCGGCCAGCGCGTGGTCGTCGTTGGTGCCGGCAACTCGGCGGGGCAGGCGGTGCTCAACTTCGCGAACGCGGGTGCTCGGGTGACGATGCTGGTGCGTGGCGACCGGCTTGGCAAGACGATGTCGGCCTACCTGGTCGAGCGGATTCAGCAGCAGCCAATGATCGACGTTCGCCTCGAGGCGCAGCTGAGCGGGCTGCACGCGGACGGCGGGCGGCTCGTCGGGGTGACCGTCAGCGATGCCGGCGGCAACGCTCGCACCGACCCGGCAGAAGCCGTCTTCATCTGCATCGGCGGCCGGCCGCACACCGACTGGTGCCCGGCCGAGCGAGTCCTCACCGACGCCGCGGGCTACATCCTGACCGGCCAGGATCTGCTGACCGGTGGCGACCGCCCCGACTGCTGGCCGCTCGATCGCGATCCGCTGCCGCTCGAGACGAGCCGCCCCGGCCTCTTCGCGGCCGGGGATGTTCGCCACGGCTCGACCAAGCGCGTCGCCGGCGCGGTCGGAGAAGGAGCGATGGCGGCCGCGCTCGCTTTCCGCCGTCTGGCCGAGCTCGGCGTCACCGTCTGACGGGGGCGCGCGATCGCGCTCCGGGTCGTGGCGCTCATACTCTCTCCGATGGAACTGCATCGCCGGGGGCCCGAGCCGCCCGACTACATCGACCGCGATGCGCTCGAGTCCCACTCCACGGGTGCTTGACCCTCCTCGGCTGCGGCGCCTAGGTATTCGTGTCCTCCGAGCGCGAGGGGCACGCAGGCGACGACTGGCTGAGCACGATCGACGAGGCCCTGCATCACTGCCGCGTACTCATCGCTCCGTGTAGCCCGGTCTCGATCCATCGGCCCTACGTGAACTTCGAGCTCGGGGCCGCGTGGATGCTCAAGAAGCGCATCATTCCGGCGTGCCATGCGGGCCTCACCCCGGATGACCTGAAGGTGCCGCTGTCGTCCCTGCACAGCATCATGCTCACCGACGCGGAGGGCATCGAGACGCTGTACACGACTCTCGCCGACAGTTCGAGTTCCCGCGCGCTCCGCGAAGGGACTTCCGCGAGCTTGCCGCCCAGATGCCGGCGATCGGGGCGACGGCCGGCCCTGGCGGTGACGATGGCTCAATCGAGGTGCAGATGGTCACTCGCGACCGCGACGTTCGCCAGCGGCTGCGCCGCGCGTTGGAGATGGGGCACAAGCGCCAGGATTGTCACTCAATCGCACCTTCTTGCGAAGGTGCGACGACTGCTGGACTCGTCAAGAGACGCTCTCGTGGGATCTTTCCGGCAGCCCGGGGTCCCGGCTAGCTTGGCGCCGTGAGCCCGACGAGCCCGGCCGAGACGACTCCTCCCACCGCGCCCGTCGACCACCGGCTCGCGTCGGCGGTCGTCGAGCTCCGGCGCTACGCACTTCGCCCGTCGCAGCACGACGTGCTGATATGGAGGTTCGGTCTGGAAGGCGCACCGCGACGCGGCCAACGCCACGATGTTCGATTCCGACAACGTTCTGCTGCTGCGGCGCGCACGCTCCGGTGCCGGCTTCGACGTGGCGGACTCGCACCCGCGGGCGGGTGTCGCGCCCACCGACCGGGGCATGGTCGCGGCCGGGGTGCACTACGTCGAGGCGGCCCAGGACGTCGCCGCACGCGACGCGTTCGAACGGTGCGCGTTCGCGGCAATATCGGAGCTCGGCGGCTCGCTGCTCGCATACCTGACCTCCGAGCCGGCCCCGAACGACTACCCGGCGCTCCCCGTGCGCGACGAGACGGCCCTGGTCTGGTTCGTGGGTCTCGCCGACCGACCGAGCTCGAGCAGGCCTGGCGCGACATCGTTGACATCCACCGGCTGGTCGCCGAAGCCGTCCCGCCTACGAGTCCGCCCGAATTGCTGCGTCTCGCGCCGACGGCCCGGTCGCTCCTGGCAGGCACGGCCGGGCCGTGCGCGGCGGCCGACGTTCTGGCTCGCCCGCAGCCGTCAGGCCGGAGCGCCGAGAGGATCGACGATGGCTGACGTGACCGACGGGCGGCACGACTTCGACTTTCTCGCCGGCCGGTGGAAGATCGCGAACCGCAAGCTCGAGAATCCCGCGCCGGAGGAGTCGCCTGTCTGGCTGGAGTTCGACTCGACGGTCGAGTCGCGGCCGATCCTCGGCGGCCTCGGCAACGTGGACACGTACCACGTCGCCGACCTCCCTGGGCGCGGCGAATACCACGGCCTCGCGCTGCGGCTATTCGAGGCCGAGGCTCGGCTCTGGCGGATCTGGTGGGCGTCGAATCCAGGGACGGGAGATCTCGAGCCGCCGCTCGTCGGCCGCTTCGTCGACGGCGAAGGCCACTTCGAGGCAGACGACACGTTGGCCGGCCGGGCGATCAAGGTCCGGTTCAGGTGGTCGCAGACCACATCGGCCACGCCACGCTGGGAGCAATCGTTCTCCTTCGACGGCGGGGGCTCGTTCGCCGTCAACTGGATCATGGATCTCGAGCGCGAGGCCGCGGACACGTAGTTCGTGCAGAAGCGCCGACTCGGGGGTAGCCCTGATTTCGACGTCGCTGCGGCGTGCCTCGCCGACGGCTCCCATCACGCCCGACTCGTCTACACGAGCAACCGGCAGTTCCCGCGTGGCGATCCCACGACGACGGAACGGCTCGTCCGTGCGCTCGACGCACTCCATGAGGTCGAGCTCGGAGGGCCACGCGTACCGCAACTCGACGGGGTACGTCTTGACCCCGTCTTCGGCGAAGATGTAGTGCTGAGAACTGAATCGCTGCGTGACGACGTCGTAGACGTCGAACGAGATTCCTTCGGGATCGGCGCGGAAGGGGATGATAGGGAGAACTCCCCGTCGACGCGGGCTCTGGCGAAGTCACCGATCGTCACGTCGATGTGTTCGCCTCCCGGCTTCGCGCGCAACCGAGCCACCATGGCCTCGGAGTTGTCGATGCCGGCGACGCGCACGCCGCGCTCGGCGAGCGGAAGCGCGATCCGGCCGGTGCCTATCCCGAACTCCAGCGCTCCACCTTGCCCAGCGAGGTCTGCAAGCATCTGAACGACGGGTCGCACCGCCGCCGGGTCGAACATGTCGGCAGCGCGCTCGTCATAGACCGACGCGGCGCGCTCGTCGAAGAAACCGTCGCCGTGGTCTTCGCCTGCCGACACGAGCGGAGTCTGCCAGGCGCGCAAGCGGGGAAGTGGACGCGACCTTCCTGCGTTCTTCTTCTCTCGCGATGATCATGCGCACGCTCGGTCGCAGCGGCATCGAGGTGGGAGCCGTCGGCCTCGGCTGCTGGGCGATCGGCGGTCCGTTCACTCGCACCGATGGAGAGCGCAGCGAGCCGATGGGCTGGGGCGCCGTCGACGATGCGGAGTCGATACGCGCGATCCACCGTGCACTCGACCTAGGCGTCACGTTCTTCGACACCGCGAACAACTACGGCGCCGGGCACAGCGAACGCATCCTCGGCCGTGCGCTCGGCCGCCGCCGCGGCGACGTCGTGATCGCGACGAAGTTCGGATCGATCTTCGACGAGGCGACCAGGACGCACGTCGATCACGAGGAGCTGCCGATGACGCCCGAGGCTATCCGCGAGGCCTGCGAGGCGAGCCTGCGCCGGCTCGGCACGGATTACATCGACCTCTACCTCCTGCACAACGGCGAGCTCGACCTGGCGGAGGTACCGGCCGCGCTGGGCGCGCTGGAGGAGCTCGTCACCGCCGGGCTCGTCCGCTGGTACGGCTGGAGCACGGACGACCCGGAGCGGGCGCGTGCCTTTGCGGCTGGCGGGCACTGCACGGCGGTCGAGCATCGGATGAGCCTCTCCTTCGACGCCCCGGAGATGCTCGCCGTCTGCGACGAGCTGGAACTCGCCGGCGTCGTGCGGAGCCCCCTGAACTCCGGCGTGCTGACCGGCAAGTTCACGGCGGCCTCGAGCTTCGAGCCTGACGACGGCCGATACGGAATCAGCTTTGCCGAGGGTGTTGGCGCGCTTCGGCTCGAGCAGATCGAGCGGGTACGCAGTCGAATCGCCGGCGACCGCCGCTCGATGGCGCAAGCGGCGGTTGCGTGGGTCCTCTCTCGCAGCGAGCGCACCATTCCGATCCCCGGCTTCAAGAACGCGCAGCAGGTCGAGGAGCTCGCCTCCGCCGCCGGCCATGCGCCGCTCACCGCGCAGGAGATGCTGGCGGTCGAAGAGGCGTTCAGGCCCCGTTAGAGCGCCGCGCCCGGCCGGGATCGCTCGCGCGACGTCGAGCGTTACGAGTGGCCCCGTATGGCCCAGACGATGCCCGCGACCGCCATGCTCGCGGATGCGAGCAAGGCGAGATTGAGACCCCAGCCCACGTTCACGAGCGCCTGACCGAAGATGCCGGTCTGGTCGATCACGTGCTGAACGTGCTGCCGGTCGTAGAGCGTCGTGAACACGCCGACCACCATGAGCACGGCGCTGACGAGCACCCATGTCGTCAAGCGCTGATCCTTGGTCACTGGAGGCCTGCCATGTGCCCGCCTTCTTCGGTCGCGTCCACGGTTGCGAAATCGATCGCTCCTGCCCTCCTGCATAGCGTGGCACCCATCGCCGCAAAAGCCAATGGGGCGGGCAGGCAAACCGCGCGGCCGGCGCGCCGGTAAGCTCGGACGAGGTGCGGCGTTTGCCGCATTGGCTGAGTGTGCGAAAGGAGGACGATGAGCTCCAAGCGAAACCCGCAAACCGCCGCCAAGAGAGCCCGCGAGCAGGCGGTAAGGGAGAAGCGCGAGCGCAAGGCGGAGAAGAAGCAGGCGGCGATCCTCGCGCGCAACATGCCCGAGCCCGCCCAGCAGCCGCCCGACGACGACGCCTAGCGGGGCCGTCGCTCCGGGTCAGACGACGCGCGCGAGCGCGGTCAGCACGTCGCGCATGACCTGCGGCGAGGCGTTGTCGAAGCGGAAGTTGAAGGCGGCAAAGTCCTTGACGCCCGCGGAGCGCCGTGCGGACAGGTAGCCGTTGCGCCAGCGGTTCACGAATGCACGTGAGCGCCGGTCGACGTTCCCGCCGAGGCCGGGCGCGAGCCGATAGCCCGGAGTGATCCCGGCGGCGTAGGCCGCGGCGAGACGACGGCGGATGGGCCCGCCGGCCGCGAGCCCGCGCCGGCCGGCGTCCTCCACCCGCGCAGCTGCGGCGGGGTCGCCCCGGAACGCCGGGAACTCCTCGCCGACGAGCCGCATCGACGCGGCCTCGACGACCTCCCAGAAGCGCTGCAGCTCCGTGTCGATCGGCAGGCGCGGCAGGCCGGATGCGCCCTCGGAGAGCCACACGAAGCCGCGTACGACCGGGTCCTGCGCGCGGCCGCGAAGCAGGCCGTCGAGCATCCCACGCGCGAACTCGCGCAACGGACGCGACCGCGCCACGTCGCGCGAGAGCTCGTCGAACTGCCACGCCTCGACCCGGAACAGGGGCGAGCGCATCTGGTCCCGGAAGGCGCGTCCGACGTCCCGACCGGCGGCGACTCGCTGCGTGGACGTCAGCGCGGCGAGCCGGCGGGCGGGCGGCGCCACATTCCTGAGCGCGATCATCGGCGCGTAGCGGCACTCCGCCTCGAGGACGGCGTTCGCGGCGTTGCGATTCACGCCGTAGCTGCCGACGTGGACGATCGCTCGATCGGCAAGACCGGTCGCGCGCACCGCGCCCAGCAGCGTGGGCAGGTCCTTCAGCGTGAAGTACGAGAGAAGCACCGGGCGGCGCGGCGATGCTGCGGACATCCCGGCAGCCTAGATGGTCGACGGGACCCGGCCCGCGGCCGAATGGGCCGATACGGCCCTTGGCGATCGATCGGACTGCGGCTAGTGTGGGGATGGTGAGAGGGGGGTCCTTGGTCGGCGTCTTGAGCGTCATCGCGCTCGCGCTCGCGACGGCTTCGTCGGCTGCCGCCGGCAGCTGGCTGCCGCATACGGCGGATGCGACCTGGTCGTACCAGTGGACCGACAGCGCCTACAACACGACGCCGACGAACGAGAAGGTCACCGTCAAGACCACGACCGCCTCGGGCTTCACGCTCGCGTGGACGAGCATCGACCAGGGGAACCCTGACGACGCGCCCGTGAGCATCGGCACCGTCTCGTTCCAGGACACCAACTTCGGCCTCGTCAACACCGACTGGACGAGCAACCAGCCGCCGCCGGCGTTCCCGGTCCTGTGCGGTTCCCTCGCCCAGTGCGGTAACAGCCTCGCGAGCGCTCTCTACAACGTGATCTGGGGCTCCCGTGGCGCTCCGCTGCTGGCGGAGCCGCTCCTGCAGGGGATGGCGTGGGACGCCACGGGGGGCGCGCAGAACGACGTCACGAGCCACTCCACCTACCTCGGCGTCGAGAAGGTGACCGTCCCCGCGTTCTCGGAGCCGGTGCTCGCGGCGAAGGTGCAGTCGCAGATCACGCAGGCCGGCGCGCTCGGCGACCCCTACGGCAGCGGCGTACGAACGATCTGGTGGGTGTACGGCGTCGGTCCGGTGAAGGTGGTATTCGCTCACAGCGGCGGCACCGGCGCGCCGGTGACGACCATCCTGCTCCAGTCGACGAACCAGACGGCGCAGCCGCCCCCGCCGGACGTCGACTACTTCCCGTTGAACACCGGCGTGAAGGGCACGTATCGGTGGACGAACACGCGCTACTTCAAGAAGCCCGAGGTCGAGAAGTACAACATCGACCAGGCTGCGAACGGCACGGCGATCGTCAAGTTCGCGAGCGTGTCCGGCCCGATGAAGGTCGCGGGCGCATACCAGCTCACGCGGCGGCTCGACGGAGTGACGAGCGTGGCGAGCGCCACGAAGGCCGCGTCGCTCGCGAAGCTACCGCCGCTCGGGCCCCGCTCGGCGGCCGTGAAGGAACGGCGTCACTTCTTCACGCCGTTCGATCTGATGACGTTCGGGTTCAATCCGGTGCTGCCCGCCTATCCGGTCCCCGGGACGACGTGGTCGGCCGACCGCACCAGCCGCGACTTCGCGATCTACGGCGTCACGGGGACGACGAGGGTCGTCGGCGTGCAGAAGGTCAAGGTTCCGGCCGGCACCTTCCAGGCGCTCGTCCTCACCAGCGTCCTGAAGCAGCCGGGCTTCCCGTTCGGGAGCGGCACACGGACGAGCTGGTTCGCGCCGGGCAAGGGCCTCGTGAAGCTTCGCTTCCGCCACGGCGACGGCAGCGTCTCCGTTGTCGAGCTCCTGCGGTAGCACCGTGAGCCGCCTGTCGACCTGGCACCTCGGCGCGATCGCCGCCGCGGCAGTCGCGGCTGCGATCTTCGTCACGGTCAACAACCACGACTCGCACTCGGGTCCGCGCGACGCGGTCGCCGCCTACATCAAGAACGTCGACGGCATCCAGCAGCGGATGCGCGTGCCGCTCACGCGCGTGCTGCAGGCGTACCGCGACTACGCGAAACACAGCGCGAAGCCGGCGCGTGTCCAGCCGGAGCTCGCCCAGGCGCAGCGAACGCTGCGAAGGTTCGGGCGACGGGTGCGCGCGCTCGAGGCGCCCCCTGAAGCCCGTCGCCTGCGGGCGCTGCTCGTACAGCTCGCAGACGGCGAGGCGCGCGCCGCGGGCGAGGTGCACCGGCTCGCGCTGTTCACGGGGCCGTACCGCGCCGTCCTCGGGCAGTCGCGGACCGCGGGGATCGAGCTCGGGAAGGCGCTGGCGGCGGCGCCGGTCCCACAGGCCCACAACGTCCGCGGGACCGCGAAGCAGATCGCGGCGGCGAAGGCCGCGTACGCGGCTGCCTCGAGCCGCGCGGCCGCCGTCCAGGCGGATGCGGTCGACGCGTACGACATCCGGCTCGCGGTCGTCCTGCGTCGCCTGCGCGCGCTCGATCCGCCGGCCGCGATGGCGCCGGGATACCGCGCGCAGGTGCGCACCTTCCGCGCGCTCCGACGCGCGGGCGCGCGCCTCGCCGGCGAGCTGCGGAAGCCGAATCGCGCCCGCGTCTCCCGGCTCGGTCGCAGCTTTGGTGCGGCCGCGCGCCTGTCCGGCACCGTCGCCGCGCAGCGGGCAGAGATAGCGGCGATCAAGGCGTACAACGGCCGCATCCGCGCGCTGGGCACGTTGCAGGGGCGCGTGCAGACGGAGGTCGCGCGTCTGCAGCGTACGCTCAACTAGCCAAAAGTTGAGTCTTTCCTGACGCACCCTTGACAAGTCTTCCCTCGCTGTGCGATTGTCGCCCCCGTCCACCGGGTCGGGGGACGTAAGGGTCAAGGGGGAAGCGACGAGCGGGTACAGGTCAGTCGCTGCGGCGAATCCGTATGGCTTGACAGCCATGCGGCTCCGCGGTGTCAAGTACTGGTGGGCGGGGCTGGGACTGTTCGTCCTCACGTTCGTCTACGTCGGGCCGATCGGCGTGGCGCTGCGCCAGCCGACGATCCCGGCGCCGCAGGCGCCGCTTCCGGTGCTCTCCGTGCCGAACGTCGCGCTCCCGTTGCTGCGCGTGCCGAGCGTGCACCCGCTCGCGCCGCTGCCCCCGGCTGCGCACCCCGTTGCGCGCCCCGGAACCACGGCCGCGCCCCACGTCGTGCGCAAGGTCGTTCGCCACGTGGTGCGCCACCAGGTACCGGTCGTGAGCGATACGCACACACAGGTGCCGCCGCCGAAGCACTCGGCGCCCGCGAAGCAGGCGAGCGACCCGTTTGCGAACGCAGCCGTCGTGACGGATCAGGTCGGCACGCCCGTGGAGCTTCCGGCGCAGCCGGAGCAGCCGGCCGCGACGCCGACCCCGCCGGCCGACGCGGACGCAGCGACGTCGCCGGCGGCCACGGATGAGGCGGGCGCGACGGACCAGGCCGCCGCGACGACTGCAGATCCCACGGCCGGCACGACGCCGGACGACGGCATGCCGACCGCCGTCGCCTCTGGCGACGACGGCTGGCAGTTCTTCGCCACCACGGACAACATGGCAGGTGGAGACACCTCGAGCCCCCAGACCGCGACCTCCTCCGCGACCGACGACACCGCGCTCTCGAGCACGAGCGGCGACACCACCATCTCGAGCGCGGACGGCACCGCCGTCTCCGCCGCCACGACCGCGGACGTCTCGACGCCGAGCACGGTGACCGAGGTCGAGCAGACCGTCGTGCTCGGCGCGACCGGCACGGTCGAGACGGAGGTCGTCGTCAGCACCACGAGCGTCAGCTCGAGCACCGGAAGCGCCGGCACCGTCACGCCGACCGTCGCCCCCTCGAGCACCGCCTCGGTCGTCGTCGCAGCGCCCGTGACGCAACAGACCTCCGCCGGCCCCGACGCCGCGAGCACGGGCACCGATCCGACTGCTCAGGAGGTCGACGCTGCCGCGAGCGGGACCGCGAGCTCGTCCGGCGGCACGAGCGCGACGGTGGCCGCGGCTATCCCGGCGACCTCCTCGGACGGCGCAGCCTCCGAGTCGAGCGGCATCGATCTTCCGCCTACGGACACGGCC
>Ga0137373_10003102_pt1 | contig 18245 bp, 13 predicted proteins | sample SagtaG_5_FD_104912 | JGI IMG/M metagenome (GOLD analysis project Ga0137373, IMG submission 104912) | Vadose zone soil microbial communities from Sagehorn Ranch, Mendocino, California, USA - Sage1_R_80_16 metaG | ecosystem: Environmental > Terrestrial > Soil > Vadose zone | place: USA...
ATGCCCGCCGAAATGGTTGACTAGACAATGATTACCCTGCAATAAATCAGCCGGGAGTGCCACACAAACGTATGATCCAGTCGCTGCCGGGGCCGGCTACGGCTCCGTAATAGTCCGGGGCGGGCTGAAAGCTCTTGTAGAAGAGGGCCACGGTCTCGGGTGACTCGCGCGACCAGATACCCTGTCCGGTTGCCTTGATGCGCGCTTCTTCCCTTACCCAACGCGCGATGAACTGACGCCGCCGCTCGTCGTCGCCGAGCTTCGAGAGCTCTTTCGCCGCCTCGCCGCCGTAGAATCGCTTCGCGATCGCGTGCCAGCGTTCGACCTCTCTCACGCGCTCGATATCGACTCCGATCTGGCGGTCGGAAGCGAAGCCGAACACGACTACATCGCTCGAATCCGAGAGGTTGAACTGGATGCGCGGGTGCGCCGGCGCGATTGTCGCGCCCGGCTCGACGAGAAACGGCTTGCCCCGCGGCCCGTATCGAAAGCGGATCGCTGCTGCATCGATTCCTGTGTAGCGCGACAACAGAAGACGAAGCGTCCCACGCGTTGTCGTGAATCGGCGCGCGCGATCGGGCCCAATACGCTCGCGCAGCTCGAGCTCATCGGAGCTGAGCGTCTTCTCGAGAATTGCCGCGCGGACATCCGCCTCGTGATGGAGGACGACCCAGAGCTGAACCTCTCCGCTCGGCAGCTCAATCGATGTCAATGATCTCAACCTCCGGTTTGCCTTCGCTTATGGTGAGACGCGCGACGGACGGCTTCAGATTGAAGCGGCGCTGGCCCGCTGCGCCCGGATTCACCACCAGCCGGTTGCCGATTTTCGTCACCTGCCGCCGGTGAGTGTGTCCGTAGACGATCACGTCCGCGTCATATCGCGCAGCGAGCTTTTCCGGAGTAATTGCGCCGACTTCATGTCCGTGACTTACATGAATGCGAATACCGCCAGCGGCGAGATCGACGGATTCGTCATACTCTCCGGGCGGATCGGTATTGCCGGCCACCGCACGTACGGGCGCGATCAGCCGGAGCTCGGCCAGAATGTTTTCGCCGCCGACGTCACCGGCATGCAGGATCACCTCGACTCCGCGAAAAGCTTCGTGAACTTCAGGCCTGAGCAGCCCATGGGTGTCGGAGATGAGGCCAAGAACATGCTGTGTAGGCGCGGAGGAAGTGGGCATGAGCACTGCTATATATTACGAGCCGTGATGCGTTGGGCACGCCTGGGAGCACAGTTGATGATGCGCAGCGTTCGACGACCGTCGCTCGCTGTCGATCTGGTACGCGTGAGCTGGCAATTCAGGCCGCGGCACTGGTACCGGCAATTCCCCTTCCTCCCACTACCCGACCGCGAGTACCTGCGCTGGCGGATGCATACCGCGTACGGCAATCACGGGTCGGTTCCATCCGCGGAAGACGTCGAGCGCTACGCGCGATGGTCGGTGCGAGGTCGATGACGAGTTCGACAACCGAGGGACTCTCCATCGAGCGATTCATCAAGTCGCGGGCATACGGCATGGGATTCGATCTGGTCGGGATCACCCGGCTCGGGCCCGCCGAAACGTCAGACCGCTTCGAGGAATGGCTCGGCCGGGGCTTCTCGGGGGAGATGAAATATCTCGACCGCGGCGCGGGAAAAAGGCGCGACACCAGGACACCCTTTCCGCCGGCCGCGAGCGCCATCGTCGTCGGGCTCGACTACGGCGGAAAATCGCCGTCCGGTCCCGTCGCCCGTTACGCGCGTGGTGACGACTATCACGATGTGATGACGGAGCGACTTGACGAGCTGCACCGGTTGATCGAAACCGAGCTCGGTCACGAGATCAGCGGGAAATCCTACGTCGACACCGGACCTATCCTCGAGCGCGACCTCGCTCGCAAGGCGGGGCTCGGGTGGTTCGGGAAGAACACGAATCTGATTAACCCGGAAATTGGATCTTTCTTCTTCATCGCCTCGCTGGTCCTTGACCTTGAGCTCGAGCCCGATACCCCATTCGAACATGATCGCTGCGGCACCTGCTCACGCTGCATCGAAGCGTGTCCGACAGGGGCGATTGTGGACGAGCGCGTAATCGATGCGACTCGATGCATCGCCTACCTGACGATCGAGCTGCGTTCGGCAATTCCGGAAGATCTGCGCGCTCCGATCGGCGATCTTATTTACGGCTGCGACATCTGCCAGGATGTTTGCCCGTGGAACGTCAGCTTTGCGCGTGAACTGTCCGAAGACGCGTTTCAGCCCCGAAAATTCGTCGCCGGCCGCGATGCTCGAGAGCTGGCGCGCGATCTCCTCGCGCTGGATCAGCCTGCGTTCAGCGAGAAGTTTCGCGGATCGCCAATGAAGCGCGCCAAACTTTCCGGCCTTAAGCGCAACGCCGCCGTCGCGCTCGGCAATGTCGGGGATGCCTCGGACATCTCGGCACTGAAAGGCGCAAAGCAGGATCAGGAGCCGCTCGTGCGCGAGCACGCAGCCTGGGCGCTCGACCAAATCCGCCGAAGAACGTCGTGAGCGCCCCGGCATGGGGGAGCTCGCCGGACGATCAGGTAAGTGCCGCGGATTTCTGAGGTGAAGTCCCGCGCCTGACTACCGGCGCGATCTCCGTTCCGAAGAGCTCGATGGATCGCATGACTTTGTCGTGCGGAGTCGGCCCAACCGTGAACTGGACCAGGAAACGTTGATTTCCGAAGAGCTCGTGCTCGAACAATATCTTGTCGATCACTTCCTGCGGACTCCCGAGCAGCATCGAGCCGGTCGGCGAGCGCTCACGGTCGAATTGCATTCTTGTCGGCGGCGGCCAGCCCCTCTCTCGGCCGATTCGTCCCATCACTTCGACGTAGGGCTGAAACGCGACGTCGATCGCTTCCTGCGCGGTGTCGGCGATAAAGCCGTGCGAGTTGATGCTCACCGGCAGTTTTTCCGGATCGTGTCCCGCCCGCTCCGCCGTCTCCCGATATAGCTCCACGAAGGGAACGAAGCGCTCCGGCATTCCTCCGATGATGGCGAGCGCCATCGGCAGGCCGAGTGTCGCGGCGCGGATGACGGATTGCGGCGTTCCACCGACGGCAATCCACACCGGAAGCGGACTCTGAATCGGACGCGGATAAACGGCGAGATTCTCGAGCGGCGCCCGATGCTCGCCTGACCACGTCACCCGTTCGCCGGATCGAATCTTCAGGAGAAGATCCAGCTTCTCCGAAAAGAGATCGTCATAGTCCTGAAGGTCGTAGCCGAACAGCGGGAACGACTCGATGAAGGAACCGCGGCCCGCCATGATCTCCGCGCGCCCGCCGGAGAGAAGATCGAGCGTTGCAAAATCCTGGAACACGCGAACCGGATCATCCGAGCTGAGAACCGTCACCGCGCTGGTGAGGCGAATGTTCTTCGTCCTTGCCGCCGCGGCGGCGAGAACGATCGCCGGCGCCGACACCGCGTAGTCCGGACGATGATGCTCGCCGACTCCGAACACATCGAGGCCAACCTGATCGGCGAGCTCAATCTCCTCCAGTAAATCATTCAGGCGCCGCCCGGCGAGGTCAGCGCGCTGGCTCCCCGCCTCCGGACGTGTTTCCGCGAACGTGTAGACTCCGAGCTCCATCGGCTTCGTCTGACGCACTGTTGAGGCCATCAACACTTCCCTCCCGCGACCATTCTGGACAAGCTTCCTGCCGATGAGAAGCCAAGATACCCACCCGGCAATTCACATAGACTATCCCGCCTGGGTCGATTCTGTCGCCGACTGGGCTCGCACGTACGCATCCGATGAAGAACGGATGAAGCTTGCCATCGCGGTGTCGCGCGCGAACGTCGACAACGGCGGCGGACCTTTCGGCGCGGCGATCTTCGAAAAATCGGGACGCTTGGTGGCCGTTGGAATGAACAGCGTCTTGAGATACAACAACTCGGCGCTGCACGGCGAGATGTTTGCGTTCATGATGGCGCAGAAGCGCGTCGGCTCGTTCTCGTTGAACGCGCCCGGCCTACCGGTGCATGAGCTCTTTACTTCCTGCGAGCCGTGCGCGATGTGCCTCGGCGGCGCTCTCTGGAGCGGCGTACGGCGAATTGTCTGTGGTGCGGCGCGCGAGGACGCGACGCGTCTCAACTTCGAGGAAGGACCGGTGTTCCCGGAGTCGTACAAGTATCTCGAGGACCGCGGAATCCGCATCGAGCACAACCTGCTCCGCGATCAAGCGAAGGCGGTGCTCGAGCTCTACCGCTCCAAGGGCGGAAAGATTTACAACGCCTGACAATCACTTCAAACACCCACTCAGCTACATGAGCCCAGCGAGAAAGCCGAAGACCGACAACAAGGGAACGACGCTCGACAGCTCGATGCTGTCGGAAGCCACCGCCGCGCTGCGCGACGCGAATCTCGCATTCGCGCAGGCGCATCCGGGTGAGAGTGCCGGGCGACAGCCGGTGCACACGGTGTACGGGGGCGCCCAACTGTTCGCCGCCGACACGACGGGCAAGCTCGGCGCGGTCGCTGTGCGCGCGATGGATGCTTACGCCGCTGACGAAGCCGCGCTTGGGAGAGCGGTCGGCATTTCAGATCATCCCGCGCTCTCCACGATTTATCAGAGAGTTCGCGAAAAGATCAGCCGCGAGCCGATTGAGGACTTCCGGATCGATTTCGAGGATGGTTATGGAAATCGTCCCGACGCCGAGGAAGACGGCCACGCTGCACTGGTTGCGCACGAGCTGGCGACGGGGATGAGGGCAGGAACGCTTCCGCCGTTCATCGGCATGCGCGTCAAACCGCTTAATGAAGAGCTGCGTGGGCGCGCGATTCGGACGCTCGATCTCGTTTACACGGCCCTCGCGGAGTCAGGCGGATTTCCCGAGCGATGGCTCGTGACCATTCCGAAGATCACGATCATCGAGCAAGTAGCCTACACCGTTGACGTTCTGCGTAATCTCGAGCGCAAGCTCGGACTCGCCGATGGCTCACTGAAATTCGAGGCAATGGTCGAGGCGCCTCAGATCATCCTTGATTCGAGCGGCCAGGCGCTGCTGCCGCGGTTGATCGCCGCGTCGGACGGCAGACTGCGCGGCGCGCACTTCGGCACATACGATTACACGGCCAGCATCAACGTCACCGCCGCGCACCAGCGCATGCGCCATCCGGCGTGCGATTTCGCGAAGCACTTCATGCAAGTGGCATTCGCCGGCACCGACGTCTGGCTATCCGATGGGTCGACGACGGTGATGCCCGTTCCGATCCATCGCGAGACGAAGGGCGGTGCAGCATTGACGGCCAAGCAAAAAAGGGAGAACGAAGCGAGCGTTCACGCCGCGTGGAAGCTTCACTTCGACGACATCAGACATTCGCTTGCCGGCGGATTCTATCAGGGCTGGGATCTCCATCCCGCGCAGCTCGTCACACGGTACGCGGCCCTGTACAGCTTCTTTCTCGAAGGAATCGACGCCGCAGGCGTGCGCCTCAGCAATTTCGTGAGCAAGGCAGCGCAGGCGACGCTTGTCGGCGATGTCTTCGACGATGCGGCGACGGGCCAGGGACTGCTCAACTTCTTCCTGCGTGGAATCAACTCCGGTGCGATCACGGAAGACGAAGCGTTGAAGATGACCGGGCTCACCGCCGAGGAATTTCGCGGGCGGTCGTTCGTGAAGATCATGAGAGGCAGAGCCTGAATCCCGCGTATTGGCCACTGAACGGGACGGCGACCGAGCTGATCGATCTCGTCGCGCGATGGATTCACGTGATCGCCGGCACCATGTGGGTCGGCAATTCTCTCCTCTTCAACTGGCTGGATCGCAACCTTCGCCCGACACCCGGCGAATCCACCGCCGGCGCCGCGACAAAGGGGCCGCTCGGTCAGATCTGGCTGCTACACAGCGGCGCGTTCTACTACGTCGAGAAAACGCTGCTCGGCGGCGATCCGCTGCCGAAGCCGCTTCACTGGTTCAAGTGGCAGGCGTACACGACGTGGCTGAGCGGACTGCTGCTGCTGATCGTCGTGTACTGGTTTGGCGGACGAGCCGACCTCGTGGATCCGTCGATACTGCACGTTCATCAGCCGACGGGATTGCTGATTGCGTGGGGCGCGGTCTTCGGCGGATGGGCGCTGTACGAGTCGATGAACCGGTTCGTCGCGCCGCGCGCGCCGAAGATTGCCGCGGCTGTATGGATCGTGGGACTGGCAGCGATCTCGATCGCGCTGACGCAGGTATTGTCAGGACGTGCCGCATTTCTTCACGTCGGCGCGATGCTCGGAACGATCATGGCGGCGAACGTTTTCCTCACGATCGTACCATCTCAGCGCGAGTTGGTGAAGTCGGTGAAGCAAGGTGGAATCGAGAACGTGAAGGCGCTGTCGCTGCGGGCGAAGCATGTCTCCATTCACAACAACTATTTCACCTTCCCCGTGATCGCGCTGATGGTCAGCAACCACTTTCCGTCCTTTTACGGAAACCGGTACAGCTGGCTCGTGCTGCTGATTTTAATCGGCGCGGGCGCGTTGGTGCGTCACCTCCTGAATCTCCGCTATTCTTTCAGCGCGTGGAAACCGGCCGTCTATGGAACTCTGATCGCAGGCATGGCCGCACTTTATGTGATCGCGCAAGCCGGGAGCGCCACCAGCACAGTGCATGTGATGCCCGGTGCGCCGGTGACATTTTCGGACGTGCGGCACGTCATCGATCAGCGGTGCGTCGCCTGTCACTCGGCGCATCCGAGCGACATGACGTTCGGCGGGGTGCCGCCGATGGGAGTGATCTTCGACACTCCCGAGCAGATCGAGATGCGGGCCCAGCGCATTTATCAGCGGGCGGTTCTGATTAAGACAATGCCGTTTGCGAACAAGACGAACATGACCGACGAGGAGCGCTCGATCATCGCGCGGTGGATCGGCCAGGGCGCTTCGCGGTAGTTGACGATGCGCCCAACCGACGGCGCGCCGACTTAATCAAGGATCGGCTGATGGACGAACGAGGCATGAACGAGGCGATCGCAGTCCTGGACCGACGGAAGGAATCCTGGGCGCGCCTTTCCATTCGCGAGAAGATCGCGCACCTCGAGGCGCTGCGAGCCCGCACGGATGAAGTCGCCGAGGACTGGGTGGGGGCATCCGTGAATGCGAAGCGCATTCCTAAGGATTCACCGCCCACCGGTGAGGAATGGCTGTCCGGGCCATGGGCACTGCTGCGAGCGCTGAATCAGCTCATCGGAACTCTCGGCGCAATCGATGAAGGCGATTCGCCGCTCCGTGATTTAAAGAGGCATATGCGCGCTGATGGGCAGGTGGTGCTCAATGTGTTCCCCCGCACCCTCTACGACCGAATGCTGCTCAACGGCTTCTCGGCGGAAGTCTGGATGCAGCCGGAGCTGACGATCGACGATGCAGAGCGAAATGCCGCATCGTTCTATCGAGGAGCATCTCACGACGGCCGAGTTGCGCTGGTGCTGGGCGCCGGCAACATCGCGAGCATCCCGCCGCTGGATGTGCTTTACAAGATGTTCAGCGAGGGGATGGCTTGTCTTCTGAAGATGAATCCGGTCAACGATTACCTCGGCCCGTTCTTCGAGAAGATTTTCTCATCGCTGATGGACGCGGGGTTTGTGCGCTTCGCTTACGGCGGCCCGGACGTGGGTGCGTTTCTCGTAGCACATGCGGGAATCGATGAAGTGCACGTGACCGGTGACTACCGCACATACAACGCGATCGTTTACGGGCCGGGTGAGGAGGGTGAGAGGCGGCGCCAGCGTGACGAGCCGCTCATCACCAAGCGTGTTACGGCCGAGCTCGGAAATGTGACGCCGACGATCGTCATACCCGGACCATGGAGCGACGCGGACATCGCCTATCAGGCGGAGCACGTCGTGACACAGAAGATGCACAACGCCGCGTTCAACTGCATAGCGGCGCAGGTGCTGGTGATGCCGAAGGATTGGGATCGCGGTGGCGATTTCCTTGATGCGATTCGCACCACGATGCGCAGGATTCCCGCTCGAGAGGCGTATTATCCCGGAGCGGCGCAGCGACAGAGTGACATTTTGGCCCAGCATCCCGACGTGGAATGGATCGAGCCCGAAACTGGCCCTCGCGTAAAACGGGCCCTGATCACCGAATTGGACGCCGCGAACGCCGACGAGTACTGCTTCAACAAGGAATTCTTCGCTAATGTTCTTTCGATGACGACACTGCCGGGCGCGACGGCAGCGGAGTTTTTGGAACAAGCAGTGCGATTCTGCAACGACAGCGTGTGGGGAACGCTCGGCGTCAATCTCATCCTTCATCCGAAGACGATGAGGGAGCTTGCGTCTGCTTTCGACAAAGCGCTCGCCGATCTGCGATATGGCTGCATCGGAATCAATGCCTGGGTTGGAGTCGGCTTCCTGTTATCGGAGACACCGTGGGGCGCTTTTCCCGGACATGCGCGGAATGACATTCGGAGCGGCAGCGGCGTCGCACACAATTTTCTCTTGTTGGACAAACCGCAGAAGACCGTCGTGCGGCAGCCGTTCTATCCCTTTCCGCGAAACCTCGCGCACGGCGAGATACATTTCTCGCCGAAGCCGGCGTGGTTTGTTACCAACAAGAAAGCGGATGTGATTGCGGAGCGGATTACGCGATTCGAAGCGCGACCGCGTTTAGGGAAGTTGCCCGGGATTTTCTCGGCGGCGCTGCGGGGGTAGACGAAGGCGCCGCCTCGTACGAAGTTCGGGGCCATGTCTTTTCTCGTCGATCGCGAAGCTCGTGACCTGACTGACCAACCCGTCCCGGGAGTTCGACCCAAAGCACTCTTCCTCGGAAACGGACCGATGGGTCTCGAAGTAGCGCATTACGAATCGCCACGCACACCAAGCGCGCCACAGCTTCGCGAGCTCCACGATGAGAGAAAGCAGCGGCGCGCGGCGCCAGTGCTCGTCGTCGTCACCCATTCCGGCAATCGTGCGGCGATCGCCACGCGCTTTGGGGACGAGTGGGCGATTCATCCGGACTTGGATGCAAACCAGGCGGAGCGCCTCTGCGCGCTTGCTCTCGATGCGCCCGACCGCCATGCCGCCGACGCGCTTCTCCGGTCGCGCATCCCGCAGCTCGATTCGGCTCTTCCCGGTGTGCGCAACTCCGGACTCTTTGCGATGCACGAGCTCGAGCACGGTGTGCGCCTCCGCTCCGACTGGGCAGCGGCGAACGCGCGCGCCAAATCGGCGCTCGGCTTTCGCGGGCGCGAGCTGATCACCAAGCTCGGCTTCACATTCGATCCCACTCCCTGGCCCGATGCCTCCATTCTGCGCGCGAGCGGCACCCGCCTCGGCGTCGCGGTTTTTCTTGAGCGGCCTGACGAGATCGAGCCGGCGAGCGACAAGTATGACGGCCTTTCGCCCGTTTCATACGCTCTCGCAAAAGCCGACACGGAGCATCTCGACTACGTCGTCGTATCGGCGGGATCCGTGCTCCGCATCTATCCCGTAAAGCCCGGCATCGGAACCGCCCGGCGCGGACGAACGGAAACCTTTATCGAGCTCGACCTCGCGCTCCTCGACAGCGATTCCGCGGGATTCCTGACGCTCATCGCCTCTGCTGACGCGCTGAAACAGGATGGCTCGTTCACATCCATGCTCGAAAGTTCCAAAAGGTTCGCAGCGGACCTTGGCTCGCGCCTTCGCGACAGGATCTACGACGAAGTCATGCCCGAGCTGGCCAAGGCGCTCTGGAGTGCACGCGGATTTCGAAACGCCACCCGCGAGCGACTTCAGGAAACGTTCGAGATGTCGCTCCTGGCGCTTTTTCGCCTCCTCTTCGTCGCGTACGCTGAAGACAAGGAGTTGCTTCCCTACCATACCAGCGAGTCGTACCGCTCCCACTCCCTGAAGCGCATCGCCCAGCGACTCGGCGAAGAGTCGGCAGCAGGCACGGAATACGGAGACGGAGATTTCTACTGGACGGAGATCTCGCAGCTCTGGAAAGCGGTTGACGCAGGGAATCCTGCGTGGCGGGTGCCGGCTTACAACGGCGGGCTGTTCAATAGCGGTACCGATGCATCCTCATCCGCGCGCGCCCTGTCGGACCCCAGTATTCCCGACTGCGCTCTGGTTCCCCCCCTTCGCGCGCTTCTCCTCGATAGCACCGCCGAGGAAACGGCTGGGCCGGTTGATTTCCGTGCGCTCGGCGTGCGTGAGTTCGGAACCATCTACGAAGGCCTGCTCGAACAGGAGCTGAGCGTCGCCGCGCAGGATCTTGTTCTCGATTCGAATGGCGCGTATGTGCCCGCGTCAGCGATGCGTGCGACGCGAGCGCGCGCAGGTCGGCGGCCGGCTGCAAATGCCGCCGCTGCTGCTGAGCCGATTGTGAGGGAAGGAGAGATTTATCTCCACGACAAGTCCGGCGCGCGGAAGGCGAGCGGCGCCTACTACACCAAGGATTTCGCCGTCGAGCATCTTCTCGAGACGGCCCTCGAGCCGGCGCTGCGCGATCATCTCTCGCGTCTCGACGCCATTTACGACGCCAGGGATGCTGGTGAGAAATTCTTTGACTTTCACGTCGCCGACATCGCGATGGGATCGGGACATTTTCTCGTGGCGGCGGTGGATCATCTCGAGCGAGGCCTCTCCGGCTATCTCGCTAAGCGCCCATTGCCCGGCGTTCGCGACGAGCTCGCCCGGCTTCGCAAAACCGCCACCGATGCGCTAGGCGAGGAATGGCAGGGTGACCCGATCGAGGATTCGCAGTTGCTGCGGAGACAGATTGCGCGCCGCTGCGTTCACGGCGTGGACTTGAATCCACTCGCCGTGGAGCTCGCCCGGCTCTCGCTCTGGATTCACACTTTCGTGCCGGGGCTGCCCCTTTCATTTCTCGACGTCAATCTCGTCGTCGGGAACTCTCTCGTCGGCATCGCGACATTCGAGGAGGCGCGCGATTTGATCGGCGCAGAGTCGAATGATCTGTTTGCGCTAACTGCGGACGAGCTGCTGGGCGCGAGCCGGGCGACGGTCGCGAAGCTTGCGCGTTTGGCGGACGCCACCGCCGCGGAAGTGAAGGAAGCGCGAAAGCTTTACGAGAAGGCGCGAGAAGAAACGCGCGCGACCGAGGAATTGTTCACCGTTCTCGCGGCGTCACGTGTGGATGAAGTGATTGGCGAAGCGGTGGAGGGCAGGCAGGTGACGACTCGCCTGCGGCACGGTGATTTGTTCGCCGATCAGATGCGCAGGAGGGCAGACACTGCTCTCGAAGGATTGAGTCCGCTCCATTTTCCCACCGCGTTTCCGCAGGTGTTTCTGAGGGAGCGACCGGGGTTCGACGTGATACTCGGTAATCCGCCGTGGCAGGAAGCCACCATCGAGCAGCTCGCCTTCTGGGCGCGACACGATCCGGGACTCCGCGGGCTGAACCGCCGCCAGCAGGGCGAGCGTGTCATCGAGCTACGCCGTGAGTGGCCGGATCTGGTTCCGCTGTACGAACAAGAGCTTGCTGAGTCCGGACGTTTGCGCGCAGTGCTGACATCAGGCCCGTTTCCTGGAATGGGAACAGGAGACCCGGATCTCTACAAAGCGTTCGCTTGGAGATTTTGGTCGCTGGTGGCAAGCGATGGTGGACGAATCGGAGTTGTTCTCCCGCGATCAGCATTTCAGGCAAAGGGCTCAGAGAATTGGCGAGGTGACCTTTTTGCGAACGCTCGCCAGGTCGATCTCACAATGCTGTTGAACAAAGGCGGTTGGGCGTTCGACGGGATGGAACAGCGATACACCATCGCACTCGTCGCGATCACTCGCGGCGCGCAAGTCTCGCGGGATGGAGCCGACGTCATTCTCGACGGGCCGTACGCAAGCTTTGCCGCATTCACCAGTCCCGCGAGGCGCGTCGCGGAACGGCCGGTATTTCACGGCGCCGAAATCAGAGGTTGGAACGACACCCATTCGCTCCCGCTATTGCCAGAGTCGGATTCAGTTGACGTTTTCAGGAAGCTGCGTCGCGCGCCGCGGCTCGATTTGGATGATGGGCGATCGTGGCGAGCCCGTCCATACACCGAGCTGCACGCGACGAATGACGCGAACCTGATGGATCTCGACACCGAGCGGCGCCCGCGGGGATTCTGGCCTATTTATAAAGGCGAGTCCTTCGACATTTGGAGTTCGGACACCGGCTCATACTACGGGTGGGCGGATCCGGCCGTCGTTCGGCCGGCGCTTCAGGCCAAACGTGTTCGCGGTGGCCGTGGGGAGAACTCTCCATTCTCTGAATTTTCTGCGCAGTGGCTGAACGATTTGCGGACACTTCCGTGCAATCACGCGCGCGTTGCCTTTCGGGATGTGTCGCGAGCGACCGATACACGCACGCTCCGAGCGGCTCTAGTTCCACCGAAGGTCGTCTTGACGAATAAGGCGCCCTACCTTCTTTGGCCTCGGGGCAACGAGACAGATCAATCTTACTTGCTAGGCGTTCTTTCCTCATTGCCACTCGATTGGTATGCGAGACGCTTTGTCGAAGTCTCAATGAACTATTTCATCTTCAATCCTTTCCCCGTTCCACGTCCATCGACAGGTTCCGCGCTCCGCGACCGAGTCATCCAGCTCTCCTCCCGCCTCGCCGTCCAGAGCGACGAACGTGTCGAAAAGTGGGGCGCCGCGGTTGGAGTGAAACCGGGCCCGCTCGATGAGGATGAGAAAGAAGATCACATCCGCGAGCTCGACGCCGCCGTCGCCCACCTATATGGTATCGGCGAGAAGGACCTCACTCACATCTTCGAGACCTTTCAGGTCGGCTGGGACTACGAGGAGCGGCTGCGCGTGACGTTAAGCCACTTTCACCGCCTTTCTCCAAAGGTGTAACTCCTTGATCCGCCAAGACTTAACTATGCGTCCGTTTTACGGACTTGACATGTCCGTTTTACGGACATATTATTACTCATGCGTAAAAGTATTAACCTGGCGGAAAACACATCGGATTACGTCCCGAGAGCCGCATCGAATGCTCTCCACGAACTGCTGAACGTCCTGCCTGTTGGGGTGGTTACCGGTGCCCGCCAGGCAGGAAAAAGCCGGCTGCTTGCCGCCGACCCGGCGCTCGACGGTCACCTGCTGGTAAATCTCGACGACCCGGAAACCCGGCAGGAAGCAGTGAAGGATATGGGGGCGTTTGTCCGTCGCGCCCCGAAAATGATCATCGACGAAGTGCAGCGGATTCCAGACATTCTCATCGCCGTGAAAGCGGTGGTGGACGAAGAGTATCAACAGACACGCGGACACTTTGTCCTCACCGGCTCGGCGAACCTGTTGCTGATGAAAACCGTGAGCGAGTCGCTCGCCGGACGCGCCGGTTACCTCACGCTCGAGCCGATGACGCGGCGCGAGCTGCTCGGGAGAGCGGAGACCGGGAAGTGGAACATGTTCTTCGAGCAGGCACCCCGGGAATGGCAGCACACGCTCGACGCCGACCAGGCGGGAGCCGCAGACTGGCGTGATACGGTTCGGCGTGGCGGCTTTCCCTATCCTGCTCTCCGACTTGACGAGCGCCAGCGCGCCGCCTGGTTCGACGGCTACGTCGCAACGTATCTCGAGAGAGACCTTCGCGATCTCACCGCGATCGCCGATCTTTCGGACTTTAGACGTGCGATGCAGGCGTTCGCGATACGGGCCGGGACGCCGGTAAATGCGAGCGCAGTGGCAGCCGACCTCGGCCTCGTCGCCCGGACGCTGCGCCGCTGGCTCGACATTCTGAACGTCAGCTACCAACTTCTCCAGCTTCCCGCTTACACGGTACGCCAGGCGGCACGGCTTCGTAAACGTCCCAAGTACTATTGGAATGACGCGGGACTCGCGCTTCACCTTGCAGGTAATCCAGCACCCGCCGGAGTACATCTTGAGACACTCGTCTACAGTGACCTGCGGGCGTGGGCTGCGCTTCAGCTGCACCGGCCACAAGTGATGTACTGGCGGGACGAGGACAACCGCGAGGTTGATTTTGTCGTCGAGCAGAAATCGAAGGTGGTAGCCTTTGAGGTGAAAGCAACCCAGAATCCAGGCGCCGACGACTGGCAACACCTCAAACATTTTGTCACCCACTACCACGACAAATGCCTCGGCGGCGTACTGCTGCACGGCGGAAAGGACACCTATATGATCTCGGACAAGATCGTTGCCACTCCATGGTGGCGGGTGCTGTGACGAACCCCAACTCACTCCCTCACCAACCCGAGTTCATTGACAACCGCTACGGCAACACGCTCGAGGCGGCGCTGGAGGCGCGGCTCAACTATCTGTGCGCGAATCTCGCGCAGCCGCCCGACGTCGACATCGCCACCGGGTACTTCAATCCCGAAGGCTTCGTAAAAATCGCCGATCCGCTCTGCGGCGCCCGCCACGTCCGCCTCCTCCTCGGCGCCGAGCCCGTCCCGCCGCCGGCGCGCCCGGAGCGGCACCTCGGCGACCCGCGGGGAGACCGGTTCGAAGCGAAGCAGTTGCGCGAAGCCTGGCAGCGAACGGAAAAGGGATTGCTCCGCGATCGCGACCGGATGGCGTTCGCCCCCGCGACGGATTCCGCCGTTCAGCGGATGCTCGACTTCCTCCGGTCCGGGCGGATGGAAGTCCGGCGCTACACTCGGCGATTTCTCCACGGCAAGGCCTATCTCTTCCGCTCACAGGGAGTGCTGGCCGGCTCGTCGAACTTTACCGCCGCAGGGCTCTCGGCGAATCTCGAGCTGAATCTCGGGCAGTATCAGCCGCATGTGTTCGCCGCAGTCGAGCGCTGGTTCGACGAGCTGTGGAGCGAAGCTGAGCCGTTCGATCTCGCCGCGCTCTATGAAGCCCGCTATCTCGAGTACGATCCATATCTCATTTACCTTCGCGTTCTTCTGGAGCGGTACGGCGCCGAGCTGGAGGAGGAACGTCCCGCCGGCGGCCCGATTCCGCTGACGCGATTCCAGAACGACGGCATCGAGCGGGCGATGCGGATAATGGATCGCTACAACGGCGTGATCGTGGCTGACAGCGTGGGACTTGGTAAAACATTCCTCGCTGGCGAACTGCTGCGCCGCGTCATCGAGCAGGAGCGCAGGAGAGCGCTGCTCATCGCACCGGCGACGCTGCGCGACGGGACGTGGTCCAGCTTCAAGCATCGTTTTCAGCTGGGACTGGAGATTGTCTCCTTCGAGCAGCTCGCCGCCGACGAACAGCTCGGAGGAACGCAGCACACTCTGCTTTCGAAGCGGGAAGAGTACTCTCTCATCGTTGTGGATGAAGCGCACGCGCTGCGCAACCCGGACACCGCGCGAGCGAGCGCGATGCGAAAACTCCTCGAGGGAACTCCGCCGAAGCGCGTGATGCTGATGAGCGCGACGCCGGTCAACAACAGTCTGTGGGACCTGTTTCACCTATTGAACTATTTTGCCGAGCACGATTCAGTGTTCGCCGAGCTCGGCATTATCTCGTTGAAGGAGAGGTTCGACGCCGCGGCAAAGGAAGATCCGTTCACCCTAAAGCCGGATCTTCTCTTTGACGTGCTCGACGCAACGACGGTGCGGCGCACCCGCCATTTCGTACAGAAGTGGTATCCGAGTGACACCGTCGAATTGCGCGACGGCACCAGGATCTCGATTCAGTTTCCGAGGCCGAATGTCGCTTCGGTCTCATACGATCTCGACGAAGTGCTCCCGGGGTTCTTTCATCAGGTTGCCGATGTTCTTCAGCCGAGCGATGGAGAGGCTCCCCTTTCGATGGCCCGGTACGCTCCTTCGCGTTTCAGGAAGGGAACGGACGTGGACAAGCGCGAGGTAGCGCTCGTCGGACTCATCAGGTCCGGTCTTCTCAAGAGATTCGAGTCATCTGCGCACGCGTTTGCGCTGACGCTGGAGAGAATGGTCGAGGGGCACGATCTCTTCCTCGAGGCGCTGGGGCAGGGTGTGGTGATGACATCGGAATCTCTGGTAGATCTGGCGGAAGCGGACAACGATGAAGAGTGGGACGAGATTCTGTCTCAGGGCGAGCGGCTCGACGCAGAGGAGACGGATGTACGAGGATTGAGGAAGGCGGTGCAGCGAGATCGCGAATTACTCGAGGGGCTACGAGTGCAGGCAGCGAAGGTGAAGCCGGCGCGGGATCCCAAGCTTCGGTTGCTGGTCGAAGAGCTGGCATCAATACTCAGGCATGCGCCGGACGGTGCCGTTTCGGATCACGATCTGCGAAACCGCCGCAAGGTCATCGTGTTTTCGTATTTCGCCGACACGATTCACTGGATTCACGATCATCTGCAGGATGTGCTCGCGCGGGATCGCCGGCTTTCCGATTATCGAGGGCGGATGGTGGTGGTAACTGGCGATGACGAAGGAAGGAAGAGCGCCGTGTACGGCTTCGTGCCAGAATCCAGCGAAGCACCTCCGGGGTATAAGGAAGACCGCTTCGACATTCTCCTCACGACTGACGTTCTCGCCGAGGGCGTGAATCTTCAGCAGGCGGCAAGGATCATAAACTACGATTTGCCCTGGAACCCGATGCGGCTCGTGCAACGGCATGGCCGCATTGACCGAATCGGAAGCCCCCACAAGCAGGTCTACATCACATGCGTGATGCCGGCACGGCAACTTGAGGAGATGCTCGCGCTTGAGGATCGAATCCGTCGTAAACTCGCGCAGGCGGCCGCGGCGGTTGGGCTTGATTCGGAAGTGCTGCCCGGAGTGGAAGCTGTAGGTCGCGCTTTTTCAGACGATGTACTGGAAATCCGGCGGCTTCTGGACGGAGACGCGACGCTGTTCGAGCTTGCGGGCGAAGACCCGCACGCTCATTCGGGCGAAGAGTATCGCCAGGAGCTGAGACGCGCGCTGCAGAGCAGAGAGCAGGAGCTCCGCGCGCTTCCGGGCGGCGCCGGATCGGGGCGGCGTCGCGGCAAGACACCGGGCCACTTTTTTTGCGCGCGAGTGGATGACAAAGTGCTGCTCCGGTTCGTGCCAATGGATCCGTCGCAGGCTGTCGAGCGCGACGCGCTTTCCTGCCTGCGAACGATTACCTGCGACCCGGGAACTCCCCGTGACCTGCCGAACCAGATGCGAGAGAGTGCCTACGATGCCTGGGACAAAGCCCGGAAGGATATTCTCTCAGAGTGGTCGCGGGCGGCCGATCCCGCATCAATGCATCCGCAGATAAGGCCTCTCTTCCGCTCCGCGGCGGAGCACCTGCGCAGATACCGACCGCCGGAGATGCCGCTGGACGAACAGCGCCGGACGATTGAAGCCCTGGAGGCGCCGAGAGGAATCAGGGACGAGCGGGCGCTGCGCAAGATCTTCAAGCCGGAAGAGCATGACGGTGAGAATTCGAGCCGGGCGATTGCGGCTTTTGTCCGGGAGCGCGGCTTTCAGCCGTGGCAGCCGCCTGAGCCGCTTCCGCCGATCGAGCTCGAGGATGTAACACTCGTCGTCTGGATGGCGATAGTGGCTGACGAGCCGGAAAGGCCCCAGACACCGAACCAATAAAGTCGGATAACGGCACTACATTCGGTTGCGCGGGCGGGCGTTAGGCGTCGTCTTTGCGTGGCAAGAAGAGAAACTTGTTGTCAGTGCTAGTGTACTTCACTATGTTGCCGCCAAGCTTTCCGGAGGTCCGATGGGATTCCATGTCAAACTTGCCGAGTTAGCAAACATGTCGACTAACGAGTCCGATCGCGTGCTTGCCAACCTTGTGTCGTCTGCGAAGTCGCCCAGGAACGGCCAAAAAGCCATCCTAGAGGCACGAATCCGTGGTTATGAACTGCGCTATGAAATGTCGTCAGCGAAAATGCGAGAAGGGCTGCTTACTGGAAGCCTTCGCGAAACGGCGGATGTCGCAAAGTGGCTCCTAACACTTGCCGCGCTCGAGACAAATGACCCGCGGCAAGCACGGACCTAACCGTCTATCGAACTATCGCAGTATCCACGAAACTGTCATGCAGCGATTTCTCCGAGATGGATTCGTCCGCTCGGAGAATTTGTTTTTTGATGATTTGGGTAACGGTTTGATCGAGCTTGGTGGCGAGGTTGAGTGCGTTGGCGACATCTATATTGATGTCCAAAAAACGTTAGAGATAGTCAGTGGTGACGGCGCTAACGCAACTGTCCAAACGATCAATTACAGTTACAACGCATACCTGAAAGGGGTCGGCAACATTCTGCGGTACGATAGCCCGCACGACCATAATGGAGTTGACCCGCTTTAGTGGACGGTTTGCAGCTTGGGATTCAAGCCGCGGTTTGACGTAAGAGATCATAGTTCATTTCGTACCAGATCGGTGACTGGTTGCCGCAGGCAGAGTGACGGCGG
>Ga0137373_10003123_pt1 | contig 18185 bp, 16 predicted proteins | sample SagtaG_5_FD_104912 | JGI IMG/M metagenome (GOLD analysis project Ga0137373, IMG submission 104912) | Vadose zone soil microbial communities from Sagehorn Ranch, Mendocino, California, USA - Sage1_R_80_16 metaG | ecosystem: Environmental > Terrestrial > Soil > Vadose zone | place: USA...
CCCTGCAGCCGTCGCGCGGGCGACGTTCAGATTAGGCGCATGCGCTTGATATCGCGCTGAGGCGGAGCGCCAAACAGTCGGTTGTACTCGCGACTGAACTGCGAGGCGCTTTCATAACCCACACGACCTGCGGCGCTACCGGCATCGAGGTTCTGATTCAGCATCAGTTACCGTGCCTCCTGCAGGCGCAACTGCTTTTGATACTGCAAAGGGCTCAAGCCGGTGAGGGCGCGGAAATGCTGCCGGAAGGTGGATGGGCTCATGTGCGCGCGATCCGCCAGGTCGTCTCCATGGAGCGCCTCCACGAAGTTCTGCTTGAGCCAGGCGACCGCCTTCGCGATCTGCTGGCTCGGGGATCCCGCGGTGACGAGGCGCCGGAGTTGCGAGGCGTGTGGACCTGTCAGCAGGCGGATGGTGATTTCCTGCGGGATCAGAGGCGCCAGCCTGGGAGCCAGTGCCGGCTCGTCCAGCAGCGTGACCAGCCGACGTCATAAGGGGCCGAGCCGCGCTCCAAGGGTGAGGGGATCGCTACTTCGTCGGCACTCGCTGCTTGAGCTCCTCGAACCAGTTCAGCACCACCTGAAGTTGCGACTCGGACGGGACACTTGCAGATTGCCTCGTTCCTGCGGCGATGACGGCGACGAACTGTTTGCCGTCGCGAGTGATGTCGTTTTCACGCTCGACGTGGGGCCCGCGCTCGCGGAATGTTGTGTACGGTACGCGAATGATAGGTGTGGGATTGCCGAACGCAAACGTTGGCTGCGTCGTCACACTCACGGCAAACATCTGGCCGCCGAGGCGATAAAGAAGTTCCTTGCCATCGGGCGACCACAACGGATGGATGGCGCGGGCGACGAGGTATTTGGAGCCGGTGCTCGGAAAGGGTTGCACGAACACGGAGAAGTCGATTGACGAGCCGATCGTGTACGACACCCAGCGACCGTCGGGCGAAAAGGAAGCCGCAGGCGGAATCACCGACTCCACGTCGCCGAACGGCACCGCCTTTTTGTCCTGCACGGAGAACGTCAGCAGCGTGTTCGTTGAACCTTTCGTCGCGACAAAGAGGAATCGTTTTCCATCGGGCGACCACGATTCAGGGACGTGTACCGTCTCTTTATCAGGCCGCGTCAGCCGTTCCGCCGTTCCGCTGCCATCGGCGGGTTGCCAGAAGATCGCCCGGTCGCCCTCGCGATCCGACTGGAAGGCGACGCGCTGGCTGTCCGAAGACCAGATTGGAAAGCGATTCCTTCCGCCATTGGTCAGCCGGCGCGCCGACGTCGTGCCCGACAGCTCGTAGATCCAGATGTCGGCGTTTTTTCCATTATCGGTATGAACCGCGATGCGTTTGCCATCCGGAGACACGCGGGGAAACTCGTACGGGGCTGGCGGAAGGTTCAGCGGCGTCACGACGCCTTTGCGGTCGATCAGCGCCACGTCCAACCCGGTCGAGCCTGACGCGGGGCCTGGCGCGAAAATCAGCGACCCATTGTCGGACACGCTATAAAACGCCGTCGGGGTGATGCCCGCCGCCGATCGTCGAACGCCTTCGACGATGGGCGTCGGTCCACCCGTGACTTCCAGCCGTCGTGCGTCAAATGGAATGACGAACAGCACACCGCCGACGGCGTAGACGATGTGACCGGTCGGCAGGTAACGGGCATCGCTGCCGCCTTCGAATACGGTCTTGCGCTCGTGCGTCTTCAACGATTCCACGACAATTCGCGCTTTGTCCCACCCCTCGGCGCTGGCATCGGTCGCCACCGTGATTAGGACATGCTGCCCGTCGGGCAGCATCTGCGGACCATACACCACCTCGTTGTCTTTCACGGCCGCGACCAGTTCGGCTTTGCCTCCATTCGCTCCGACCCGCATGACGCCTTTGACGGCTGGATCGACGAAGAGGATACCGTCGGCATCCCAGCTCATGCCGAACGGCGGGCCGGTCCGGGCAATCGTGACGACGGCGCCGCCGCTGACGTCGATCTTCTTGATCGCCCGGTCTGCGGTCGCGTAGAAGGCAACGGACTTGCCGTCCGGCGAAAAGACCGGCATCAGCGGAGTGCCCTGATCTGTTCCCGTCATCGGCTTCGCCGCGAGCTCCGACATCGGCCTCACGTACACGACGTTGTTGGATACATACGCGATCTGAGTCCCATCCTTCGAGATCGCCACTCCGTTTCGGACACGAGCTGAGAGCGTCTGCCCCTCTGGAAACGTGATCAGAAATCGCGCGACAACCGGAGGCGATACCGACGGTCTCAACGTCCACATCACGCCGGCCGCGATCGCGCCGGCCACGATCGCGCCCGCGACAACGGGAACGGCGCGCGTCCACCACGGCCTCGGCGGCCCGACGATGACGTGCGCGGCAGGCACGGCGCGGGGAGACACGGCGATCGCTTCGATCTCCGCGCGCAAATCGCCGACCGCCTGCCAGCGGCGCTTCGGATGTTTCTCGAGGCAGCGCTTCAGGAGATCCGGCAGCCGCGGATTGAGGTCCGGCGGCAGCGCATTCAGATCGGGATCGCGCACCAGCACAGACGCCATCACGTCAGGCACGGTCTCGCCCTGGAACGGCTGGCGGCCCGTCAGCATCTCGTACAACACGCAGCCGAACGAAAAAACGTCGCTCCGATGATCGGCCGGAAGCCCCTTCGCTTGTTCAGGCGACATATACGCCGCCGTGCCGAGGATCACCCCCGCCTGCGTCGCCATCATGCTCAGCGTCGGGGAATACGCCGCGGCGTCCGGGCCGGTCTGACGGGCCCCGGCCGTCGGCTCGTCCGCCACAGCCTTCGCGAGACCGAAGTCGAGGACTTTCACCTTGTCGTCCGGCGTGACCTTAACGTTGGCCGGCTTCAGATCGCGATGGATGATCCCTTTTTCGTGCGCGGCTTCGAGCGCCTCCGCGATCTGATGGACAATCTTCAGCGCCTCTTCGATTGGCATCGCGCCGCGCTGCAGGCGCTCGGCCAGCGTTTCTCCCTCGACCAGCTCCATGACGAGGAAGTGGCGGCCGCTCGACTCCTCCATCCCATACAACGCCGCGATGTGGGGATGATTCAGCGCGGCGAGCATCTTCGCTTCGCGCTCGAACCGCGCGATGCGTTCGGGGTCGGCCGCGAGAGTGTCAGGCAAAATCTTGATCGCGACCGATCGGCCAAGCTTCGTATCGCGCGCGCGATAGACTTCGCCCATGCCGCCCGCGCCGAGCGCAGAGACGATTTCGTACGCGCCGACGCGCGTGCCAGCGGCCAGGGGCATGAATCGCGTCTGATTGTAGCGATCGAGCCCCTCACGCCAAAGGAGAAACTAAGTAACGCCCTCGAGGCCATAGCGCGCGTGATGGCTCGCGATCGAGCCGCCGATCACCTGGCTTGAAACGCGACACGCACCCGATCGAATCATCGCACATCGGACTGATGCCAAGATCGACCGAACCCGCCCTGTCTGTCCGTATCCCCAAGTTGCTTCATACAAGGGGACGGCGAGCACGGATGAAGCCGCAAACTTCACCTGCACGATTCCGTAAGTTTTACCATTGCGACCGTCGAGCTTCCCAGGCTCCCCTGGTGGGCGCACCTGGTGGCTCGCCGGCCGAAGCTCTCGAGGAGGTCCGCCTTCGCGCTACGCGCTTCGGTGGGTTCATGGTTACGAAAGCGAAGGCTGGGCGCACTTCGAGTTCACCCGCATAAGCATTGCGCCAACTATCCTCCGCAAAAAGTTCGAGGATTTCGTGAGGCGGGCGCGACATCGAAAACGCATGATTGTCCCCTCATCCATTGATGGCAGTTGACGGAGCGTCGCCCTTGGCATATAGTCCCATCAATAGTTGATGGGACTCACCAATACCCCTTCCGATCTCCTGCCGGGCACGCTCGAGCTCCTGATCCTAAAGACCCTCGTCAGCGGCGCCAAGCATGGCTATGGCATCGTCGAGCACCTGCGCATGGCGTCCGACGACGTATTGCGCGTTGGCGAGAGCGCGCTGTATCCGGCGCTCCAGCGGTTGCTCCTCAACGGCTGGGTGAAGGCCGAGTGGGGCACGTCGGAGAATAATCGTCGCGCCCGCTACTACACACTCACCGCGCGCGGCCGCAAGCAACTCGCCGCCGAACGTGCCGAGTTCGACCGCATGGTGGGTGCGATTCAGCAGGTGTTGGGGACGACATAGTCGCGCGTCGTGACGCACGAGGCATGAAGCATGACGAGGATTTCTCGATGAGCACGATCTTCCGCCGTCTGCGGTACTTCTTTGGCCGCTCGCGTCACGATGCCGACCTGCGGGCGGAGATCGAGGCGCACCGCACGCTGCGTCAGGACGCGTTCGAGCGTGACGGCCTTGCGCCAGAGGACGCCGCACGCGCGAGCCGGCGCGCGCTCGGCAACGTCGTGCTCGCCGTCTCCGATGTGCGTGACGTCTGGACGGTTCGCACGATCGACAGCCTGTCGCAGGACGTGCGTTCGGCCCTGCGCGGCCTGCGCAAGAGCCCGGGCTTCGCGCTCGTGGCCATCGGCACGCTCGCGCTCGGCATCGGCGCCAACACGGCGCTGTTCTCAATCTTCAGCAGCCTGATCCTGCGCCCGCTGCCCGTACGTGATCCCGGCAGTCTCGCGCTGCTCACCGACGGGTCATGGTCGTATCCGATCTGGAAGGAGATCAGGGCACGCGAGACCGAGCTGTTCGACGGCGCGTTCGCGTGGTCCGGCCAGAGCTTCGACCTGTCGCCGAGCGGCCAGAGCGACCCGGTGGACGGCGCGTACGTCAGCGGCCGGCTCTTCGACGTGCTCGGCGTGACAGCCATACGGGGCCGGATGATCACACCCGCCGACGACGGCGGTGCCGCACCGGAGGGCCCCGTCGCCGTCATCAGTCATCGCCTCTGGCGGCAACGCTTCGCCGCCGCCAGCGACGTTGTCGGTCGCCAGCTCACCGTGCAGCGCGTGCCGTTCACCATCGTCGGCGTGATGCCGCCCGGCTTCTTCGGTCCGGACGTCGGCCGGATGACGGACGTGATGGTACCTTTCGCCGCGGAGCCGCTCATTCGAGGCCAGGAGAGCCGGTTGACCAGCGCGGGCTCGTGGTGGCTGCAGATCATGGTGCGCCTGAAGCCCGAACAAAGCCTCGAGCAGGCCAACGCCGCGCTCCGCGTCGTGCAACCCCAGATAGTCGAGAGCGCAATAACAATAAGACGTGAAGTCAGCGAGCCGCTCACGCTGGTGTCGGCCGCCACCGGCAACTCGTCGCTGCGCACGCGCTTCGAGACGCCGCTCTTCGCGATGGTCGTGGCCGTGGGGCTCGTGCTGCTCGTCGCGTGCGCGAACATCGCCAGTCTGCTGCTCGCGCGGGCGCTGGCGCGACGCCGCGAGCTCAGCGTGCGCCTGGCGCTGGGGAGCTCACGCTGGCGGATCGCGCAGCTGCTGTTCATCGAGAGTCTGATAGTGGCCGTGACCGGTGCGGCGTTCGGGCTGGTGTTCGCGAAGTGGAGCAGTGTGCTCCTCGTGCAGCAGTTGAGCACGTGGCAGCGCACCGTGTCGCTGGACCTCGCACTCGACTGGCGCGTGCTGGCGTTCACGGCGGCTCTTGCGTGTCTCTCCGCGATCGCAGCCGGAGTTGCGCCCGTGCTCGGGCTCGAAAGCGTCACTGCGGGCGAGGCGCTCAAGGACGCGGGCCGCGGGATGGCGGGCGACCGCCGCTTTGCCGTGCGCAGTACGCTCGTCGTCGCCCAGATTGCTGTGTCACTGGTGCTGGTCGTCGCGGCCGGACTGTTCCTGCGTTCGTTTGCGTCGCTCAACCAGTTGCCACTCGGCTTCGTGCCGGAGCCGCTGCTGGTCGCAGAGTTGAACCTTCAGGCGAGCGGCGGGCCGCCCGAGGAGCGCGGTGCGCGCGTCGATCGCCTGCGCGACGCGGCGGCGGCGGTGCCCGGCGTGCGTTCGGCATCCGTCTCCGCGATACGGCGCCTCACAGGGGGCGGTTGGCAAAGCGGCCTGGTCGGCGTCGGCGATGGTCCGATATCCCGGAGCCGGCCCCCACTCTTGCTGGACGCCACGACACCAGGCTGGTTCGAGACGATGGGTATGCCCCTGCGCAGCGGCCGGGACTTCGAGGCCGGCGACCGCGTGGGCAGCGGTCCTGTTGCCATCGTGAACGAAGCGTTCGTACGCCGGTATCTGCCGGGCGAGCAACCGATCGGGCAGCGCGTGCGTCTGGGATTCGATCCCAACACGCGCCACGAGATCGTCGGCGTGGTCGGCGATGCCGTCTACACGTCGCCGCGCGAGGGCATGCTGGCGACGATGTACGTACCTGTGGCGCAGCAGGCGCGAAAGACCTTCTGGCCGACGGTTCTCCTGACCATCAACGCGGGGCCTGGCCGGCGCGTGGCGGTGAAGCGAGACGTCGCCGCGGCGCTGACTCGGGCCGATCCGACCGTCGCGTTCACGTTCGAGACCTTCGATCAACTCGTCGAGGCGACGGTCACGCAGGAGCGGCTCATCGCGATGCTCTCGGCCTTCTTCGGCGGACTCGCGCTGCTCCTGGCGGCCGTCGGCCTCTACGGCGTCGTCGCGCACGCGGTAGGCGCGCGACAGACGGAAATCGGGCTGCGGATGGCGCTGGGTGCGGCCCCGTCCAGCATCGTGCGGCTCGTGTTTCAGCGCGTCGGCGTGATGATCGCGGCCGGCCTCGCGTTCGGCCTGGCGGGCAGCCTCTGGGCGACGCGTTTCGTGGAGGCGCTGCTGTTCAATGTGGAGGCGCGCGACTCGGTGACGTTCGCCGGCGCGGCGGCGGTGCTCGTTGCCGTGGGCGTCCTCGCCGCGTGGGTGCCAGCCCGTCGCGCTGCGCGGCTCGATCCGGCGACGGTGCTGCGCGAAGGGTAGGCACCGCTCTCCGAGCCGTCCAACTGTTCTCCGACGTATCCGCCGCAGCGAGTGTGGAGGGCCGGACGAGTCCGGCCCTTACGCGCCAATGGCTTCAGATGGGCCACGGGCGACGGCCGCATCGCTTTCGACGAAGATCAGGCCGATCTCGCGCCGATCTCCTTGGATCAGCGGATGAGCCTCGGTCCCTGACGGTCCGTTCTCGCTCCTGTGTAACCGCCTCAACGTCGTATTCGGTGCGACAGGTGCGAGCCGTGCGAAAGGTTCGGGCCGTGCGTCCGAAAGTGCGATGGTTCGAACGTTCGCACGTCGCACCGTCGGACGCACCATTCGCACCTATCGCACCGACCGTGGCAGTCCCTTGAACACAAGCCACACGCCCATTGTCAGTTCGAAAAGAAAGATAGGACCGCCATAAATCCCTACGGGAACAATCGCCGCAAGCTCCGAAAAGATGATGAACGAGTATGCGCACACTCCCATCAAGAAGGACGCGACCACTCCGAAGCCGGCCAATGCTCTCGGAATGAAGCCCGACTTGAACCACAGATAGCAGAAGGTGGTGCTGCGGAGTCCGGCGAACACGAGGCCGACGTTATACACATCCGCATGCGTGCCGACCGACAGCCTCGCCAGCGTCTGTAATCGATCGAGTTCGAATACGTTCAGGTACTCGGCACCACTCAGGATTCGCAGAACGTTGAAGTCACTCAGTGTGGCGACGACCAGGATTGCGGTCTCTACCAGCCCCCAGCCCAAGGCCAGCAAGGCGAGGCTCCTGTTGATCGGGTTGAGGACCACGTAGAGAGCACTGATCAGGGCTATATCGATCGCGAAGACGGCGAGATTGCTGGCAATGCCAAGACGAAAGAGCCGTTCGTGCGCCACGATGTTCAGCGCCGTTTGTGCGGCGTTGCCGGCGACGACGAGCTGGCCGCGAACATAGAACTCCGCAAAGACTGCCGGAACAAGCGCGATTAGATACGCGGCTCCCACAACGCGCGCGGCTGTACGTTGTGTGTCGTCTGGCATGCCGATTATCACTACATCTCCCGGCGCCCGGGCGTGGCAACGCCTAAGGAGTCCCAGCCGGCGAGTCGTGCGTTCGACGAGCGAGTCATGCCATCACTCTACCTAAAACGTCTTTGCAGGCTCGGCTGGGTTGAGTTTGCGCGCTTCCAACGGCTGCACGTCTGCAGGTCGCCTGAATTCGTCGACGGACTGCCAATCGGCATTCTTCTTGAGCACCCGCTGCGAGTCCCTCGTCTTGAGAGTCGACCGGAAGTCCCGTGACCTTTGATGGTGGGCGCAGCTGGTGGGCGCACTTCGAGTTCACCCGCATAAACATTGCGCCAACTATCCTCCCCAAAAAGATCGAGGACCTGCGAGTCTTGCGCACACTTTCGTCCCTCGGCGACGCTACGCCGCTCCGTGTCGGGGATTACGATGGCAGCGAATGCAAGCGTCCTCACGGGTTGTAAGACACGCTGACGCGCGCAGGAAATGGATCCCCGACTTCGGACGTGACGCCTCTTCCGGAGACCCGCAGCTCGCGCAATCGTGGCAAACGCGCAAGCCGCGCGACGCCGGCATTCGTCAGGCCGTGACATGCGTCGAACGTGATGCGTTCGACCGAGTCCATCTCAGACAGCAATTCAGGGGTCCTATCGGTGATCGTCGTGTAGCTGTTGAAGTAGTACGAAAGCTTCTGCAACCCGGCGATGTGCCCCGTTGCCGCATCCGTCGTGTCGCGGCAGTACATGAGGATGAGGGACTCGAGTTGCCTGCATTGGCCGATGTGCCGGTATCCGGCGTCCGGGACGTCCATCGGCATCAGCTCCCTCAATGCCGGAAACGTGGGGAGCGCCGAGATGCCGACGTCGTCCACATTCAAACAACTGACGGACAACCCGCGCAGCGCAGGCATACGCGCGAGTGCGAGGAACCCTCTGCGCCGGAGGTTATGGCAGCGCCGCCCCCAGATGTACTCGATAGACTGCGACTGACTCAGCGCCACGAACCCGTCGTCGCCGGCCACCGTGTCCTGCGCGCCGAGGAACCGCAGTCGCGGCATCGTCGCGATGTACGGCATCCAATCGTCCTTGGCGTCGACGCCGAGCCAGGCGAGGTGAGGCAACGAGACGAGCGGCTCGAGCGCGGCCGCGGTGATCGCCAGCTGGGAGTCGTCCATGTTGAGGGCCGACAGTCCATCGAGTCCTCGCATGTGCTGCAGACCGCGATCGCTGAACGGGCCGCGCAGCGAGAGATGGTTGGGCGACGAGCGATAGCCGAGCAGCGCCATCCTGACTTCGCCGCCTTGCCACGACTTGAAGACGGGCAACTCGTGAAGCAGCGGGATTCCCGCATCGGTGACACCGTTCCCACTCGCGAAGTCGTGCAGCTTCCGCTTGCCGGCCAGGGCTCGCAGCGCGGCATCGCCCGTGCGTGTCCAGGACAGATCCACCTGCCGCAGTTCATGGCAGTGCGCGAGATGGACGACTCCTTCGTCGGTGATGGGCGTTCCGGCCAATGAAAGCGTCTCCAGCCCGGGCAAGTGACGGAGGACCTGAAAACCGCGATCGGTGATCGCGGTCCCGCTGAGGTCGAGATGTTTCAACGCCGGCAACCGCGCGAGATGACGCACGCCCTCGTCTGTCAATGCCTTGGAGCCGCCGAGGTCGAGCGCGGTGATGGTCTCGATGCGAGCGACGTCCGCAAGCACTGCGTCCGTCATTTGTCCTTCGGCATGAAGACGCGCGGATGGATTCGTCGCGAGCGGCCGGATGATCACATCCCACTCGCGCGAGCTGGCGAGTGGCCGCGATTCCTCTGGCGCTTCGGGATCGGCCAGCCGTACCGGCTTCGCCGCCACTCGCGAATTCACCATCGCCGAGTTCGCGAACGTTTTCAGTGCGTCCCAGTTCTCGAACCCGTGCTCGATCGCGATCAGGTAACGCGCATCGTCGAGCGTGATCGCGACATCATCGTCTGGCCCGCTCGGACGCTTGCGGAGATCGAGCTGCACGTACGTGCGCATGGCGCGCCATTGACGCCGGTGCCAGGTATAGCGGTAGTGCCGCTCCATCGCTTCGGGTGTGCCGCTGCGATAGGCATCGAAGAGCGCCTCGGCCATCGTCTCGTACTCCGACAACGCGCGTGCGCCAGCGTCCCGGTCAGACGCGAGGGCCTGCTTGAGCGCCGCCCATCCAGGCAAGCCTTGCTCGCGCGCGAGCGCGTGCTGCACATCGCGGAGCGTCGGGTGTCGGGTGACGTCGGGTAAAGCTCGCTCGAGCCTGGCCCGCGCGTCCGCGTCATGGGCGTGAAGCGCGTCGAGCCAGCGCTTCGCTTCTTTCTTGAGACTGTCGAGGCTGCGGCGGCGCGGCGGGACTGTGTCGTTCATGAGACCTTCCTCCGATGCGCCTGAAGTCCGCTGAATACAGGCAGGAGAAAGGCCGAACAGGTCTGCGATCGGCCGAGTGGGTGGGAGGATTCCCTTGCCGCGGACAGGAGGCGCCCCAACGCGCGCTGGCCGAATTGTCGAACAACTGGCGGCACCCGTCAAGGTGCCCGCAGCACCGTTTCCTGATCAGGTGAGTGGTGGGCGCGCCTGGTGACTCGCCGGCCGAAGCTCTCGAGGAGGTCCGCCTTCGCGCTACGCGCTTCGGCGGACAGCCTTCATGGTTACGAGAGCCAACTATCCTCTGCAAATGTCCCTTTGAACTGCTGCGTCGACATCGGCGTAGCCGGGTGCGTCGCAGGGCCTTCGACGCCGGCCTAACGACCTGGCAGCCCGTCGTGAACACCCTGCCGATAGTCCAATCACAGGTATCGCCTAACGCTCGCGCAGTATTCGTTATAGCTCGGTCCGAACTTCTCAGCGAGATACCTTTCTTCGGGCAACACCGCGATGAAATGCACGGTCAGGAGTGCGAGCGGCGCGAGCAGAGCGATCCAGGGATTGCTAACCGCAACGCCGAGGCCTATCTGAACGCACGTGACCCCCACGTACATGGGATTTCGCGTGAACCGGTACGGACCTCGCAAGATCAATTCAGGAGTCGGTTTCCACGGTACGGGGCTCTGCCCCGTGCGGGTGAACAACGTGCGCGCTGAGATGATGATCGTTAAGCCCGCCAGCAAGACAACGACCCCAAGGAGTCGCGTCCGGAATGTTGCCGGAAAGGGAATCGGACCCACGGTGTAGCGCAGCATGACGCCCAACAGCGTGAATCCCACGAAGACCAGTGGCGGCGGAAAATGAACGTTCGCTCCCCGCTCGGCGGCTGTGGCATCTGTCATAACGTCAGATTTGAAGTCCGGGACGCATCGCCCAAGGAACGTAACACAAGCGCGAGAACCATTCTGGTCACATGGATGACAGCCTGTTCCGGGTACATACGTACCACTTCCGCGGCAAACTACCTCATCGCCGGCCGGGCGGCTGCCGATCGAGCTGCCGGCCGTTCTTCCAGATCCCGATGATGTCGCGCGTCGCGAGAATGTCCCGCGTCGGATCTCCCTTGACGAGCACGAGATCGGCAGGTGCGCCCGCCACGATCCTGCCGTGTCCGGGCAGGCGAAGCGTGACGGCGATCGACGAGGTGGCGGCCCGCAGCACATCGATGGGCGGAAGTCCCGCTGCGGCGAGCAGCTCCAGTTCGCGATGAAGGCTGATCCCGTACTCGACGCCCGCATTCGGCGCGTCGGTGCCAGCGAGAATCCGAACGCCGGCGCGATGGAGCCGCCGGACGTTCTCGTAAGCTGTCCCGAGCGGATCCGTCAGCGACCCGGCCCGCGCGGGGTTGAGATTCGCTTTCGCGCGCTCCGTCAGGAATGGCGCGAGCTTTTGATCCGCGAGCAGCGCCGCGCTCCCCGCGCCGCTCGTGAGCGCTTCGAGCATGGTGAGCGTTGGTATCACGAACACGTGGTGCGCCTTGATCAGCGCGATCAGCTGTTCATCGTCGCCGGGCCTGCCGCGGGAGCTCACCCAAAGATGCGCGAGACCGTCGGCGCCGCCTTCGATCGCCACGCGGGCGTCTTCGGGCGCCGTCGCGTGCACGATCGCGAGTCGGCCGTGGCGATGTGCGGTGGCTATCAGCGCGCGAACCGTGGCTGGATCAAGCGTTGGCAGCGGCTTTCCCGGAAAGCCGTGCTCGATGATGATCTTGATGTACTCGGATCCTTCCGCGACGCGATCGCGCACGAACGCCTCTGCTTCCGAGGGTTCGGCAATCGTCGGTTGTCCTTCCGAGCAGCACGCATGTCCGCCCTTGACGGTCGCGCCGGCCCCCGCGCTGAAATAGTCCGCCTCTGCATATTCGGCTTCCGTTGCGAGCGTGCGGCGCAGTGCCTGCATGCGCGGAGGGAGGCGCTCGAAGAGATCCACGACCGCAGTCACGCCGAATCGCGCCGCGTCCTGGAGCGCCTCGCGGCGGCCGCTGACGTGGACGTGCGCGTCGATGAATCCCGGGAGAAGCGTTGTGCCGCTGCCGTCGACGCGGACCGCGTCGGATGTCGCCGGCGTGCGGCCTATCGACGCGATGGCTCCGTGCGAAACGGCGACGGTCGTGGGCGGCAGTACCCGAATGCCGTCGAAGACGCGGACGTTCGTGAACACGACGTCACGTTCGCGATCGCTGGCCGCCTGCACCCCTAATGCGACAATGAGGATCACCGCGGGGTGCACGATGAAACGCGCGATGGAGCTATCCACTATGCGGCGGCCATACTAGCATCGGCGATGATGTGATCGCGCACCAACCTGCGTGGGCAAACGGATGAGCCAGAATCGAAAATCGTCCACTCACGGCGGTCCCGCTGGCAGCGAGCAAGCGAGGCGGTGGCCGCGCCATTGCACGGATTGGGTGATTAAGGCCGTATGTCGAATCACACTTCGCCCATTCGCCTCTTCCTGGCGCTCGAGACTCTCGCGTTCCTGACTGCGGCTTCCGTCCATTTGGGTCTGTCGCTTCACGGCTACGAGCACCGCCAGGCCGGCACCGCCGAAAGCGTGATCGGCGGTGTCCTGCTCTTTGGTCTGGCGCTGACGGCGATCCGTCCGGCCTCGACGCGCGCTGTCGGACTTGGCGCTCAAGCCTTCGCCCTCTTCGGCACACTGGTGGGGATCTTTACGATCGCCGTCGGCATTGGCCCGCGCACGGCGCTGGACCTCACGTTTCACATCGGCATCGTGATTGTGCTGGTATTCGGCCTCATTGCGGCCGTGCGTGGCCCATGGTCCGTGCAAACAAAAAGGTAAGGCGCAAGCAGCACGGACCCGAACGCGGGAGCGGATATGAACTCGTCGAATATGGTGTCACGGCAGGGCCATCGCCTGCTCCAAATCGGCATGGCTCTCCTCTTGTTCTCGTCCGTGGAAGGTTTTGCGATTCCCTACCTCGTCGCACCGCGGCTTGGACTGTCGGCGCACACGCTGAGCGCCTTGCAGGGCGTTCTGCTGTTGGCGCTGGGACTCATGTGGTCCAGGCTCAATCTCGGCGCCGTGGCGTCACGGATCGCGTTCTGGTCTTTCATCTATTCGGCCTTCGCCATCTTGGCCGCCTACGTGATGGCTGCCGTCTGGGGAGCCGGCAACGGGACCATGCCGCTCGCAGCAGGAAGCGCTCACGGAAGTGCCTTTCAGGAGATTGTGATCAAAGGCGTGGCATATTCGTCTGCGCCGACGGGTCTCCTCGCCTTCGCGCTGATTCTCTGGGGCCTTCGCATGGCAACCCCTCAGTCGACGGACCGTTGGTCGTAATCGCCCTACCGTGCCGGAACGCATCGCATTCGCGCGAAGTATCGTCGAGACGACCGATCGGGCATTCACGGGCGTGACGAGTGACAGGGCGATCGCCCGGAGCGTTCGCCTGAACATCGTACCTGCTGTCGCTCCGGCGGTGTTCTCGTTCAGGGCCGCTCGGCGCTTCATGTTTCGCATCGACCTACAGATCCGCAAGATCCACGAGGAGGCCGCCCTTGCCGCCTGAAAAACTTGCTTCAAGCTTCACGGCTAAACCGATAGAAGATGTCTAGCCAGCTTCGACGAACGCCGCAAGTTTCGCGAGTGCCATCCGCGTGCCCGTCTCGTTGTCGGCAGGTGGCACGCCGGGCGGTAGCCCTTCGTAGACGACGAGAACATCGGTGCCGCCGTCTGCATCGACGAGCGTGGTCGTGATCGTCATTTCGCCGCGCAGCGCGGGATCTGTGGTCTCGAATTCGACGACTTCGACAACCTGTTCGTTCGGCACGAGCTTCGCGAAACGGCCGTGGTACGTGTCGGTGTGCGCGGTCGTCTTACCGGCCCTGGTCGGCGCGTCGTACGTGAGCGAGATCCGGAACGAGCCACCAGCGCGGGCATCGAACGCATGCACGTGACTCGTCATGCCGGCCGGCACTCTCCATGTCGCGACCGCCTGCGCATCGAGAAGCGCGCGATAGACGATCGCGCGCTTCTCGTTTACGTGTTGACTGACCCGGGTCGAACTCATGTCCGCAGTCGTCTTTTTCTCCACTGCCGTTGAGATGGATCAGCTTGGGGGCTTTCGAATTAGTTCGGCGTGACGGCGGGATCAGGGGATGGATGAGAGCGTTCATGTTGTGCCGCGACCGGCGCCGTGCCGCCGTGTTCAAGGTCGGCGGCGAACTCGTCCGGCAATTCGCTCTCGCGAATCGCCCGCGCGACGGCGGCGACGTCGTACGGCACGCGCATGAACGACGCCGGCGGATCGGCGGTGACGTCGAGAATCGCGTAGCACGCGTGCCAGTTGCCGTCCTTTGGTTTTCCGACAGAGCCGACGTTCACGAACCACACGTCGCCGATCCGTTTTGTGTACGGCTTGTGCGTGTGGCCGAACACGATGACGTCTGCATTCGACGAGTCCGCGAGCCGCTGGAAGCTGGAGTCGGGACGATCCTCGAACAGATACTCGTTCATCCTGCGCGGGCTGCCGTGGACGAGCAGCACGCGTTTGCCGTCCACCTCGATCCGGATCTCTGGTGAGAGGCTGCGCAGGAATGCTTTGTTCTCGGCGGTCACACGTGCCTTCGTCCACTCCAGGGATTGCTGGCCGCGCATCCGCTCGTCCGCCTCGCGGTACGCGCACCCGCACGCGTCGCGGTCGAACCCGACGCCATCGTCGTAATTGCCGATGATGGTCGGGATGTGCTCCCGGCGAATCCGGTTCGTGACCTCATTCGGGAACGGCGCGTACCCGACCAGATCGCCGAGGCAGTACACCGCGTCGACGTGCTGCTTATGAATGTCGTCCAGCACGGCCTCGAGCGCAGGCATGTTGCCGTGAATGTCGCTGAAGATCGCGATGCGCATGATCGTGAATCCTTTCTTCAGGCGCAGCAGGTCGGACCGCAGCAGCTCTTCGCCTCGGGCTTCCGGGCACGGACAAACGCGCTCGCAAATTTTCCCTCGACCTGCGGCGCAACGCGATCCGCATCGATGCCGTTCTGCGCAAGAAACGCACGCGCATCGTCGACCTTGTAGATCCGCCAGGACTCGACTTCGACGTCGGCAAATCCGGCGGCGCGCAGCTTCGCCGCGTACTCTTGTTCCTCCAGCGCGCCGGCGATGCAGCCGACCCACAGCTCGACACTGCGGCGGATGTCGGCCGGCACGTCGCCCCGGACGACAACGTCGGATACGGCAAACCGACCACCGGGCTTGAGGACGCGGAAAGCCTCGCGCAGCACCGCGTCCTTGTCGCTCGAGAGGTTGATGACGCAGTTGGAGATGATCACGTCCACCGAGTTGTCGGGAAGCGGAATCGCCTCAATCGTCCCCTTGAGGAACTCCACGTTGGTCGCGCCTGCCTTGCGCTGGTTCTCGCGCGCGAGCGCCAGCATCTCGTCGGTCATGTCGAGGCCGTACACCTTTCCCGTCGGCCCAACACGCTTCCCCGAGAGCAGGACGTCGATGCCGCCGCCAGACCCGAGGTCCAGAACGGTCTCGCCAGGCTTCAGCTCCGTGAGCGCGGTTGGATTGCCGCACCCGAGCGACGCCGCGACCGCCTCACCGGGAAGTCCGCTGGTTTCCGTCTCTGAGTAGAGGTCCGACGTGATCGGGTCACCGCAGCTGCACGGCGACGTCGAGCTGCCACAGCAACTGGCACTGGTTGACGACTTGGCCACCGCGCTGGCGATGGCGCCATACTTCTCACGAACTGCCTGCTGAACGTCCGACATTCGCTCCTCCTTGTATCTGCCAAAACGAATATACGGACTATAGGCCCTCGTGTTATATTTGTCAACACAGATATATGACGAAGCAATTATTGGCGATGGAAAGCCTGTTCAAAGCGCTCGCTGATGCGACGCGGCTCCGGATTCTGGGACTGCTCCTCACCGGTGAGGTGTGCGTGTGCGACATCCACGAGAGCCTCAAGATCCCGCAGTCGAAAGCGTCCCGGCACCTCGCGTACCTGCGGCGCGTTGGACTCGTCGACACGCGCCGCGAGGGGCTGTGGATTCACTACCGGCTCGGGAAGCTGCCCGATCCGGTGCTGGCTGCAATCGTGGATGCCGTGGGTCACGCGCTCACGCATACCGAGACGGTGCAGCATGACGCCGAACGACTTCAGAAGCGAACCGGTTGCTGTTTACCAAGTCCGGACGATGTGGCGCGCGTGTCGTGCTGCGCACCACAGCCGCAGCCCGTGGCGCTCACATTGAGCCGTTAACGATGCCCATCAGCAGAGATCACCATGGCTGCAAATAGAACGCATGACCAATCGACTGATGCTCTCCGCGATCAACTCGTGCGGCTCCTCGACTGGGAAGAGGCGCACGTCGGGTTCGACAAAGCGGTTGACGGAATTCCCGCTGACAAGCGCGGCGCCCGCGCGGCTGGTTTCGAGCACTCGCCGTGGCAGCTGCTCGAGCACATACGCATCGCGCAGGAAGACATTCTTGATTTCTGCGTCAACGCCAGGTACGAGCACCAAATGACGTGGCCGGACGATTACTGGCCGAAAGAACCGGCGCCACCGAACGCCAGGGCGTGGACGCGGAGCGTGGCGGGGTACACGCGTGCACGCAAGGACCTGCAACAGCTCGCCCGTACCGTGGAAGATCTGACCGCGAAGGTGCCGACCGGGAAGACCACGCAGACGTATCTCCGCGCCATCCTGCTCGCGGCCGATCACACCGCCTATCATGTCGGCCAGCTGGTCGACGTCCGCCGCGCCCTGGGAATCTGGAAATAGCTCTTACTTCCGAACGCACTGATCGAGAAACGCAAACACGTCCGCCTCCCAGACGGCGACGCTGTTATTCGGGAAATCGTGCCCCTCGTCTGCGCTGTGGCCGACGGGCGGATAGATCTTCAGGCGATGCGTTTTCCCCAACCGCGCCAGTTCGGCGTCCAGCGACTTGCCGGAATTCGTTGAATAGTCGTTTTCGGCGTGTATGAAGAACATTGGAACTGTGGTCCGGCGGACTGCGTCGAGCAGGCGCGTGCGCAGCTCCGGCGAGCGGTCCCAGCTGTAGCCCGCGCCAGAGAAGATGACCGCCGCGCGCAGCGCGGGCTCACGTTCGGCCATCAACACCGTCAGCGAGCCGCCGAACGAGTGCCCGATCACGGCTATCTTGCGCGGGTCGACCTCAGGACGCCGCCGCAGGAACTCGAGACCCGCGACCGCGTCGGTCATATCGCGTCCGTCCAGCAGGTTCAACTGCAGCGCATTCCTCGCATCCTGCCCGTGCGCGGCGAGTTCCGCATTCATCAGGTCGGCCGCGTTTATTCCGAGAGCGGTCGAGGGCCCGACCCCGTGGCGAAACAGGTACAGCACCACGTAGCCGTGGCGCGCGAACACCGGGCCGAAGTTCTCAGCCACACGTTCGTATGGTCCAAGCCGCTCCAGCTCCTCACGCGTACGGCCGCTGCCGTGATTGATCAGTACGGCAGGGAACGATCCGCGGCCCCGCGGCCGCCAGAGGAATGCGCCGAGGCTGACGTCACCGTTCTTCACGGCGACTTTGACGGGCTGCCCTCCTGCCGCCGGGCCAGCGAGCGGCACGGCGCCGGATGCGATCACGATGAGCGCGAATAGCCACCGGATCATGCCGCTGTCTCCAGGCCGTCGAAGAAATCCGGGAGCGGCGATTACTTCACGTCCGCGTCGACATCAATCTGCATCGTCCCGCGGAGCGCATTGGAGATCGGGCACTTCCCTTCCGCCTCGCGCGCGACGTTCGCGAACTCGGACTTGTCGATCCCCTTCAACCCCTCGGCCGTCACCTTCAGCTTCGACGTGGTGAGCTTGATGCCTGCGTCCGACTTGTCAGCGGAGACC
>Ga0137373_10003140_pt1 | contig 18115 bp, 13 predicted proteins | sample SagtaG_5_FD_104912 | JGI IMG/M metagenome (GOLD analysis project Ga0137373, IMG submission 104912) | Vadose zone soil microbial communities from Sagehorn Ranch, Mendocino, California, USA - Sage1_R_80_16 metaG | ecosystem: Environmental > Terrestrial > Soil > Vadose zone | place: USA...
CAACCCCAAAGGGGTTGTGGCGTCGGGTGCGCTTTCCTTGGCTCAACCCCGTTGGGGTTGGACGTTCTGTGGCCAGGATACCCAAGGTAGCCGCTGCGCGGCAACCTTCGGCTTTGGGCCTCAGCCCCGTTGGGGCTGGGAGCCGACGACGACGCACGGAGCGCCAACTCATTGAAGCCTGTCCTCTTCCCGCGCTCCAAAAGGAGCTCCCTCTCCTGGGGGAGAGGGCGGGCGTCTATGACTCCTCAACAGTTACAAAAATGGTCGGGGCGGTGAAATTTGAACCTAGTTCTGCACGTTCGTGCTGTTTCATGAAAAGCGCATCTTGACCGCGTATCTATTGGGTTTCTTTGCGGTTTTGCCGTTTTGCCGCCAAGCTGTTTTGGCGCACCAAAACGAAGCTTGAGTGTTAGGATTTGTTAGGTAATTATTATCCTTAGCTCCATGCGGTTTCATGCTGTAGCCGTTTTTCTGGCGCTCATCTTGGGGTCACGCGCAATGGCCGCATTGCAACTTCCCATTATCGCGCCGGAGAGTGGTTTGGTCCATGCGCCAGCGCTTGTCATTCTTAGTAATCCCAACCCGAGTGGAGTCATCTTTTATACTGTGGATGACTTGGCTCCGCGCGATCGGTTCGGGAATGTGTCGAGAACTGCGCGCGTGTACAAGCGGGGGCGGGACTTTCCGGCCATCTTCCCATTGTCAGTCAACCGCTCGATGGTGGTGCGCGCGCGCGTGAAGGCAGGCGCGGAGTGGAGCGAGGCGGTGGCGGCGGCGTTCACGGCGGATCAGGATTTTTCCAAACTGCTTTTCACGGAGATTTCGTACCACGGTCCGCCGTTTTCCGTCATCTCGAACTTCCTGGGTGAGTTCGTTGAACTGAAGAACGTCGGCGCCGTGGCTTTGGACGTGTCCGGCCTGGAGATGAGGAACATCGCGCGTACTGAGCCAAATCTCCTCTACAACTTCCCTGCTGGCACGAGCATTGGACCCGGACAATTCCATTTTTTGGTCCGGGGTACCAATGAGTTTGCGCTGGTGTATCCGGGCGTGCCAGTGGATGGGCAATTGTTGGGGCGCAAAATAGACCATGAGCGGGGAGAACTGGTCGTGCGCGCCACGAACGGAGCCATTGCCATGCAGGCGCAATTCTACTCGCACGCGCCCTGGCCGGTGGTGCCGGACGATCACTTCTATTTCGCCGGAGAGATGGGCTTCACTCTCGTGCGCACCAATTATGACACGGGCCTGGACCCGCGTGATTATCGGACGTGGCAGCCCAGCGCCGCGCGGTTTGGTTCGCCGAGGGCAGACGATCCGCCGATTGTTCGCCTGCCGATCTTTGTGAACGAAATCCTGACGCGCGAGAGCAGCGGACTGTCCGATTCGGTGGAGTTGTTCAACCCAAACAGCACGGACATGAACCTGGGTGGCTGGTGGCTGAGTGACGAGCGAAACTGGCCGTATCGCTATCAAATTCCCGCGAACACGATTATTCCGGCGCTCGGTTACCGCGTGTTCACTGAGGCGGATTTCAACGTGGGCACAAACGCGTTTTCGTTCAGCGCGGAGGGAGAGCGTTGCTACATTTTTTCCGGCGACACCAACGGAAACCTAACGGGATACAGTCACGGGTTTCAGTTTGACGGCAGTGACCGCGACGTTTCCTTCGGGCGCCAGGTGCCGTCCACGGGTGCGGACTACCTGTTGCCGTTAAGCGCACGAAGTTTCGGCAGCAGCAACGGTCCTCCGGCGGCGCCGCCACTCATCATCAGCGAATTTGTCTATGCGTCCGAGGCCACCAACAGTGACTTTGTCGAACTGCACAACACATTAAACGTGCCGCTGCTCTTAAATGACCCGCAGCAGCCGTCGAACTCGTGGGCATTGGGCGATTCAGCGTGGCAGGAGTTCGGGCAGACCTTCTTCTTTGCGACCAACACGCTAATCCCCGCCAAAGGTTATCTATTGCTGGTGCGCGGCGACACGAATGCGTTCCGAACCAATTACAACGTGCCGGCTGATGTCGTGATCGTTGCGCCAATGCCGTTCTCAGGAAACTTGTATTTGCCATTCCTCGGAAGGGAGGATGAAGTGCTGCGTCTTTACAAGCCATCCGGAACGTCATCCACCGGCGGCACGCGTTACGTCGTCATCGATGAGGTTTATTACCAGAACCATTTCCCGTGGGATCCAGGTGCAAGCGGCGGCGGCAGTTCTTTGGAACGCCTCGGCGATACGCCGTTTGGAAATGATCCGGCGAGCTGGCGGGCCAGTTTGCCCGGTGGCTCGCCGGGCCGCGACAATCGTCCGAATTTGCCCCCGCAAGTTTGGGCTGGCGGCAACAAGACCAATTTTTCAGGCCGAGGCGTGACCATCAGTGGGGAAATCTTCGACGATGGCTGGCCCGGAACCGCGCTCACTTCCACGTGGACGCAGGTGAGCGGTCCTGCCGCGGTGACCTTCAGCAACCACACCCTGACGAGCACGCGGGTGACGTTCGTGCAGACTGGCCAATACGTGCTCCGCCTGAGCGCTACGGACGGCGCCTTCACCAACTCCGACCAGGCTACGTTTCAAATTATCTCGCGGCCTTTCGATGCCTGGCGTGCGACGAACTTCACTTCAACGGAATTGCTCGATGAATCCATCAGCGGCCCTGGAGCCGATCCGGACCAGGACGGTTTGCCCAACGTCGAAGAGTACTTCTTCGCTCGTTCGCCAAAGCTCTACGATGACGCATCGCGGTGGCGTGTGGGCATCGTGAACAATCACCTGCAGATGATCTGGAGACAGCGCGCCGATGCTCCCGATGTGAGCGTTGTTACTGAGCGCGCAGACCGCGTCGAAGGACCTTGGTTTGGCGGTGAAGGATTGCTGGAACAATCGATCGCGCCCGGCGACGCTCCGGGCACTCTAGAGGTCACCTGGCAAATCCGGCTGCCGACGTTGCCAGCACGGTCGCAATTCCTTCGGGTGCGGCTCGGGATCCGGGAATAAGAGAAGGAAAGAATGGTCGGGGCGGTGAGATTTGAACTCACGACCTCTTGCACCCCAAGCAAGCGCGCATACCAAGCTACGCTACGCCCCGACCCAAACACGCCTGGCGAGTGCCCGGCGAAAAGCACATGATAAATTCTTCGCTTCTGAATTCAATAATATTCCATGAAGGGCTTGATTCCGAATTCTGTGAGCGCCGAATCCTTAGTCAAACCACTCGTCCTGCTCCTCAAAGGCAGGCACCGGAATGTTGAGGATCTTCAGCCGGCCGATCGCGCGATGGCGGCAGCCCGGTTTGATATAAATGGCCGTCATCGGCCTGACCGGAACCAGCTCGCCATCCAATTCCAGTTGGCCGTGTCCTTCGAGGACGAGATAAATCTCGGTCGTCTTCTTGTGGTAATGGGTGCGGGAATCCTCCTGGATGTCCACCAGGTGCAGACTGGCCGCGTTGGCCGCCGACTCAGCAAAGGCGCGCCGGGTCAGTCCGCAGGGGCACCGCTGCGCCAGGATTTGATCGAGTTGGCTAATCAGGTAACGGGCCATAACCGTGTCCGCGCCCGACCGCAACGGGCCAGGTTCAGGAACCTCGAAGTCTCGGCCGGGAACGGGCCAAGGGCCGCCTCATCACGCCGGAGCAGGTTGCTCGGGCGCACGCGCGGGCGCAGGCGGCGCGACCGGGTCGTGACCGGCGCGGGACACCGGGCGCAACGCCGATTCAAAGTGCCGGAGCACTTGCGCCAACTCCCGCCGGCCAATCAGACCGACGATGTAGTGGCAAATCGTCGTGCGGATGATCTGCGCCTCCACCGGTGGCATCATTTTCAGGTACTCTTCCACGAACGTCCGACCGATGGCGGCGAAGGTATTTCCGTTGTTGAAAGTGAACGGCGCCAGTTCCTGGCACTCATGGCAAATCTCACACGCCTGCTCCAGGCTCATCTTCCGAGACCCGGCCTTCTCCCAAAGACGGCGGGCCCGGTCGAGGCCCTTGGAGTTATGCAGAGACTCCATTTTCTGCGCCTGGCATAAAGCCCGGTTCAGCGTCAGCACCGATTCCCAAGGGACCGCGTCGAACCACGGTTTCTGGCTGTGTATCACAAGTTCACTTTCGGTTTGAGGTTCGTTTGCGCAGGGAGCTTTTAATCCGTTGCAACGTCCGCAGCCCCGCGCTCTTTTCCTTTTCGCTCCGCTCCGCCTCGTCGCTCCGTTGCAGGCGCAGCCCTGTCTTGACGGATGCGCGCAAAAACTTGCCGGCTTCGGGTCGCAGGGTCACAGACCCGACAGTAATGATCGGCCCGGCCGAGGTCAACTCTCGGGTCATTTGGCTCTTTCTCAGCTTGCAGCGGCTTTGGCTCGTTTCTATGTTCGGCGCATGAAACCGCTTTTCATTTGCGCCGGTCTGCTCGTCGGCCTGCTCGGCCCGGCCGCTCCGCTCCCCGCCCAGGACCCCAACACGGCCGCCGCCGAGAAGGAAGAAGCCGAGACCCGCTTCAAGAACGTCGAAACGAGAATCGAAAAGCTCGAAGAAACGCTCCAGTTGCAGCAGAAAAAGATGAATTCCCTGCTGGAAGAGATCCATTCCCTGAAGGAGGAAAACGATCGCTTGAAAAACCGCAATGAAACCGCCGCCATCCAGGAACGAATCAAGCACTTGGCCGAACAACTCGATGAAGTGGAAAAGAAGCGCCAGCACGACAATACCGTGGTCCTCGCCCAGTTGGATGCGCTCACCAAGGGACTGAGCAAGCCGCCGCCGGCCAAAGATCCCGCCACGCCACCGGGGAGCAACAAGCCCGAAAAGAATGTCGCGCCGAACGCGGGTTCGCCTCCGGAAAAAGGCTACACCTACAAGATCAAAGATGGCGATACTCTGCTGCGCATCGTGAAGGATCTCCGCGCCCAAGGATACAACATCACGCAAAAGCAAATCATCGATGCCAACGCCGGAGTGAATTGGAACCGGCTCAAGATCGGGCAGTCCGTCTTCATCCCGCCGCCGACGCCATAGGCGAGGAATTCTCCGCCGGGCCATTCTCGGCATTCTTCTAGCTCTTCATCGAGCCGCCAGCGCAGTCTGGGCTGGCTGTCGCCTGAACCGCGCACCGCTTTTCCGGTGCTCCGGCTCGGGCCGTGTCGATGAATGGATTCCTGACTCAAGTTCTACTGGCCATCGTGATCGTGTTCTCTGCGGCCGGCCTGCTGTTGTGGTCGGCCGCGAGCATCCGCTATCGCGTCACCGCCAAGCATCTCCAAGTGTTCTGGCTTGGGTTGCCCATCCGTTGGGTGCGACTGCTGGACATCAAGCACATCGGCAATCGGCCCGTCTTCTGGGCCGAGCGCTGGCCGAACACCCTGTGGGACAGCCGGCGCATGCTGGTCATCCGTCGCCGACATGGCCTGTTCAAGAACCTGGTCATCACCCCCCAATACCCGTTCGAATTCAAGGCCACGCTCGATCAAGCACGCCAGGCAGCCCTCGCCTCCGCCAACCCTGCGGGCAGCAGAAGCCAAATCGTCGCCCCCTCGCCGACGAACACCTCAACCCCGGCCTCCATTCCCCGCCCCAAGGCCGAGGATGCCGTCTAGTCGTTCCTCGAACTCCTCCAAGCATTGTTGCAAATCGGCCTCGGGCCGCCCCGGTCGTTGGCCGGTACCGTTTTATGTTCCGTACGGAACCTAAAACGGGTACGACCCTGCAAGCCTTTTTCCAAACTCGCTCCGGAAGCCCTCACGGTGTCGTCTTGCGCGGGGCAGATTTCGCGGACTTGTCCAGGATTTCACCGTGCGGGGTTGGCTCGTACTCGTAGTCGTCGGGTTCCACGTAATCTTTGCGCATCGGGTAGTCTTTGAACCCATCCCACATCAGGATGCGCCGGAGGTCGGGATGGCCGCGAAAGATGATGCCGTAAAGATCAAAGACCTCGCGCTCCTGAAATTCGCATCCACGCCACACCGGTGTCAGAGAGGCGACCTCCACCTGGTCCGAGCGATTGGCGGTGCGCTGTCGCAGGATGAGCGGCCCGTGTTTCCTCTCCATGGAGTAGAGATGATAAACCACCTCGAGATAACCTTGGATTTTCCTTCCCACGGTTTCCTCGATCTCTTTTTCCAAGCCATCGACGATTCTCTTGACCTTGGTCTTGATCTTCTCGACGCGGTCGGGCCAATCGACGCCGGTCACGTTGGAAGCGTAATCGAATCGCAGCTGCGGGTCGTCACGCAGGAGCCTCGCCACCTCCGGCGCGTGGGCGACGTCGACCAGCAACGAAGGCTGGTTGGCCGGCGATTCGTTCGGCAGAATCTGGAGTTGTGCCCCCGGCACCGCGGCTTCGAGGCGTGCTTTGATTTGGTCCAAGCTGTCCACACGCCTGTTCTAAGCCCGGCCAGGCCGGGAAACAAATGTTTTGTGGAAATCATAGGTCGCTTGGCGCTATGTTACCCGGCTGTATTGTGGTCCATGAACCCGACGAACCGAGTGATCGGTAGCGAACCGGCGATTAAGGATCTCCACCGCGTCGGCCGCCGGGTCCACGTTCCCAATTCCTGCGAAAAAGTCGACCATTGCGACCATGACGGGCGCATCGAATCAAAACAATCAACTCAAGGCAACGTATGAAGACCTTCATCGTCATCTCGTTCTCGCTCGCACTTCCCACCCTTGCTCTGGCACAGGCGGACGACAACTCACGAGCCGGGGCCACCGTTGACACGGGCAGCGCGCTGGTGCAACTGCAAGGGGATCCGTTGAGCACGGGCGCCGGGACCAGGCCGCCGCCAGGCCAGAAAATCGATTTCAACAGTGACACGGTGCGATCCTATCGCGCTCGGCTGGCCGCCTCGCGCAATGACTTCAAAGCCTGGCTGCGCGCCAATGCGCCGAAGGCCAAAGTGACGGGGGAATTCGAAGTTTCGTTGAACGCGGTCTCCGTGGAACTTAACGGCACCAGCCTGGAAACGATTCGCCAATCGACGCTGGTCAAGTCTGCCGATTACGAGACCCTCTACCACAAGAACACCGACGATCCCGACCTGGGCTTGATCCAGGCGGTGGAAGCCTGGCAGGTGGCCGGCGGTCCGGCGAATGCCGGGGTGGAAGTCCGGGTCGCCATCATCGATTCCGGGATCGACATTCGTCACCCGTGCTTCGATGACGCCGGGTATCCGCCGAAGACCCGGCTGGGTGACAAGCGCTTCACCAACAACAAAGTCATCGCCGCAAAAGTGTTCAACAACAAGGCCGCCCGGCAAGGACTGACCGCCGAGGCGATTGACTCGCACGGAACACACGTGGCCGGCACGGCGGGCTGCAACTTCCAGACCCCGGCCATCGTCAATGGCGTGACCATTCCTTATGGAGTTTCCGGGGTGGCGCCGCGCGTCCTGCTCGGCAACTACAATGTGTTCCCCGGAACTGTGGAGGATGCGCGCCCCGAAGACATCCTCAATGCGCTCGAGAGCGCTTACACCGACGGATTCGACGTCGCCAACCTCAGCTTGGGCGGCACACCGCACTCGGGGCGATTGGGATTCCAGGACCTGGTTGCAGAGGCCGTGAACAACCTCGATCAAGCAAACATGGTCGTGGCGGTGGCGGCGGGCAACGGTGGCCCGGGCCATTTCACCGTCGAGTCGCCCGGCGCCGCGGCGCGCGCCCTGACCGCCGGCGCCAGCAGCGTGCCGCACTACATCGCGACGCCCGTGACCGTCGGCGGCTCTTCCTACGGCGCCGCCTCGGGACAATTCTCGCTGGTCACCAACAACCTCACCGCCCCGCTCGCCGTCGTGCTGGATGGCGCCAACCTCAGCCGCGCGTGCTCACCCCTGGCGGCGGGCAGCCTGAATGGCAGGATCGCGCTGGTGTTACGCGGCACCTGCACCTTCTCCACCAAAATTCGGATCGCGCAGGACGCCGGGGCGCTGGCGGTCCTGGTGGTCAACAACGTGGCGGGCGATCCGGTGGCCATGTCCCAGGACGGCACCCCCAATCAGCCCACCATTCCCGCCTACATGCTCGGCCGGGCCGACGGCACCGCACTCCTCGGCGCGGATGGCGCCACGACCACGATCCACTCCGCGCAGGCCTACTACTTGAGCGCCAACGCGGACATCATGGCGGGCTTCAGCAGTCAAGGGCCGACCGATGTGGATTTCCGCGTCAAGCCCGACGTCGTTGCGCCCGGCGTCAATGTGCTCAGCTCGATCCCGGTCGCTTACTGCGGGGGCGATCCCTGCTGGGCCTTCTTCCAGGGCACGTCGATGGCCGCGCCGCACCTGGCCGGTTCCGCGGCAGTCGTGCGCGGGCAACATCCCGATTGGTCGGCCGCTCAAATTCGCTCTGCCATCGTCAACACGGCCGACCGGGGCGTCCTGAAGAATTTCCTGACCGGGGCACGCGAAGTGGATGACAACATCACCGGTGCCGGGCGGGAGAACCTCCTCTCCGCGGTGCAGGCACAGGTTGCCCTCGATCCAGTGAGCGTCAGCTTCGGAGGCGTGCCTGCCGGTTCCGGCCAAACTCGCACCGCCAATCTCCAAGTCAGCAAATTGGGCGCCGGCGCCGCGACCTATTCGCTGGCCGTGGACGCTGGTGGGGACGGCGTGGCCTACGCCCTAAGCCCGTCGACCATTTCCTTGAGCGCGGGCGCCTCCAGGAACATCACCGTCACCATGTCCGCCGCCAAAGGCGCCGCGCCGGGCGGCTACCAATCCATTTTAACGGTCAGTTCCGGCGGCCAGGAGGTGGCCCACGCCGTGGTCTTTACCTTGGTCAAATAAAAGATTTCAATCGCGTGCTGGACGAAACGCGGCGTGGTCCGCGTTGCCGTCCGCGATCAAATAAGCCAGCAGATCGAGGATTTGGGCCTCCTGCAGGGTGTTGAGAATGCCGGAGGGCATGTTCGAGATCGGCGACAGGGCGCGCCGACGGATCTCTGATTTGCGGATGGTGAGCACCTCATCGCTCGACGAGATCGGCCGAAAGATCACCGCTTGATCATTCTCCCGCTCGACGCGCCCGGTGAGGACTTCGCCGGATTTGGATTCGATCTCGGCGGTGGCAAAACCTTCGGCAATGATTTTCGAGGGCAAAACGATCGCTTCGAGCAGGTCACGCGGAGAAAGGCGGCGCCCCACCCCGCTTAGATCCGGTCCGACACTCCCGCCTTCGCCGGCAAACCGGTGGCATTGGCCGCAGCCCGATTGGCGGAACGCGGCGCGCCCGGATGCGAACGAACGTTCCCGTTGCACCCGGTCCAACCTTGGCAGCAGCTCCTCCATTTTCCAGTCGCGCACGAACTGCTGCGGTGCATCCATGGCGAGGATCCAGTCCCGGAAAAGCGCGACCGCCCGCTCATCGACCCTGGCCGTGACCAGCGGCGGCATCTGGCCTCGACCGCGTCGGGACAAGCGCTGGTAAACAATCGAGCGCCGGGGATCCCCTGGAAAGATCAACATGGCGTTGTCGATGCCAAAGGTGTCGTGCTGGGGCCGGGCGCCGAAAAGATTCATCCGCTCGGCCTTCGTGGTGAATCCCAGTTCCATTTTGGAATTGCCGCCACCGGCTTCCACGTGGCAGGGGGAACAGTTGACCTGGAGATAGGAACGGGCGCGCAACTCGAGCGGTTGGCTGGAATCGTAGGGATCGACGAGGTGGGCCGCTCCGGAGGAAAGCTTCGCCCCGTCGAGCGCGCCGATGTGCTGCAGCGCGCGCACCTGGTGGTCGCGCGTGCCGCCGTAATCATGCGTTTTGTTCATCTGCGCCTCGGTCAGGCCCAGCACAAAATCGGCGGCACGACTGTGGCAAGCCAGGCACTCGGCGCGGCTGGGAAAACGCCAAACCTGTCGCCGGACCCCGCCCGGGGATGACCGATCCTGGATCACCATCTCCGTCTCCTCGCCCTTCGCCCCGACCAGGGTCGCGTCGGCTTGCCCCTTATCCCAGCGATAGGAGTAGCCCGCCCATTGACCTTTCTGGCGCGTGAGAATCCGCGTCTCCATCCGCCGGGCCGACCCGGGATTACCGGGCACAAGTTCAAGCGACAGTGTTTGCACGAGGACGGCCCCATTGGAAAAATTCCAGCCACCCGCGGAGACGTAATGGATGCGGTTGTCATCCGGCAACGCGATGAATCGGTCGGCCGTCGCCCCGTCCATCCAGGCCGGGGCATTTACCGAGTAGGGAATCAGTCCAGGCTGCACCTGGTGTTTCCTGGTGGAGACAAACAAGCCCGTTTGGCTGAGGCGAACCGGGAATTTTGGCAACGGATTCTGTTGCGGGGATCGAACCAGTCGGTAAAGGCCGCCGCCATGGTCGACCACGAGCAATTCGCCGCGGTGATCGACGGTAAAGGCCGCGATTTGCAGTTCGGTGCTGGCTAATTCCTTGTGCCAGGTGAGCCGCGAGCCGTCGTGACGACCGCCCCAGATCTTTCCCGTCGAGTAGTCGCCATAGAGATAAACGCCCTTGAGTTCGGGAAACCGGTCGCCGTAGTAAACGACTCCGCCGGTCAGAGAACGCGCTTCGGAATGATGGTGCTCGATGGTGGGCAGCACCACGGGAGTCGGACCGAGCTTGCGGTTGAGGTAGAAGGGATGGCCGCCTTCAAAAACGCTCCACCCGTAGTTTTCACCGCGCCGCACGAGGTGCGCCGTTTCCCAAAGGTCCTGGCCGTTGTTGCCCACCCAGATCTGCCCCGTCTTGTCATCGATCGCCATGCGCCACGGGTTGCGCAAGCCATACGCCCAGATTTCCGGACGCGCATTGGTCCGCCCGACGAACGGATTGTCTGGCGGCACGGAGTAGGCCTGCAAGCCATCGTCGTGATCGACATCGATGCGCAAAACACCGCCGAGCAGATCGCTTAAATCCTGTCCCGTCACCCAGCCATCCGAATCGCTTGTGCCATCGCCGGTCGAGACGTAGAGCATCCCATCGTGACCGAAGACGAGGCCGCCGCCGTCGTGCCCGGCCGAGCGCCACTCGATCAGGACGCGCCCGGATTCTGGATCGCAGCGGTCAGGCGCCTGGCGCGCGACGGTGTAGCGCGAGATCCGGTTGGTCCGTTCCGATGCCGGGGTCGGGCCATTGCTGAAAACATAAATCTGGCCGTTGCTGCGATAGCCCGGGTGGAACGCCACGCTGTAGATCAGGCGATTGCTCAATTCGAGAAAGGTCTCGGCCTGGCCCGTGTTCGGGTCGTCGAGCACCCGCAGGACTCTCGAGGGTCGCTCCTTCTCCCCGCCTTGGAGAACGACGAGCAGTGACTCGGTATCCGGCTCAGGTGTGACAAAGATGGGCGCCCGCCAGGAAAGATTGGTAAAGGTCTTTTCCACGAGGTAGGGCAGCGGCGGCTCGGGTGAGCCGACGATGCGGGACGTGGTCCACGGGATACGATGGTCGAGGCCGAACGGCGGTTCATCCGCGGCAGGCAACAGGCCGGGAATCAGGGCCGTCCCGGCGGCCATGAGCCAAAGGAATCGCAGCAACAGCAGAAATCGGCGGTTCGTTGCGGCACGTTTTTTCATTCAGCGGCCCAGGGTCGCATGGGCGGCGGCGGGGGCGGTTCAGCCCAACGCCAGGAGGGTTGGTAACGCAGGATCAAATACGGAGTCTTGACCCGACGCTGGTTCTCTTTCAGAGAGATTAAAAGCGCGTCCAAAGCACCGCTGGTGAGAAGAGTTCGTTCCACTGCCCAAGCCGGTTTGCCCGTGAGCATCATCTGCTCGATCCCGTGCAGCAGCCAGGTGAAATGCATCGCTGGCCGTCCTTCCTGGGTCCAGAACAGGGAAGACTCAATCCGGTCCCCCTCGGCATAGCGCCACGCGGCCGACCATTCCCCGGCGGCTCCGTTCAACTCCAACAGGTGCGCCCGCAGACCATCGGCGTATTCGAGGCGAAATAAGCGCGGTTCCCTCACGATTTCGCGTAATCGGCGCGCTTGATTCTGCGGGTGGGCCAGGCGGCGCCAGGCGGCATCAAACAACTCGAGATCGAACGTCTTTTGGTCGAACGCCCGCCACACCGCGTCACTCGTCCAGGCCTGCACCGCCTTGATTCCGGTCTCGCCGCCGTGACGTTGCTCGGCCAGGGCCTCAACGAACTCCAAGGCATGGAAACCGTAGGAATCGGTGTTGTGATAGGTGATGGCCACGATCTCGCGCAGCTGCGCCCCAGGCTGCACGTCCACGGCTGGACGGCGCCAGGTGGTGGGCAACGATGAGCCCGCCATCAGCGGCACTTTCAGCTCCCGGGCCGTGTCGTAGATGAATTTGGCGTCCCTCCAGTTGTCGGCCAGATGTTTGTCAATGAACACAGGCACGACGCGGCGTTCGGTTCGAAACACTTTAAGGATCTCCTCCCAGAACCGGCGTTTCGGGTAGCGAGTGTTGCCGGTGGAAGACTTGGGATAATCGCCATGCTCGGCGATCAATAGCACTCCATCCACCGCCAGGTGGCCCGTGCCAAGGGTGAGCGCCTCGGCAATCGTCTCGCTGCACCGAACCCCGCAGGTCGCCGCCAGCCGCCGGCTCAGGTCATTCGTCGGGCGCTGGTCCGTGTAGAGGGAAACGAGCTGCAGCGGCGATCGCCGGCCTCGCCCATCCAACGTGTCCGTCTCGACGAGCCGGCCGACGATCAATTCCGCGTGCGAATTGTGGCTATAAATCGTGACAATGGCGGCGACCTTCTTCATCGGAGCCGGCTCGCCAGGTTCGGCCGCCAGCCCCGGAGCGATGGCGCCGGTCAGCACGACGGCGACGACGGCGATCCGCGGCCAGACCGGGAACCGCCTGCGCGAAAACTGCCGGCTCTCGATTCGGATGCCGGCTTTCGGTTCACTCCGAATTTGACAAGTGAACTCGGACGATTCCATAGACCAAAACTTCTGGAACACGAAAGCGGATCCTCGCGCCAGCTTGCTCGAACGGCACGTCGCGCGCCTCGCCGAGTTCGGGCGTGAGAAACTCCACGCGGCGGGCCCGCCATTCTGCCGGAGCTTTCCACCCGCGGTGGGAAGGGGATGGCCGCAAGCCGGGCGAGGAAAAGCTCCGGGGAATCTTGAAATCGACGTCTGCCGCCGGGGCGGCGATCGGGTTCTCATCCTTGATGCCGTTGCCGCGACCGCCTTTCGGCTCGGTGCGATCGTAGTTGACGAAGTGCAGGGTGATCTCATTGCCCAGCGCGGGACACGAGGCCGAGATCCGCACGCGCCCCGATGCTTCGAACCGGCTGAGGCCCGAAGGGATTCGCGCCAGGACATTGCTGGCGGCGGCCTGAGGATCCGAACAATCGATCACCCCCGTGTAGCGGGCGCGCTCGACCGAAGTGACATGGTCATCCGGAAGCACATCGAACAGCACATGGCCATCAAGCAAACGCCGCCCGATTTCCTTGAAGCGGCTGACCGCGGTCACATCGCCTTCCTGGACACGGCGGCGCGGAAACAACAGCAGGACATCGGCACAGGATCGATTTGCCCGGAACAAATCTTCGTAACGTCGCAAGAAGTTGTAGTAGCGCACGAGCTCGCGCCGGGCTTCGGGGTCTTGAAAGTTCGCGTAAAAACCCATCGGCGCACCGCCGTTGGCCGCCAGTTCCGCCAGGGCCACACGGATCCGGGTGTTTTCATACTTGCCGAGGGTGAAGGGTTTGTCGTCGAACGCGCCACGGATATAGCGCGCTTGCAGCGTGGCCTCGCCGAGCACGCCCGACGCCAGGTCCGTCGCGTTCGCCGCGTCGCCCGTGCTGTACCACAGATAATCCTCGTCCCGTCCCCACAACTCATCGGGCAAGAGGCAGCGTTCATCGCCGTTGATCTGGTTGAAGTCCCCCAAATGATTCCATTGCCCCACGATCAAGTCCGGTTTCAGCGACCGCCCATATTGCACGAACACCTCGTCGAACGCCTGCTTGTTGGCGATTTGCGAAAAACGCAGCATTTCGCGCCGCAACGGGGTGGATTGCGCCGGATCGTGCCAGCCCACGATTTCTTCGAAGGAGTGGGTCTTGACGTCCCCGATGGCAAATCGCCGCTTGAGTTCTCCGGCGCTAAAGCGCCGGCGCAAGTAGTCGCGAAAGCCGGCGACGCAATACGGGCAATGGCAATCGTGGCGGTAAAAGTAATTGGCGATGAATCCGTCCACGCCTTGCACGATGCCGAACCGGACCCAGGCCTTCAGCACCTGGCGCCAGTGCGGGTTATTCAGGCACGCCCAGTACTCCGCCATCCCGCCGATGCTGTAGTTGTGATCCGCGATCGGTTTTCCCGAGGCGTCTTTCTCGAGCAGCTCCAGCGGGTCAGAGATGGGCTTTGGGCCAAGCTGCTTTTCATCCCATTGACTCTGGTAAAACCGGAAAAAGCCCCGCGGCCCGTCCGAGCTGTCGGGATCGCCGACGAGAAACTTCACGTTCATGTGGCCGACCACCTTGGCGCCGCGCCGATGCAGCTCGGCATTGAGCCGGGTGAACCACTCCGCGCATTCGCGATGGCCCCGGACTGGAAAATGCGCCGGATAGCCTCCGCCAAACGGCGTGTCGGCCAGGCTCCAGAAATGCGCCCCGTAGAAACCAACCTGCACCACTTCCGGCTTCGCCTCCTCAATGAATGACAAATAACCCGGATCGGCGTATTCCGACCAGTGGGCCACCATGCGGGTAAACTCAAACCGTTCCGAGGCGAGACCCGGGCGGCCAGCCAGCGCGCAGAACAGGCACGCCCGCCAAGCCCATCCCGCGACACGGCCGCCGCGGAGCGTTAACCGGCATGCCTCGTCGTCGGGAGTCATGGCCGCACTTTGCCGGGGCCGCGCGTGGACGTCAACGGCACCAGCGACAAAGTTCGAGGAATGGCCGCGGGGCCAGGGTGAGTCTCAATGACCCCGGCCGATGTTCGCCGCATGGCACATTGCGCAGTGTCAATTTTATGTTCCGTACGGAACAAAAAATTGCGCCAGCCAAACCCCTGCATGAGCCAACCTCAATATCGGAAAATGCCGTGAGCCTTTTTCACTGCAGATTTCGCATTGTCTATTGGCCAGCCCAATTGAACAAAGGCCAGGAAGTGATCGAACAACTCCAGACACTCATTCAACAACAGGAGACACAACCGGCCCAGCCTCACTTTGCCCGATCCTACCTGCGGCTCGGCGACCAATACCTGAAGACCGGCCAAACCGACTATGCCGTGCAAGTCTGGCAGCGCGGCGCGGCCTTTTTCCCCAATAACGAGGAACTGAAAGGCAAACTGGCCCCCGCCCCATCGAAGCCCTGAGCCAAAACTGGCTTCAACATCTGAAGCTTTCCCTTATGCTGCCACCGATGAAAGACGATCCCACCCCGCCGGGCTCAGCACCGGCCCAGCCTTCAGCGGATCCCAGCGAAGCCATTTTCGACGCGGCGCTGCAATTGCCGGCCGAGCGACGCGCCGACTACCTGCAGCAGGCTTGTGGAGATGACACGCCGCTGCGCCAGCGCGTCGACCGGTTGCTCCGGGCGCATGAAGAGGCCGGTGGATTTCTCGAACCGCCCGCGGCGCTGCCCCCCAATCAAACCGTCGTCGTGCCGATCCCGCTCATGGAAAAGCCCGGCGACAAGATCGGCCGCTATAAACTCCTTCAGCAAATCGGCGAAGGCGGTTGCGGCGTGGTTTACATGGCCGAACAGGAAGAGCCGGTGCGCCGCCGCGTGGCTCTCAAGGTCATCAAACTGGGCATGGACACCAAGAGCGTCATCGCCCGCTTTGAAGCCGAACGGCAGGCCCTGGCGCTCATGGAGCATCCCAATATCGCCAAAGTCCTCGACGCCGGCGCCACGGAAACCGGCCGGCCTTACTTCGTCATGGAACTGGTGCGCGGCATCAAGATCACCGACTACTCCGATCAGAACAAGCTCGCGACCGACGAGAGGCTCCACCTGTTCATCCAGGTTTGCCACGCCATCCAACATGCCCACCAGAAAGGCATCATCCACCGCGATATCAAGCCCTCCAACATCCTCGTCACCCTCCATGACGGCGTGCCGGTGCCCAAGGTGATCGACTTTGGCATCGCCAAAGCAACCCAGGGACGCCTGACTGATCAAACCCTCTTCACCGCCTTCGAGCAATTCATCGGCACGCCGGCCTACATGAGCCCGGAACAGGCGGAGATGAGCGGGTTGGATATTGATACGCGTTGCGATATTTACGCGCTGGGCGTCTTGCTCTACGAATTGCTGATCGGCCAGACGCCTTTCGATGCGCGGGAATTGTTGGCTTCCGGGCTGGACAAGATGCGCCACACCATTCGCGAGCAAGAGCCCGAGCGCCCTTCCACGCGACTGAGCACCATGCTCAACGTTGACTTGACGCATACGGCCAGCCATCGCCGGACCGACGCCCCCAAACTCATCCACCTCCTCCGGGGTGACCTCGACTGGATCGTGATGAAAGCCTTGGAGAAAGACCGCACACGCTGTTACGAAACCGCCAACGCCCTCGCCACGGACATCCACCGTCACATGGACAACGAACCTGTCCTGGCCAGCCCGCCCAGCAACCTCTACCGGTTGCAGAAATTGGTGCGTCGGAACAAAACCATCTTTGCCGCGCTGGGCGGCGTGGCCCTGGCACTGGTCATCGGCCTGGGTCTGTCGCTGTTTCTGTTCATGCGGGAGCGGGAGGCGCGTCAACGCGCGGTTGCCGCCGAGCAGGAGCAGGCGCGTTTGCGCCAGCAGGCGGAAGCCGGGGCCCTGAGGGGGCAGAAGCTCAGCCAGGCCGGCCTGCTGATTAGCCGTGACCAACTTGAGGAAGCGGAGAAGCTCGTCAGCCAGATGCCGCCTCATCCTTCGACCTCGGCCATCTTCAATGTTCTTGGCCAGATCCACGCGCGCCGCGGCCAGTGGCCGGCGGCCATCACCAATCTGCAGCGAGTGATCGAACTGCTTCCCGCCGACCACGACGCCTATCACAGCCTGGCCCCCTTGCTCGCCCTGAGCGGGGACCAGGAAGCTTATCGTCGGCTCTGCGGGCGAATGCTGCGCCAGTTTGCCGGCAGTTCCGACCCGGCCATCGCCGAACGCATGGCCAAGGACTGTTTGATTCTCCCGCCCTCCGCCGCCGATCTCGAGACCCTTGGCAAAATGGCGGACACGGCGGTCGCCGCCGGGCCAGGCCATAAGTCTTGGAATTACTTCCAATTCGTCAAAGGTCTCGCGGAATTTCGCCAGGGCCACTTCGCCAGCGCGAAGGAATGGCTGGAAAAGGTGGCGGCCCACGAAGGCGATCCGAACCGCACGGTGGCGGCCCATATGGTGCTGGCCATGGCGCAATACCAGCTCAAACAAAACGACGAAGCCCGCGCCACTCTGGCCAAAGGCCTCAAGATTGCCGACGCCAGAGTGACGCGCGTCGACGGCCCGCAGTGGAACGATCAGATGACGGCTCGCCTGCTGATGCGCGAGGCCAAAAGGCTGATCGAAGGAAACTCGGAAGCAACCGACCAGGCCAAATGAGCGAGGTCACCCACATCCTCAACGCCCTGGAACGAGGCGAGGCGAACGCGGCCGAGGAATTGCTGCCGCTGGTCTACCAGGAGTTGCGCAAGTTGGCCGCGCACAAGATGGCCAGGGAAGCCCCGGGCCAGACCCTGCAGCCCACCGCCCTCGTCCATGAGGCCTGGTTGCGGCTGGTCGCCGCCGAACAACAAACCTGGCAGAATCGCGCCCACTTCTTCGCCGCAGCGGCCGAGGGCATGCGACGGATCCTGATTGATCGCGCTCGCCGCAAACGGGCGGCGCGTCATGGCGGCGGACGCGAACCCGTCGAGCTGGAGGTGGCGGAGATTGCCGCCGACACCGACGACGATCAACTGCTGGCGGTGAGCGAGGCGCTCGACCGGCTCGCCGTGCGGGACCGGCCGAAAGCCGAACTGGTGAAACTGCGCTATTTCGTCGGCCTGACCATCGCCGAGGCCGCTCAAATCCTTCAGATTTCAGAGCCGACCGCCAAGCGTTGGTGGACCTATGCCCGCGCCTGGCTTTATGCCGAGATGCAACGCGCTTAGCGCGGGCTTTGGAAATACCCAAGTACCCAAATACCCAAGCACCCAAAGCTTCGTTGGGTATTTGGGTACTTGGGTA
>Ga0137373_10003143_pt1 | contig 18112 bp, 16 predicted proteins | sample SagtaG_5_FD_104912 | JGI IMG/M metagenome (GOLD analysis project Ga0137373, IMG submission 104912) | Vadose zone soil microbial communities from Sagehorn Ranch, Mendocino, California, USA - Sage1_R_80_16 metaG | ecosystem: Environmental > Terrestrial > Soil > Vadose zone | place: USA...
CGCCGCGCCTGGCCGTACGCGTCGGGCGGCGGGTCGGCGTCGTTGGGCATCACCGCACACGTCCCGGCGACGTAGACGTGACGGCCGTCCCGGACGGCGCGGGAGAAGCCGATGGTCGGCTCGCACGGCGAGCCGGAGGAGACGAGGCGACGCTCCAACGCGTGTATCGTGCCCGTTCCGGCGATAGTCAGGGCATTTCTGGCGGAGCACGACGCCGCCATGCGGCGTCCTCAGCCGGCCCGATATGTGTGCATTTCGGGGCCTCCCTGCGTCCTTGCCTGGCGACATCGTGCAGTCGCCAGAAACGCGAGACCATCACCAGAACGGGCACTAGTATCGCCGCGCGTGGAGGCGCTGCGGCAGATCGAAGACTGGCCGGCACCGACCGCGGCCGCCGGCGTCGTGCGCGCCGGCGACGTGATCGCCGCCCATGGCCCGCACGACCTGGTGCGGCGGTGGGCGTCCGTGACGAAGCTCGTCACCGCGCTGGCCGCGCTGGTCGCGGCGGAGGAGGGCGTGGTCGACCTCGACGAGCCGGCGGGTCCCGAGGGCTCGACCGTGCGACATCTCCTCGCGCACGCCTCCGGGCTGCCGTTCGAGCCCGGCGGCCCGACCGGTCGTCCCGGCCAACGACGCGTGTACTCCAATGTCGGTTTCGAGGTGCTCGCGGAGCATGTGGCCGCGCGCGCGGAGATTCCGTTCGATGAGTACCTCGCGACTGGTGTGCTGCGTCCGCTCGGAATGCGAGCCGAGCTGCGTGGCTCGCCGGCTTCGGAGCTGCACGGCATGCTCGACGACCTGCTCCTGCTCGCACGCGAGCTTCAGCGACCGACGCTGCTCGACGCCGAGACGCTCGCGGAGGCGACGAGCGTGCAGTTCCCGGGGCTGGCCGGCGTGCTGCCGGACTTCGGGCGCCGGGATCCGAACGACTGGGGCCTGGGTTTCGAGCTCCGCGACGAGAAGTCTCCGCACTGGACCGGGTCGCGAAACTCGCCGCGCACGTTCGGCCATTTCGGCGGCAGCGGCACCTTCCTCTGGGTGGATCCCGACGCAGGCCTCGCACTCGGCTGCCTCACGGATCTCGAGTTCGGCGCCTGGGCGAAAGAAGCGTGGCCGCGGCTGTCAGACGCCGTCCTCGCGGAGCTCGCCTGAGTTACGCGAACGTTGTGCCTGGCACCGTGGTCTCGGCCGCAAACTGCAGCGTTCGTTAGCTCGGCAGGCCGGCCTTGTCGAGCGCCTTCTCGCGGTGCTCGTCGGCGTCACCGCGCTCGTCGAAGTGCTCGTCGAGGTATGCCAGGATCTTCTCCTCGCCGGCGATCACCTCGTCGTCGACGAGAAGGACGGGCGTCTCCTTCTCGTCCGTCCGGTCCTTCATCGCCTCGCGGTCGTCGGGCACGGCCTCCACCTGACGCGCGATGAAGTCCACGCCCAACTCCGACAGCCGCTGCCGGACCTTGCGGAAGCGCGGGCACCACTCCGCTTGATAGAGCTCGATCATGCTGGTCGGCTACCCGTCTCCGGAGCGGACAAACCGGAGAGGAATCCGAGGACGATACGGTCGAACTCTTCCGGGCGTTCGAGATTCGGGAGGTGCGCGGCGGCCGGAATCGTCGCACGCGTCGCTCCCGGTATCTCCTCGGCGAGCCGCTCGGCGATGTGCTTGATGTCCTCGACGTCTTCGTCGCCCATGACGACCAGCGTCGGTACTCGTATGTCTGCAAGGCGCTCGGAGGCGGGCGGGTCGAGACGATCCGCGCGGAGATCGTCGTGGCCCTGCTGCAGCCGGAAGGCCTGACGCTGCATCTCCGCGACGTCCTCTCGGAGGCCCGGATCGATCTCCTCCAGGCTGCGGTTCGGCCCGGCGAGCCAGGTGCGCAGGTTCGCCTCGATCGCGGCATCGAGATCACCGCGCTCGAGCGCCTCCTCTTGAAGAAGGACGTCACGGTCTCAGACCAGTCGTGGTCGGGCAGTCCCGCACCGACCAGCACGAGCGCCGAGACGCGCTCCGGCGATTCCAGCGCCAGCTCGAGCGCCGTGTTGCCTCCGAGCGAGACACCGACGACTGCCGCGCGATCGATGCCGGCCACGTCCAGCGCCTCGCGCACCGCGCCTCGATAGGAGACGAGCTTCGACTCGAACGGCGACCGGCCGAAGCCCGGAAGATCGACGCGCAAGACTGTGTGCGAGGACGTGAACGAGCGCAGCTGCGGCTCCCACATGCGCGAGTCGGCGACGCCTGCGTGCAGGAGGAGGACCGCCGGCCCCTCACCGTGAACGTCGTACCAGACGCTCACGCGTCGTCGTCGGCAAACAGTGGTCGCACGAACTCGTCGAAGCTCTTGCGGTCGCAGCTCGCGACCGTGGCGGGTGTGAGTGCGCGTACCGACGCGGTGCGCGGCATGTGCATCGCGAGTGCCACCTCGCCGAAGTAATCGCCCGGTCGCAGGACGCCCTGAGGACCGCGGCTCTGCTGGCTCACAGAGAGCATGCCGCTGAGGACGACGTAGAAGCGATCTCCTTCGTCGCCTTCGATGACGACGCTTCCGCCCGCGGGAATCTCCTCTCGCTTCATCCGCTGCGCCAGCCGAGCCAACGTCTCGCCGGGGAGCGTGGCGAGCAGCCCGATGCGTGAGAGCTCGTGCTGCGTCGCGCCGGCTGCGCGCGGGCTCATATGGTCCTCGCCGTGGGTGCTCTCGACGATTGGCGCTTCTGTCCCATCTGCGGCGAGGCTATCGAGAAGGTCGAGGACCGCGCCGAATGCCGCTCATGCGGCTACGTGGGCTACGCGAACCCGGTCCCGGCCGCCGAGGCCGTGTGCTTCGACGAGCGCGGACGGGTTCTCCTCGGAAGAAGAGCGTTCGACCCGGGCGCCGGGCGCTGGGATCTTCCCGGCGGCTTCCTCCACGAGGACGAGGATCCTGTCGACGCGCTGCGCCGCGAGATCCGTGAGGAGACGGCGCTCGAGCTCGAGCCGCCCGACTTCCTCGGCTTCTGGCTCGAGCCCTACGACAGTCGCATCGTCCTCTGCCTGGCATGGACGGCTCGCGTGACCGGCGAACCGCGTGCCGGAGACGATCTCGTCGAGCTCCGCTGGTTCGAGCCCGACGAGCTTCCCGCCGCTTCCGAGCTAGCGTTTCTGCACTACCCGGCCGTGCTGTCAGCAGCCCTGGGCCGGCGGGACAAGCACGCGTAGCGCGCGAGGCTCGATCCGGAACTCGATCGGGGTCGCGAGCACGTCGGGTTCGCCGTCGACCGCCGCCTGGAGGCGTCCGGCCGCGGCGTCGACGACGAAGCCTGGACCGACATGCTCGGGCGGATCGGCGTCCGGAACGTAGAGGTGCAGCTTTCCCTCGTCCAGCCGCTCGCGTTCGCCGATCGACGGCAGCTCGAGCACGTAGGCGTTGTTCGCGACGAGGACGAGCCGGCTCTGGACCGGCCGGCCGTCGATCGTGATGCCGAGAGGATCGCGGTGCGCGAGGACGATCGCCCACGCGCGCAGTCGCGCAAACGCCTCGCGTCGGCGCCGGTGGCCCTCGCGTCGGTGCACGAGCCGTGCGTAGAGGCCCAGCGACACGTTGTTGAGGAAGACCCGCTTGCCGGCCCGCCCGACGTCGATCCGGCGCTCGGTGCCGCCGAAGGCGCGCAGGGCTCCGGCTGCGTCATCGCGATCGAGGCCGAGATCGCGCGCGAAGTGGTTGCGCGTCCCAAACGGGATGCAGACGAACGCCACATCCCGTTCGAGCGCAACCTCGGCGACCGGCGCAAGGGAACCGTCTCCTCCTGCCATCCCGAGGACGTCCGCCGACGACCTGCGCGCGACCGCAGTTGGATCTTCGCCGGGCCCCAACAGGTGGGCCTCCACCCCGAGAGTGCGCGCCTCGGCGGCCAGCTCCTCCGCGGTCGGAGAGCCCCTGCCAGAACGCGGGTTGACAAGGAGAAAGCCGGCCAAGTAAGCGCGAGCCTACGGCGCGGACTGGGCGGCCGTCTTGATCCCCTTCTGGGGCACGTTCACGATCGACGAGACATCGCCATCACGTCTCATGGGACCTGGCGCCCTTCGAATGAGCCATTCGGCCCATGGCGCCGTCCGGCTCGCATGCCGATATTTAGGGGCATGAGCGACCGCGGCCTGCACAGGATCGAGGACGACCTCAGCGATACCTGGCTCGAGGACTGGGCCGGAGCAGGGGTCGCCGAGATCGAGGCATTGCTCGCGAAGCATGCAGCGTTCCTGAGCTTCCTCGAGTCGCAGGAGTCCTAAGCGCAGAGGGCGCGGGGATCGCTTAGATTCCCGCCGACATGAAGCTCAGCTACCTGTGGCACGGGCTTCCGGGTCACCCGCTCCATCCGCCGCTAACCGACGCGACGATCGGTACGTACACCTTCGCGACGGTCGCCGCTCTCGCAGAGGTGCTCGGCATCACTGAGAACTCCGGCGCGTACGGCTGGTGGATCGCGTTGATCCTCGGCCTGATCCTCACCGTGCCGACGGCGCTTACCGGTCTCGCAGACTGGCTCACGATCACCTGGCGAAGCGAGCTCTGGTGGACGGCCACCTATCACCTCCTTTCGATGGTGACGGCGACTGTCTTCTTCGGCCTCGCCGCGATCTTCGGGCATGCGGCGTACTCCCATGGCGACGTCAGCAGCGGCTCGTTCGTCCTGACGCTGATCGGGTTCGGCTTCCTGATGCTCGGGGGCTGGCTCGGTGGGACGGTCGTGTTCGTGCACGGCATGCGCGTGCTAAATCTCGTGCAGGAGCCGACGGAGCGGGCCGTCGCGCCCGTGCCTCACCCCGAAAAGGAAATGGCCGAGGGCGGTTAGCCCTCGGCGCTGACCAAGCCCAGAGCTCTCTCGAGCGCCGGCTTCGGCTGGGCGCCGATCGCCGCTGCCGCCGGCTCCCCCCTCTTGAACAGGATCATGGTGGGGATCGACTGGACGCCGAAGCGTATGGCGAGCCCCTGCTCCTCGTCGATGTTCACCTTGACGAGCTTGAGCTCTCCGGCCCGCTCGTCGACGATGCGCTCGAGGATCGGCGAAACGGCGTGGCAAGGGCCACACCACTCCGCCCAGAAGTCGACCAGCACGGGTGTCTCGCTCTGGAGCACCTCCTGCTCGAAGCTCTGTTCCGTTACTGCGGTTGCCATCGACTCCTTTCTAACGAGTTCGTCGGTCGTACCCACCCGTAAACGCTCCGAATCGCCGGGATAGTCCCGGCGGCGAAGCCGCCTGTCCGCGAAGCGGACCAATGGAACGGGTCGGGGGGAACCGGGAGGTTCCCCAAGCGACCCTAAGATTGCGTCATGTTCCAGCCGCTTCCTCAGTATCCCGATCACGTTGCGCTCGAGGAGGAGATCCTCGCCTGGTGGGACGCCGAAGGCGTCTTCGACCGTCTGCGCGAGCGCAACCGCGGCGGCCCCAGGTTCAGCTTCATGGACGGGCCGATCACCGCCAACAACCCGATGGCGGCGCACCACTGCTGGGGCCGAACGCTCAAGGACGTCTTCCAGCGGTACAAGGCGGTGCGCGGCTTCGACCAGCGGTACCAGAACGGGTTCGACTGCCAGGGCCTCTGGGTCGAGGTCGGCGTCGAGCGCGACCTCGGCCTGAACTCCAAGCGGGAGATCGAGGAGTACGGCCTGGCCGAGTTCGCCGAGCGCTGCAAGCAACGGGTTGCCGAGTACGCCGAGGTCATCACGCAGCAGTCGCGGCGGCTCGGGATGTGGATGGACTGGGACAACGACTACTACACCCACTCGGATACGAACATCGAATACATCTGGCGCTTCCTGAAGGAGTGCCACGAACGCGGCTGGCTGTACAAGGGCCACCGTTCGGTGGAGTGGTGTCCGCGCTGCGGGACGTCCCTCTCGCAGCACGAGCTGATCAACTCGTATGCGGAGCTCACGCATCCGTCGCTCTACGTGCGCTTTCCCCTCAAAGGTCGCAAGGGGGAGTCGCTCGTCGTGTGGACGACGACGCCCTGGACGCTGCCCGCCAACGTCGCAGCCGCGGTGAAGCCGGACGCCGAGTACGGGGTGACGGAGGGCGGCGACTGGTGGGCCGTCGAGCGCAATCCCGATGCGACGTTCGTGCGCCGCGTGCGCGGCGACGAGCTCGTCGGGCTGGAGTACGAAGGCCCGTTCGACTCGCTTCCGGCGCAGCAGGGCGTCGTCCACCCAGTCATTCCGTGGGACGACGTCGCATTGACGGAAGGGACCGGGATCGTTCACATCGCGCCCGGGTGCGGCGCCGAAGACTTCGAGCTCTCGCGTGTCCACGACTTACCCGTGCTGATGCCGATCAACGAAGCAGGGCGCTTCTACGAGCCGTACGGTGAGTTCGAAGGGCGCTCGACGGAGGACGTCGAGGATCCGATCGTCGTCGAGCTCGAGCGCCGGAACTTGCTCTTCGAGGCCGGTTCGATCATCCACCGCTATCCGATCTGCTGGCGCTGCGCGACGCCGCTCGTCTTTCGCATCGCCGACGACTGGATGATTCGCGCGGACGAGATCCGTCAGCCGATGCTCGACGCGAACGCGACCGTGGAGTGGACACCCGACTTCTACTCGAAGCGGATGGACGACTGGCTCCGCAACATGGGCGACTGGAACATCTCGCGGCGCCGGTACTTCGGGCTGCCGCTGCCGTTCTATCCCTGCGCCTCGTGCGGTCAGCTCACGGTCGTCGGCTCGCTCGAGGAGCTACGCGAGCGTGCGACGGGCGGCCTGGAACAACTGAAAGAGCTGCACCGCCCGTGGATCGACGAGGTGCCGATCAGATGCGACTGCGGCGCGGAGCTGCGGCGTGTGCCTGAGGTCGGCGACGCCTGGCTCGACGCCGGCATCGTTCCCTTTTCGACGCTCGGCTGGCAGAACCCGGAATGGAAGCCGCGCGGATATGCGACCGGCGCGGCGGCGGGCGTCACCAACGCCGACCTGCCGGATCACGGCTACTGGGAGAAGTGGTACCCGGCGGATTGGGTGTCCGAGATGCGCGAGCAGATCAGGCTTTGGTTCTACTCGCAGTCCTTCATGTCCGTGACGCTGACAGGCCGGTCTCCCTACCGGTCCGTGCTGACGTACGAGAAGCTGCTCGACGAGCACGGCCGGGAGATGCATCGGTCGTGGGGCAATGCAATCGACGCGGCGGAGGCGCTGCAGAACATCGGTGCGGACGTGATCCGCTTCATGTTCTGTGAACACGTCCCGAGCCAGAACCTGAAGTTCGGCTACGGGCCGGCCGAGGAGATCAAGCGCCGGCTGCTCACGTTCTGGAACTCCGTCAAGTTCTTCGTCGACTACGCGAACGTAGCCGGCTTCCGTCCGGGGCCCGAGGCGCCCGGCGAGCTGCAGCCTCTCGATGTCTGGCTGCTGGAGCGCACCGAACAGCTCGTCGCCGAGCTGACCGAGGCGTACGAGCGCTACTGGACGCCGGCCGTGATGCGTTCGTTCGACGTCTTCGTCGACGATCTTTCGAACTGGTACATCCGCCGCTCGCGCCGCCGCTTCTGGAACGGCGACGAAGTCGCGCTGTGGACGCTCTGGCATGCGCTCGTGCGCTCGTTCCAGACGGTGTCGCCGGTGATGCCGTTCCTCGCCGAGTTCCTCTGGCGCCGGCTGCGCGCGGAGGATGCCCCGGAGTCCGTGTTCCTTGCGCCTTGGCCCGAGACGCGCGACCGCGACGAATCGCTGCTCGAGGAGGTCGCGGAAGTCCGGCGCGTGGTCGAGCTCGGCCGGCAGGCTCGTGGCGACGCGGGCATCAAACTACGCCAGCCTCTACGTAGGCTGTTCGTCTACGGCGCGGTCCATGTCCCGCGCCACGTCGAAGAGCTCAAGGACGAGTTGCGTGTCAAGGACGTTGAGTTCCACGAGCGCCCTCGCGTCCGTTTCAACTACAAGCCGAACCTTCCGGTGCTCGGGCCACGACTCGGGAGCGCGCTCAGAGAAGTGCAGCGGGCTCTAGCCGAACGCAATTTCGAATCCCTTCCCGACGGGCGCCTCAGAGCTGCTGGTCATGATCTCGACCCGGTCGACGATCTCATCATCGAGCGTGCCGATGAGCCCGGGTGGGTGCATGACGGAACTCTCTCGGTCGGGATCGATTCCGAGCTCGACGACGAGCTGCGCCTCGAGGGACGCGTTCTCGACCTCATCCATCAGCTGAACACGATGCGAAAGGACGCGGGGCTGGCGCTGACCGATCGCATCCGCGTCACGCTCCCGCAGTCGTATGCGGACCTGCTGCGGCACGTGGACTGGATCAAGGAAGAGGTGCTGGCAATCGAGGTCGCGACCGACAGCGTCGCCGAGCCGGAGATCGCGAAGGTCGAATAAGCGTCGCTGATAGGTCAGCACGTGGTTGAATAAGCGACCGATGAGTCGGGAGACGAGGCTCGGAATCGCTCTCGCAGGCTCGGCGCTTGCACTCGGCGCTCTGGGTGACGCCCTCTTCCAGGGCCAGGGGCTGGGGCTGAACATGCCGCTCTGGCTGGTCGCGTTCGTCGTCGCCCTCACCGTTCTGCTGCGACTGGAGCGCGCGCCGCTCCATCAGGGACGACGTTTCATGGTCGCGCCGCTCCTGCTCTTCGCGGCCTTGTTCGTCTGGCACGACTCGCCGCTGCTCGTCGCCGCGAACCTCCTTGCACTCGCGGCCGCCGTCAGCACGGGGGCGCTCAGACGCTCGCGCCCGCGGCTGCGCACGGCGACGCTGAGCGATTTCGGCGGCGGCTTCGTCGGCGCGTGCTTCGCGACGGTGTTCGGCGCACTGCCGCTGTTGATGAGCGACATTCGCTGGGAGGAGGTCGTCGGACGCGCGCGTTCGGAAAAGGTCACGGCGGTAGCCCGCGGACTCGCGCTCGGCCTGCCGTTACTGCTCGTGTTCGGCGCACTCTTCGTTGCAGCGGACGCCGTCTTCAAGCAGTTGGTCTCGTCCGCGGTGCCGTCGCTGGACGCGGCAGTCGTCGAGCGCATCCTCCTCATCGCCGCCTGGGCCTGGCTGGCCGGCGGGCTCCTGCGCGACTTGCTGACGTCGCGGGAAGAGGTTTCTGTCGTCGCAGAGCGCCGCCGCCTCGGCGCGCTGGAGATCGGCGTCGCACTCGCCTTCCTGGACCTGCTCTTTCTGGCGTTCGTGGTCGTGCAGTTCCGTTACCTCTTCGGCGGCCGCGGCCTGGTCGAGAGCGAGACGCACCTGACCTATGCCGAATACGCACGGCATGGCTTCTTCGAACTCGCTGCCGTGGCGGCGCTGACGCTTCCGCTTCTCCTCGTCGGAGACTGGGCTCTCCGGGACGGGACTCGGGGACGCCGCGCATTCCGCTGGCTGGCGGCCGTGCTGCTCGTGCTCCTCGGCGTGGTCATCGCCTCGGCGCTGCAGCGCATGCGGCTCTACATGGACGAGTACGGACTCACGGAGCTTCGCCTCTACGCGACTGGCGTCATCCTTTGGCTCGCCGTCGTCTGCGCGTGGTTCGCAGTGACGGTCCTGCGAGGCAAGCGGCACGCGTTCGCCGTCGGCGCGCTGGCGACGGGCTTTGCGGCGACGCTTGCGCTCAACGTTCTCAATCCGGACGCGTTGATTGCCCGCACGAACGTGACTCGTCCGGCCGTCGACGTGTCGTACCTCACCTCGCTCAGCGACGACGCAGTGCCGACGCTCATCGCTCGGATCTCGAGCCTCCCGCCGAAACAGCAGGCGGTCCTCGCCGGCGCGCTGATCGAGCGGCAGACGGCGTCAGGTGACTGGCGGTCGTGGAATCTCTCGCGTACTCGTGCCGCTGATGCCCTCAGCCGGCATCGGTCCGAGCTGCAGGCGCTAGCCGAGCGCGTGCCGTAAGCGCTCGAGGCCGAGCTCGAGCGTCTCGTCCGTCACGGCCAGTGACAGTCGCGCCCAGCCCTGTCCGCGGGCCCCGAAGCCTTCACCCGGCGCCAGCGCGATGCGGTGCTCGACGAGGAGCTGCTCGACCGTGAGGCCGCCCGGTAGGCGGAACCAAACGAAGAACGCGCCCTCCGACTCCGCGTCGATCCCTTCGAGTGTGGCGAGCGCGCGGTCGCGGCGGCGTTCGTAGGCGGCGCGCCGCTCCTCCACCGAGTCCTGCGGACCGGCCAGAGCGGCGATTGCGGCCTCCTGGATCGGGCGGAAGATGCCGGCGAACGCGTGATCCTGCAGGACTTCGATGCGGCGCACGAGCTCCGCGCTCCCCAGCGCAAACCCGAGCCGCCAGCCCGCCATGCCGTAGCTCTTCGACATGCTGAACAGCTCGATTGCGACCTTGCGGGCGCCGTCGGCGGCGAGAAAGCTCTCGGGACGCCGGCCGTCGAAGACGAGGTCGCCATACGCGAAGTCGTGCAGGACCCACGCGCCGTTTTGCTCGGCCCAGCGTACGGCGTCGTCGAACAACCCGGCCGGCGCAGTCGCTGCGGTAGGGTTCGACGGGTAATTCAGGTAGAGCGCATCGGCCTCGACGTCGAAGCCGTCGAACGAGACGCTGCGCGCGCCCGCAAGCGCGACGGCGGAAAAGTAGTCCGGATAGCCGGGATCGGGGAGGACGATTGTCCCGCCGCGCTCGACCGCGCAGAGCGCGAACTCCATCAGTCCGGTCTTCGTCCCGGGCAGGACAGCGACCTCGCGGGCCGGGTCGAGGTGTACCCCGTAGACCTCGCCGTAGCGCCTCGCGATCGCGTCCTTCAAAGCGGGCAGGCCCGCGAAGGGTGCGTACCCGTGGACATCTGGCCGCGCAGCCGATTCCGACAGCGCCCGGATCACGTGCTCCGGCGGTCCGACCTCAGGGTTTCCCCGTCCGAGGTCGACGAGCGGCTCACCGCCCCTGGCCGCAGCCGCCGCCACCCGCGCGAGCAGCGCCGTGAAGTACTGCTCCGGCAGCCGCTTGATCCGTTCAGGCGCCTCGCGCATTGGGCGATGCTATGTCGAATGCTCTCGCCGCTTCGGACCGGCCGGAGACCTAGAGGTCGGGTTTAGACGGCAGTCCGGGCGAAGGCCGCACGGCCTCTGGGCGGCGCCGCCAAGAGCCCGCACGGCCTCTGGGCGCGCCGCCAAGTCGGCGCCTGTGGCAGGCTTCCGGCATGGCGCGGTGCTCGCGCTGCGGAGGTGAGGTCGAGGAGCGTTTCCGCTTCTGTCCTTGGTGCGCCTCGCCCCTGCGCACGAAGATCGTCGAGTTCTTCGCACCGCATCCGCGTGACGCCGGCAAGGCGTTGCGCGTCTCGCGTTATCTGATCGGCGAGCCGCAGGTCCGCTTCAGCGTCTGGGACGAGAGCGGGGTCGCCGAAGGCGCCGTGTCGCTCGACGAATACGAAGCCGGACGCCTCGCGAGGTTTCTGCGTCCAGCTACGCGGCCGGCGTCTCTGCTCGACGTAGCTCGACGGGCAGCCGGAAGGCGACGTCCTCGTAGACGCTCGCAAACGGTGTGATCTCGCTGACACCGTAGGCGCGGAACCAGTCGCACACGCGACGCACGAGTCGTTCCGGCGCCGAAGCTCCCGACGTCAGCCCGACTGTTTCGACGTCTTCGAGCCAGCACTCGTCGATCTCCGTCTCGTCGTCCACCCGTTGCGCAGGGACGCCTCCGGCGCGCGCGACCTCGACCAGGCGGTTGGAGTTGGACGAGTTGCGCGACCCGATCACGAGCAGGAAGTCGATCTGGCCGAGCAGCTCCTTCACGGCCCACTGGCGGTTGGACGTCGCGTAACAGATGTCCTCGCGCTGCGGGCCGCGAATCTGGGGGAAGCGCCGTTTCAGCACGTCGACGATCTCCGCTGTCTCGTCGACCGAGAGCGTCGTCTGCGTGATGTAGGCCACCGGAACGTCCGCGGGAAGCTCGAGGGCCTCCGCGTCCTCGACGCTTTGCACGAGGACCGTCGATTCCGGTGCCTCGCCCATCGTTCCGACGACTTCCTCGTGACCGGCATGTCCGATCAGGACGACGCAGCACCCGTCAGCCGCGTAGTGCCGCGCTTGTGAGTGCACCTTGGTCACGAGCGGACAGGTCGCGTCGATCGTCCGCAGCCGCCGCGACGCCGCGCGTTCGTAGACCGAAGGCGCGACCCCGTGCGCGGAAAGGACGAGGATCGACCCGGCCGGTGCCTCCAGCTCGTCGTCGACGAAGACGGCTCCGCGGGCCTCCAATTCGCTCACGACGTGAGCGTTGTGGACGATCTGCTTGCGCACGTAGACGGGCGCACCGTAGAGGACAAGCGCCCGTTCGACCGTCTCGACGGCCCGCTCCACTCCGGCGCAATACCCCCGGGGCGACGCGAGAAGGACTCGCTTCACCACACCGAGCCACGGTACCAACGGCGCCTCGGCGCTGCGTCAAAGAACCATCCCGTCGACCCGCGCCTCGACTGGCACGACGAAGGGCGCAGGGCGACATCGGCCTCGCCGCCAACCAGAAGGAGGGGTTCGTGGGAAACCTTGGTTTCCCACTCAGAAACAGGAAGAGGCCCGTCGCTCGGGGGGGTCGGTGGCGACGAGCCTCCTCCTAGTGCTCACCGCGGACTGCAAGGCCAGGAACGCACCGCGGTTCGCATCGCCCAGTGCGGCTGAGGCTAACGAGTCGGCACCCGCTTTCCAATAGGCCGAACGGCCCATCTTTGGAAGCCGCATCAGGCGCCGACTCGGCGGCGCCGCAGAGAGGTCGTGCGATGGCTCGCGCCGCCGTCTCAAGCCGATCTCGAGGTCAGCCCTCCTCTCCGCACCACTACCGACGTTCGACCGAGAGATGGTCGTGCGGCGGTTCGACGCGTCCCCTACGGCTCCCTACAATCAAAGCGCCCCGTGTCACAAGCCAACCAAGCTCTGTGGTTCGATGCGATGCCGCTGCTCGTCGTCGGCGCGGCGTACCTCGGAGCGAGCGCGTTGCTGGGCTCGGTGCTGTGGAGGGAGCGTGCCCGCGCCTCTCTGCTCGATATCGCGATCTTCCTCACGTTTCCGACTTTCGGAGTGGTCGCGACGGCATACGGAGCGGCGCTCGCGGTCGAGCGCGAGCCGCCTCCGGGCGGCGTCTGGCTCACGCTCGGGATCACGGTCGCGGCGGCGCCGCCCGTCCTGCTCGCCCTGTTCCGCCGCCGTGAGGCGCGTTCGCTCGCAAGCGGATCGCAAGGCCGCGAGCTGGAGTCGATGGCGGCCGTCACGAGTGCCCTTGGTCGCACGGGCGATGCGGAGGTCGTTGCGCGTGCCCTGCTCGAGCAGGTGGAAGACCTGGTGGACGCCGAGCTTGCCTGTCTCGTTCTCGTCGACGAGGACGAGCGGGAAGGAGCCGGCCTCATGGGTCGCGTCCGCGGGCGCGAGCTGGAGTGGTTCCCGGACGTTCGCATCGAACTGGACAACGAGCCCTCCGGCGTGGCGACGGCGGCGTACGAGGCGGTGCCGGTCGCCGTCTACGACGCGCAGGCCTCGAACGTCGTCAATCCACGGATGGTTGGGGCGACCGGGGCGAAGAGCGTCGCATTCGTGCCGCTCATCGCGGACGAGCGGGTCATCGCGGTGCTCGTTGCGGGAACGGTGTCGCAGCATCGTGCGTTCTCGTCCGAGGAGCTCACGCTCCTGCAGACGATCGCCGGTGAGGCGGCGCTTGCGCTCGCTCGGACGCGCTCGATGGTGGCGCTGGCGCAAGCATTGGAGCGGGAGCGGTTCGTTGCGCGCATTTCGGCGCGCGTTCGCTCAGAGCTCGACATCGACGAGCTGCTGCGGGTTGCCGTGCGAGAAACCGGTACGGCTCTCGGCGTCGACCGCTGCTTCATCCGTCTCGGCGGCGCCGAGGACGAGATCCCGATTGCCGCCCAGTGGCACGCGCATGCGCTCGAGCCGATTCACACGGGGCAGCGTCTCGCGGTATCGAACCTCGCGGCGCGCCGGCGGAAGACCGTCGCGGTGGACGATGTCGCGGCGGCCGGGGAGCTCGAGGATCCGTCTCTCGGCGGACGCGACACGTTGCTCGCCCTCGGCTCACGCGCAGTCCTCGCGGTCCCGATCGTCGTCTTCGACGAGCTGATCGGCGTGCTCGGCCTCCACCGCACCGAACCCGGGCACTGGACGCACGAGCAAATCAGTCTCACCGAGGCCGTCGCCCGCGAGATCGGCCTCGCGCTGCACGTCGCCAGCCTCCTTCGCGAAAACGAGCGGCGCATCGCGCAGCAGAGCGCGTTCTTCCGCATCGCCGCACTCCTCGGCCAGTCGTTGTCGCTTTCCGCGACGCTCGACGCACTGGCTCAGGCGGCGTGTGAGGCCCTCGGCGGCGCGTTCGCGGCGGTGCTCATGCCCCGCGGGGCGATCCTCGAGCTCGCCAGCTCGGCCGCTCTTCCCGCCGAGCTCGTGGAGGCCCTCGAGCGCGGGTTGCCGGAATCCGCCGATTCGCTGCAGACGGCGGCCGCTGACGAACGCATCCTCGCTTCGCCCGACGTCACACGCGATGATCGCTTCGAGGAGAGCTGGCAGGAACTTGCCGCAGCGGCCGGCTACAGAGCGCTACTCGCCGTCCCTATCGCCAGTTCGCGGGCGGAAAACTCCGGACTCGTCATCGTCTTCTTCGCCGGCGAACGCGGCTTCGCGGACGAGGATCTCGAGCTCGCTCGCCATCTCGGCGACGCCGCCCGCGGCGCGCTCGAGCGCAGCGAGCTGTTCGAGGCTGAACGGACAGCACGCGCGCTGTCGCAGCAGCTCGCGCGGACCGGCGGCGTCCTCGCCACCGAGCTCGACCCGGCCGCGGTGCTCGACGAGGTCGTCCAGCAGGCGCCCTCCCTCCTCGGCGCCGAGGCTTGCGCCGTGCGTACGCTCGAAGACGACGACCTCGTGGTGAGCGCCGCCTCAGGCATCGGGGCGGACGAGGCCGTCGGAACACGCACGCCCTCGAGCGCCTGGCTCTCCGGAGATGTCTTTCAGTCGCGCTCGCCGCTCGCGGTGGAGGATGCATCCGGCGACGAGCGCCTGCTCGGAGCGGACCCGATTCTCGCGGCCGGCTATGCGGCGTACCTCGGTGTTCCGCTCTCCGGTCCGGGGGGCGCGCTCGCCGGTGTGCTCGCCGTCTACGGGCGCCGCCCGCGGATGTGGCGCGCCGAGGAGGTCGAGGCGTTGCTTGCACTCGCCGCGAATACGTCGGCCGCGCTCGCGAATGCCGAGCTGTACTCGCGCGTCTCGCTGGAGAAGGAGCGTAGCGTCGCGATCCTCGCGAACATCGCCGACGGGATCGTCGCCGTCGATCGTGACGGCGAGGTCGTCCTTTGGAACGCCGCCGCGGAGGAGATCACGGGCGTACCGCAGGAGGAGGCGATCGGGCGCACGACCGTCCAGGTTCTCCAGCGTCAGCTCGAATCGGGCGAGGACGAGGCACATTCGGGCCAGCGTCTCGTGTCGCTCATGCGCGGGGGCGAGGAGGTCTGGCTCTCGCTCAGCGAAGCGATCATGCGCGATCCGCTCGGCGCGGTCGCAGGCCGGATCTTCGCCTTCCGCGACATCTCCGCCGACCGCATGGTCGAGCAGGTCAAGTCCGACTTCGTCGCCGCCGTCTCGCACGAGCTCCGTACGCCGCTGACCTCGATCTACGGATTCGCCGAGACGCTACTCCGGCAGGACGTTCCGTTCGGCGAGGAGGAACGTCGCACCTTCCTCGGTTACATCGCGTCCGAGTCGGGACGTCTGACCGAGATCGTGGACCAGCTGCTGAACGTCGCGAGGCTCGACGCAGGCGATCTCCAGGTGGAGCGCGGGCGGATTGACGTCGGCTCCGTCGTGTCCGAGGTGGTCGAGACAGCCGAGGAGAGCAGTGTCATGAACGGCCACCGCTTCCAGGTCGACCTTCCCGATGAGCCGCTCGCCGCGGAGGCCGATCCGGACAAGGTGCGTCAGGTCTTCAACATCCTGCTCGAGAACGCGCTCAGATACTCGCCCCAGGGCGGCACCGTGACCGTCGGCGCCCGGCGGACCGCCGACCGCGTCGAGGTGCGCGTGGCCGACGAGGGGATGGGAATCCCGACTGCCGAGCGCGAGCGGATCTTCCGGAAGTTCTACCGAGCCGAGTCCGCCGCACGCGATGGCGCCGCCGGCACGGGGCTCGGGCTCTTCATCGCCAAGGAGCTCGTTACCGCGATGGGCGGCCGCATCTGGGTGGACTCGACCGAAGGCGAGGGCTCGAGCTTCGCCTTTGAGCTGCCGGCCGCACGCGAGTAAGTGGACACTGGAGCGGGTATAGCCGCGGCAGCGACCGGGACGGCCAGGTGATGACCAAGGTTCTCGTAATCGATGACGAGGCTCCGATCCGCCTGCTCTGCCGCGTCAACCTCGAAGCGGAGGGAATGGACGTCATCGAGGCGGCCGATGGACCCACCGGGGTCGACAAGGCACGCGAGGAGAAGCCCGACGTGATCCTCCTCGACGTGATGATGCCTGGGCTCGACGGGTGGCGCGTCGCCGAGCAGCTGCTCGAGGACGACCGCACGACCGGGATCCCGATCATCTTCCTGACGGCGCGAGCGGAGTTCCGGGACCGCGCCCGTGGTCTCGACATCGGGGGCGTGGACTACGTGACGAAGCCGTTCAACCCACTCGAGCTCGCGCCGCTCGTCCAGAGCCTCCTCGATCGGATCGACCGCGGGGAGCGCGACGAGCTGCGCGCGGAGAAGCTCACGGACCTGCGCTCATTGATGGAATCCGAGTAAGCGCTGGGCCCTCTCCCGAGGGGGCCCGCGCGCCTTTCTCCCGACGTGCCCTAGTGGCCTGCGAAGTCGGCCGTGACGACCGCGGCGCCACCATGGCCCGCGAACGTGCCGAAAACGATCCCGATGCCTACTCGCCGGAAGCCCGGTCGTAGCAGCACCGCCCGATGCGCTGGGCTCGCCAGCCACTGGTCGACGACCCATTGCGCCGTGACGGCCGTGCCCCAGGCGAGGTCCTCGCCGAAGACGGGACCGCGCGCGCCGGCGGCCAGTGCCCGGCCCGCGACGGAGCCGTGGGCGAAGTACTGGCGGCGCATCATGTCCGCGGAGTGGCCCCGGGCCGCGCGAACGAGACGGAGATCCACTCGCAGGGGAGCGAGACCGCGACTCGTCCGGACGCCGTTGATCGTCCGGAGGAGTGACGCCTCCGAGCTCGACAGCGTCCCGGCCTGAGCGCCGGTGGCCGAACCCGCGAAGGCGAAAACTGCCAGAAAGACTCCGACAATCTTGCTTTTAATGAACATTCGCGGCAGTTTGGAGTCGTGATGCGGGGGCGACTTCCCCAAAAAGGGGGAAGTGACTGTTCGCTGCTAGCGGGGTGTCGGGGGCGGCGCGACGCGCGGGAGAATAACCATGGTCCCGGACGGTTGCAACGGTACGGGCAGAACGTTTGAGCGATTCCTTACAAACGCTTCGCGTGCGCGCCATGCAGCGCTAACAGGCGCGTCGTAGCGTCGCTCGGTGTGAAAGGGCGGTTGCATCGGGTGCTTCCGATCGCTTTGGCCGTGGGTTTCGCGCTCGCGAGCGCGGGCTCGGCGCAGCCGGCCGCCACGCTGGGCTCGAACGGGCACCTCGCCTTCACGGCCGTGACGGGCATCGCGACGATGAACCCGGACGGCAGCGGCCAGTGGGGACTCGACTTCCTCCCCGGCGACCACTCGCCTGCTTGGTCGCCGGACGGGACGCGCGTCGCGTTCGTGACGAGTCGCGAGCACGACTACGACATCTACTCGATGTCGGCCGATGGCAGCGACCAGCGCAATCTGACCCGTTCGTACGCGTATGACTCCGAACCGACCTGGTCCCCCGACGGCGCGAAGATCGCGTTCATCAGCTTCAGGGCCGAAGGGGCAGGGATCTACGTCATGAACGCAGACGGGAGCGACCAGAAGCTCCTCGCCGACGACATCGGTTATCCGAGCGGGCCGACCTGGTCGCCGGACGGCGCGAGGATCGCGTTCCAGACCTACTACTACGACTTCGAGACGAGCACCGACGAGACGGGCATCTGGGTCGTGAACGCGGCCGACACGGACGCGCACGGGGTGACCAAGAGCTCGACGGATTTCAACCCTGCTTGGTCGCCGGATGGAACGAAGATCGCCTTTGACCGGCGCGTGACCTTTCAGGACGCCGACATCTTCGTGATGAACGCCGACGGGTCGGAC
>Ga0137373_10003156_pt1 | contig 18063 bp, 20 predicted proteins | sample SagtaG_5_FD_104912 | JGI IMG/M metagenome (GOLD analysis project Ga0137373, IMG submission 104912) | Vadose zone soil microbial communities from Sagehorn Ranch, Mendocino, California, USA - Sage1_R_80_16 metaG | ecosystem: Environmental > Terrestrial > Soil > Vadose zone | place: USA...
CCCTTGTCCGGGATCGGGCACGTTTTCGCCGCGGCTCGATGTCCGCGCGCGTCCTCGGAGGTGTCGACCGCAAGGCCTTTCGGATGGCCGACCTCGTCGTCGCCGACACGGACGCCCACGCCGACTTCTTCGCCCAGCACGCAGGTATTCCGCGCTCGAAGGTGGAGGTCTGCCTCGTCGGCGCGGACGACCGGATCTTCCAGCCCGGCTGGAGACTGCCTTCGCGCTTCACCGCGCTCTTCGTCGGCAAGCTGATCCCGCTGCACGGAATCGAGACGATCGTCGCCGCCGCCCGCCGCGCGCCGGAGCTCGCGGTGCGCCTCGTCGGCAGCGGACAGCTCGAGCACGTGCTTCGGGATCTCCCGCCGAATGTGGAACGGATCCCGTGGGTCGACTACGAGCGGCTCCCGGGCGAGCTGCACCGTGCCGGCTGCGCGCTCGGAATCTTCGGCACCTCCGACAAAGCGCGGCGCGTGATTCCGAACAAGGCGTTCCAGGCGCTCGCGTGCGGGACGCCGCTCGTGACGGCCGACACCCCCGCGGCGCGGGAGCTGCTCGCCCACGAGGAGAGCGCGCTGCTGGTACCGCCCGGAGACCCCGACGCGCTGGCCACCGCGATCCGGCGCATCGCCGGCGACGCCGAGCTCGCGCAGAAGGTGAGTGACGGCGGCCTGGCCGCGTACCGGCAGCACGCGTCCGAGGAGGTGCTCGGCCGGCGCTGGCGGGGGGTGCTCGAGCACGCGGTCGCCGTACGATCGCGGCCGCGATGACGCTGCGCCGACCCGGTCCCCGCGCCATCCTCTGGAGCGGCATGACGGCCTACGCGGCCGGCTTCGCCGCGCTGTCGGTTCTCCGCCACCGCGCGTTCCAGACCGGCCGGTTCGACCTCGGCAACATGGTCCAGGCGGTCTGGTCGACAGCCCACGGGCACCCGCTCGCGGTCACCAGCCTGCGCGGAGACGAGATCTCGCGCCTGGCGGCGCACTTCGACCCGATCCTGGTCGCCTTCGCGCCCCTGTGGCTCGTGTGGCCCAGCCCGGACTCGCTCCTCGTCGCACAGGCCGTCGCGGTCTCGCTCGGCGCGCTGCCGGTCTTCTGGCTCGGCCGCAAGCACCTCGACTCCGAGCGCGCCGCCCTCGGGTTCGCGCTCGCGTACCTGCTCTACCCGCCGACGCAGTGGCTGACGCTGAACGAGTTCCACCCTGTCGCGCTTGCGTGCCCGCTGCTCCTGTTCGCGGTGTGGTACCTCGACGAGGGCCGGCTGCTCCCGTTCGCGGTCTTCGCGCTGCTCGCCGCCGTGACGAAGGAGGAGATCGCGCTCGTCGTCGCCGCTCTGGGCCTCTGGTACGCGCTCGCGCACGGGCGCCGCTACCAGGGTGCGGCCATCCTGGCGGCCGGAGTCGGGGTGGCTCTCGTCGCGATCGAGGTCGTCATCCCGCACTTCAACCGCGCAGGCTCCTCGAGCTTCTTCCAGCGCTACAGCGACGTCGGCGGCTCGCCGGGCGGGATCCTCCGCACGGCGGTGACGGATCCCTGGAAGGTAGTGACGACGGCCGTAACCGGACGCGGCCTCGGTTACCTCGCGCGGCTCGTGCTCCCCCTCGGGCTGCTGGCCCTGGCAGCGCCGCTCCTCCTATTCGCGGCGCTTCCCGAGCTCGCGCTCAACCTGCTCTCCGCGGCGCCGACGCAGACCTCGATCCACTTCCACTACACCGCGGGCCTGATCCCGATGCTGGTAGCGGCCACCGTCGTCGGAGCCGGCCGGCTCGCCCGCGAGCGTCCGCACCGCGCCACGCACCTAGCGACCGGAACACTCGTCCTCGCCCTGGCCTCGAACTACTTCCTCGGCGCGATCCCCCTCTGGCGCTACTTCCCGGGAGGTGAGCAGCACCAGGCCACGGCAGCCCGCGCAACGCGCCACGACCGGCTGGCCGCCGAGGCGCTCCGCCTGATCCCAGGCCGAGCCGTTGTCAGCGCCACGAACTCGCTAGGCGCGCACCTCTCCGCCCGCCGGCGGATCCTCAGCTTCCCCATCATCCAGGACGCCACCTGGATCGCGGCCGACGAGACCTCGCCCGGCTATGCAGACCGGCTGGCCCCGTTGCCGACCGCGGTCCAGCTCTCCTGGCTCCGGCGCAATCCGGAGTGGCGGCTCGTCTTCGAACGTGACGGGATCCTGATCTTCGAGCGCCAGGGCTGACCTCGCGCCAACGCCACGGCCAACGTGACGAAGACCGCCACGACAAGTAGGTCGCGCACCACGAGCAGCCAGACGGGCCAGGCGAGCCGGAAGAGCGCGTGGTAATGGAAGAACCAGGCTTGCGCGAGTAGCAGCGAAGCCGCCGTCAGCACCACGGCCGCCGAGCTGCCGGCGAGCACCACCAGCGGGACGAGCCAGACGAGGTACTGAGGCGAGAAGACCTTCGTGAAGGCAAGGAACCCCGCAACCGCCGCGGCGAAGGCCAGCGGCAACCGGCTCCGGCCGTCGCGGACGCGGGCGTAGAGCAGCCAGACCGCCACGACGGCGGCGGCCTCGAGCACGAGCAGCGCGACTGCGACCGCGTCGGGCAGCGAGCCGGCGAGGTTGCGACCGGCCACTCCCGTCGTCCTCACGACGTGCGCGTCGTAGAGCCCGAAGCGATCCGCGACGAGCAGCAGCGACGCCCCCAGGCTCTCGACCTGCAGGCCGCGCTCGGCCTGGGAGCGGAAGCTGGAGACGACTCCGTGCACGTCGTACGCCGCAAACGGGGCGATCACCGCCACCGCGACCACCAGGAACGCGCCGAGCGCGAGCGCCGTCCTGCGCGGTCCGGCGCGCCGCCAGACGTAGACCGCGGCGATCGGAACGAGTACGAGCGGGTAGACCTTGGCCGAGACGGCAAGCCCGAGCGCAACCGCGCCGAGCACATAGCGCCCGCGCAGGAACAGCAGCAGCGCCAGCACCGTCAGGAACGCGGGCCAGGTGTCGTAGGTGTTCAGCGAGATCGGCCCCAACGCGACCGGGGCGAGTGCGAGCAGCCCGACCGAGACGAACAGCCGGCGCCGGGTCACCCCGAGCTCGACCAGGACCAGAGCGGCGGCCACTACCGTCGCGGCGCCGCAGAGCGCCATCAGGACCTTGAAGAGCGCGTTGTAGTGCTCGTCTCCGAGGGCGGTCGGCGGCATGAACACGGCGAATGCGCCGGGCGGGTACTCGACGAAGAAATCTCGGTACGGGAGCGCTCCGTGCAGGAGCCGCTCCGCATAGCCCTGGTAGATGTGCAGGTCGCGGAAGCGGGCCGCGCGAAAGAGACCGCCGTCCGGCACCGCGCAGGCGGCCACGAACACGGGCAGCGCGACCAGCGCCGCGCGCAGCGCGTCTCGCCTGCCCGCCGGCGCGCGGCCCACCGGTCTCAGGGAACGGGCGGCGGTGACGGCGGAGGCGGAGGCGGCGGCTCGGGAGGCGGAGGCGGCTCGGGCGGCGGCGGCTCGAGAGGCGGAGGTGGCGGCGGTGCCTTCGGCCGGGTCTTCGTCGCGCCCGTCGTGCTCGTCGCGGGCGGCGAGTAGTAGTAGGGCGGCGGAGGCGCGAAGTAGGTCGAGCCGTAGCGCCCCTGCGTAAAGGGCCTCCAGACGACCGGATTCAAGGGCTGGCGCCACCCCAGCGCCGGCTTGTTCCAGAGCGCGGCCTGCATGAACAAGTGCCAGATCGTGGCGGGGAACGTGCCGCCGGCGACCGAGATCCCGTGCACGTTCTCCATCGGGATCTCGCCTTGCGGATAGCCGACCCACACTGTTGCCTCGAGCTGCGGCACGTAGCCCGAGAACCAGGCGTCGGCGTGGTTGTCGGTCGTGCCGGTCTTGCCTGCCGCCGTACGCCCGAAGTACGCGCCCACGCCGGTCCCGGAGAGCACGTTCTGCTCGAGGATGCGCGTCACCTCGTAAGCGACACCGTCCGTGATCACGCGCTTGCGCTTTGGCTTCCCCCAGCCGGCATCTGTGTCGACCTTGCCGTTCGCGAGCTTGACCTTCGTGATCGCCATCGGCTCCGAGTAGATCCCGCCGGCCGCGAGCGTGGCGTAGGCGGACGCCTCCTCCAGCGGCGAGATCGCGTCCGCGCCGAGGCCCATCGCGGGGACGACGTCGAGGTGCGACTTGACGCCGAGCCGGTGCGCCATCGCGGCCACCTTCTCGGGGCTCACGTCAAGCGTTAGCTGCGCGTAGACGGTGTTGTCCGAGGCCAGCGTCGCGCTCGTCACCGAGATCGAGCCTCTGTAGCTGTGGTCGTAGGTCGAGACGTCCCAAGCCGGCGTGTAGGGGTCGGGCTGGTAGTGGAACGGCGCCGAGGTGTAGTACGTCGAATCCGGGTTCATGCCCTCGTTGATCGCCGCGGTGAGGACGAAGACCTTGAACGTCGAGCCGGGCTGGCGGCGCGCCTGCGCCACGAGGTTGAACTGGTTGCCGGTGCGGCCCGGGGTGACCGCCGTCATCGCCCGGATCGCGCCGGTCGCAGGGCTGATCGAGACGACCGCCGCAGCGGGATCGTTGTGCAGGTAGAGCGTGTCGCGGATCGCCTTCACGGCGGCCCGCTGCAGACGCGGATCGATGGTCGTGTAGACGCGCAGCCCGCCCGAGCGGACGGTGCTGGCGCCGTACTCCGAGATCAGCTGGTCGCGGACGTAGCTGAAGAAGTAGGGCTCCTTGATCCGCGTGTAGAGCTTGCCGGGCCGCAGCCCGAGCTCCCGCTTCGAGATCGCCTGCTTGTACTGGGCGCGGGTGATGTAGCCGTACTGGAGCATCGCGCGCAAGACGTCGTCGCGGCGGGCGAGCGCGGCGGCCGGGCGGTGAAGCGGGTCGTAGTCCGAGGGCGCCTGCGGCAGGCCGACGAGAAGCGCGGCCTGGCGGAGCCCGAGCTGCCGCGCGTGCTCGGAGAAGTACGTCTGGGCGGCCGCCTCGATCCCGTAGGCGTGGTTGCCGTAGTAGACCTGGTTCAGGTACTCGTTGAGGATCCGGCGCTTCGACCAACGCCGGCTGAGCCTGATTGCAAGACAGGCCTCCTTCAGCTTCCGCTTAAACGTGCGCTCCTTCGAGATGTAGAGGTTGCGCACGAGCTGCTGCGTGATGGTGGAGCCGCCCTGCACGACGTGCCCGGCGCGCAGGTCCCGCCAGGCGGCGCGCGCGATGCCCTCGTAGTCGACCCCGCCGTGCTCGTAGAAGCGATGGTCCTCGACCGCGACGGTCGCCTTCCGCGTCCAGAGGCTGACGCCGTGGAGACGCACCGGCGTGCGGTTCTTCTCGGCCGGGATCGACCCGAGCAGCGACCCGTCGGTCGCGAAGACGAACGAGTTCTCGCCGATCTGCACCGCACGCAGCTGGTTCAGATCGCAGCTCGAGCGGAACTTGGCGACCGCGCCCACGCCCGTCGCGAGCAGCGCGAGGATCACGACCAGGAAGGAGCCGAGCAATACCTTTCCGCGGTGGCTGCGGTGGCCGCGGCCGCGCTCGCGCCGCCTGCGCCTCCGCCGCAGAAGCTCCTCGAGGTCGTCGCCGCCGCGCCGTCCCCTCGGCGGCGGGGGGTTCATGAAAAGACCCCGGCTTCGCGCAGGCGCTGGTGGGCGCGCAAGCGGAGCTCGTTCTCGAGCCGGCGCGCGGTCGGCTCGTCGTCGGCCCAGACGCTGAGCTCGAGGCGCGCCTTGTCCTCGAGCGACGTCACGGCCACCTCCGCCCGCTCGTCGTCCGCCGCTTCGCGGAGCAGCTGCGCGACCGCTTCGAGATCGCGGTCAAGGGGCACCTGGAGGGTCACTTGCGCAAGCTTCCTTCGTCCTCGGATCGAGGAGTTGAGGATGGTATCCGAGGCGATCCGGTCATTCGGGATCACGAGCCTGTCGTCGTCGGCTACCCGGATGAACGTGTAGGTAAGCCCGATCTCCTCGACGACGCCCGCCGTGCCGTCGACCTCGACGTGGTCGCCGAGCCGGATCGGCTGGCTGAGCGCGATCAGCAGGCCGGCGATGAAGTTGCCGATCGTCCGCTGCGCCGCGAAGCCGACGACGATCCCGACGATCGCAGAGGAGGCAAGGATGCCGGTCGCGACCGCCCGCACCTGCGGAATCACGAGCAGCGCGGAGAGTACGCCGACGAAGACGATCATCGCTATCACGCTGCGGCGGAGAATGCGGTAACGCGTAACAGCGCCGGCCGGCAGGTCGCGGCGCGAGAGCCGGCGGTCTGCGAGGCGGGCGGCGGCCAGCGTGACAAGGAGCACCACGCCCAGGACGATCAGCCGGTGCCACCAGGGCATCGTTGCTCGTTCTTAGTCGAACGGGAGGGGTTTCCTGCCGGCGAAGCCCTCGTCGACGCCGTGCCAGAACGCGACCTCGTCCTCGCCGACCTGCCAGCAGAGCAGCACCTCCTCGTCTCCGCGGAGCGCAGGAAAGTCGACCAGCCCCCGGTCGAGGTCCTTGACAAGCACGCCGAGCCGCTCGAGCTCGGCTACGCAGCGGGCCGCCGCCTCACCCTCGCGGGCGAACTGCTCCTCGACGACGCGCGGCTCCTGCGGGTCGAAGTCGCCGCCGTTGCCCGCGATTCGCTGGACGAAGCGCGCCCGGTCACCGGCCGCAGCGGCCATCGCCCGGCGGTGGGCGACGAGCTCCTCCGCCGCCGGACGCACCTCGACGAGGTGCTCGTTCGCCTCCTCCGGCGTGAAGTAGCGGCGTGCCATCCCAGTATCATCGCGCGCCGTGTCCGCCGGTCAACGCGTGCGCGAGCCACGGGCGGCGCTCAGCGAGCTGCGTCTGCTCGGAGCCCGCAACCCGGCGCCGGAGATCTTCCTCTGGACCCGCGTCGCGATCTGGGCGGCCGCTCTCTTCGCGTTGTTCACCTTCGTCCCCAACCGGCACCCGCGCGCAGGGCGCTGGGACGACCCGTCCCTGACGCACGACCTCGGCGCGGTCACGGACGTCTGGGCCCGCTGGGACAGCGTCTGGTTCCTACGGATCGCCGAGCACGGGTACGACGCGGCGAGCGGCGCCGCCTCGGCCTTCTACCCGCTCTACCCCGCGGTCGTCGGAGGCCTCGGACGCGTCCTCTTCGGCCACTACGTCCTTGCCGGGATCCTCGTCTCACTCGCTGCCGCGCTCGGCTCGTTCCTCCTCCTCTACCGGCTGGCGGAGGAGCGGCTGGGTGCCGACGGAGCGCGGCGGGCGGTGCTCTACCTGGCGCTCTTCCCGTTCGCGCTCTTCTTGCAGGCGGTCTACAGCGAGTCGCTCTACCTGCTGCTGACGCTCGCGGCCTTCGTCCTGGCCGAGCGGCGCCGGTTCCTGCCCGCCGGGGCCGCAGCGGGGCTGGCGTTGTTGACCCGTCCGACCGGCGTCGCGCTGCTGCCGGCGCTCGCCCTGCTCGCGTGGCGTGAGCGAGAGCGCGTGCGCGCGCTTGCGTCGCTCGCGGTCGCTCCGCTCCTGTTCGCGGCGTACCCGCTCTACCTCTGGCGTGCCGAAGGCGACCCCTGGGCGTTCGTGCACGCGCAGCGGATCTGGAGCCGCCACCTCTCACCCGCCGGTCCGCTGGGCGGGATCTGGGACGGGCTGCGCGCCGGCTGGGCGGGAGTCGAGCAGCTTGCCTCGGGCTCGCACACGCACGTCTACTGGCGGGCGGTGCAGGACACGGACCCGATCCGCGCAGCGGCGATCAACCTCGAGAACCTCGCCTTCCTCGCCCTGTTCGTCGTGCTGACGGTGGTCGCGTGGCGGCGCCTCGGTGCCCCCTACGGCCTCTTCGCGTCGCTCAGCCTCGCGATCCCGCTCAGCGTGCCGAGCGAGCGCTGGCCGCTGCTCTCGCTGCCGCGTTTCGGGCTGACCATCTTCCCCTTCTTCCTGGCGCTGGCGCTGATCGGCGGGCGGCCGCGGGCACACACCGTCATCCTGGGGATCAGCTCGCTGCTGCTCGGCGTGGCCGTGGTGCAATGGGCGCTCTGGCAATGGGTCGCATGAAGATCGTGCCGTTCGTGGCGTTGCTCATCCTGGCCGCGGGCACCGCCTGCGGAGAGCGGGCGGAGCCGACAGGCCCGTCGGTCCGGATCTACCCGGTCACCGTCCACGGCGCCACGGAACAGGAGACCGTGGTGAGACGCCCTCCGCGCAGGATCGTCCCGCTCGGCTCGGGCCCGCACCAGATCCTGCGCGCGCTCGGGCTCCAGCGCCGGACGATCACCGTCAACGGAGACCTGGTCGGACTGTCACTCGTCGCGGAGATCCGGAAGGCACGGCCGGAACTGATCGTCGCCTCGGGCGACTCCGACCCACTCGACCTGGCTCGGGCGCGCTCGGCGACGCACGCCGCCGTCTACGTCCAGCCAGACACCTCGCTCGCAGACGTCGAGCGCTCGATCGACGACATTGGCCTGCTCACCGGACGCCCCGTCGCGGCGCGAAAGCTAAGCGCCGCGATTGCCCGCACTCAGCACCGTGTCGCCGCGCGTCTCAGCGGCTACCCGATCGTCCCGACCTTCGTCGACCTCGGCGGCTTCACGACGGTCGGCTCCCGCAGTCTGCTGGGCGACCTCGTCTCCTCAGCACGCGGGAAGGACGTCGCGGGCCCGAGCCCCGAGCAGGGGCCCTTCCCGCTCGGGCGGCTGGCGAGGCTCGACCCGCACGCGTATGTGGCGACGGCCGACAGCGGCACCTCGCTGAAGAAGTTGCGGGGCGATCCGCGCACGAAACGGCTGACCGCAGTTCGCAGCGGCCGCTTCGGGGTCGTCCGGGATTCCCTCCTCCAGCCCGGGCCTCAGGCCGGCGCGGCGCTCGAGCAGATCGCCCGCATCCTGCACCCGGACGCCTTCCGCTGACCGGCGGCGTCACGAACCGCAAGCTCGCAGCCTGGGTGGCGCTGTCGAGCGTGCTTGCCCTGCTTGCCTACGCCGGCCGCGCATCCGAGGGCAAGCCGGAGCGAGACGCTCTCTACCACTACGGCGTCGCGATCAGCGGCCTGATCCTCGAAGGCATCCTCCTCGCCGCCGTCCTGCTGATCGCCCGCGGAATCGACCCGCGCCTGCTCGGCCTCCGCGCTCCGCGCTCTTGGGTCAGGGCGCTGGGCCTCGCGCTGGGGATCCTGATCGCGCTCATCATCGTCGAGCAGGCGCTCGAGAGCGTGCTCCACGCGACGCGCGAGCAGGGGCTGGAGCCGACGCGGTGGGACTCCTCCCGCGCAGTCCCGTTCGCGATCAACTCCGCGGTTGTCGTGCTCGTTGCGCCGTTCGTCGAGGAGCTGACCTTCCGCGGGCTCGGGTTCGCCGTGCTGAGGCCGTACGGCGCGTTCGTCGCGGTCGTCGGCTCGGCTGCCGCGTTCGCGGCAGCGCACGGGCTGATCGAGGGCTTCCCCGCCCTCTTCATCTTCGGTGTCGCGATCGCCGTGCTCCGGCTGCGAACGGAGAGCGTCTTCCCCGGCATGCTCTTCCACGCGTTCTTCAACGGCGCCGCGCTGGCGCTGGCATTTGTCCGGTAGCGCGCTCTATTCTCCTCGCGTGCGGCGCGCGGTGATCCTGGTCAGTGCTCTCGCATTCGTGCCCGCGGCGCACGCCGCGCCGCCCGTCGTGAGCGTCCAGGCAACCCCCGCCTCCGGCCCGGCGCCGCTGGCCGTGACGCTAACGGCGAGCGGCGATCCGGCGACGTACGTGTGGGACCTCGGCGACGGCACGACCGCGACCGGCGCCGCCGTCCAGCACGTGTACCCGGCCGGGCGCTTCACCGCGCGCGTGACGGCGACGGCCGCGAGCGGCGAGACCGCGCAGGCGCAGGTGACGATTACCTCCCTCGGGCTGACGCTCCGCGCGCCACGGGTCGGGAGCTACGGCCAGCGCGCCCACTTTCGCGGCCGGCTCGTCCCAGGGTTGAAGGGTGCGAGGGTCGTCCTCTACCGGGGCACACAGAGGCTCGGCACGGCGAAGGCCCGGGCGAATGGACGCTTCTCGGTGCGCGGCCGCGTCGGCGCGCCCGGCGCGCAGTACACCGCGCGCTACGCCGGCGCCGTCTCGAACGCCGTCGCTCTCGCCGTCCGCCCGGGGCTCGACACGCAATTCGCCGGCTCCGGGCAGGTCGGCAGGCCACTGGTCATGATCGCGCGCGAGCGACCCGCCGGCGCGGGCACGCTGAGCGTCCGCGTCTGGCGCAAAGGCCGGCTGCTGAAGGCCCGAAGCGGAGGGCGAAGGCTCCGGATCCGGCTCGGGACGCGACGCGCGGTCACCTACCGCATCATCGTGGCGGTCACGCCGTCACAGGGATACGTCGCAAACCGGCGCCTGGTGACGCGGACCGTGTTCGTGCCGAACCTGCGCGTCGGCTCCAGCGGTCCGAGCGTCTACGGCCTCGAGCAGCGCCTGCGCGAGCTCCATTACGCACTCGGGACGGCCGACGGCTACTACGGCGCCGACACGTCCGACGCGGTCATCGCGTTCCAGAAGCTGCACGGCCTTCCGCGCACCGGCACGACCAATGCCCGGTTCTGGCGGGAGCTGGAGGTCGCGCACGTCCCGGTCCCCCGCCACCCGGGCTCGCACGTGGAGGTCAGCAAGGAACGCCAGGTGCTCCTGATCGTCCGCGACGGGCAGGTCGCGCTCGTCGTTCCCGTCTCGACCGGCGCAACCGGCAACACGCCGGTCGGGCTCTGGCACGTGTACACCAAGGTGCCGGGCTATAACGCGAAGGAGATGTACTACTCGTCCTTCTTCGTCGGCGGTTTCGCGATCCACGGCTACCACAGCGTGCCCCCGTACCCTGCGAGCCACGGCTGCGTCCGGATCCCGCTGTGGGTCGCGCAACGGGTCTACTCGCTGATCGATTACGGCGCGGCGGTCTACATCTATTAGCCTCGCCGCCGTCGCGGTCGCGGCGGCCGGCTGGCTCGTCTACGCGCAGGTCTGGGGAACGGGCGGCGCGCACGCCGTCGCCTGGCGCGACATGACGGGGAAGATGGAAAGGATCGAGTTCACGCGGCGCGCGATGGGCGTCTACCACTCGCATGGCTCGTTCACGCGCCTGCTCGAGGCGACGATGCCGGGGAGGGCGCCTGCGCCGCCGAGGCTGAACTGGGATCGCGACCAGCTCGTCGTGATCGCGCTCGGCCCCCGCTCCAGCACCGGCTACTCGTTGCGGATCGACCGCGTCATCGAGCGGCGGCGCGGGATCTACGTCTACGCGCACGAGCAGACGCCGGCGCTAGGCGAACCGGTCGAGGCCCGCGTCACGTACGTGTACCGCGTGCTAGCCATGCACGGACGTGCGAAGCCCGTCTACGTCAAGCTTTACGGCAGATGAGACGTCGCTTGCGATGTCGATCTCAGGACGGGTGGGCTTTGCCCGGTCGTCCGTCTGAACCGACCGGTCGACACGCCGTGGGTCAGAAGGACGATCTGTGACGGAACCCGACCCGCTGATCCGCCAGCTGCGCGAGCAGATCTCGGACAACGACCGGGCGCTCGTCGAGGCGATCAACACGCGCCTCAAGCTCGTCGCGCGGCTGAAGGGCTACAAGGAGTCGCGCGGCCTCTCGTTCGTCGACCCGGAGCGCGAGGAGTGGATGCTGCAGTACCTGGCGCGCGCGAACCGGGGGCCTCTCTCGGCGGAGGGCCTGCGCGAGATCTTCGAGCAGCTCCTCGACCTTACGAAGCGGGAGGTCGAGCGGGGGAGCTAGTCCTCTTCGCCGTTCGCTTCCGCGAACTCGTCCGGCGTGACGTGCTCAAGGAACTGCTTGAACTCCGAGACGATCTCCTCCTCGTTCACGTCCTCACCCTCGAACTCGATCGCCGACTCCTCGATCACGTCTTCGGCCGCGAAGATCGGCGCGTCGGCCCGGACGGCGAGCGCGATCGCGTCAGACGGGCGCGAGTCGATCTCGATCTCGGAGCCGTTCTGCTGCACCGTGATGCTGGCGTAGAAGGTGTTGTCCTTCAGCTCCGTGACGGTGATGCGAACGACCTGGGCGTCGAGCTGGCTTAGCATCTCGGTGACGAGGTCGTGCGTCATTGGCCGCGGCGTGTTCGCTCCCTGCAGCTTCATCAGGATTGCGGCCGCCTCGGGATGGCCGATCCAGATCGGCAGGAACTTGTTTCCGTCGGCGGTCCGGAGCAGAACGATCGGCTGTTTGCCCGCGAGATCGAAGCTCACGCCGTAGATGACCATCTCGTGCATCAGGCGCCGTCCTCGGCTCCGATCATAGCCAGAGGGTACAGCCTGAAACTCACGTGGGCTCGGGGTCGCCGCCGTCCGCTTCGAGCGCCTCGAGGTCGTCCACCGGCACGTTCACGCGCTCGCCGGTCTCGACGTCCTCCAGCAGCGCCCGCCGGTCGGGCAGGCTCATTGGCTCGAAGCCACACACGCAGTAGCGCCGGCCGAGGTACAGGACAAGGTCACCAATCTTCATCGCCGCAGTGCTCGAACTCTCTATCGGCAGCGCCGTTCGGGGCCCCCATCCCTGGGCTGGGTGCGGCTACACTGGGCGACCCCGGGCGATTAGCTCAGTCGGTTAGAGCGCCGCTCTGATAAGGCGGAGGTCCGTGGTTCGAATCCACGATCGCCCATTCCCCTCGAAGCTCGCTGCGGCCGTGATTTCAACTCCCGGTGCCCCAGGTCGTTGCGTCGGTGCCACTGGTCTCGACGACGAGCTCCATCGGCCTAGTTCCGCCTGGCCAGACCCTGTAGATGCCGGACCTGGGAACGCCCTCGCAGCCGCCCGTGCGCTGTACGGCGATCAGCGCTGACCCGTCGCGCAGCCAGCCGAGCGGCTCCGACTCGACGGCTTCCTCTGCCGAGGGTTGAACCGGGGACTCGAGTCCGCCGCCTCGCACGGGTAGGAACGCAACCTGGGGATAGACCCCACAGCCGAACTCGTCGCGCTCGAGCAGCAACGTCCGGCCATCCGGAGAGGGAGCTAGAAAGCCCCAGCCCCCTGCGAGATGCTTGCGACGGAGCAGCGTCCGGCGACTCCCGTCCGGACGGACGACGGCGACCGACCACGGACAGGCGGCGTAGCGGCCGCCTGTGGGCTGCGGCCAGGAGGAGCACCCTGGATGCGCCAATCGACGAACCGCCCGTCGGGAAGATTCGTCGGTGCGGACCAGCCGGCGGCGTTGGGGATCGATCCGGTAGAGACCGCCGTCCGGGCCGGCGAGAGGCCGCGCGAGCAGCGCGGCGACATTCGTACCGGCAGGAACAGAAAAGCCGGACAGGTAGCCGTACAGGCGCCACGCTGCAGTGGCACGTCGATGGCCCACCAGCAGGACTGCCCTGCGGTGCGAGGGCTCGTACCGAACGGCGACTGCAACCCCTTGTTTCTCAATCGCGGGGAGGTGCGTCGGATCAAGGCGTCTGCCGAGCACAGAAAGGGCGGCCTCGCCGAATTCCCCGCTCGACAGGACCGCCCGAACACCGCCGTCGGCTTCGAGCACCCAATCCCACCTAGATGAATCAACGATCCGGAGGGGACCCGAACGGCCCGGCATCGCGAAGAGGGCAGGAGGCGCCGATAGGAGCCGCCCCTTCTCGAGGTCGGCCGCGTCCTGATCGAACCAGCGCGCGGCCGCCTGGTACAGCACGAACCCCCGGCGAGGGTCGATGCCGAGCGAGCCCGAGACCACGCGTAGGCGCGAGTCCTCGTCGTGCCGCTCGAAGCTCGAGACGACGTGCAGGGCCGGGCGCTGGGTGCGCACAGTGTGAGAACCGGTCGCGGGCGGTCTCGAGAACGCGAGCACGGCCGCGGCGCCGATCAGCCCGCACGCTAGGCCGACCGCTGGGAGAAGCCGTTTGCTCACGCCGCCAGCTTGCGCTCGCCCTGCAACGAGCTAGCGACAGAGCCGTAACAGTCTTGTCACAAGGGCAAATCGATGCCCATCACCGGGACGATGCGGCCCCAGACGGTGGGTTCGCTGTCTCGGAGATAGCGGCCGCCGAGTTTTTCGTAGAAGCCGACCGCGTTCGGCTCGGCTTCCCACTCCATTCGTTCGGCGCCAAGCTCACGGGCACGCGAGGCGCAGGCGTCGAAGAGCTTTCTGCCGACTCCGCGGCCGATCCAAGCGGGCTCTACCCACAGATCGTCTAGCACGGCGGCGGCGCCTTGCGGGATAAGCGCGGCGAAGCCGACTGCGCAGCCGGCGGCCTCGGCGACGAGGACGGGCTTTCCCAGCATGGCCTCCGCCGAGAAGTCGCCCTGCGCCGCCCAGGAACGAATCCAGTCGCGGTCGTAGCCCCAGTGGCCCTTCGCGTCGATCGCGATCTGCCGGAGCCGTTCGCCCTCGTCTGGCCGAGCGGCGCGGATCGAGATCCGCTCGGGCACTACGCCGTGTGGAACTCCGCCCACAGCGGGCGGTGGTCCGAGATGTGGAAGCGGAGGTAGCTCAGGAACGGAGCGCCGGGGCGTCTTCGCCAGAGGTCCTGGAAGAGGGCGCCGTCGAAGTCGAAGACGTTGCTCGCGCCGGTGAAGCGGGTCTTCGTGGAGCCCGGGAAGAACGCGATCTGGTCGTAGTAGGAGTCAGACGCGATCGCCGAGCCGATCTGGGACGTGTGCGGCGGCACCTCGAGCCCGAGCGAGACGAGCGCGTCGTAGATCCGGTCGCCGGGCTCGGTCTTCGGCAGGTTGAAGTCGCCGAGCGGGACGATCTCCGGCACGTACGAGCGCGCGTCGCGGTGCTTCTGGTCCGCCCACCAGGCGACCGCGTAGGTCTCGAGCATCCGCCGGTCGATGTCGGCGGGGTCGGGGGAGCCGTAGTAGAGGTGCACGTTCAACAGCGAGAAGCGGAACTCCCCGCAGGCGAAGCTCGCCAGGTACGGCCCGCGGTCGAAGCCGGTGAAAGGCGTCGTCGTGCCGGGCAGCTTGATCACCCGCAGGTCCCGCGGTGGGATCGACAGCCGCCCGACCTCCTTCAGCCTTGTGACCTTGCGGGTGTCGTAGAAGAACGCCTGCCGCTCCTGGTTTCCGGAGGCGTCCGAGAAGAGCAGCTCGTAGCGCGCGGGCAGCTTCGAGTGGATGGCGTCGATCCCACGGAGGTCGTCGTTCACCTCCTGCACCGCGACGAGGTCGAACCAGCCGATGATCTCCGCGATCAGCTCGTAGTCGCTGTCGAGCCGGTTCTGGACGCCAAGGTTGGCGACGTTCCAAGTCCCGATCAGGACGCGGTCGGACACCTTGCGCGGGATCTGCCGGCCCGGCTTCTGCCGACGGTAGGCGCGCAGAGCGGCAAGCTCGCGGTCGAGGTCGTACTCATACCTGAAGCGCGGCTTCGGGAACGGCGGCACGATTCAAGGATAAGCCGCTAGTGGAAAATTGCGGTGCTGCGCAGGTAATCCTCGACGGCCAGCAGGAACGCCGGGTCTCGGGCAATCTCCTCGAGCATCCCCTTGGTCAGGTCGTCGAGGTCACCGTCGTGCTCGAGCTCGACCAGGAACGGGCGCAGGCTACCGCTCTGGGAAAGGGCGGACATCCGCAGGACGAGATCACGGGTGAGACCGTCCTGGGAGATCGCCTCGAGCGACTCGAGGTCCGCGTGCCGGCCTGGAAGCGTCACGGACCGATAACGCCCGGCCGGGGTCGATGGATACGGCTAGGCGGTGTCGAGGCGCTCGAGGGCCTGGGCGAGCTCTTCGAGCTCCCTCTCGTCTGCGAAGGCGATCTCGAGCCGGCCCGGCGCGATGCGGGCGGTGAACCCGGTCGCGCGCTCCGCGGCCTTGCGGGCGCGCTCGGCGAGGGCTGGATCCACCTTCGGGATCTTGCGCGGCTTCGTCTTCGCTCCCGCCCAGCGCGCCGCCCTTTCCGCGGCCCGCACGGACATCCCGCGGCGGACGATCTGGCGCGCCAACCGGCGGCGGCCCTCGTTGTCCGGCACCGCCAGCACCGCGCGCGCGTGGCCTTCGGTCAGGTCGCCCCGCTCGACGAGACCGAGCACGTCGTCGGGCAGCTCGAGCAGGCGCAGGCGGTTGGAAACCGTCGGCTTCGCTTTGCCGACCCGCTCGCCGAGCTCGCCGAGCGACAGGCCGAACTCGTCCATCAGGAGCGCGTAGGCGCGCGCCTCCTCCACGGCCGAGAGCTGCTCACGCGCAACGTTCTCGACGAGACCGATCAGCAGCGAGTCACGGTCGTCCGCCGCGCGAACGAGCGCGGGAACCGTCGGCATCCCGGCCTCACGCGCCGCCCGCCAGCGGCGCTCGCCGGCGATCAGCTCGTAGCCGCCGGCCGGCCGAGGCCGAACGACGACCGGTTGGACGAGGCCTTGGGCCCGGATCGAGTCCGCGAGTGCGCTCGTCGCCTCGTGCTCGAAGCGCTTGCGCGGCTGGCGCGGGTTGGCGTGGATCGTCTCGACGGGCAGGTGCGCAAGCTCCGGCTGCCCCTCGCCGCCGACGAGCAGCTCGAGGCCCCGGCCAAGGCCGCGCCGTTTCTCAGGAACGGCCGACAAGCTCCATCGCCACCTTCCAGTACGCGTCGGCGCCGGCCGAGTCGCGGTCGTAGGCGGTCACCGGCAATCCGTGGCTTGGGGCCTCGGCTACCCGCACGGAGCGGGGCACGGCCGTTTTGAAGACGAGCTCGCCGAAGTGGCGGCGAACCTCGTCGGAGACATCCGCGGCCAGCCGTGTCCGCCGGTCGACCATCGTCAGGAGAACGCCACCGAGCGCCAGGCGGGGGTTCAGGCGCGCGCGCACGAGCTCGACCGAGCCGACGAGCTGGGCGAGCCCTTCGAGCGCGTAGTACTCGGCCTGCACCGGGACGAGCACGCGATCGACGGCCGCGAGCGCGTTCACCGTCAGCGGGCCGAGCGACGGCGGGCAGTCGACGAAGACGAACGAGTACGACTCGCTTGCGCCTGCCAGGGCATCCGCCAGGTAGCGCTCGCCGTCCGCCCTCCGGGAGAGCTCGACCGCAGCGCCCGCTAGGTCCGGCTTCGAGGGCACGAGATCGAGCCGCGCGAAGCGCGTCGGCCTGGCGAGCCCCTCGAGGGGGAGGCCGTCCAGCAGGTCGAGCGAGGAGCTGCCATTAGCGCGCTCGCCGAGCCCCGAGGTTGCGTTCGCCTGCGGGTCGAGGTCGACCACAAGCGTGCGCTCCCCCGCCTCGGCGAGGCAGGCCGCGAGGTTGATCGCGGTCGTGGTCTTGCCGACGCCGCCCTTCTGGTTGGCAAGCGCGTACACCCGGCCGGGCATACGGCCACGCTAGCTACGCCAGCGGACGTTTCCTGGCCACGCCCGGGCGCCGCGGGAAGCCAGGTGGGGTGGGCGCAACCTTGCGCAGGACGAGCAGGCCGGGAGGGCCGTCCGCAAGCTTGGCGCCGAGCTGCTCCGCCACGCTCGCCACGCGCTCGGCCTGGGCGCTCGGGCCGACGAAGAGGATCGCAGCGCCTCCCGGAGCGACGAGCGGCAGGCACCACTCGGCCGCGACTGCCGGCGGCGCCAGCGCCTTCGCGACCGCGAGGCCCCACACGTCGACCGGCTGCTCCTCCGCGCGGCCGCAGATGACCCGGACGTTCGGCAGCTCCCGCGCCCAGCGTTCGAGGAAGGCGCACTTGCGGCGGTTCGACTCGAGCAGCGTTACCTCCCGCTCCGGCAGAGCGACCGCGAGCGGAATCCCAGGCGCGCCGCCGCCGGAGCCGACGTCGACGATCGACCCCTCGAAGCGCCTCACGACCTCGACCGCGGCGAGATTCTCGTCGCGGTGGACCCTGCGCGCCTCCTCGCCGTGGAGCGAAGTCAATCCGGGCGTCTCGACGAGCGCTTCGAGCCAGCGCTCGAGGACGATCACTCAGGCTCGATCACGACGTAGCGGTTGGGCTCGGTGCCCTCGCTGCGCGTGGTCACGCCCGGGACGTCCTGCAGGCGCACGTGCACGATCTTGCGCTCGACCGCAGTCATCGGATCGAGCTCGACGGGTCGCCCCGACGAGAGAGCCCGCTCGGCGCTGCGGGCGGCGAGGGAGCTGAGCGTTGCCTCCCGCCGGGCCCGGTAGCCGGCAGCGTCGATCACGATCGGCTTGCGCTCCTCGCCGTGCGCTCGCCAGACGCTCGCGTTCCCCAGGTACTGGATCGCGTCGATCGTCTGCCCGTGCTTGCCGATCACGAGGCCG
>Ga0137373_10003157_pt1 | contig 18058 bp, 9 predicted proteins | sample SagtaG_5_FD_104912 | JGI IMG/M metagenome (GOLD analysis project Ga0137373, IMG submission 104912) | Vadose zone soil microbial communities from Sagehorn Ranch, Mendocino, California, USA - Sage1_R_80_16 metaG | ecosystem: Environmental > Terrestrial > Soil > Vadose zone | place: USA: California...
ATAGTCGCGGGTTATTCGAGCGGACTGGCGAGCGCGAGTTGGCGGCACGCGTGCTGACAGACCTAGCGCGCGTGCACGGTCTCCTGGGCGACCGCGCTACACAACGCGATCTCCTCGAGGCGAGTGTCGCGCAACACGAAGCGATTGGCAACGTGGACGGGTTGCGGGCTGCCTACAACAACCTGGGCAACCTGCACCTGCGCTATCTCGACGAGCCCGGACCGGCGCTCACGTGGTATGAAAGACTTGCCGCCTTGTGTCGTGACACGGAACACTGGCCGCTGCTGATCATCGCCTGTGTTGGATTAGCCGACACCTGCCTCGCGCTTGATGCAGCTAGCCAGGCCCAGGTCCACGCCGACGAGGCGAGACGGCTTGCCGCGGGACTCTCGCGCGACTACGACACGCAGTACCTGGGGGCGAGTCTGCGCGTCAGCGGCGACGTGCTGCTGGCCCTGGGTAAGCGCGACGAGGCGGAAGCCGCCCTGGCCGAAAGCGTCGAGATCTTGTCCACTGGGAGCGAAATCGCACGAGACGAGCTTGCGTTGGCGCAGCGCAGTCTGGCTCGTGCACGGGAGGATCCACATGTCTATGGAACCAGGCCCTGATTTGTCGCTACGCAATCCAGACCGGTTTGTGTCGGAGTATCGCGATGATGCAGGCAAGCTGGTGCTGCGGGTGCGCGTGCCGCAACAGGAAGAAGGACCCGTCGACTTCAGGTGGCTGCCTTCGCAACCATACCTGGCAAATGGCGCTTTCACCGTGGTACGCCGACTCGGCAACTTCGAAATGTATCGCCAGGGAACTGAAGAACTCGTAAACGAGTTCTTCCCGCCGCTCGTGCTCGAAGCACCGTACGAGCGAGCCGACTTTTCCGGAGTTCCCGAGGGAAGGGAACTCACGCTCGCGTACTTCAACAATCGGAGTGGCTTCCAGGGCGAGTGGGTTCCGTTCAGCCGGCAGAGTATGGGTGGTGTGGCGTTTCAACGGCTCGGCGACAACCGAGGAGGATTGCTTATCGCGCTCCTGTATGAGTGGAACGGCTGCGAGATTGCCTGCGGCGGCTAGTCAGGTGCCCGCCAAGTATTGACCGGATTCAAAGCCGCCGTGTCATCCTGAGCTTGCGCTGTCATCCCGAGCGCCAGGTCATGTGCGGCGACATCAGGATGCGATCGCGGAGGCCGGGTCCGCAGCGGCTCTTGCGCGATCAGCCAGCCGCCCGGGCGAAGTAGCTGCGCAATCCGACGCAGGGTTCGCACGAGGTCCGGCTGGTGCATCAAGAACAGCCGCGTCCAGGCGAGGTCGAACGGGCCACCCAGCGTTGCTGGATCCAGGTCGTTGAGGTCCGCCGCGACCACGTGGACGTTGGTCAGACCGAGGGCTGACGCGACCGTGGGCGCTTGCTGCACCGCTGGCTCGCTGAAGTCGAACGACCGGCCGACTGGCCCCACCATCTCCGTCATGATGGCGAGCCCCCCGACGGGAGCTTGCGACGTTGTGAGGTGCTGGTAGCGTCTGCGCGCATGCCGACCTGCCCGCACTGCCAACAGATCGTCGTCACCCGTGATGGCCATGACCGCCATGGTCGCCAGCGCTTCACGTGCGCAGACTGCGGCCGAGACTTCACAATTCGGTCCGGCTCAGCGTTTTCGGGCTACCGCTGGCCAGCAGACGTGATCCTGATGGCCGTACGCTGGTATCTGCGCCACCCACTCTCCGCTACGAGCGTCATGGAGCTGCTCGCCGAGCGAGGCATCGACGTGTCCAACCGGACCGTGCTGCGCTGGGTTCAAGCATTTGGGCCGCAGTTGGCGGCTGAAGCTCGCAAACACCGTCGGCCGCTCGGTCGCTACTGGTACGTCGACGAGATGTTCTTCTTTCGCGGCGACGACAAGTGGTACCTGTACCGCGCCGTCGACGAGCACGGCCAAGTCGTCGACGTGCTGCTGAGCGAGCACCGCGATACTGCATCCGCCGAAGCGTTCTTTGAGCAGGCGCTTGGCCGCTGGGGCCAAACGCCGAGCGCGATCATCACGGACCACCATCAGCCCTACGTCAAGGCGATTCAGCGGGCCGTGCCGTCAGCTGTGCACATGCGGAGCGGGTCGCACCGCGCGACTGGGGAGACGACCAAGCCCATCGAGCGCAGTCATGTGCCGACGCGGGATCGCCTGCGCCTCGCACACGTCGGCGGTAGGGTCCCTGCCTGGCGTTGCTGCCGGCCCGACGATTCAGCTACCTGTCCCATCCCCTGTCTTTCGCAGCACCACACAATGTCGCAAACTCGCCCAGCAGCACCCGCTGCCGCACGAGCTGCCGATGCCGTCATTCGATCAACTTGCCAGCGCTTTCCCGATCGAGCGGCCCGAGTCGCCATCGATTGCCTGACCATCGACTCAGGGCGAGTACGGGCACGTCGGGACGTGTTGGATCTGCGGGCTGACAAACTGCTCTTGCTCAGCCGGCGTCAGGTTTCGATGCGCGACGCCGCACGCGCGGTCATGCCACGAGCTGGGGTCGAGGTCCCAAAAGACCAGGTTCGTCCTGGCGCCTCCACCACCTACCGCGAGGACCTTGCCATCGGGTTGGAAGGCGAGGGTTTGGACATCGCCGACCTGCCCTGAAAACGATGAGCCGAGCGGCCGCGGATGGGCCGGGTCCGACAGGTCCCAGAGTCTGATTGTTTCGTCCTGACTTCCGGAGGCGAGCAGCGTGCCAGTCCGGCTGAAGGTTGCCCGAACCAGTCCGGTGTGGCCAGCGACTGTCACCGGTTGCTGAGGACTGTCGAGATTCCACAGGATGATTCGCTGATCATCGCCGCCTGACACCAGCAGCTTGCTATCAGCGCTGAAGGCCAAGCTCCGCACCGCTGTAGTGCGGCCAGCCTGCGGCACGGCGGGCAGCAGTTTCTGGGTGGCGACGTCCCACAGCACGATGCTGCCATCCAGTCCGCCCCAGGCTAATAGTGCGGCATTCGGGCTGAACGCCAACGTGAACACCGCTCCGCTGTGCGGTAGAACGGCCATCGGCTGGCGAGTGGTGACGTCCCATAGTCGCACGGTCGCGTCGCTGCTTGCCGACGCCAGCGTGCGGCTATCCGGACTGAACGCCACGCTCTCGACCACTGCCGAATGGCCGATCAGCGGACCGCCGGCTAGCCTTGAGTTCGTCGGGTCCGAAACGTTCCAGAGCCGTATTTTACTGTCCACCCCGGCGGACGCCAGCAGCCGACCGTTTGGGCTGAACGCGATGCTACGCAGTTGATCGGTGTCGTCTGTCAAGGGCGACCCTAGCTGCTGATGGCTGGCGGTGTCCCAGAGAATGACGCTTTCATCATCGCTGCCCGACGCCATGACCTTGCCGTCCGACCTGAAGGCGACGCTTCGCACCTTCGGCGCGTGTCCCACCAGCGACGAACTGAGCCGCGCGAGTTTGGGAGCAACAGCCGCGCCCTCGACGTCCCACAGAATCGCCGTCCGGTCTCCGCTTGCCGAGGCCAGCCTCTTACCGTCGGCGCTGAAAGCTATTCCCCAGACCTGTGCGCCATGGCCCGTCAATGGTGCTCCGACCGCCCGAATGGATTGCACATCCGAGATATCCCACAGCTTGATCATCCAGTCGGCGCCGCTCGAGGCGAGCAGCTTGCGGTCTGGACTGAAGACCAGAGCTCGCACCAGCTGGTGGCCGGACGGAAGCGGGTCGATCGCCCCCGGAGTAGCCGGATTTGAGACGTTCCAGAGCCGGATGTTGTTATCCAGTCCACCGGCGGCCAACAACTCCCCGTCAAGGCTGAACGCCACGCACCGCAATTGGTCCATCTGGCTCTCAAAGGGCGCACCCACCGGCCGCGGGTCATTCATGTTTGAGACGTCCCAGAGCATGATCGTGCCGTTATCGCTGGCTGACGCGAGCAGCTTCCCGTCGCGGCGGAAAGCGACGCTTCGCACTGCTTTATCCGAATGAGTGAGTGGCTCTCCGATCTGCCGCTGGTTGGCTGGATCCCACAGCCGGATGGTGCCGTCTCCACCTGCCGACGCCAGGTTCTCACCGTCGGCGCTGAAGGCCAGGCTCCACACCCCACCGCGGTGGCCCGTCAGGGAGCCAACGAGCCGTGGGTTGGACGGGTCAGCTACCTCCCACAACCTGATCGTCTGGTCATCGCTAGCCGACGCGAGGATGCGTCCGTTGGGGCTGAACGCCAGGCTCTCCACCACCGCTTGATGGCCGGTCAATGGGTTACCAATCGGCCGCGGGTCGCTTGTGCCCGAGACATCCCACAGGATGATGGAGCTGTCCTCGCCGCTAGTCGCGAGCACTGGAGCGATTGGGCTAAAGGCTACGCTCCGCACGCCACTCGTGTGTTTGTGCAGGTACGTCATCAGTCGCGGGCTGCGCTGAAGACCGTCGAACAGACTGCCTTGGGCGGCCGGCGTCGGGCGCACCAGCACCGCCTCTAGGCTCAAGAGCAGGCTCAAGTCAAGCTGGCTGTCTAGGAACGGCCGTGCCAGCGCAGCGAGTTGGCCCGAGACGGCGTCCTTCCTCAGCTCAGCCTCGGCCCGCTGTGCGTTTCTGGCCCCGGCTTCCGCGGTCGAGCTGACGGTAGCCGCTGTTTCGGCCGTAGCACGCGCCTTCGTGGCACCGTCGCGGTCAATGATCGCGCCGGCCTCCGCGGTCGCGCTGACAGTAGCCGCAGTTTCGGCTGTAGCGCGCGCTTTCGTGGCAGCGTCGCGGTCGATGATCGCTCCGTCGCGCTGAACCCTGGCTTCCCCAGCTTGAACGAGGCCATAGACCGCCAATCCGCTAATCACGATCAGGGCCACGACGAGGCCACCGATGCCAATTTGCTGGCGTCGCCTGGCTGCCCGAGCTTCACGCGCGCGTACCGCGGCACTGCTATCGACAAAGGCTTGCTCGATCTTGTTCAAGTGCTCGTGGCTCAGCGCTTCGTCGAGCTGCGACCCTCGCCACAGCAGATCAGGATCTCTGTCAGCCGCGCTCCACAGGTCAGCGGCAGCCGTCAGGCGCAGGCGTCGACGCATGGTGATCCGCTCTTCGTCCAACCAGTCGCGGAGGCGTTCCCAGTTGCGGACAAGTGCTTCATGAGCGAGTTCCACCTGGTCGTCGCCCGCTGCTCTGCCGTGACTCAGGCGCACTAGACGGGTAGCAATCAACCGGTTGAGGACGCGCTCAACGCGGTCGCGGGCCTCGCTCGCAAGGAACAGCTCGTCTCGTTGGATCGGGTTGCTCATCGTCTCGGAGCCTTCGCCAGGACGGGCGAGTCGCAGCAGTACGCGCCGCGCCGAGACCTGCTCCTCAGGGATAAGGCTCTCGTAGAGCTCGTCGGCGCAGATCCCGAGCGCACGCCTCGCCCCGCCCAGCTCCCGGTACTTTTCCCAGGTGACGCGATTACGCTGCCGACGCTCCCACAGTTTGAGTAACGTGAACTGCAGCAGTGGCAGACCGGCCGGCTCGCCGAGGAGCTCCTTCACGAGCTCGTCGACGATGCCCTGCTCGAACTTAAGGCCGACCAACTCAGCCGGTTTGTCGATCGCTTCCCGCAGCTCGGTGGCATTCATGGCCGTTACCCGGACAGCCGCGTGCTCAAAGAGTCCGTGCAGTTCAGGCATTTCCGCCACGCGAGCCTCGAAGTCGGTGCGCATCGTCAGGACAATCAGGTTGCGGGCGGGCAGCCGTTCAGCTGGACGAACCATGTCGAGCAAGTTGGCCACGAATGCGCGGCGCGCGTCCAGGTCCTGGCACAACGTAAAGACCTGCTCGAACTGGTCGATGACCAGCACGGTTGGAACAGCGTTGGTAGCGCCAGCAAGCTGGGCGAGATATCCGTCGTCGCTGCGCAACCGAGCGCAATGGTCCTTCAGAGTCGCAACGTCGTCGGCGCCGGGGTCCCGCGCGGCTCGGACAAGGCTCATCAGTGGATCGGAGCCGGGCGTCAGGACGCGATAGCGCCAGTGTTGGCTGCCCGGCAGCACACCCGCGCGGAGTCGCGGCACCAGCCCGCCCAGGACCAGCGAAGATTTGCCACTTCCGGAGGAGCCAAGCACCGCCAGCAACGATTCCGTCCGCAGCAGAGCCAACCAATCATCAATGAGCCGCGAGCGACCGAAAAACAAGTCGTGCTGGTTTTCCTGGAAGGCATCGAGGCCGACATACGGACACAGACTGTCATCGAGCTCGGGCGCCGCGAGCGGGTCGAAGTCGGCCAGCGTGGCATCCGGCGGCTCGATCCTTCCGCGATAGAGCTGCGTGGCCCAGTAATCCAGCAGGCTCTGCGCACTCACTCGCTCCTGCTCGCTGTCGAGCACCAGTCCGGTCGCGCACGCACGTTCGGCAAATATCCGAACCGCGTCGAGCAGGTCCGCGGTCAGCTCCTCGGCGCGTTGACGCTTGAGGAGCTCGCTATGGGCCAGCCGCAACGCGGAGAATGACGGAAAGTGACTCGTGGCCCCGCGCGCTGCCGATGCGGTGGTGGTCGTCACTGGATCATCCGCAGGACGGCGCCCAGCGGCTCGCCAATATCGCGGAGCCGATCGCATAGATCCTTCAGATCCTGATCGACCTGGTGAAAGCGTCGACCGGCGCCACTCCGGAACACCGGAAATATGCGCCGTACCTGGGCTGGATTGTCTGACGCTAGCACCAGGTCCAGCTTGTTCATACTCTCTCCGAGAGCCACCGACCACTTTTCCATACTGGCGCTGCACAGCGCCATCGTCTGTTTCTTAACCCCTGACCAGCTCCACTGGAGCTCGGAGATGTCGGTGAGCGTCTCGAACATGACCTCAATCTTGCGTAGCTCTTCCTCCAGCGTTTGCCACTGATCGTGCGCGGCGGTGAGTGGGCCGAGCGTAGCGTCGAGCCGTTTGAGGATCGATACCGTCTCATCGACAAGTGCGACCCTGGTAGGTTCGATTGAGCGGCGCATCAAGTAATCCCGCAACCACTCCACGGCCTTGATCAGCGCCGACAATCGCAGTCCGCGCGCGGCTTCGTTCAGACGCATGTTGATTCGGAACGGTTGGCGGCCGAGGATCTCCTTCAAATCCCGACTGACCGCCCTCAATTCTGAGCTGTTTTCAGTCTCGACCGCGTGCCGAAACAGCTCGCCGATCTCGGCCAGAGTCTCGATCCACGTCAACTCCTGTTCGGCGACGAGTCCATGGCTGACAACCGCGCGCATCTGTTCGACGAGGTCCGGGATCGCCCCCACGTAATTTCCGAGGTAGGCATACAGGGCCTCGTCCGGAGGCAGTCGCAGTTGCGCGGCCACGGGTTGATAGAACTCAAACTGGAGTTGGTGCAGCAGGTCGTGCAGGTCCTTGTAGTCGCCGAGCACCCCGATCTGGGTACATGCCGCCGCGAAGCTGGTGCGGTATTCGGCGATTGCGGTTTGCACCTCCGGTTCGCGCATCAATTCGGCCAGCGCTTCGAGCCCCTGGCCCGCGCGCAGAGACGAGGCCGGTCCGACGGGCGTGGCCCGCGGGCTTTCGCCGAGGGTGGTGGTTGGCGCTCCGCCGCCCAGACGGAGGATTCCGCGGACCGCGTCAATCACCTTGCTGAGCTCAGCCTCGGGGTCGGCGGTACCGGTAAAGTCAGCGCCGCTCAGGCCCGCGATACTGGTCGGCAGCGCGCATCGCTTGTACAGCAGCGGCAGCGTGCGCCGGGTACGGACGTCGTAGCTGAGGATTGCTTCGAGCTCACCCCAGCTACTGTCCACCCAGGCGGGCGTACACACCAGGAGCGTGTGTCGGCTCGCGGCGACGGCGCGCTCCATGTTGCGGATCGAGGGGACGCCGACGTCGAACGACTCTCGATCGATGCAGACCGATAAACCTGCCTGACGCAGGCGCGGAATGAGCCAAGTCCGCACCCAGCCTGAGTCGAGATGGCTATAGCTCACGAACACGTCGAACTTGCCTTCGACCTGCCCGGAGACGCTAGTCGTCGACAGCGTGGTTTCTGATTGCATCGGCTGCCCCGGCTCTCGAGCGAAACAAGATGTTCAAAGACCCCCCGCTGACTCGCCCCTTCCGAGTGGTGGCAGCATGATAGCCTGTTTCACTCGGCGAAAGCCGCTTGTTCTGTGCAGTGTCGTTGAGGCGCTCCTCCGTCTGGCGCGAGCCGAGGTACTCTTGCATCTGCGTGGGGTTGTCGATTCGGGGGGCGTTCCGACCGGCTGCGCACGCCCATCGGAGTCGAATCTGAACTCGGAGCGACGAGTCAGGCGAGGCGCGGGCCCCCTCAAAACGTCCTCAATGATCCGCCCCACTCCGATGCAAGAGTACCCTCTCGACCCAGCTTGTCGCTCCCACCAGCATCGGAGTACGATTCTCCGGCTCGTGAGTGAAGTACACTACTTCACCTCGGTCGCCCCATCTCACATTGGGTATTCTTGATCAGGAGGCGACCACACTCTTTCCAAACAGGGTTGTGTGCTCGGTCTGTCTGCATTTCCAGATCAAGGCCGTATTTGTCAATCACGTCTTGCCTTCTTTCCGGATCTAGTGATTCCAATTCGTCAGGTGTATAGCCGTATTCTTCTGGATCAAAGATACTAGCGTTCCAAAGCTTCTCAAACGTGAATTGACTCAGCAGGTATGCAATGACGGCGTCAATTGCGCTGAATGACCCGCCTTAAGAAACGGGTCCGACCAAGGTGGTCCGAAAACCATATAAAGGATCGAACTGTGGCGGTCTATGGCGACGGTGAAATGAGCGCCGAGCAGGAACACTCGGAATGTGCGCTCGCCGCCTACGGACAGTCGTCAGCTCGGAGTCTGACCAACCTGTTGCCGATATCAGCCAGGCAGGACAGGGCGCCCACCGTGAGGTGGGGTCCGAAGGGTTTGCGGTCGACCACCGGGCCGTAGCCGAACAAGGCGAACCGGTCGGCCAAAATCCAGGTGAAAACCGAGCCGGCACGATGGCGGCGAAGGAAATACTTGGAGCACCTGGGTGCATCAAGGTGTGTGCGGGCGGCACGGTGGCACAGGAACATGCGTTACCCCGGGAGGTCTCGTACGGTCCCACTCCGATGGGGATGGGTACCTGGGCGTATAAGCCGGACGGTGAAGTCGCCGGGGATGCAGTGCGAGAAGTCGGAGTGACCCGAGGTACTCAAGAACCGAGGAACAACACAAGCCTCGGGACGAGCAGCCGTACGATTCCCGTCTGCAAGCGTGCGGTCGCGCTCGGGATCGCTGACAGTGGCTCGAGCATCGGACTAGCGCTCTTTGTCCCTCTCCTGCAGCAGCTGATTCCGCTGCTCGGCTGGCGGGCAGCCTACGGTGTCCTCGCGGGACTCGTCCTGATTCTTCTTCCGCTACGCGTGGTCTTCCAACGCCCGCCACCAAATACACCAGGGCGGCCGAATCCGCAGACGCCGACACCGCCTGCCTCGGCAGCGCTGATGAGCTCCACCTTCGCACTGCTGTTCCTCGGATGGTTCGCCGCCTGGTTTTCGACACAGTCGTTCGTGCTCCATCACGTGGCTTACATGACCGACAAAGGGTCACGACCGACACAGTCGCAGCAGTTCTGACGACATTGGGCCTGTCCGGTTTCATCGGTCGGACCGGATGCGGCTGGCTTGCAGACAGGATTGGAATACGACTTTCCTACTCGCTGCTCGTTGCGCTACTGATACTCGGGTTTGTCAGCCTGATTTTCGGTGGCGAGCAGAGGCTCCATCCACCGCTGTTCGTCACCGCCGTATGTATCGGGCTCGGATTGGGAGTTCCGACGGTGCTTTTTTCGCGTGAGCTAGCGGAACGGTTCGACGGCGTCGACTTCGGCCGTCGGCTTGGATTGGCCTACCTCGGTGCGAGCCTCGGCGGCGCAGCCGGCGCAGCAACCCCCGGCGCCTTGTTCGAATCGACAGGGTCGTATCTCCCTGGCTTCGCTGGATCAGCAGCCAGCGCGGTGCTCTCGCTGGCGAGCATCTGGCTTGTCTCGCGCCCGCCGCGCTCAACCGTCGGGCGGGCTACTTGATCTCTTCTTAGTTGAGCGGACTTTTGAGAACCACTGTCATGTGGGTCTAGGTCCCAGCCACTTCAGGAACAACCTGCTCCGCGAAGAGACGGAGCGCTTTTGCGTCGGCAAGCCCGACGATTATGAAGTAGCGCACACCAGCGTCAACGAGTGCACGGTAATGCGCCACTGCACCCTTCGGGTCGCCCTGAAGAACGAGGTACTGACCAAACGCGGTGCTAAAGGGCTCCTCGCGGGTGTGCACACCTTGCCCGAACTTGAGAACTCCGCCGAAGTAGGTCCGCAGCACCGAATCGTACGGCCGACCCATGGCCTCGCAGTGCCCCCGCAGCGCGACGTACTTGCGCCTGACGTCATCGAGTGTCCACGCGCTACCGATGGTGTTGCCGGCGCCGAAGTTCGAAGCGTCGGCGTATTGGGCCACTTGACGCAGCGTGACTTTTTCGCCGCCGCCGCCACCAGGATCGGAACACGCGGTTCCTGGCACGGGCCGGGGCGGATCACAGCACTGTCGACGCGGAAGTGGGCACCGCGCAGCGTCACCTCCTCGCCGTGGAGCAGCCTGGGTAGGACTTTCAGCGCCTCTTCCAAGGCGGCTTGCCGCTCGCGCACGGGCGGGTACGCCAGCCCGAGTTGGGCGAACTCTCCTTCGACATCGCCGATGCCCAGCCCGAGCACGATCCGTCCACTGCTAATCAAGTCGACGTCGGCGACGATGCGTGCCAGCAGAGCGGGCGCCCGATAGTAGACGCAGCTTACGAGCGACCCGAGCCGAATCCGGCGCGTCCCCGTTGCCAAGGCGGCCAGATATGTCCAGCAGTCGCGTCCATGCGCGACCGGGTGGTCGGCGAGCCAGAAGGAATCGAAGCCCAGCTCCTCGGCAAGCTGCACCCACTCCAGGCTGCGCGGCCAGTCCGGCGTCAGCCCGCCGTAAAGGCCGAAGCCCTGCCGTGCCCCTTCGGCGACCCACGGGTGCGTCACGTACGTCGGGTTCACTCGCGACGCATCCAAGCGTCGGGGAAGGCTACCAAACTGCTAATGGTCGGGAATGCCTGTGCGCTCGCCAATCTATGGGAGTCCGTCCCCATCTTGATAAATGCAGCTTGCGCCAGCGCGTCGTTGCAGGCACTGGATTTCAGCCCCTACGCTAATAGCCGACTAGGGTCGCGATGAGGGCGACCACTCAGGCGCGACACGGGCATGGGGACATGCCGTGAACGTCCGGATAATCGGGCTCCCCTGTCGGCGATCCGGACGAAACAGCGTTGAAGAAAGCGCGCCCTGGCCGCGCTGGCAACACCCCATTGACAACGCCGAGCACACCTGATAACGTTCTCAGTACTCGTCTGATAACGTTCTCAGAATGGATGTCGGCCCGGTCGAAAGGAGCTCGCGCCTTGGTTTTCTCGCTCACTTCACTTCGTCGCTCGCGACGCACTACCCCACGCCGTCTCACAGGTGGGGCCCTGGCGCTCGGCCTCGGACTGACCGCCCTCGTCGGCTGTGGCCAGCCCGCCACGACATCGCCCGCGGCCAGTACCCCTGCCGCGGCAGGCGCGACCTCTCAAGCCGGCGCCACCACCGGCCAGCAGGCCGCCAACCAGCAGGCCCTAATTAAGGTGGGGCTGCTGGGCGAGCCGTCCTCGCTCGAGCCGTCGCAGAACACAGGCAGCTTCCAGCGCACCGTCAAGCTGCTCGTCTACCGCGGTCTCTACAACTACGGCACCAATGGCCAGCCCGCGCCTGCTCTCGCAGACTCCTACCAGGTCTCCGAAGACAAAAAGACCTACACCTTCAAGCTGCGCAACGCCAGCTTCCAGAACGGCGATCCGGTGACGGCCGACGACGTCAAGTTCACCTTCGATCGCATCCTCGATCCGAAGACGGGCGCCACGTTCCGCTCGCAGCTGTCGGTGATCCAGTCGATCGAGGCGGTCGATCCGACCACCGTTCGGTTCGTGCTCAAAGAGCCTGTCGCGCCCTTCCTGCACTACCTGGCGCTGCCGGAGTCGGTGATCGTCTCGAAGAAGTACACCGAGGACAAGGGTGATCTCGCCGCCACTGCCATGGGCGCTGGCCCGTACACGTTCAAGGAGTGGAAGAAGGGCCAGTCGATCACGCTCGACAAGTTCGACAAGTACTACGCCTCAGGGCTGCCAAAGACGGCCAGCATCCGTTTCTCGTTCCTCGCCGATGACAGCGCGCGGGTGAACGCGCTCAAGGCTGGCGACGTCGACGTCATCGAGAGTCTGCCCTGGAACGTGACCGCGAGCGTCGAGTCCGACCCCAACCTGCAGGCCCTCAAGCAGCCCGGTCCATTCATGGGACTGATCTTCAACAACACCTCGAAGGTGTTCTCGGACCCGCGCGTGCGTCAGGCGGTTGCCTACGCCATCGATCGCCAGGCAGTCATCGACACGGCCTTCAATGGCCGCGGGTATCCGATCTGGGGCATGGCCATGCCCCAGCAATCGATTGCCTACGATCCGAAATTCGATAATTACTTCAAGCTGGACGTCGAGAAGGCCAAGGCGCTGCTGACCGAGGCGGGCTATCCGAACGGCTTCAAGGCACGCCTGCTGTCCACGTCTCAGTTCGCCTTCCACCAGCAGACCGCGGTCGTGGTCAAGGCCGAGCTGGCCAAGATTGGCATCGATCTGGAGCTGGATCTGCCCGACTGGGCGACGCGGCTGCAGAAGAACGGCAAGGGTGACTACGACCTGCTCGTAGTCGGTACGGCCGGCGACATCAACGATCCCGACTCCATCAGCGACTACTACCAGAGCGGGGACATCCGCCTGAACAACTCGCCGGGCTGGGTCGACGCCCGCGTGGATGAACTGCTGAAGCAGGGCCGCGCCGAGCTCGACGAGACCAAGCGCAAGGCGATCTACGGCGAGATCCAGCAGAGAGTGCTCGATCAGTCGCCGCTCGTGTTCCTGATGTGGCGCGAGCAGAGCCTGGGCGCGAGCAAGAAAGCCACGGGCTTCTCCAACCTGCCCTACGGTCTCACCTTCCAGTGGGGTCTCACGCTCGAAAACGCGACGCTCACCAAGTAAGCACCGAAGGAGCACGGGAGCAAGAGAACCGATGAAACTACGGGTAGGGGTCGATACCGGCGGGACATTCACCGATGTCTGCCTGTTCGACGTGGACAGCAACGCGGTGCAGGTGACAAAGGTGTCCAGCACCCCGGACGATCCCGGCACGGCCGTGGTCCGCGGCGTGCGTGAGATTCTCGAGCAGGCGGGCGCGCAGCCCGCCGATGCCATTGGCTACTTCGCTCATGGCACCACGGTTGCCACAAACGCCCTGCTCACGGGCCGTGGCGTGAAAACAGGTTTACTGACAACCCGCGGTTTCCGCGACCTGCTGGAGCTCGGGCGCGGCCGTCGTCCCAAGCTGTACGACCTGCAGCAGGACAAACCCGAACCGGTGGTCCCGCGCGACCTCCGGTTGGAGGTCGGCGAGCGCGTTCGGTACGACGGCAGCATCGAGATGCCACTCGATGAAACCGAAGTCCGAGCGCAGGTCCGCAGGCTCCGGGACGAGGGTGTCAAAGCAATCGCCGTGTGTCTCTTGTTCAGTTATCTGTACCCCGACCACGAGCGGGCGATCACCCGCATCATCTCCGAGGAGATTCCGGACGCGTACGTCTCGATCTCTTCGGATGTGCTGCCGGAGTTCCGTGAGTTCGAGCGGCTCTCGACCGTGGTCACCAACGCGTATATCGGTCCGACTGTCGCGGAATACCTGGCGCGCCTGCGCGGCAACCTCGCCGAGCTCGGCCTCCAGGTGGTGCCGCACGTCACGCAGAGCAACGGCGGCATCATGCCGTTCCCGACCGCCGAAGCGTTGCCGGTGCGTACAGTCCTCTCGGGACCGAGCACGGGGGTTGTGGGCGCCGCGTACCTCGCGACAGCGGCTGGGTTCCCGAACATAATCACCTTCGACATGGGCGGCACCTCCACCGACGTCTCGCTGGTGCAGGACGGACGGCCCAAGACGGCGAGCGGCATGGAGCTCGAAGGGCGGCCGATCCGTTCGCCGATGATCGACATCCATACCGTCGGAGCGGGTGGTGGCTCGCTCGCATGGATTGATAGTGGCGGTCACTTGAAAGTCGGACCCGCCAGCGCGGGGGCCGCTCCGGGGCCGGTGTGCTATGGCAAAGGCAACACCCAACCAACCGTAACCGACGCCAATGTCGTGCTCGGCGTCCTGCATCCAGAGTTTTTCCTCGGGGGCAAGCTGTCGATCGATGCGGCAGCGTCGCGCGAGGCAATGCGCGAGCTTGGGCGTGGCGCCGGTCTCGATATGCTAGAAACCGCGGAAGGAATCATCCGCGTCGTCGTCGCCAACATGGCGCGCGCGATCCGCGTGATCTCGGTCCAGCGCGGCTACAACCCGCGCGACTATGTCCTGGTGCCGTTCGGCGGAGCCGGACCTTTGCATGCTTCACAGCTAGCGGCAGAACTCGGAATCCGCACGATCCTGGTGCCCGAAACGCCAGGCGCGTTGTCGGCGCTTGGTCTGTTGATGACCGACCTGCGCACCGACTTCTCGCGCACGCATCTGGTCGCCGCGGTTCCGGACAATGCGTCGCGCTTCGAGGAACTCTTCGGGGAGCTCACGCACGCCGCCGATGAGTGGTTCGAGGCCGAAGGCATTCCGGCGCAGCGACGGGAGCTGCATCGCATTCTCGAGATGCGCTATGCGGGCCAGAACTACGAGCTACCGGTGGCGCTGCCGGAGGGTCCAATCGACGCGGCGATGCTGGCTGAGCTGCAGCGGCGCTTCGCGACCGAGCACGAGCGCATGTACGGCTACAGCGAACCTGGTGAGCCAGTCCAGGGTGTGACCTTCCGCGTCGAAGCGCTTGGTCGCGTCGACCGTCCTCCGCTCAACGCGCGGCCACTCGGCGGCAGTGACACGCGCGCGGCGCAGATCGACTCTCGCGGTGTCTACGTTGCCGAACACCGAGACTTCGTTGAAAGGCCCGTGTACGCGCGGGAAAAGCTGCGTCCGGGCAACGAACTTCGGGGTCCGTGCATCGTCGAGCAGATGGACACCACCACTTTGCTATTGCCAGGCGACACTGCCCAGGTCGACGCATACGGCAATCTCGTCGTCACGGTCGGCAGCTGAGCGCGCATGCCATCAAACACTTCCGGAGTTTTTCAAACGTGACACTCACCCCAACGGCATCTGCAGCCAGCAGCGCGACCGATCCAGTCCTGGTGGAGGTCATTGGCTCGGCGCTGTCGTCCATCGTCGACGAGATGACTGAAGCACTCGTGCGCGCCGCATACTCGAGCAACATTAAGGAACGCCGCGATTGCACCTCCAGCCTCTTCGACGCTGGTGGGCAGCTGATCGCGGACGCCTCGCCAATGCCGATCCACCTTGGCTCGCTGATGGGCATCGTGCAGGAGATCATGCGGCGGCATCCGCTCGAGGAGCTGCGCGAAGGCGATACCTTCATCGGCAACGATCCGTTCAGCGGCGGCGGCTCACACCTGCCCGACATCGTGCTTGCTAGCCCCGTCTTCGTCGACGGTCAGCTCACCGCGTGGGTCGCCAACATCGCGCACCATGCGGATTTCGGCGATCGCGGCCACGCGCACATCTACCAGGAAGGCCTGCGCATCCCACCGGTGCGTCTCGCCCGCGCGTGGGAGATCCAGCAAGATGTCCTGGACCTGATCCTGCTGAACTGCCAGGTGCCGGACGAGCGCCGCGCTGATTTTCGAGCGCAGCTGGCCGCCAATCGACTGGGCGCCCAGCACTTCACAGCGCTGTGCGAGCGCTATGGGCGCGCGACGTTGCTCGACGCGGCCAACGAATTGCTGGATTACACCGAGCGAATGACGCGTGCGGGCATCGCCGAGATCCCCGACGGTACGTACACATTCACCGACGTCTTCGACTGCCCGGAGCTCGACGAGGATCTCGAGCTGCGCGTGAAAGTTGATGTTCGCGGCGATGAAATCTGGTTCGACTTTGCTGGCAATCCCGCGCAGGTTCGCGCCAGCGTGAACATGGTCTGGACGGCGCTGTACGCCAGCGTGTTCTACGTGGTGAAGGCGCTCGTTGGCCCGGATATCCCGTCGAATGCCGGCGCGCACCGCCCAATCCATATTGACGCTCCGCTGGGCTCTGTCATCAACGCCCAGCCACCGGCCGCTGTGAATGGTCGCGTGGAGACTGCCCAGCGCGTCATCGACGTCATGTTTGGCGCGCTCGCCGAAGCACTGCCGGAGCGCGCCACGGGTGCCCACAACGGCGCCATCACGGGTGTGCACTTCTCTGGCGTCAATCCCCGCACGGGAAAGTACTACGTCTACCTCGAGACCTTCGGCGGCGGTTTTGGCGCGCGCGCGTTGAAAGACGGGCTAGACGGTGTGCAGGTCCACGCTGGTAATACCAGCAATCTGCCAGTTGAGGCCGTCGAAAGCGAATATCCCCTCATGGTCGAGGCATACGAGCTGGTCGAGAACTCCGGTGGCGCCGGTCGGACGCGCGGTGGTCTCGGGTTGCACCGTCGCCTGCGCGTGCTGGAGGGCGACGCTGAGTTCTGGCTCGACGGCAGCCGCCTGCGATCGGGTCCGTGGGGTATCTTTGGCGGGCAACCCGGTGGGCGTCTCGACGTGCAGGTGAGCGAGGGCGTGCCATCGATCGACCACGGCCGGACCACCCTGCGCGCGGGCCAGGCGGTCTCGATTCGCACCGCGGGCGCAGGTGGCTACGGCGATCCGCGCGAGCGGGACCCGGAGCTCGTCCGCCGCGACCTGCGCGAGGGCAAGGTGTCAGCGTCCGTAGCCCGCGAAGTTTACGGAGCCGACGTCTCGGCGCTGCCAGCAGGGGAATCGTCCAGCTCGAACGCGGGCTGAATCAGCCCGGAGGCGCGAAGGCGACCCGCTGACATGCCGACCGTGGCTTACCGCGCGCGGCGCGCGCGCCTAAGCCGACTCGGCGGAGGGGCGGTGGACGCGCGCTCGATAAGCCGTGTGTTGAGCAGCACTGCCCGCGGTTCGGACTCATCGCCACCGATACGCGCCAGCAGGCGCTGCGCCGCGATCGTTCCGAGCTCGTACACCGGTTGCGCGACCACGCTCAGCGGTGGCTGGACGACGGTCGCCCAGTCGAGATCGTCGAACGCCAGAATGGAGATGTCCTCGGGGGCGCGCAGCTCGCTGTTTCGAATCGCGGTCATAACGCCCAGCGTCATGTCGTTGTCGGCGGCGAAGATCGCAGTGGCGCGCTCGGGACCATCCAGCACGGCCAGCGTTTGCGTGGCCGCCCATTCAGCACGGTACGGACCGGAGCGCACGCGGCTCGGAATCGTCGTGGTGCGGACCAGGCGCGGTCGCACTGGCTGGTTCGCGGCAATGAGCGCGCGATAGTAGCCCAGCACACGTGCAACTCCGGGTCTGACAAGACCATCCACCGGCGCGCTCGTCCAGTCGGCAAGGCGTCTCTCAATCTCCTGCTGCGACTCCGGCCGCTGTGAAGCGATGATCGCGATCCGCTCGTGGCCGAGGTTGATCAGATACTCCACCGCGGCCTCGGCGGCCTTGAGGTTGTCGGTCATCACCAGGTCGGCGGCCAGGCCGCGGACGGGTCTGTCTACCAGCACAATGGGCGTCCCCTCGTCCATGGCGCTCTGGAAGTGCTCCGTTGCGGCGATGTCGGCTGGCGCAACGATGATGCCGTCGACGCGCTTCTCGAGCAGCGTTTGCACGGCAGCACGCTCGCGCTCCACGTCCTCGTCGCTGTTGGTCAGAATGACGCCGACTTGCTGCGCGCGGGCCGTGTCAGAAATGCCGCGCAGCATGCGCGCGAAGAAGGGGTTCTCGATGTCGCTGGCGACGAAGCCGATGGTGTGCGAGCGGCCGGTGATCATGCTGCGCGCGAGGGCGTTCGGTCGGTAGCCGAGTTCGGCCGCGGCGGCGTTGACGCGGCTGCGGACCTCTTCCGAGACGTAGCCGTAGCCGCCGAGGGCGCGGCCGGTCGCGGCCACGGAGACGCCGGCCTGGCGGGCGACGTC
>Ga0137373_10003175_pt1 | contig 18008 bp, 15 predicted proteins | sample SagtaG_5_FD_104912 | JGI IMG/M metagenome (GOLD analysis project Ga0137373, IMG submission 104912) | Vadose zone soil microbial communities from Sagehorn Ranch, Mendocino, California, USA - Sage1_R_80_16 metaG | ecosystem: Environmental > Terrestrial > Soil > Vadose zone | place: USA...
GAGCAGATCGATCGGCTGGGTGAAGACTTCGTCAGCGCCGCCGAGGAGATCGAGCGCTCGACCGGGCGCCTCTGTGTGACCGGCCTCGGCAAGTCGGGCCTGGTGGGTCAGAAGATCGCCGCCACTCTCGCCTCGACGGGCACACCGGCCTACTTCCTGCACGCTGCGGAAGCCGCGCACGGAGACCTGGGCATGCTCATGCCGGGCGACCTGCTGCTCGCCCTCTCCCACTCGGGCGAGACCGCCGAAGTCGTGCGTCTGTGCGAGTTCGCCAGGAGGCGCTCGATTCGGACGATCGCGTTGACGGGCACGCCCGACTCCTCGGTGGCCCGCGCGGCGGACATCGCCCTTTGCGTGGTCATCTCGCGGGAAGCATGTCCGCTGAATCTCGCGCCCACCGCCTCGACGACGGTCCTTCTCGCCATGGGCGACGCTCTGGCGCTCTCGCTTTCCGAAAAGCGGGGCTTCCAGGAGGCTGACTTCGCGGCCCTTCACCCGGGGGGCAGCCTCGGCCGGAGGTTCCTCAAGGTGCGGGACTTGATGCGCACCGGCGAACGGGTGCCGCGCGTGACGGCCGCAACCTCGATGGCCGAGACGATCCACGAGATGTCGCGCAAGATGATGGGAATTACCGCGGTTGTCGACGGCTCCGGAATGCTCCTCGGCGTCGTGTCCGACGGAGATCTCCGGCGCCTGATCGAGCGGGACCCGGGCTTGCTCGCCAGGACAGCCGGCGACTGCATCCACGCAAACCCCAAAACGGCCGAAGCCGAAGAGTTCGCCTCGTCGGCTCTCGACCGCATGGAGTCGTCGAAGATCACCTCTCTTTTCGTGGTGGACGGCGGCGGCTGCCTCACGGGAGCCCTGCACATGCACGACCTCCTCTCGGCGGGAATCCGATGACGCCCCCCCCGAAGCGGGGTGCGCCGAGGATCAAGGCCCTGTTCTTCGACGTGGACGGCGTGCTGACGGATGGCCGCGTGTACGTGGACGACGAGGGCCGCGAGTTCAAAGTGTTCGACACCAAGGACGGCCACGGAGTGAAGATGGCCATCGCGGCGGGCCTCCGCGTGGCGTGGATCTCGGGCCGGAGATCGAAGGCCACCGAGCAGCGAGCCAGGGAGCTCGGCGTGACCGAGTGCCACCAGGGTGTGGCAGACAAGGGGAAGCTCTTCGACGTCCTCCGCCGCCGCTGGGACGTGGCGGCGCGGGAAACGGCCGCGCTCGGCGACGACGAGCCGGACATCCCGATGCTGACGGCGGCCGGATTCTCCGCCTGCCCTTGCGACGCGGCTTCCGCGGCCCGCAAGGCCGCCCACGTCGTCTTGAAGAGCGCGGGCGGCCGCGGTGCCGCGCGCGAATTCGTGGAGCACATCCTGCGATACAACAAGCTCGTCGAGAAAGCGGCCTCGAGCGCGCGGGCCCGGGCGATCGCCTTCAAGTAGCTTCGGCTCCTCGATGCCGCCGTTGAAGCGCCCGCGGTTCTTCCCCGACCTTCCGAGCTACGTCGCCTACCTGGAGCGCTGCGGCGAGCTCGTGCGCGTGCGGGCCGAAGTCGACGCGCACCTGGAGGTCTCGGAGATCACGCAGCGGGTCGTGCGCCGCGGGGGTCCGGCCCTCTTCTTCGAGCGCGTCCGAGGAGCGGACTTCCGTCTCGTGACCAACCTCTTCGGCTCGATGAGGCGCATCGAGCTCGCGCTCGGGCGCCACCCGCGCCAGATCGGCGAAGAGCTGCTCGGCCTCCTCGAGCGCCTCAATCCTCCCTCCTGGCAGGCCATCTGGTCGGCCCGCAGAGGGCTCGCGCGCGCGCGCTTTGCTCGGCCCTCCGTCCGTTCGCACGGCGCGGTCCAGGAGATCATCGAGGCGCCGCGCCTCGACCGCATGCCGCACTTGACGACCTGGCCGCGGGACGGCGGCCCCTTTGTGACCTGGGGCCCCACACTGACAGAGGACCCGGCCACCGGGCGGCGCAACTTCGGCCTCTACCGCCTCCAGGTCTTCGGGCCGGCGGAGACCGGGATGCATTGGCAGAGCATGAAGGGCGGCCGCGGCCACCATTACGAGGCTGAGCGCCGCGGCGTTCCGCTTCCGACCGCGGTCGTTCTCGGCGGCGACCCCGTTCTGATGATGTCGGCGATCTTCCCGCTGCCCGAAGGGTTCGACGAGCTCGCCGTAGCCGGCTTCATTCGCGGCTCTCCCACGCTCATGGTCCGGGCGAAGTCGATCGGGCTGCTCGTGCCGGCCGCTGCCGAGTTCATCCTGGAGGGACACGTGCTGCCCGGCGAGCGGCGCCTGGAAGGGCCTTTTGGAGATCACTTCGGGCACTACTCGGAGGCGGCGCCGTTTCCGGTCTTCCATGTCAAGACCGTGACCCGCCGGCGCGATGCGATCTACCCCGGAACCGTCGTCGGCAAGCCCCCGCAGGAGGACAAGTTTCTCGGCATTGCGGCCGGCGAGATGATCGGGCCTCTCGTCCGCCTCATCAATCCGAACGTCACGGATCTCTTCGCGCACGACGCGGCCTGTTTCCACAATCTTCTCGGAGTCGCCTTGAAGGAGCGTCATCCCAAAGAGGTTCTCAAGACCGCCTTGAGCCTGCTCGGCACGGGCCAGCTCGCGCTGACGAAGGTGGCGATCATGGTGCGCGAGGACGTCGATCCGCGAAGCTTCTCCGCGCTGCTTGCGGAGCTGTGGCGACGGTTCGAGCCGGCCGAGCGAATGCTCCTGCTGCCCATCGCCTCTCTCGACACGCTCGACTACACGTCTTTCCAGATGCACGTCGGGAGCAAAGTCGTCTTTGACGCGACGGGCGAGCCGGTCACGCAGCTCGACCCTCCGCGGGAGATCCCGGATCCGACGACCTTCGACGCGCGGATCAAGGCATGGAAGGTCCTCGAAGGAGGCTTCGTGATCGTCGCGGTGGAAAGGGATCCGCGCCCGGTGCTCGAGCGCCTCGTCCGCTGGGACGGCCTGGGCCCCGTGCGCTTCGTCGCGGCCGTCAGCACCGACGTGAATCTCTCGGACGAGGAGAATACGATCTGGGGCATCTTCAGCCGATTCGATCCCGCCCGCGACATGATCTTCGGCGAGCAGCGTTTCGTGGGAGCGCGACCCGTTTATGGAGGCCGGATCGGCATCGACGCGACCTGGAAGGAGGGCTATCCCCTGCCCCTCGAGATGTCCGGGGACGTCGTCCGTCTCGTGGACCGGCGATGGAACGAGTATGGGATCGGAGACTGAGCAACGATGACGGCGGCTCGTGACAGCCAGGCCCTGGGCGGCGACTCCCTGTTCGTCCGTTACGTCAACTTCGTCAAGCTCCCGCACACGCTCTTCGCGCTGCCGTTCGCATTGCTCGGCGTCATAGCGGCCTCCTTTCGCTACTCCGTGTCGTGGCGCCTGGTCGCGCTCGTCGTTGTCGCATTCTCCTCGGCCCGCTGGGTGGCCATGGGGTTCAACCGCATTGCCGACCGCCACTTCGACGCGGCCAGCCCGCGCAACCGGAACCGGGAGTTGCCTCAGGGACGACTGACCCTGGGCCAGGCCTGGGCATCCGTCGCTGCCGCGGCCGCCGTCTTCCTCGCCGCCTGTGCCTTGATCAACCCGCTGTGTGCCGCTCTGGCTCTCCCCGCCCTCGTCTGGATCCTGGCCTACAGCTTGACCAAGCGTTTCACCCACTGGCCGCACTTCTGGCTTGGCCTCTCTCTGGCGATTGCCCCGGCGGGCGGGTACCTCGCCGTGGCCGGGCGCTGGAGTGAGCCCTGGTGGCTGCTGCCCGTGATTGCCTTGGCCGTCGCGACGTGGGTGGCTGGCTTCGACATCTTCTATGCGCTGCCGGATGAGGAGTTCGACAAGACGGTCGGATTGAAGAGCGCCGTCGTGCGCCTGGGCGCGTCCGGGGGCATCCGGCTCGCCCGCGGGCTGCACGCCATCACGGTTCCCGCGCTGGCGCTCTTCGGCTGGGGGGCCGGCTTCGGGGCCGTTTACTTCGCCGGCGTCGCTCTGGCCGCGGGCCTCCTTGTCTGGGAGCACCGGCTCGTGCGGCCCGACGACCTCTCCCGCCTCGACACGGCTTTTTTCAGCATGAACGCCGTCATGTCGGTCACCGTTTTCGCCTTCGCCCTTGCCGACCGCCTCTTTTGAACCGCCCTTCTGCGGGCCGGTGCACGGAGCTACGTCTCTCGCTTCTTGAAGGCCCAGGCGATTCCGATGCCGAGCAGGTACAGCCCGATCATGGGGAGAGCGAAGACGAGCTGCGTCGCCACGTCGGGGGTGGGTGTGATGATGGCCGCGATGATGAAGATGACGAGCACCGCGTACTTGAACTTGGCGAGCAGCCACCTTTCCGAGACGACGCCGACCCGGGCCAGGAAGAAGATCAAGATCGGCGTCTCAAAGACCAGACCCATACCGAGGATGATCTTGCTCGCCGTCGAAAGATATTCGTTGATCGTGATGACGGCATTGAACGACTTGCCCATGCCGATCAGGAAGCTCACGACCACCGGGAACGCCTCGAAGTAACCAAAGGAACAGCCTGCGATGAAGAAGAGAAACCCCACACCGACGAAGGGAAGGACGTACTTTTTCTCTCGCCGGTAGAGCGCAGGCGCGATGAAAAGCCAGACCTGCCAGAGGATGATCGGCGAGGCGAGAATCACAGCCGCCAGGATCGAGACCCGAAAATACATGAGGAAGGGCTCGGTCAGCGTCGTGTAGGAGAGGTTCTGCCCCTTTGGAAGGACCTGCTTGATGGGCCGGGCGACGATCTCGAAGAGCTCGGGCGCCCAAGCCCACGCCACGAAGAAGAGCACCAATACGGCCAGAAGGCAGACGATGAGGCGCCGACGGAACTCCTCGAGGTGGTCGAAGAAGCCCATCCGGGGAAGCTCATCCTCCCCCTGCTCTGGCGGGCGACTCGGGGCACCGACGAGCCAGCCCGGGATGAGTTTGCTCAAACCGGCGTCGTGGGACGCTGCTCGGGCGTCGGCGGGCCGGGTTCCGAAGCCGCGGCGACTTCGGCGCGCGGCACGCTCTCCGGAGGAGAGATGAGTTGGGTCGCCTCCGCAACGCCCTGGCGCACGGTCGCCGTTTCGCGCTTGCCGTTCTCGATCTCGTCCTCGATGGTTTTTTTCAGCTCGTCCGAGGCCTTCCGGAACTCGGCCAGGCCCTTGCCGAGCGACTTGCCGAGCTCCGGCAGCTTCTTCGGACCGAAGACGAGGAGGGCCACCACGAAGATCAGGATCAATTCGGGCATACCGATGGGACCAAACATGTTTCCCCCGAGGATGGCGATTCTACTCCAGCAGCCCTTCAGGCATGCGAGAATGACGATCCGAGGAGGCCTCTTGAGTCAGCTCCAGCCACGTTCCCGCGTTCTGTACGCAGTCGCGATCGTCCTCGCCGCCACGCTGGTGGGCGGGACGCTGGGCGGCAAGCTCTTTGCCTCACCCGAGCGTGACACGCCCTCGCTCGACGAGTACGCCGACATCCTGACGACGCTCTCCGAGTGGTCTCCGGAGCCGATCGCTCCCGAAAAGGCCGTCTACGCCTCGATTCACGGAATGCTCTCGCGCCTCGATCCGCACACCACGTTTTTGGAGCCCGAAGAGTACTCGGCGATGCGCGAGAAGCAGCAGGGATCCTTCTTCGGCCTCGGCATCCAAATCCAGAAGCGCATGGGCAAGATCACCGTCATCGCGCCGATGGAGGGAACGCCGGCCTACAAGCAGGGCATCCGCCCCGGCGACATCATCACGCACGTCGAAGACGAGGAGCTCCGCGAGGACATCACGACGGAGGAGGTCGTCCGCAAGTTGCGCGGCCCCAAGGGCACGCAGGTCACGATCACGCTTCACCGGCCAGGCCTCGACGAGCCGGTTCGGATGACCATCACTCGCGCGGAGATCCCGACTCTCTCGGTGCCGTATGCCTTCATGATGGGGCCGGACGTCGGCTACATTCTGCTGCGCGATTTCACTCACACGTCCAGCCACGAACTCGAAGCCGCCATCCGCAAGCTCGAGAAGCAGGGCATGAAGAAGATGCTGCTCGACCTGCGCGGGAATCCCGGCGGCGTTCTCGAGCAGGCCGTGGACGTCGCCGACGTGTTCCTCACCAAGGGCGCCAAGGTCGTCTACACGCGCGGCCGCACCCCCTCTTCCGGACAGGATTACTTCGCTCCGGGCGAAGGCGAGCACTTCGACAAGCCCCTGATCGTGCTCGTCAACCGCGGCTCGGCCTCGGCTTCAGAAATCGTGGCGGGAGCCATCCAGGACCACGACCGGGGCCTCGTCGTGGGCCAGCGCAGCTGGGGCAAGGGTCTCGTCCAGAGCGTCTACTCGCTGCCCTACGGCGCGGGTCTCGCGCTCACGACGGCGCGCTACTACACGCCCTCGGGACGCTGGATCCAGCGGGATTACAGCGACCTGCTGTCCTACGTGAACCCGGAGGACACAGACGGGGGCTCCGGAGACTCTGACGAAACCCCGCGCAAGCCGGGCGAGACGTTCTACACGGACGCCGGCCGCGCCGTCTACGCTCAGGGCGGCATTCGCCCGGACGTGGTCGTCAAGCCGAACGGGCGCGATTCGAAGCTGCTCCTGCAACTCTTCGCCCGCTCGATGTTCTTCAACTTCGCGGTCGATTGGAGTGCCCGGCATACGGACGTGACGACGGACTTTCAGGTCACGCCCGCCATCCGAGAGTCTTTCTTCAAGTTCGTCGAGAGCCGCAAGTTCTCCACGGCCTCCGAGCTACAGAAGATGTGGGAGGAGGACCCGGACCGCGCCCTGATCGACCTGGCGATCCGAACCGATATGGTCAACGTCAAGTTTGGCCTCGAGGCCGGCCAGAAGTTGCGCTCAACCGGCGACCCACAGATCCAGAAGGCGCTGACCCTCTTCGACGAGGCCGCCCGCATCGCGGCTCTCCCCAAGAAGGCCCCCGGCATCCGCGCGTCGAAGACACGAAGCTAGGTCCGTTCTCCCCACGGCGAGAAGGGTTTCGCCGCGCCTGCCGCGGCGAAGAAGAGGGCCGTCAGCGGCGTCAAGAGCAGTCGGCTGGCCGACCAGGCGATCCATTGCGTCGGCTCGACGCTCATGTGCAGGTAGACGTAAACCGTGAAAAGAAAAAAGAGGATCGCGACCAGCCCCGCCCGCAGTTCGAGACCCCTGCGCAGGCCCGCCGCGAGCGCCGTTCCGACGACGAGCCAGGGGAGATAGCCCGCCTCGTACCGTCCGGCTGCCGGCAGCTCGCGCAGAACGATGCCGAAGTACTCCGGGTGAAGCCTTCCGCCACCGCGGTAAATGTCCAGCAGGCCGTGACGAGCACAGAAGAAGACCCATACGAGGGCGACGCCGGCGGCCGGCAACGCCAGCAGGGCCAGGCACCGGCCGATGCTGCCTCCCCTCCGACGGTCGGCGCAGAATGCCGCGCTGACGAAAAGGGAGAAGGCGAGACCTTCGACCTTCGTCAGCGCACAGCCGGCAAGCGCCAGGGCGGCCGCCCCCAGAGCCCCGCTGCCGCCAAAGACCAGGGCCGCGAGAGCGACGACCTCGAAGAAAAGGAGCAGCGGCTCGGCGGCGCCCGCGCTCATCGAGACCGTGAGACAATAGCCGAGGAGCAGGACGAGCAGCGCCGTCCACTCCGCCGCCGGCCGGCTGCCGAGCGCTCGCCGGGCAAAGCCCCAGAACGCTGCGGCCGAAAGGGCCAGGAAGAGGGGAAGCTCGAGAAGCGCGGCGCCCCATGCGAACCGGCCCGCCACCAGCATCGCCCACGCGTCGAGGCACGGAAGCTCCGGCGGGTAGTCAGGGTGCATGTAATAGTTCGCGGGGGCGGCCAGAAACGCAATGTCGATCCGGCGGGTTTGCGCAAAGTCCTGCGCCTGCGGCCCCCAGAAAAGCAGGAAGTCCGTGGCTGTGGATCGTCCCGTGGCCGCTGCAAAGGCGACGAGGCCGACGCCCGCTGCGGAAACGGCCAGGGCGAGAACGGCTGCGGCGCCGGCTCGCGCTGACTGCCCCGAGCTCTTCTCTCGCCCCGCTGCGGCGCCGATCACCCAGAGCACCGCGATGGGCGCGAGCAGCAGCGGCGCGTTCCAATCGAGACCGAGCAGACTCGCGGCGAACATCTCGCCGCAAAGCAGAACGGCGCCCGCAGCCGCCGCGATGGCGAGGCGGGCGGTGCGCTCCGCTTCCGGCGCAAGCCACCGGACGGCGGGCCAACCGAGAACGGGAAGCGCCGCTATCCCGAGAAAGAAGCGGAGCCCGATCAATGGATGCGCTCGTAGAGCGTGCCACCGGCGAGCCGCCGCGCTTCTCGATAGCCCGGCTCGGCGCACTCTCCCCCGTAACAGGCGACGAAATCGGCCTCCCCCGGAGCACGCAGCTCGGGCAGAGAGGACGCAACGCGCTGCTCAGGAAGCAGTCCGATGGCCATGTAGAAGGCGGGAACGCTGTTCTCGGCGCTTCGCGCGGCTCGAATCCGGACCGTTGCCCCGGCCGGCACGATCCCGCGCACCTCTCTCAGGAAGAGCAGGTACGGCTCGGCGGCTCGCTGAGCCGGATGCCCGTTCGAGTAGACAGTTCTTGGCGCCTCCAGACGCAGAGGCCCCCGAGCCGCCAGAAACGCCAGCTGCGCTGCGGCGAGCGCGGCCATCCCCATCCAGCGCAGGCCGCTTCGAAGCCGGCCGTCCGACGGCTGATCGCTCATCCCCGCCGCATCATACGGAGGCTACGCCGCGAACGTCAGCCTCGCCGGTTCTTGAAAAGGAAAAGGCCCCGCCGGAGGCGGGGCCTGGCTTCTCACGCGAAGACCGAGGGCTACTGCTGCGTCCGGGTGTTGTTGTTGACGATGAACCGGCGCCGGCCGATCTCGGTGCGCTGCGCGGCGTTATCGATGACGTAAATGATGACCTCGTGCTGGCCGTCACCGAATTTCGTCGTGTCCAGAGCGGCGTTCCAACCCACGTTGCCGGGCGGGGGGACGCGCGGGTCGTTCAGCGGGACGTCGGGCCGCGAGAATCCGTAGATGGCCGTTCCGTTGTCGGAGCGGGCCACGACCCGGCCGTCCACGTCCACGTCGATCCGTAGGACGCCCTGGCGGTCGTAGGCCCAGCCGGAGAAGCCGTAGATCCCGTTGATGCCCTCGTCCGACCGGGGCGTGTCGATGTAACCGAAGGCCGGTTGATTTCCGATTGTCGAGTCACAGAGGATGTCGACCGAGATCGAGGCAACCTGCAGAGCCGCGCCCTCGTCGCTGCCGGCCCGCACCGAAAGAGTGTGCTTGCCCGGGCGAGTCACCGTGACGCCCAGGAAGGTCGCCGGGTCCGGCGTCGGCAGCGCGACCGTCAGCAGGCCGAGCGGGTCGTCCTGGAAGAAGACGACGGCGAACGAGAAGCCGGCGTTATCGCCGTTCAAATAGCTCGGAAAGACCTGAGCCACGTCGGGACGGTTCAGGCCGTAGCAGTTTGTCAGCTTGCCGTTGGAGACGAAACAGTCCCGCGTCGTGTTCGAGATGACCGCTCCGTCCAAGAGCAGCTCGACCCAGACGACGCTTCCCTTGCCCGGTAACGTGCCGGTCGAGAGGGCCCAGCCCGAAACGAAATTCAGGATCGCGAAGGCGGGCAGCGGCGGGGACGGCGTCGGCCCCCCGGGCCCGGGCGAGCAGAGGAGCGACGCCTTGTCGAGCGGAAAATCGAGCCAGCCAAACGGACCGAGGAGTCCGACGTTGTTGACGACCTGCAACGTCCGCGATCCGATCAGCGCATTGGCGCCCGTGTTGTCCGTGGCCCGCACGTCGAGGACGTGGATACCGTTCAAGAGGCGCGTCACGTCGATGTTGGCGAGGAAACCGGAAAAGAGAGAGCTCGGGACGTCCGGATAGGCCGCCCGCACCTCGGGCCGCGGCGAGCCGTACAGCGCGGTCGAGCCCGGCAGGCCTTGCCCGATCGCGCTCGCGACGATTCTGTTGTCCACGAGAAAATCGATGTGGTCCACGGCGACGTCGTCCAGCGCCCAACCCACGACCTGTACGGAGCCGGAAGCCCCGATAACTCCGTCGGGTCCGGGCACGTCGATGAAGCCGAACGGCGGCTGCTCGATCGTGTTGTCCACGATGACGGTGATCGGCCCGAGTGTGAAGCTGGATTGATCCGACAGCGTGACTTTGACCGAGAGGTCGTGGGGGCCGTTGACGTAAAAGCGGGCAACAAACGAGGTCACGAAACCGGGATTCTGGTTCGGCGAGTTGGCGAAGAGCGGGAAAACGGCGAAAACGTCGGAGCGCGGCAGGTTCGTGTCGGACCGGTTAGTCAGGATTCCGTCCACGAAGAGCTCGACCTTGTCGATCTTCTTGAAGTCAATCGCAAAGCCTCCGACCGAGACGACGCCGGAGACCGTCTGCCCCGGCTTCGGAATCTCGATGGCGCCGAAGCCCTGCCCCTCGGCGCCGCGCGCGAGCAGCAGTCCGCAGAAGGCCAAAGACGCCAGGAGCCTGTGCGCTTTCCTGAACATGCGCTATCCTCCCCGAAAATATAAGAAAAGAATGTGGAAATCCGCCTTGAAAGTCAAGCAGTCTTAAAGCTTGGCCTCATTTTTTTCGGCAAAAAGGCTCTCCGAGGTGCTAAAACTCCGCTCCAGAGCCGACCGTGGACTTTCTGAAATCTCGGGCTGTCAAGGTCATCGTGTCCCTGGCCCTCGCCGTGGGGCTGGTCTGGCTGCTCGCCCGGCAGGTGAAGCCCTCCGAGGTTGGCCAGCGCATCGCCGCGGCCTCCCCGGCCTGGCTCGCGTTGAGCGTCGGGCTGGCCCTTTTCACCTATGTCCTGCGTGCCTGGCGCTGGATGTGGATCCTGCGGCCTGTGGGCCGGGTGGCTTTCGGCCCGTCGTTCTACGCCACGGCCCTGGGCTTCGCCGGAAACTTCCTGCCGGCCAGGGCCGGCGAGATCATTCGACCCGCGGTGCTCTCGCGCGAGACGAAGCTGCCCTTCTCCGCGCTGTTGGCCTCGATTCTCTTCGAGCGGCTCTTGGATGCCGCCTCGGTCTTCTTCTTCCTGGGCCTGGCCATTCTCGACCGTCCCTGGGCGAGAGCAACGGGCTCGGCGGGCCTGCCCGTGGCTGTGGGCGCCGTTCCCCTGGTCGCCCTGGGCGGAATCGTGACCCTCTCTTACCTTGCGATGTTCCAGCGAGGCCGCCTCGAGAGGCTGCTCGACATCTTCCTCCGCATCCTGCCTGCCCGCTGGACGATGCCCGCCCGAGCGGCTTTCTCGGCCTTCTTGGACGGCCTCGCCCTCATGAAGAACCTGACAGCAGGACAATGGGGCGCGGTGCTGGGCGGCTCGATCGGAATGTGGCTCGTCATCAATGTCCAGATCGCCTGCGTTGTTGCGGCGTTCGGGATCGACCTGCCTCTGTCGGCCTCGTTCGTTCTCACGTTCGCAGCCGTGCTGGGTCTCGCCGTCCCGACGCCCGCTGGCATCGGTGGCTACCACGCGGCGGTGGCCGGAGCGCTCGTCAGGTTCCGCGTGCCAGAAGACACGGCGCTCGGCGTCGCGACTCTCGCCCATGCGGTTTCCTTCGTGCCGATCACGTTGATCGCCCTGGGGCTGCTGCTCTGGCGAAGCATTCACCCCGGCCATTCCAGGCCATCCGGCCGGGACTCGGATCAAGCGACAGAACCGCGATAATCTCTGCCCATGAAGTGCCCGTTTTGCGGTTCTTCCGATGACCGCGTCGTGGATTCCCGGGAAAGCCGGGAGGGGGAGGTCATCCGCCGCCGAAGAGAGTGCGTCTCCTGCGGAAGGAGATTCACATCGTACGAGACGATCGAGGAGATCCCCTACATGGTCGTCAAGAACGACGGCCGGCGAGAATCCTTCGACCGGAAGAAACTGCGGGCCGGCCTGGTCAAGGCTTGCGAGAAGCGCCCCGTGGCGGCGGCCCGCCTGGACGCGATCGTGGACGAGATCGAGACGCGGCTCCACGAGACCGAAGAGAGAGAAATGCCGACCTCCCGCATCGGTGCCCTCGTGATGGAGCGCTTGCGGGATCTCGACAAGGTGGCCTATGTTCGCTTCGCGTCCGTGTATCGCAAGTTCGAGGACGTCGACGAGTTCCTCCACGAGCTCAAGAGCCTGATCGGCCGCGCCGAGAAGGTCTCCTCGTGAGGCCTGCGGCCGGCTCCTTCGCGTGCGGCGCACCGTGAAGTTCTACGGCCCCATGGTGGAGCTCTCCCGCCTGCAGGGCGAGCTCAACCGCCTCTTCGCCACCTTCGTCGAGTCGAATAAGAGCGTCGGGGGCGCGACGACTTCCTGGGACCCGAGCGTGGACCTCGTGGACGACGGCGAGAAGCTGCGCCTGCTCGTGGAGTTGCCGGGCGTCGAGGCCTCCGACGTGCGCATCACGATCCGGGGCCGGGTGCTCACGATTCGCGGAACGAAGAAGGGCCGCGTGCGCCCGCGCGAGGGGATCCGGTTCTTCTGCATGGAGCGCTACTTCGGCACCTTCGTGAAGTCCGTCTCGCTGCCCCGGCCCGTCAACAACCGCGAGGCCAAGACCTTTCTGAAGAATGGCTTGCTCGAAGTGATCCTTCCGCGCGTTCCGGACCAGCGCGAAAAGGAGTATGAAGTGCAGGTGGTCGGCGGAGACGAAGAGTAGAGCGCATGGCCGAGCTCGAAGAGCGGGACATCGCGACCGAGCGGGAAACCGATCTCCCCATCCCGGACATTCTGCCGGTCCTGCCCCTGAAGGACGTGGTCGTCTTCCCCTTCATCATCCTGCCTCTCTCCGTCTCGCGCGAGAAGTCGATCAACGCCGTCGACGCCGCGCTCGCGGAGCAGCGGATCATCATGCTCGTCGCCCAAAAAGACGGGCAGAACGAGACGCCGGGCCCCGGGGATCTCCATGCCGTCGGCACGGTCGCGGCGATCATGCGGATGCTGAAACTTCCGGACGGCCGCATCCGCCTGCTCGTGCAGGGGCTCAGCCGCGCCCGGATCGACGCCGTCCTCGCCGAAGAGCCCTACCTGAAGGTCAAGATCACGAAGCTCGAGGAAAAAGAGCCGCCCGCCGAGCTGCCGCCCGAGCACGAAGCTCTCGTGCGCAGCGTGAAGCAGAACCTCGAAAAGTCGGTCTCGCTCGGCAAGAACATCTCGCCCGAGGTCATGGTCATCGCGGCGAATCTGGACGACCCGGCCCGGCTGGCCGATCTGGCCGCCTCGAATCTCGACTTGAAGCTCGAAGAAGCCCAGAAGATCCTCGAGTCCACGGACCCGCTGGAACGGCTGCGCCTCGTCAACGAGAGTCTCTCGAAAGAGATCACCGTTCTGACGATGCAGCAGGAGATCTCCACACAGGCGCGCGGCGAGATGGACAAGTCGCAGCGCGAGTACTACCTGCGCCAGCAGCTTCGAGCGATTCAGCAGGAGCTCGGCGAGGGCGAGGAGATGTCCGAGGAGCTGGCCCAGTATCGCAAGCTCGTCGCCGATAAGAAGATCCCGGCCGAGGCAGCCACGGAGATCGAGAAGCAGATCAAGCGGCTCGAGAGGAGCCACCCCGACTCCGCGGAGACCGCGATCATCCGCACGTACCTGGACTGGATGACGGGCCTGCCCTGGGGCGTGCTCTCGAACGATTCGGAGGACATCGCGCGCGCGAGAGAGATCCTCGACGAAGACCACTACGACATCGAGAAGGTCAAGGAGCGCATCCTGGAGTACCTCGCCGTCCACGCTCTGAAGAAGAGTCTCAAGGGTCCGATTCTCTGCTTCGTCGGGCCGCCCGGCGTCGGGAAGACGTCGCTCGGCCGCTCGGTCGCGCGGGCCCTCGACCGCAAGTTCGTACGTCTGTCCTTGGGCGGTGTGCGGGACGAGGCCGAGATTCGCGGGCATCGCCGCACCTACGTCGGAGCGATGCCGGGACGCATCGTCCAGGGGATTCACCAGGCCGGAACGTCCAACCCCGTCTTCATGCTCGACGAGATCGACAAGATCGGGTCGGATTACCGCGGCGACCCGTCTTCGGCGCTCCTCGAGGTCCTCGATCCCGAGCAGAACTTCTCGTTCCGAGACCATTACCTTTCGGTGCCCTACGACCTTTCGAGGGTGCTCTTCATTGCGACGGCAAACGTTCTCGACCCGATTCAGCCCGCGTTCCTGGACCGCATGGAGGTCATCCGCCTCTCCGGCTACACGCTGGAGGAGAAGAGGGCGATCGCCCGGCGCCATCTCATCCCAAAACAGATGGACGAAAACGGTGTCGGCGAAGCGAACGTCGAGTTCACCGAGTCGGGAGTCGAGCGGATCATCGAGGCCTACACCCGCGAGGCGGGCTTGCGCAACCTCGAGCGCGAGATCGGCTCCATCTGCCGCAAGGTCGCTGTGTCCGTCGCCAAGGGAAAGACGCGGCGATACCGGATCACCGGCGCCGCGGTCGAGAAGATGCTCGGACCCGTCAAGCACTTCGCCGACGAGCTCCTGAAAAAGGACCAGGTCGGCGTTGCCACGGGCCTCGCCTGGACGTCGGTGGGCGGCGACCTCCTCTTCATCGAGGCCATCGCCGTGCGTGGCAAGGGCGGCCTGCGCCTGACCGGTCAGCTCGGCGACGTCATGAAGGAGTCCGCTCAGGCGGCCATGTCCTGGGCACGCGCCCGCGCCAAGGACCTCGGCATCCCGGACGACTACTTCGAAACTCACGACGTTCACGTGCACGTGCCCGAGGGCTCGATCCCCAAGGACGGCCCGTCGGCCGGAATCACGATGGCGACGGCGATGATTTCCTGCTTCACCAGCCGCAAGGTCCGCCGGGACGTGGCGATGACGGGCGAGATCACGCTGCGGGGCGAGGTGCTTCCCATCGGCGGCGTCAAGGAGAAGGTGCTCGCCGCGCGGCAGGCGAAGATCGGCACGATCGTTCTGCCGAAGCTGAACCGGCGCGACGTTCAGCAGATCGCCAGCAAGATCCTCCACGGAATCCAGTTCGACTACGTGGACACGATGGAAGAAGTCCTGAAGGTGGGCCTGCTGCCCGCCGAAGAGCCGGCCGCCGAGTCGCCGGCCCCCTCCGCCTCCGCCCCCCTTCCCATCCGCATCACGCCCGAGCGGGGAAAGCCGGCCGCGCGGCAACCCTAGCCAGCAAGTCCCTGCCATGACATCGGAAGACCGTTTTGTCGAGCGGTTGAAGGAATTGCTCCCTCTCCGTCCGGGTCTCCTGGTCGGGCCGGGCGACGACGCCGCTGTCGTCGAGATCGAGGAGGGCCGGCTCGTCGCGACGACGGATCTGCTGGTGGAGGGCGTCGACTTCCTGCCGGGCGAGGACCCGGAACGTGTGGGCCGTCGCGCGGCGGCGGTCAACCTCTCGGATCTCGCGGCCATGGGCGCGCGGCCCGAGTTCTTCCTCCTCTCGGTGGCTTTTTTGAGGCAACGCGGCCTCGAATATCCCCTCGCGGTCGCGCGGGGAGCGCTCTCGCGCACGGCGCCGTTCGAGGCTGCTCTGGCCGGCGGCGATCTCTCCGAGGCGCCGCAGACTGTCGTCTCGATCGCGTTCTGGGGCCGACCCGAGGCGGCGCCGCTGCTGCGATCCGGCGCGAAGCCGGGCGATGTCGTCTACGTGTCCGGGTATCCAGGGCGCGCGGCCGCCGGCCTCCGGATCGCGAGAATGCTCCATGCGTTTGCGAGCCAGGGAGCGCCGCCGACGCCCCGCCTCATCGGGCTCGACCCGACCAAGGAGGCGGAGCTTCTCGCGGCGTATCACGATCCCGTCCCGCGAGTCGCGCTGGGGCGCGCTCTGGCCCGTGAGGGTCTCGCCCACGCAGCGATCGACGTTTCCGACGGCCTCGGCCTCGATGCCGGGCGGCTGGCTCGCGCCTCGGGCGTCCGGATCGTCCTCGAGCGCGAGCGACTGCCTCTGTCCCCGGCCCTCACGGCTTATGCCGAAGTCGAATTCCTGGATCCGATCGAGCTCGTCCTCGGCGGAGGCGACGACTACGAGCTGCTCTTCACTTCAGAGGCCGGGGCCGAAGGCGAGGTCACCGCTGGAAACGCCGGCTGGGGCGTTGCCGTGCACCGGGTCGGCGTCTGCGAAGAGGGCGCCGGGGCGATCTTGCGCGACCGTGCGGGCGACCGCAACATCGCCGGGCTGGGCTTCGACCACCTGGCGGGCAGCTGAAGAGCCGGCCTTCATGCTCAAACGCTCCGGTGCCTTCCGCAAGCGCCACCGGCATCGGCTCTCGTGGAGACGCCGAGGAAAGATCCTGCTGCTCGAGTTCCTCGGCCGGGCGGAGCCGCTCGAGCGAGTGGCGGCGGCCATCGCGCTGGGAGTGTCCATTGGATTCTCGCCGTTTCTCGGGTTCCATCTCCTCCTCGCGCTGGGTCTAGCCACGATCCTGGGCTTGAACCGCCTCGACGCCGCGCTCGGCACGCTGGCTGGCAATCCGTGGACCTTCCCCCCCGTGTTCGCGCTCGGCTACCGCCTCGGCCGCGCCCTCCTCCACCTGGACACGCACCGCGTCCCGCCGCTTAACTGGAAGGCTCTGCTGCACAGCGGCATGGGCTGGATCTTCCATCCCCTCGAGACCGCGCGTCTCGTGTTTGGACCCCGCGCCTTCATTCCGCGGGTCCAGGCCTTCCTGCTCGGGACGACGATTCTCGCCATTCTGATCGGCGCGGCGGCCTATTTCCTCGCCCTGGCGGGACTGCAGATCTACCACCGCCGGCACCCGCGCGTCGCGGCGCGCGCCGCGCGGCGCCGAACGACCGACACGGGGGAAACCCAGAGGGTCGGGGGCCGACCGTCCAAAGCCCAAAGTCGAAAATCCAAAGGAGCGATCTCCCCGCCAGACGGGTCCGATGAAGACTCCCACCACCTCGTCAATTAGCCGAGGCGCTTCCAGCGGGGCTGGTAGGCGGGACAGGCTTGGGCGGCGCGCTCGAGGGCCGTCCGGTCGGTCTCTGCCCGCGTGAGACGCCAGATCTTCTCTCTCGCGAGGCATTCGGCCAGCGCCAGGCCGTCGCGGGCATTCGAGTCGGCAAGCGGACAGAGAGCCTGGAGATTCGTCGGCTCGCGGCGTAGGGCCTCTCGCCATTGTCGGCGGGCTTCCCCGTCGCGGCCGCGCGCGGCGAGCCAACCGGCGTAACCGAAACGCGCCGCCACGCTGCCCGGCGAGATGAGGACGGCTCGCCGCCAGTCCTGTTCCGCAGTCGGCCGGCCGAGAGCCGAGCGAACACGCGCGAGCGCAAAGGCCAGGGGCAAGGAGTCCCTCTTCCGAGCGAGGCCGGCTGCGTAGGCCTCCTCGGCACCCGACGGGTTTTCGCGCGCCTCCCGCACGCCGCCCAGGCCGAACCAGCCGTTCTCATAGGCCGCGTTCAAAGCCACCGAGCGCTCGTACGAAGCCTCGGCCTCCGCCAGGAGATGGAGGTCCCTCTCCGCGTGCCCTTTCACGGCGAAGGCGTCCCAGTAATTCGCGTAGATCTCGGTGGCCCGCCGCGCGCTCTCGCGCCCGCGGCGCGGGTCTTTGCGCTCGACCGCGATCAACCCGTCGTTGTACCAGGCCTTGGCGCTTGCGGGGGACGTGCGGACGCTGCTGGTAAAAAGAGCCTCGTCCGAGCGCCAGATCGTGTTGCGCACCGCGGCACGCCCGGCGAAGAGCAGCGCGACGGCGGCGAGCGCCCAGAGACGCGCCCGTGAAACGCTTGGTCTCCCGCCGCTGTTTCCCACGACCGCGGTCGCGAGGACGAGGCAAAGGCCCGCCGACGGCAGGTAAGTCAGACGTTCCGCGAACACAGTTCCGATCGGAAAGAGCAGGTTGGCGGCGGGCAGAAACGCCACGCCAAAAAAGAGAAGGCCAAACGCGGCAGCCGGAGAAGACGGCAGGCGGCGTAGAGCGAGCAGGGCAGCCGCGGCAAGCAAGAGAGCCGCGGCCCAGGCGAGCGGCGACCGCCCGTTCCAGACGGGCAGCGACCAGGCCGATTCGTCGGCCGTCAGCTCGAGCGGAAAAACCGTCCGGCCGACATAACGCAC
>Ga0137373_10003183_pt1 | contig 17988 bp, 19 predicted proteins | sample SagtaG_5_FD_104912 | JGI IMG/M metagenome (GOLD analysis project Ga0137373, IMG submission 104912) | Vadose zone soil microbial communities from Sagehorn Ranch, Mendocino, California, USA - Sage1_R_80_16 metaG | ecosystem: Environmental > Terrestrial > Soil > Vadose zone | place: USA...
CGCAGGTCCAGGTGGTCTTGGTACAGCAGCCGCAGCGCCTCCCGGCCCTGAATGTCAAGGTGGTCTTGGAGCTGGTCGTGGGTCCAGCCGGCCGTCTCGGCACCGGCGAGGGTGGCCACCAGGGCTTCGAAGGCGCCACGGGAGGCGGCGAAGGCGTCGAGGCGTTCTCCAGGCAGCCGGCGTCGGCGCCGGGGTTGCTGCGGGGTTGGTGGGGCGTCGTAGACTTGCATCAGGCTCTTTCTGGTCGGTTCGGTCATGACACCCGAAACCTACGAGGAAGAGCCTCCTGTCTTCACCTTCATCTCACTGACGCAACTGATGCCGGCGCGTGGCCTCGGCGCCCAGAGCTGCGTCCAGGCCGCGGCCACGCCGCCCGCGCAGGCGAACCGTCCCGGCTCGACCTCGACCAGCAGCCCCGCCGCACCAGCCGCTTGAGCTTGGACCGCGTCCCTTCCCGATGCCGTGGCTCGCCGCCCACCCCAGCGCCTGGCACACCTGGCTGGCACGCAGCGGACGACCCGCATCGGCCACCACCTCGACCACGTCCCGGTAGGCGACCGGCAGCCTGCGCCCATCGCCATCCCCACCGAAGGCAGGAACCTGGGCCGCTACCGGTGCTGGCTCGGCGGCACCGTCGCCATCCTCACCACCGGGCTCGGGACCAGACAGCACCTCGATGATGGTCTGCTTGGTGATCGCAAGGCGTCCCAGCAGCTCCTCCTCGGCGGCCAGCTGCACGGCCAGCCGATCCATCTCGGCCCGCAACCGCTCCACCCCAGTGCGCGCGGCCTGCTCCCGCGCCGCCAACCGCTCCAGCAACGACCCCATGACCGCCTCCCCGACACACCCAGAGGAGACGACCCTCGCCCACCACTGTCAAACCACCAACGTCCCAGCTCAGACAGTCCCTGCAACGGAACTGCACCCAACCGACATCACCACCCATGAGGTGGAGGCGGCGGCGTGACTTTCGCCGACATCGACTGGGGAACGACGGTGGTCCTATGCGCCGTCCTTGACAGTTCCCGCCCCGTTCTCGACGCGCAGATCTGTCAGTCTGGTGCGGCCAGGGAATTCCAAGAATTCGCTCCTTGGTGGGACCGCGATCGCAATCGACGCTTCCGCAGCGCTCACTGACTGGGACACGAACCGCTGGGGCCCGTCGTCAGAGTCCAGCCGTTCCGGTAGCCGTCGCGTCGCACCTTGCCGTGCTGGCCCGGCAGCCGGATGATCGGGCCGTTGACCAGGGGTGTTGACCAGGGGTGTTGCCGGTGGCGGGGTGTTCGCAGGATTGTGTAAAGCTGAGCGCACCGACCAGATCCTCGCAATCCCCCGGCGTCGGTGGCCAGCGTGATCCTGACGCGTGCTGCGTGGCGGACGGGGTCGTAGGTGATCATCAGGTCCAGGCTGTCGAACAGCCGCCGCAGCCGTGGCTGGGAGAATTCCTGCAGCCGATCACCGAAGACAGGCAGCCGGTCAGGCACGTCAGCCACGGTCGGCGCGTCCGGCGGGGTGGCGTCCAACTCGACCCGCAGCTTGCCCAGGGACGCCTGGTGGTTGCCGATCTCCTGCTCCAATTCAGCGATGCGGTCGCTGATGCGACGCCGAGCCGACGCCGTGATGCCATCGTCTTCCAGGGCCAGCACCTGGTGCGCAGGCGCCGTTCGGTATCAGCCATGGCACGCTCGATCTCCGTCATGCGAGCGCGGACCGGCGCGGCCGGGTCGGGCTGGTCGGCAACGCCCAGCACCCTTGTCCAGTAGGCCAGCCGATCCTGCCCATAGACCGCCTGGGCGAGAAACGCGGTGGTTGCCTCCAGCAGGAGGCCCTCACCAAGGTTGACCGTGCGGGGAGGCTCGGGGGGATGTTGGCAGTGCGCTGGTGGGAGACCAGGCACCGGTAGTAGGGGTGGACGGGGCGGCTGCCCCACATGCGCAGCCCGCAGCAGCCGCACACCAGCCGCCCGCGGAACAGGTACTCGGTCTTCTTGCGCGGCGGGCGCCGCCGACCGCTGCCGACTGGAAGAGCGGGATCTGCACGTCCGCGGGGACCGGGGAACCTACCGCATCAGCCTCGCAAACGCCGCCGTCTACGAACTCCGGCGGGACCGACATGTGTGCATCGTCAGGAGCGGGAGCGGCGGTGACGTCCCGGTGCCGGCGGACCCGGAGCTGGACGGCGAGCGGCTGCGGCTGGTCCTGAGCAAGGCGTTCTTGCTGGCCGACGACGCACGCATCACCGACCAGGTCATCCTGTCGCAGCTCTCGCCCGGTTGACCGGACGGGTCGCGGCCGGCGCCCTCGAGGCAACCTGATCGCCAATCGGCACCCCGAACGCATGGGAAACACCACCAGCAGCACCAGCGCACCGTCGCATGGTCGAGCGGGCAGCCACCGCTCCCCACGGCCAGCCCGCAGCGCCCGCCAGCGCCGCCGCGCCACCGACCAGCGCCTCGCCAAACGCGCCGCCCAGCTCGGCTTTGCCAGCCTGCTCGTGGCGCACGCACTTTCAGTGCAAGTCGGTGAGCGGGTTGGCGCCGTCGAGCGCGAGCGCGGCGAGGGACGGGGGGCGCGGCTCAGCCTCGGGATCGCCGCAGGCGAAGGCGGCGCGGGCTCGCTGCAGAGGTAGGCGAGCACGGTGCAGCGTAGAAGCGGGTGACCGACGTCACTGACAGCGGAGCCGGACCCTCTCACTATATCTGTCGTGGAGACGGTCGGGAGACGTGAGGATGTGCGGCCATGAGTGACGTGATCGCAGCAGCGGCGCGATCGTCGAGGGATCCGGCAGAAGGAGCAACATGAGCACGTCGACTGACAGCGTGAGCGCGGTTCCATCCGATGTCGATGGGGTGGAAATCAAGGTGACGCTCGGGGCGGATCAGGTCGACGCGGGTCTTGCTGCCTTTGCCCTGGCCGCCGGCGCGGCGGAGCGTCGCCGCATCTGGTTCTGTGAGTACCTCAGTGGATCCAGTGGCCCTACCGCGCTGCCTCTGCTCTCCCGAGGTGTCATCGTTCGGGTCCGGAAGCGGGAGGATCACCGTCACGACTCGACGCTAAAGCTTCGCGGGCCGGAGGGGTGCATAGATCCGGACGCATGGCGTCAGCGGACGCGAGCGTTCGCCAAGGACGCTCGAATCGAGGGCGATTGGGTGGGAGACCGCCACTTGCTGTCGGCGTCGCTGGACAGCCACATCGAAGACGGTCGGATCAAGGAGGTCCTCGCAGAGCGACCGCCTCGAGTGTCAAGGCTATTGTCCCAAGCGCAGGAAGATCTTGCGGGCGAGTGGTTGCTAGGGCTCGGCCGGCTCGAACTCCTCGGCCCGATCAGGGCCTTGAAGTGGGATCCGGGGGTAGAGGGATTGGAGCACGGGATCGCTGCGGAGCTGTGGGAGCTCGACGATCGCCTGCGCTTCCTTGAACTGTCCGTGCGCGAGGAGCACGATCCGATCGGCGCGCAGCGGCGGTTGGAGGACGCGGTACGTAGAGCCGGGCTCGACTTCGGTTCGATCCAGGAGACAAAGACCCGCATGGTGCTCGAGCACCTCGCGACGGCCGCCCAGTCTCGATAGTCACTCGCGCGCATACCTGAGATCGTCCGGATACATCGGGTCCTCCAAGGTGTGGAGGACGTCGAGGGTGCCGATCCCCAGCTGCAACAGAGCCGACCCTGGTCGCCGGTGGGCTCCTCGAGGGCGGTGTGCTCGCAGGGACGCTACAGGAGCGCACCGGGGCGGCCGGTGCGCTTGCGTTGCTGGCGGAGGCGCTCGCGGGCGGAGCCTCTGTTGGCCTGCATCTCCGACAGCTCGGCGCCCGCGCCCAGTCCCCATGGCGGCATGTTGACGTAGACACCTTCCCAACTCCCGGGATCGGCCAGGTAGGTCTCGTGCCACAGACCCATGGCGGGGTCGTCCAGCGCCTCGCGCAGGTAGCGCTGCCATGCCCGGCGGTGCGGCAGCGCGTGGTCGCGGGCGTAGTCGTCGAGGGCGTCGAACGACTCCCAGTACTGCACGGCGATCAGGGTGCGGCCGGCGCGGTAGACCTGGCCGGCCAGGAACCCCCGCGCGGGGTGAGCCTCCAGGTTTGCAAGGACCCGGCGCAGCACCCGCAGGCCCCACAGGAACCGAGGCAGGCCGCGGGTCTGGTTCAGTCGCATGCCGAACAGGAACACCGCGAACGGCTCGGTCCGGCGAGCCATCCAGCGGCCGGAGCGGACCGCAGCCGCCTGTTGCTCCCGCTGGTATCGCTGCCGCAATCCCGCCTCCTTGACCCGGTCAGGTTAGCCCGTGGGGTGTCAAAGTCGCGACCGGGCGGGGATGGAAGGCGCGTCGTACCGGTCAGGGTAGGCTGCGAAGCGTGGTCGACTCCTTCTTCCTCGCGCGTACGTTCGTCACCCTGCTGGTGATCACCGACCCGGTGGGCACGGTGCCGGTGTTCATCTCCATGACCACGAACGCCTCGCGGCGGGAGCGCAACCGGGCCGCCTGGCAGGCGGTCCTGGTCGCCGGCCTGGTCATCGCCACGTTCGCCTTGTTCGGGCAGCAGATCCTGCTGTACCTGGGCATCAGCCTACCCAGCCTCCAGGCCGCTGGCGGCCTGTTGCTGGTGGTGGTCGCGCTGGATCTGCTGCGCGGCGAGGTGGGCGCGCTGGCGGGCGGGAGCGCGACCAACGTCGCGTTCGTGCCGCTGGGGACCCCCCTGCTGGCCGGGCCGGGCGCGATCGCCGCAGTCATGGTGTTCGCGCGCCAGGCCGACCGGCTCGACGAGCAACTCGGGGTCGCCCTCGGCCTGGTCGGCGTGCTGGCCGTGCTCTACCTGTCCCTACGCTTCTCCGGCCTGCTGCTTCGCCTGCTCCGCCAGGCCGGAGTGGACCTGATCACCCGCATCTCGGGTCTGCTGCTGACCGCGATCGCGGTCCAGCTGATCGTCGACGCCGCCCGCGAGTTCGTCCGCCTCGGGGTGTAGCCGTCAGGGCCACGGGCCGACCGGCCTCGACCAGGTCGTGGAGGCGGACCGGGCCGCGGTCGACGCCGCCGGGCGGGCATGGGCGTGGTCAGGATCTACTCGAGGTCCGAGCGACGGCGGATACCGGAGGCCAAGACGTCACGGATGCTGACCATGCCCTTGAGTTCGCGGCCCTCCACGACGGGGAGGTGGCGAAACCCGTTGGCCAGCATCACGTCCGCGGCCTCCCCGACTGTCGTGTCGAGAGTGGCCGTTATTGGGTTCCTCGTCATCCACTCCGAAACAGGCGACTTGGTAAGGTCCGAACCCGAGGCGGCCGCCCGTAGCACATCCCGTTCGGTCAGGATGCCGGCGAGCCAGGAGCCCTGCATGACGACGGCCGAGCCCACCCGAATCTTCACCATCATGCTGGTGACCTCCGCGACCGGCCGCTCAGCCGAGGTGGTGAGGACCTCGGTGGTCATGATGTCCCGTAGCTGGATCACCCTCCCCTCCCTCCTCATACCGGACTCTCCGCCTACCCACTGCCGCCAACCTCATCAGCGTCGGGGTCATGTGACGAGACGCCGGGGTCCATGAGTTCCTCGTTCAGCAGCCGCCACAGCGAGCCCGCCCACGAGCTGATGCCCGGCCACGTCCTCCAGAAGACCTGCATGCTTGTCTCGTCGAGCTGGCGGTAGGCGTCGTGGGGGGTCACGGCGTCGGCAACCTCCTCGAACCTGGAGATCGCGTCCAGGAAGCGGTCAGAGATGTCCTCCACTGGCGCTCCTTTCATCATGCGGTCTCTGCAGCGAGCGTGGAGGGCGGCCTCGCAGCCTTGCCCGATGAGTGTGGCAGGTAGCTCCCCAGCGCGACAGGCGCGGACCCTCGCGCTGGGGCTGCATCGAGTTCCCGTTTGACCTGCGGTTCGGTAGTCCGGTGTTGCCCGTCGTAGGCGGGGCGTCCACGAGCATCAGCTCGGCGAGGACGTCGCGGTGGGTCCGCGCGACCTCGAGCGCGATCTGCAGGAGCACCGCCTCCTGCGGCGGGCCAACCAATCGACCATCAGTCGCCAAGCTCCCGGCGGATGGTGAGGGCTCGCTGGTGCTTGGCCAGATCGCCGCCGAGCAGAAGGCGCCGCATGGGAACGTTGACCACGCGCATGAGGAGCTGCGCACGGCGACGACGGCGACGTGGGGACATCGGGGGCTGGCTCACGACCCTCCCCTCAGGAGCAGTTCATGGGTGCTCATGCCGACGTCCTCGCTGCCTGCGCGCTGGGACGCCCTGCCTGGCTGAAGGGGGCCATGCCGGCCAGCATCCCGCGGTCGATCACCAGCGTGGCCCCGGTGACGAACGACGACTCCTCCGAGCACAGCCAGACCGCGGCGGCCGCGACCTCGTCCGGCCGGCCGACCCGCCGCATCGGCAGCGCGCTCGCGGCCTGCTGCTGCGCCTGCTCGCCGGCTCGCTGGAGCTGCTCGGTGAGGATCGGCCCGGGAGCCAGCGCGTTGACCCGAACGCCCGCCGCGGCGTAGTCGAGCGCCGCGGTCCTGGTCAGGCCGATCACCCCGAACTTGGCCGAGACGTACCCGGCCAGCCCACCGACGGCCTCCAGGCCGCCGGTGGAGGACATGTTGACGATCGAGCCGCCGCCACCCTCCAGCATCGCGGGAATCTCGTACTTCATCGCCAGGAACACGCCACGCAGGCTGACCGACAGCTCAGTGTCGTAGTCCTCGATGGCGACCTCTGCCAGTGGTGTCGGCCGGCGGCCGCCGGCGGCCGCGTTGTTGACCGCGGCGTCCAGCCGGCCGTAGGCGCCCAGCGTCTGCTCCACCAGCCGCCGCACCGAGGCCGGGTCGGTGACGTCGGTCGGTACCGCGAGGGCGCGGCCGTCGCCGGCGGTGATCTGCTCCGCCAACGCGGACAGCGCCTGCTCGCTGCGGGCCGCGACGACGACGGCAGCGCCAGCTCGGCTCAGCGCTCGGGAGGTGGCGGCACCGATGCCGCGGCTGGCGCCGACCACGATCGCGACGCGGCCGGCCAGTGGAGTGGGGACCATGGTCATTGCGAACTCCCTCCCTGTGGGCGCCATCGCCATCTCCTCCAGACACCCCTGTTCGATCTGCCCCCACGCTACGAGCGGGCGGCACCGTTCACACCAGCGAAATCGCCAGTCTTCGCGGCGGACGCGGCTACGCTTGACTGCATGCTGTTCGGACGAGTCAGGGAGCAGGCGGCGATCGAGGCGCTGCTGGAGCGCGCTCGCGCCGGGCGCGGCGGGGGCCTGGTGCTGCGTGGCGAGCCGGGTATCGGCAAGAGCACCCTGCTGGGCTACGCCGCCGAGCGGGCGAGCGGAATGCGGGTGCTGCACACAGTGGATGTCGAACCAGAGTCCGACCTCGGCCACGCAACACTGCATCGGCTGCTGCTGCCCGTGCTGGACTCGATCCACCAGCTGCCGGAACCGCAGGCCCGCGCGTTGAGCGTCGTCTTCGGGCAGGCTGACGGACCGGCGCCAGACCGCTTCCTGGTGGCGCTGGCGACGCTGTCGTTGCTGTCCGAGGCGGCCTGTGAACGGCCGGCACTCTGCCTGGTCGACGACGCGCACTGGGCCGATGCGCCGTCGCTGGACGCGCTCGCCTTCGTGGCCCGCCGGCTGGAGGTGGAGCCGATCGCGCTGGTGCTGGCGGCGCGGGCCGACGAGGGACGCCCGCTGGATGTCACCGGTCTGGTCGACCTGCCGCTGGCGGGCCTGGAACGGGAGGCTGCCCGGGCGCTCCTCACCGAGCACGGCGGTGACCGCCTGTCCGCGGTCGAGCAGGACGAGCTGCTGCGCGCGACCGCGGGCAATCCACTGGCGATCCGTGAGCTGCCCACCGCGGCCCGGCAAGGTGCTGGGCGTGGCGAGCCATTGCCCCTGGCGGCGGGGCTGCGGCGCGCGTTCCTGGAGCGGGCGCGTCAGCGGGATCCGGCGGCACAGTGGCTGTTGCTGCTGGTCGCGGCGGACGGGTCGGGCCGGCGCGACACGATCCAGCGGGCGGCCCGGCTGCGCCTGGGATCCGACCTGGACTCGCAAGCGCTTGACGAGCTCGACGACCTCATCACCGATGACGGCCTCAGGCTGGCCTTCCGGCACCCGCTGATCCGCTCGGCGATCTACCACGGCACAAGCCCGGACGAGCGGCGGGCCGCGCACCGAGCGCTGGCCGCCGCGCTGGACACCGAGCCCGCCGAGCTCGACCGGCGGGCCTGGCAGCTCGGACAAGCTGCCAGTGGGCCGGACGAGCCGGCCGCCGAGGAGCTGGAGCGATCCGCCGAGCGGGCCGAGCGGCGGGCCGGTCCGGCCGCTGCGGCCGCCGCGCTGGAGCGGGCCGCCGAGCTGAGCGCATCGGACCCGGGCCGGGCCCGCCGCTCGGTGGCGGCGGCAGCCTCTTGGTGGCAGGGCGGTCACGCGGCGCGTGCCGCGACACTGCTGCAACAAGCCGAACGCCTCGCTCCGCTCGCGCAGCGGGTTCGGCTGGATCTTGCCGGGTTGCGGGCGCTGATGGAGCTGCGGGCCGGAACGCCATCCGACGCGCTGGCGCTGCTCGTGCCGACGCTCCCAGACGCGCCGTGGGCCGACCGGGACCAGGCGGTCCGGCTACTTATGCTGCTCGGCGAGGCCAGCTTCCACGCCAACGCGGCGGACGCCTGGAACCAGATCACCGGATTGGCGGAACGGCTGCCGCTGCGCGGCGACGATGCCGAGGACGTCCTGTTGCGAGTGTTCCGGGCGGCCTGCCGGGTGCGCGCCGGGGTGGACCCCGGGCTGGCGCCTGGCGACCTGGACGCGGTCGAGCAACTGACGGACCCGGCCAAGCTGGCCTGGGCCGGCGGGATGGCTTGGGGGGTGGGCAACCGCGACCTGGCACGGAGGCTGCATCGCAAGGCGGTGCTGCGTGCCAGGACGCTGGGCGCGGCCGGCACCCTGGCCTGGGCGTTCGAATACCTCGTCGCCGACGAGTTGGCACGCGGCCGGTTCGCTACCGCCGAGGCGTACGCCGAGGAGGGTCACCGCTTCGCCGTGGAGACCGGCCAGCCCAACACGGCATGCCGGCATCAGGGCTCGCTCGCGGTGATCGCCGCGCTGCGTGGCCGCGAACTCGAGACTCGGCAGCTTACCGACGAGGTCCTGGTCGAGGCGAGCAATCACCACCTGGCCAGCGCGACCGCGTCGGCCTACCGGGCCCTCGGTCTGCTCGACCTTGCCGCCGGCCGATTTGCCGAGGCGATGGAGCACCTGCAGGCGCTGGACCGCGACGGCGGCATGGCCCATCCGGGCATCGTGCTCGCCACAGTCCCCGAGCTCGTCGAGGCGGCGGCTCGCGCCAACCAGCCGGACCGGGCCGCCGAGCCGCTTGACCGTCTCGCCAGCTGGGCCGAGGCGACGAGATCGCCGGAGCTTGGGGCGCTTGTCGCCCGGTGCCGGGCGCTGCTGGCAGCGGGAGACGCCGCAGAGACCGGGTTCCGCCTGGCCCTCGAGCTGCACGCCCAGACCGACACGCCGATGGAGCAGGCCCGCACTCAGTTGCTGTTCGGTCAGCACCTGCGTCACCAGCGACGTCGGTCCGACGCCCGGCCCCGCCTGCGGGCGGCGCTGGAGACCTTCCAGCGGCTCGGCGCCTCTGCCTGGGCGGAGCGTGCCCGCCATGAGCTGCGCGCCACCGGAGAGACCACCCGGCGACGCGAGCCGAGCACGCTGGCCACCCTCACTCCGCAGGAGCTGCGGATCGTCGCGGCGGTCAGCGAGGGAGCCAGCAACCGCGAGATCGCCGCGCAGCTGTTCCTCAGCCCTCGCACCGTCGACTACCACCTGCGGAAGGTGTTCGAGAAGGCCGGAATCAGCTCACGCGCCGAACTCATCCGGCTCACCCTCGCCGAACGCCACGACGACGAAGGGGCATAGCGATTGCCCCTTCGGGCGGGAGACCGGACCTGTAGGCCTTTCGGCCATGACTCGCCCGTACGCCTATGCCGAGGAGCGAAAGCGGATCGAGGCGCAGGCAGGCTTCGCTGCGACATCACAGCCTGGGCGCGGGCGGACGGTCGCCGACAGTGTGACGTTCCTCACCGACCGCGACGACTGCAGCGCCCGCATTTGCTCCTTCATGGGTGTTGCCAGTGCCCGCCGCAATCGAGGGGGTTCGTGCTGTGGCGAGTGCAGGGTGCTCGGATCGGTGGCTGACCGCGCCTGGGGCGACCCCGATGACCCGCTTGAATGCATGGCTGAAGGCCGCCTCGGAGCCGTAGCCGAACTGGGTGGCGAGTTCGCGGATGGTGGTCGGGCCCTGCTGCAGGCGTGCCAACGCGACGTGCATGCGCCAGCGGGTGACATATTGCACGGCAGGCTCACCGACCAATTGGGTGAAGCGAGCCGCGAAGGCTGAGCGTGACATCGCCGCCTGGTTCGCCAGCGAGGCGACCGTCCATGGATGCCCGGGGTTTCGGTGCACGGCCACGATCGCTTGGCCGATCTGTTCGTCTCGCAGCGCGCCGAGCCAGCCGGTCCGCGCGGCCGGGTCGGCTTCGATCCAAGCGCGGATCGCCTGGATGACCAGGATGTCCGCCAAGCGGGTGATGACCGCTTCACCGCCAGGGCGCAGCTGGCTGACCTCGGCGGCCATCAGGCGGAGGGTGTCGCCGATCCAGGTCCTGGAGGGCGCGGTGGCGCCATCGGTGTGGATCACCGGCGGCAAGAGTCTGACCAGCTGCTGCGCGGCGGGGTCGTGGAAGGAGACGATGCCGCACACCAGGGTGGACGGCGCCCCACCACCGCCGTGGCGCAGGATCGAGTAGTGCTCGCTGAGCAGCTGCTGGGGGAGCTGGTCGACGCGTCCGGCGGGGGTGACCCCCGGCTGGCTGAACAGCCGGTGGCCGCGGCCGTGCGGCACCAGCGCGAGGTCCCCCGCTCGCAGGTACAGCGGGTCGGCGCCGTCAACGCCGAGCCAGCACCCACCGGCGGTGACGACGTGGAAGCTGAGGCAGTCGGCGAAGGCGGGCATCTCCAACGCCCAGGGCGCGGTTGCCTCCGTAAGGCAGTAGAAGGCCCCGGTCATCCGCAGCAGGTGCAGCGCCTCCCCGAGGGGGTCGACCGGCGTCCAGGGATAGTCGTGCGTCATGTCCGGCCAATCGTCCCCACTTCGTGGATGAATGCGCATGAACCAGCGACGCACAAGCATAGCCCGTCCAAGAGCTGCTGGGTAGCGTGGACACAAGTCCACAACACAGGCGTCTCGGGCGCATGGCAGAGGGAGCACAGCGATGAAGGTTCTGGTGGTCGGAGCAACCGGCGGCTCGGGACGGGCCGCCGTCGACGAACTGCTGTCGCGGGGCCATGAGGTGACCGCGTTCTCGCGGCACGCTCAGGCGCTGGATACGGTGCCCGGCCAGCTGCGCACGGTCAACGGGGACGCGACCGACCCGGCCGCCCTGGACCGTGCGGTCCGCGGGCAGCAGGCGGTCATCGTCACCCTTGGGATCAGCGAGAACGCCCTTCGGGTCCGGTTGCTCGGCCCTAAGAGCACGCCGATGGACATCCGTTCTCGAGGAACCCGCAACGTCATCACGGCCATGCGCCACCACGGGGTTGGCAAGCTGGTGACGCAGAGCTCCTACGGGGTGGGCACGACCCGGGACAAGCTGCCGCTGCTGCAACGGCTGGTCTTCTGGCTGGTGTTGCGACCGCAGATCGCCGACACCGAACGCCAGGAGCGTGAGGTCCGCGCGAGCGGTCTGGACTGGGTGATCGCCCAGCCGGTCAACTTGACCGACGACCCACACCCTGGGCTGCCGTTCGCCTCGCCGACTGGCGAGCTTCACGCCATGAAGGTGTCCCGCGGCTGCGTCGGCCGGTTCCTGGCGCAGGCGGTGGAGGGATCCGACTACGTGGGCAGGTCAGTCGCCCTTTCCGCCGTCGCCCCAAACTCCACCACGACCCTTCCGGCGTCCAACACCTGATCCAGCCCCACAGCTCGGGCCGTCCTGGGTGTGCAGTCTCGGCACGCCTTTAGGGGTTGAGAGTCGCCACCGACCCGAAACTCATCGCTCCGCGCGACGATCCACTCTGTCGGGAGCTCCTCGGGGCCATGGCCGGATGGCGGCCGGCGCCGGCGGGCTGCCGGAGTCGGCACGCGGCTGCCAGTCCGGCCGGGTCGGGAAGTCGCTCGTGCCGCGCTCGTAGATGGGCTGGCAGCACTGCTGCGATCCGTTGGTGCGGACCAGGTCGAGCTGGGGGTTCTCGTTACCGGCAGTGTAGACAACCTGTTTGCCGTCAGGCGACACGGCCGGATCGTCGGAGAGGAAGACGCCGCAATCGATGGGTGCAGACAAGAACCGGAACCCCCCGCCCGACAGGTCGGCGATCGCGACCCCGCAACTGTCGGACAGGGTGGCGGCAGTGAAGACAACGGAGCGCCCGTCGGCTGTGACGTCCGGCCCCGTGCCGTGGAAACGGATCCGGCCGTCCGGTTGCGCCAGCCCGACCACCCCGACCACGTCGCTGATCCTCCCGGTCCGCGTGTCGACCTTGCGGATGGCGTCTCCCCCGGAGTCGACGCCGCTTGCGCACTCGTCCCAGTAGACGACGTAGCGACCGGTGGCCGACCAGGTCGGCTCCACGGCGCAGCCATCCGACCTCGCCGTCAGCAGGTGGGCGGCCCCACCGGCGGCCGCAGCCACACACAGCGAACGGCCTGCCGCGGTGCCGTCGGTCGTGCGCGAGAAGACCACCTGCCCTCCGTCGGGCGACCAACTCGGGTTGCTGTCGTTCGCCGGCCCGCTGGTGACCTGGTGGGCGGCGCTGCCGTCGGGCTTCATGACCCAGATGTCACCGGCCCGGTGAAAGACGATCGAGCGTCCGTCAGGTGACCAGCGTGGGCTACGACTGCGAGTGTCCGCCGTCAGCTGCCGACGGTCGGACCCGTCCTGGCGGATCGAGTAGATGAAGCCGCCCTGCTCGAAGACGATCCTGCCGTTGGAGCCCGGGTACGCCGCGGTCGCGACCGCGGGCGTGGCCATCACCGCCGCCCCAACGATCACTGCGGCCACGGCAGGACGAATCCGCATCATGCCCCCCTCCAGTGCCATGACGCTGTGCTGCTGGCCGGAATCCCGCACCGCATGATGGCGCGAAGTCCCGTATCGACGCAACCCAGTCACACCCGCCCGCGTGAGGCGCGGAAATGCGTTCACGGAACTCACGGGATTTGAAAGGAAGACCCGCTTTCCGCCCATACGCGCAACAGCGCCCTTTGCGCACCCCACAGGCTGGGTGGCAAAGGCACAATTCGCCGCCTTCAATGCGTAGTCCCGCCGATCGGGAGGCAGAAAGAGCCACGGTCGACCTCTCGTCATCCGGGTCCAGCCGCCTGCCATGCGTCATCACACGGGGCTCCTCTGTGTAACAGCCCCAACGCCGCTACTTCACCGGCGCCGGACCGCGGCGTTCCCCAGCGCGCGTGCGTCGGTCACAACGGCCCCCCCGTGGTCCATTGCGGCCACCGCCACGGCGCCATCGATCAGTAGCTGCAGCTCAGCGGCAAGGCGGGACGGCTCTTGCGCGTCCTCACTTTTGGCTAGGTCCTCCAGAAGCCGACGCAGAGCCATCCGGTGCTCGGCGATCACTGCTTGGCCGGGATGGTCGGGGTTGCCGCAGAGTTCGGTCGCTGCATTAGCGATGAACGAGCCTCGAAACCCCTCGGTGGCGAACCACTGGTCGAGCGCGTCCCATAGGGCCGCCAGGCAGACCTCGGGTTCCTCACCATGCCGGTCGATCCGGTCGTGCAGCCACCGCAGCCACTCGGTGCTCCATTGCTTGAGAGCGGCGGCCACCAGCTTGTCCTTGCTCCCGAAGTGCCGGTAGAGGGTCGTCGGGGCGACGTCGGCTTGGGCGATGATGCGGTTGACGCCGACCTGGACGCCCTCCTCGTAGAAGAGGTTCGTCGCTGCGTGGAGAATCCGGTCGCGCGGACTGCTGATCGCCGTAGTTGGTCTCGGCAACGGGCACCTCCGCTTGGCCTCACCCGATGCTAGATGAGAGATAATGATCAATCTCACGCGAGTATAGGTGGCACTTATGCGGAGTGCAAGCATGAACTTAGCAAGTTTGCAGATTTCGGGTTGCAGCCCTTTATCCTTGAGCCCACTCTTGCCACGTGGCGACACTGAAGCCCTCACCCCAGGAGGAGACGCACGGTGACGGCTCGATCCAGCGCGACACTCCGTCGTCGGCGTCTAGGAGGCGAGCTACGCCGACTACGGGAGGACGCAGAGCTCACGATCCAAGAAGTCGCGAAACGCCTGGAGTGCTCAGAATCGAAGATCTCCCGGATCGAAACTGGCCACGTCAGCGCAACGCCACGTGACGTCCGAGACATGCTCGGGCTCTACCGGGTCAACGAAGAGCAGCGAGACGCGCTGATCCAGCTGGCTCGGGAGGTCCGCCAACGAGGCTGGTGGACCAGCTACGCAGATGTGCCCGATGGCGTGCCCGCCTACGCGAGCCTAGAGGTCGCTGCAGGCTTGATCCATACCTATATGGCGCTGGTCGTTCCCGCGCTACTTCAAACCGAGGAGTACGCTCACGCAGTTATTCGCGCCATACTCCCAGATCTACTTCCTGATGAGATCGAACGCCGAGTCCAGCTTCGTATGGAACGGCAGTCACTTCTCGAGCGAAGCGACCCGCCGACGTTCTGGGCGGTCCTGGATGAAGCGATGCTCCGCCACCCCGTTGGGTCTATTGAGGTCATGCGCACGCAGCTCGACAAGCTCACAGAGGCGGCTGCATTGCCCACCGTGACACTTCAAGTACTACCGACTGCGACTGGCGAGCATGCGGGCATGGACGGCCCATTCACCATCGTCGGATACTCTGAATCGGCTGAACCCGATTTCGTGCTTCTCGACAGCGTCATGGGTGAGCTGTACCTCGAAACCGCTGAACAACTCCAGCGATACAGCCGAGTGTTTGACCTCCTACGCACAGCGGCTCTCCCGCCCGACGACTCGGTTGCCTTCATTCGCAGACTAAGAGAGGAGCCAAGCAGCTCCGGAGTTCGCCAGCATGACGTAGTCAATAAAGCCTTCCACGGCCCTTGAGCGCCAGCCCAGCCATCAAGCGCTGCACCAGATCTCCCACCGTCGCCGACACAGGTCGACGACCGGCAGCCGTCGCTCAGTACCCAGAAGGGTGACGACTCCCGCGCCGCCGCCTTGGGGCTACGGCTCGCAGCCGAAGAGCAATGGGCTGCTCGTTTGACGCGAACAGGTAGATGGTCAGGACAAGTCGAACTGTCCGTCACGAACTCCATCGATGAATGCTCGCCACTCCACGGGCGTGAAGATGAGCGTTTGGCCCTGCCGGTCCTTTGAGTCACGGACTGCGACCAAGCCGTCCAGAAACGCGATCTCGACGCAGCCGTTGACCGCACTGTAGGTACTCTTTCGCCAGACCGCGCCAACCAGGTCAGGCATGTCCACCCTCCCATACTTGATCAGCCTGCAGTGGCCATCCCATAGCCGCGTTACTGGAACTCCAAGGCACGTGTTGCGACTTGCACCGCCGGACGCAAGAGCAGGCGTGGCGACGACGCAGCCTCCCTGATGTTTCTCGGTCCGTCAAATTGCGAGCTGAAGGCCCCATTGGCGCACAACGTCATCGCCGTAGTGGGAACAACTACCGCGCCGATCGATCGGCCCGTCTGCGGGCGCTGTTGGGTGTAGAGGTCACGGAGCGCAGCGAGGGTGAACCGGCCGTCCGGCGTGTGCCAGTACACCTGCTGCGCGACGCGCAGACTGGGCGTGACGGGACGGCAGGCATTCGCAGGTTCGGCTGTTGGCCCTGGGATGGGAACGCACAACGTCCGGGGTCCACGTCGCCCGCTGTGTGGGGAGATGGGCTCGGCCCCAAGGACAGCGGCGGAATGACTGCCTGCCTGGTGGCCTTGTAAGGGCTGGCGACTGCGGCCGGATGAGAGCGGCGACGTCTGGTAGAGGAGAGCGAGGCGGTGCGCATGGCTGCGCTGCAGGCATCGGAGAGCGCTGGTCGCACCATATGGTGGCGACGCGAGACGCCGCTGCGCCAGTTCCTGAGCACCGAGACAGGTAGCGCTGCTGTCCTGCTTGTGGCCGCGGTCATCGCCTTGGTGTGGGCAAACACCGACGCGTCCTCGTACGCGGACGTGTGGCGAACCCAGCTGTCGGTGCGGCTGGGTCATTCAGCCCTGTCGATGGACCTCCGCGGCTGGATCAACAGTGGCCTGATGAGTTTCTTCTTCCTGGTGATCGGGCTGGAGGCGCGTCGGGAGTTCGACATCGGTGAGTTCCGCGAGCGCCCCAGGGTCGTGCTTCCGCTGCTCGCGGGTGTGGGCGGGATGGTCGGTGCGATCGCGTTGTACCTGGCCATCAACGCCGGGCGGTCCTCGGCGCACGGCTGGGGGACGGCGATGTCGACCGACACGGCATTCGCGCTCGGCGTGCTTGCCTTGTCGGCAACCGCGTCCCCGACAGGTTGCGCGGTTTCATCCTTACCGTCACCGTCGTCGACGACATCGTCGCGCTCATCGTGATCGCGACGGTCTACACCAACGACGTGAACGTGGGTCCCCTGCTGATCGCCAGCGCGCTGTTTGCCGTCGCCTTCATCGGCACGCGCCTGCGCATTCCCTACGGGTTGCTGTACTTCGCGCTGGCGACCGGCAGCTGGGTCGCGCTGTTCAAATCTGGAGTGGACCCCATCGTGGTCGGTCTGGCCGCAGGTCTGATCGCCTACGCCGCGCCAGCTGCGCGCACGGACCTTGAGCGCGCCACGGGGCTGTTCCGCGACTTCCGTGAACAACCAACGCCCGACCTGGCCCGGTCGGCACGCGCCGGCCTACGAGCGGCGTTGTCCCCCAACGACCGCCTGCAACAGCTCTATCACCCGTGGACGAGCTACCTGATCGTGCCGCTGTTCGCGCTCGCGAACGCAGGCATCCCGATCGACTCCAGCTTCCTGTCCCGCGCTTACACCTCACCGATTACGCTGGGGATCGTGGTCGGCTACCTGGTCGGCAAGCCGGTTGGTGTGACGGTCGCCTCCGCGCTGGGCACCAGGATGACCGGCGGCCGGCTTCGCCCGCCGGTCGGCTGGGCGGCCGTGGTCGGCGGGGGCACCCTGGCGGGCATCGGATTCACGGTCTCGCTGCTGATCGCGTCGCTGGCGTTCAAGGGCGCTGAGCTAGAGGAGGCCAAGCTCGGCGTCCTCACGGCGGCGCTTGGGTCCGCGCTGCTCACCTGGTTGCTGTTCCTGGTGACGACACGGCTGCCGAGACCGCTGCGCGTGCGAGCACTGCTTGGTCGGTCGGCGGTCATCGTCGATCTCGCCGACCCGGTCGACGTCGAACGTGACCACGTCCGCGGGCCAGCGGACGCACCGGTGACACTGGTTGAGTACGGCGACTTCGAATGCCCCTACTGCGGGCAAGCCGAGCCGATCATCCGTGAGCTACTCACCGATTTCGGTGACCTCCGGTACGTGTGGCGCCATCTGCCGCTCGGCGACGTCCACCCGCAGGCCCAACTCGCCGCGGAAGCATCCGAGGCCGCGGCCGCGCAAGGTGCGTTCTGGCACATGCACGACCTGCTATTGGATCACCAGGGTGCGCTTGGACCGAAGGCCCTGATCCGCTACGCCGAGCGGCTGGGCCTGGATGTCGACCGGTTCACCGACGAGCTGCGAGCACACATATGGAGTGCGCGTGTTGCGGCGGACGTGGATAGCGCCGACGTCAGCGGGGTCGCGGGCACGCCCCGTTTCTTCATCCACGGTCAGCGGCACGCCGGCGCCTACGACATCGACACGCTCAGCCGCGCCGTTCGAACCGCGCGTGCGCGCGCCGCCATCCCGTCGGTGACCAGGTGACCGCAGCCGGTAAGCATCGCTTGGGGTCCCGAACTGCTCGCTGCGATGTGAGCATCTATGATCGAACGTATGTGCTAGTATCGCGGACATGAACCTGGCTGC
>Ga0137373_10003185_pt1 | contig 17979 bp, 18 predicted proteins | sample SagtaG_5_FD_104912 | JGI IMG/M metagenome (GOLD analysis project Ga0137373, IMG submission 104912) | Vadose zone soil microbial communities from Sagehorn Ranch, Mendocino, California, USA - Sage1_R_80_16 metaG | ecosystem: Environmental > Terrestrial > Soil > Vadose zone | place: USA...
GTCGAACCTCGACAACCAATACCGGATCTCCTTGTCGCGCTCGGCCAACGGAATGCCCCGTCCCGGCGGCGCATTCGCTGGACTCACCTGTTGCAGCGCCGTAACGAGCGCCTCAAGGTCGCGCGCGGCCTGGATCGCATCAATCTCCTCGACCGGCACCGTTTCACCCTCAACCCACCTATGGATCTCCCAAAACCAGGGATAGTCGCCAGTCGGGTGACCCTGCGCGACCGGAACGGGGATCTCGACGGGGAGCAACGGAGCCAGCCTCGGCAGCCAGTCGAACTCCTTGCCACCTGGCTGTGTCGGCCCCTCACGACGCGCGAGCCGCACGGAGAGCTCATCACCCAGACGGAAGATGGCGTTGACGGTGCCAATCGGCTCGATGCGGCGGAGCGGCAGGTCGACCCACTCGGGGAACTGTTCACCGAGGAGGTGACGTACGAGCGCCTCGTCGATCTCGAGCTCGTCGATGTGCATCCTTGCCATCAGAGACTCCATCGATCCGTCACACCACAAGAGTGTCCAGATTGGATCGGAAGGAACGCTCACCGAACCTTCCGCGGCGGCTCAACGCGGAGGTGATCCCACACCGCCGCCTTGCCGGACCACTTGCCGTCCCAGTAGACCCGGATGGCGTAGCGGATGGCGTCTGCATTGCGGGCGCGAACCTCTACCGAGACCTCGTATGTGCCGGAATTCAGGATCTCCTGGCCGCCCGCAGGTTTCGGAGTGAGGTCGAGTTGAACTGGCGCGGTTTCCGACCGCTTTCGCGCGATGTCGATCTCATCTCGGGCGGGCCAGTCGAGGTGCAGGAGGTCGATGTGGCGCTCGGAGCCGGGATGCACGGAGGCCACCGTCAGAGGTGGGCTAGACCCGGACCAAGTCAACGGCAGCCCGATCGGTTGTGCCTAGGCCTTAGCCCTCTCCGGGTCCTCCAGGCGCCGAACCTCGGTCACCATCACGACCACGTCATCGGCGGTGTCCTTTCCCTCTCCGTTCGCCACTCGCAGCCGGACATACGCTGCCTCGAATCCTCCTGCCGTCCCGACGACGACCTGATCGTTTCCGGTGTGGTCAAAACGAAGATCGAGCTTAGGCCTTCGCCGGGGTACCACAAACAGGTCTCGAAACAGCGCGTAGGCGACCGCTCCGACCATGCCGATGGCGACAAAGACCGTCGCCCAAGTGTCGACAGCGGAGCCGAGGATTGTGCGAAGATGATCTAGCAGCAACAGGATGTGCGAAGCATCTCATTCGGGCTTCATCTCCCCCGTAGTCGTCTGGGGCCGGGCACCGCGAGCTGAACGGTAGGCTGAGCGGCGGCCAATCCGCCGTGCTTCCACAGCGGTTCGAGGACAGTTGCGATGAGTTTCCGGGTCGCCGGGAAGGCGCATATCGCCTCCGGATGGTTGGGGAGATAGCCCGCCGGGCGGCGCGACGTGTCGTATTAGGCTGTACAGACGGCGGATCGGCCGCCGAAGACGCTTGACCGGCCGTCGCCCTTCGTTTATTCATACTGGACAGTGCGCGCCTCTCACGACCCGCGTCTCTCCGTGGGGTTGATCGGTCTCGGCAACATGGGCACAGCGATCGCAGAGCGCGTCTTGGACGCCGGATATCGGCTCGTGGTGTACAACCGGACGCCGGCAAAGGCGGACGCGCTTGGGGCTCGGGGGGCAGTCGTCGCAAAGAGCGCCGCGGAGCTCGTGGAGCAGGTCGACGTCGTCTTGACGTCGCTCGCGGACGATGCCGCGCTCGAAACCGTGGCGCGACAGGTTGTCGCCGCTGCGCCGGCGGGCGCCGTCCTCGTCGACATGAGCACGGTCTCGCCGGTCGCCTCCGCACGGGTCGCCTCGCTTGCCGAGGCAGCGTCGGTCGCGTACGTGCGCGCACCTGTCAGCGGGAATCCCACCGTCGTGCGCGCGGGAAACCTGACGTTCATCGTCTCAGGCCCGCGCGACGCGTTCGAACGCGTGATGGAGATCATCCAGGCGATCGGCCCAACCGTCCATCACGTCGGAGACGGTGAGCAGGCGCGCATCGTGAAGCTTGCGATCAACCTGATGGTCGCAGGGCTCGCGCAGCTCATGTCGGAGGCGCTGGTCCTCGGCGAGGTGGCCGGCGTCTCGCGCGCGGCGCTCCTCGAGGTGATGGGGAGTTCCGTCGCCGGCGCGCCGTTCGTCAAGTACAAGACGGAGCCGCTGTTGCACGACGACTACTCGGCGACGTTCACCACGGCGCTGATGGAGAAGGACATCGACCTGATCCTCGATGTGACTGCCAAAACCGGCGTGGAGCTGCCGCTGGCGACCGAGATGAAGGCGCTGCTCTCCGCGACGATGGACGCCGGTTACGCAGACCAGGATTTCATGGCGCTCTTCCTACAGTTGCGGAAGACTTCGGGGCTCGACACTGCTGCGGCCCCGCTCTCGCGGGCGGGCGACTATTCCGACCAGGAGGTGGTGCGGTGAGCACGCGAAGCAGGACTATCGGCTCGCCCGATGCGACGCGGGCGGTGGATTGGGAGCAACGCATCGACTTCGCGCAGCTTCGTCGCGATCGGCTCGACCGCGCCAAGGCCGCGCTCGAAGCTTCCGACCTCGGAGCTCTGCTGCTCTTCGATCCGAACAACATCCGCTATGTAACGAGCACGCACATCGGCGAATGGGCGCGCGATAAGAACGCGCGGTACGCGTTGCTCGCGCGCGGTCACGACCCGATTCTGTGGGACTTCGGGTCGGCGGCACGACATCACCAATTGTTCGCGACGTGGCTACCGCCCGAAAACTTCCGTGCCGGGGTCGCGCCGATGCGCGGCGCGATGCCGGTCGAGACGGGCATCCCGGACCGGCTCGGCGCCCGCATCGCGCATGAGCTGCGAGAGTTCGGCCTCCAGGACGAGCCGCTCGGGATCGACATGGCCGACCTCGTCACGATCGAGGCCTTGCAGCGCGCGGGCGTCCAAGTCACCGACGGATCCCAGGTGCTGCTCGAGGCACGCAAGATCAAGACGGCACAGGAGATCGCGCTGCTCGACCAGTCGGCGGGTCTCGTCGACGCGGTCTACGACGAGATCTACCGGATGTTGCGCCCAGGCGTTTACGAGCACGAGATCGTCGCGCGGGCGCATGAACTGCTGTTCGAGATGGGATCCGAACAGGTGGAGGCCGTCAATGCCGTCTCGGGCGACCGCTGCAACCCGCACCCGCACGTATTCTCCGATCGCCTTCTGCGACCTGGCGATCAGGCCTTCTTCGACATCATCCATTCCTTCATGGGCTATCGAACGTGCTACTACCGCACGTTCAACGTCGGCGGTGTCAGCCACTCGCAGCTCGATGCGTATAAGCAGTGCCGCGAGTGGCTGGACGCGGCGATCGCGCTCGTTCGGCCCGGCATGACGACGGACAAGATCGCGGAGGTCTGGCCGACCGCCGAGGAGCTCGGCTTCCCGGACGAGGAGACCTGCTTCGGTCTCCAGTTCGGCCACGGGATCGGCGTCGGGCTGTACGAGTCGCCGATGATCTCGCGCGTGCATTCGCTCGAGCATCCCGTCGAGCTCGAGGAGGGGATGGTCTTCGCGCTCGAGACGTACTGCGCCGCGACGGACGGCCGCTCCGCAGCGCGGATCGAGGAAGAGGTCGTCGTGACGTCGACCGGTTGCGACGTGATCACGCGCTTCCCCGCCGAAGAGCTGCTCGTCGCCGGCCGCACGTATGTCCGCGGCGCCGATCTCGTCAAAGACGGCGACGACGGCAAGCACGACGGCAGTTCGGGTCTCGCCGCGGCCGTCGCATCGTCCGCCGTCGTCGAGCCCGCGACCGTGCCGCGGTGACCGGCGACACCGGAACGCGCGAGCTCGCAGACGGACGGCCGGGCTATCGCCTCGTCCGCCGCGAAGATGTCGAGCTCGCCGAGGCTCTGCCGGGTCGCTCGAGCGGTTTGACCTCCTGCCGGCTCGTCGGGGGCGCCCTCGGCTCGACGCACATGGCACTGACGCTGGTCTCACTCGTCGAAGGACACGTCGACGTGCATGTGCACTCGTACGAGACCAGCTTCTACGTGCTCGACGGGGAGCCGCTGCTCTATCTGGACGGCCGCGGTGTGACGCTCAAGCCCGGCGCGTGTGGCGTCGTATCCGTCGGAGTCCGCCATGCGTTCCGCTGCGACGGCCGCGCGCTGTGGATCGAGATGGCCGCGCCGCGGCCGCGGGTCGACGGCAGCGACACCTTCTTCCTCGCGCCTGCGCCGGAGACTCCTGCCGAGCCGCTCGACGTTCGCGACCCGCGTAACCGCAACCTCTTCCTCCTCACCGAGGGCGAGATGGAGCTCGATCGCTTGAAGCGCGGCGCGGCGGTCGGGGACCCGACGGTGTCGGCGAGCATGGCGACCGCTCTCCTCGCCTACAGCGGCATCGCTGTGAAGATGCTCGTCGACCAAAGGCTCGACGCGCAGCTTCACACGATGTTCATGGTCGACTACCAGCCTGGTGCGGTCGCGCACCCCCATGATCATCCCTTCGAGGAGTCGTACTACATGCTCGAGGGCGAGGTTGACGTCGTCGCGGACGGCGATCGCCACACGCTGCGGCGCGGTGACGTCTTCTGGACAGGAACCGGTTGCGTGCACGCGTTCTACGAGACGCAGGGAAGACGGGTGCGGTGGCTCGAGACCTCGGCGCCGGCGCCGCCGCCGCGCCACTCGTACCGGTTCGACCGCGACTGGGACTATCTCGCGGAGCGTCTGGCGTCCGAGGCGAGCGTCGGTGTGGCGTGAGTCGCGTCAGCGACAAGCCGGCGACGGGTGTCCTCGACGACCTCGAGCTGTACACGAATCTCTACCGCCAGATGCTCCTGATCCGCGGCTTCGAGGAGCTCGTGCAGTCGCTCTTCCTCAAGGGCGAGGTCTACGGAACGACACACTTGTACTCGGGGCAGGAGGCGGTTGCCACCGGCGTCGCGAGCCTGCTCGAGGAGCACGACCGCGTGGCGGCGACGTACCGCGGCCACGGCCACGCCCTCGCGCTCGGTGTCGACCCGCAGAAGCTCCTTGACGAGATGCTCGCCCGCGAGTCCGGGATCAACGGCGGTCGTGCCGGATCGATGAACGTGAACTCCCCCACCGACCGCCTGATCGGTTCCTTCGGGATCGTCGGCGGCAGCATCGCCGCGGCGACCGGAGCCGCCCTCGCGCTGAAGCGCACGACCGGCGGCGTCGCCGTTGCGTACTTCGGGGACGGTGCCATGAACCAGGGCTACGTGTTCGAGTGCCTCAACTTCTGCCAGGTCCTGAAGCTGCCGCTCCTCTTCGTGTGCGAGAACAACGGTTACGGCGAGTACACGCCGTTCCGTTCGGTGACGGCGGGCGAGATCCGGGCGCGGGCCCAGGTGATGGAGGTCCCAGCCGAGACCATCGACGGCATGAGCGTGTGGACCGTGCGCGAGGCCGCTGCACGTGCGCTCACACAAGTGCGTGCCGGCAACGGCCCGGCCTTCATCGAGGCGTTGACCTACCGCTTCGTCGGACACTCGCGCAGCGATCCCGGCGCCTATCGGCCAGAGGGTGAGCTCGAGGAATGGGCGGCCCGCGATCCCATCGTCGTCTTGCGCGCGCAGCTCGAAGCGGAAGGCGTCGACGCGGGACGCCTCGACGAGCTCGAGCAGGAGCTGACGGAGCAGCTGGAGCGGATGCGCGAGGCCGGTCTCGCGGCGCCGTTCCCGACCGAGCTGACGGCCCACGAGTTCAAGGACTGAGGCCGCGCGTGTCCCGCGAGCTGACGATGCCCAAGCTCTCGGACTCGATGGCCGAAGCCGTCATCGTCCGCTGGTTGAAGGCGCCGGGCGATTCCTTCGAACGCGGCGAAGGCTTGATCGAGGTCGAGACGGACAAGGCGACGGTGGTCTACGAGGCCGAGGCCGGCGGCACGCTCGGCTCGATCCTCGTTCCGGAGGGCGGTTCGGCTGCGATCGGCGAGCCGATCGCGACGTTGGCGAACGGCGATGGAGGCGCGGCTGCGCGACGTGAGCCCGCGGCGACGCCAGCGTCCGGCGATGGAGCAGGCGCGCAGCGTCCCAACGCGACACCGGTGGCAAGGCGCACCGCCGTCGAGCTAGGCGTCTCGCTCCACGGCATCGTCGGCACGGGTCCCTCCGGCCGGATCACGCGCGAGGACGTGCAAAAGGCTGCAGCCGAAACGGGAGCGCGGCTGCGGCAGCCTGCAGGCGGGAAGGGCGAGACGCGTGTGCTCGAGCTGACGGCGACGCAGGCGACGATCGCGCGCCGGATGGTCGAGTCGGCGACCACCATCCCGTTCTTCACGGTCTCGACGGACGTCGACATGTCGTTGATCGCGACGTTGCGGCACGGTGCGCGCGACGAGCGTGACGCGGTCCCGTCGATCAATGACTTTGTGGTCAAGGCTGCCGCCGAGACCCTGCGGCAGTTTCCGCGCTTCAACGCGTCGTACGTCGACGGCGGCAAGGTCGAGTGTTACTCACGCATCAACGTCGGCATCGCCGTGGCGACGGACGACGCGTTGCTCGTCCCAGTCGTATCCGACGCCGACCAGAAGTCTCTGGCCGAGATTGCCGCGGATACACGGCGTCTGGCCGAGGCGGCGCGACGGCGCGCGCTCCAGCCCGAAGATCTCCGCGACGGCACGTTCACCGTCTCGAACCTCGGCATGTTCGGCGTCCGTTCGTTCACCGCGCTCATCGACCCGCCGCAGGTGGCGATCCTCGCGGTCGGCGGCCAGCGGCGCGCGCCCGTCGAAGCCGAGGGCGGCGGCGTGACTTTCCGCGACGTCATGACCGTCACGCTCACCTGCGATCACCGTGTCGTCTACGGAGCGGACGGTGCGCAATTCCTGTCCCGCCTACGCGAGCTGCTGGAGCGGCCGCTCGCACTCGCCTTGTGAGCAGAGGAGGTCGCTGACGTGCCGTCGCTCGCCTTTCGCACCGCGATCCGCGACGCGCTCGACGAAGAACTGGCCGCCGACGAGCGCGTGATCCTCTTCGGCGAAGACATCGCCGTCGCCGGGGGCGTGTTCGCGACGACGACCGGTCTCTACGACAAATACGGCCCCGAGCGCGTCTTCGACACGCCGATTTCCGAGCTGGCGCTGGCCGGTGCTGCGTTCGGGTCGGCGGTAACCGGCCTCCGGCCCGTCGTCGAGATCATGTTCGGCGACTTCCTCACGCTCGCGATGGACAGCCTCGTCAACCAGTCGACGAAGTACTGGTTCCTGACGCAGGAGCAGGTGAGCGTGCCGCTCGTGATCCGCTCTGTGGTCGGCGCGGGAGGACGCTTCGGTGCCATCCACTCGCAGATGCCCGCGTCGTGGTTCATGGGCATGCCCGGCCTCAAGATCGCGTGTCCCTCGACGCCCGCAGACGCGAAGGCCCTGCTGAAGGCCGCGATTCGCGACGACAACCCGGTGCTCTTCTTCGAGCACAAACGGCTGTACACGCTCGAGGGCGAAGTGAACGGCGCGCCGGGACGGCTCGGAGAAGCAGCGGTGATTCGCGAGGGGAGTGACATCACGCTCGTCACGGCGATGAAGAGCGTCCACGACAGCCTCGAGGCAGCGGAGGTCCTCGAGCAGGATCGCGTGTCGGTCGAGGTGATCGACCTGCGGACGCTGCGCCCGCTCGACGTCGACACCGTTTTCGCGTCGGTCCGGAAGACCAACCGCGTCGTGGTTGTCGAGGAAGGTCCGCTCACGGGTGGTTGGGCAGGCGAGGTTCTCGCCTGTGTGACAGAACAGGCGCTCGGCTACCTCGACGACGCGTGGCGCATAGCGACCCCGAACACGCCGATTCCGTACAGCCCGCCGCTCGAGGACGCCCACCTGCCGGGGCCGGAGCGGATCGCGGCCGAGATCCGGCGCCGACTGCGGTAGAGCTTGGCGGCGACGCGCGATACGGTCTCTCGATGAGCGACCCTGCGCCGACCTCTGGACCCCTCGACCGCGGCCTCGAGACCTCGAAGGTCGGCAGTCGCCTCCGCGCGGAGCGAGAGCGTCTCGGAATCAGCCTCCGCGAGCTTGCGCGTCGCGTCGGAGTCTCCCCGAGTCTCGTCTCGCAGATCGAGCTCGACCGCGTGAACCCGTCGGTCGGCACCCTCTACGCGCTCGTGACCGAGCTCGGCATGACGATGAGCGACGTCTTCGGCGACTCACGACCCGGGGAACGCGGCGTCCGCCAGCTGCGCGGTGGCGACGGCTTGGCCGAGAGGCCGGAAAGCCGCCGAGTGATCAACCTTGCGTCCGGCGTGCGGTGGGAGCGACTCACGCCCCACAGCGATCCCGAGGTCGAGTTTCTCTACGTCGTGTATCCCGTCGGGGCCGCGTCGTGCCCTGACGACGCGCTGATGACGCACGGCGGCAAGGAATACGGCTACGTCAGCAGCGGCACTCTGGGCGTCCGGGTCGGCTTCGAGGAGTACGAGCTCGGACCCGGCGGTTCGATCGCGTTCGACTCGTCGTCGCCGCACCGACTTTGGGCGATCGGCGACGAGCCCGTTCATGCGATCTGGGTGGTGATCGGCAGGGAGGCGGATCCGCGCGCAGGAACGGCTCCGCCGGCGCCGGACGCCGGCGAGTAGTCCCGCTCAGGCCGCCGGCGTTTCCCCTTGCCGCGTTCGTAAGCGGCCGACGCCTTGCCAGCCAGAGCGGAAGCGCGCCACCAGCTCGGGGGCCTGGTAGAGCACGAGGGCCACCAAGATCAGCACGCCGATCGTCATCTGCGCGTACTCCGTCGGCTGCTGGAAGAGCGGCAGGACGTTGCCGATCTCCGTGAGGAAGAGCGCCGCCAGCAGCGTCCCTACGAAGGATCCTTTTCCGCCCGCGAGGCTGGCTCCGCCGAGGACGGCCGCGGCGATGCTTTCGAGCGCGTAGTTGCCGATGATCGGTGAGCCGATCTGGACCTGGGCCGCCGAGTAGAACGCGGCGACCGCCGCCATCAGAGAACACACGACGAATGCGAGAAACACAGTGCGTCCTGTACGCATCCCGAGCCGGCGCGACGACGTTTCGTCGAGGCCCACGGCCCGGATCGTGAGGCCCGCGCGCGTCCGGTAGAGCGAGACGTCGGCGAGCACGGCGAGAACGACCACGCCGATGAAGGCGACCGGAACGAAACCGCCGACGCTGGTGTTCAAGGCCTCGACGACGTCGCTGTTGATGAAGCCCTCGGGATGATCTCGCAGCAGGAGCGATGCGCCCTGGAGGATGCTGAGGGTGCCGAGCGTGGCGATGATCGACGGGAGCTGGAGAAGGCGGATGAGCGTCGCGTTGAAGACGCCGGTGGCCAGGCCGACGCCCACGAGCGCGAGGGCGCCCGCGAGCAACACCGGCCAGGACGACCCCGGCTGCAGCGTGAAGGAGGCCGTCACGACGCACATCGTCATCAGCGCCGCGACCGAGACGTCGAAGCCGCCGACGAGAAGCGCGTTCGTTTGGCCGATGGCAACGAGCGCGAGCGGCAGTGCCGTGAGGAGGAGGTTGCCGAGGTTGTACTTGGTGAGGAACGCCTCCTGGTGCACGGCCGCGTACGCGCCGAGCGCGACGATCAGGGTGGTCATCAACACCAGCGGCATCCAGCCGCGGAACCGCCCGGTCATGCCGGCCGACCTCCGCTTGCGCTGTCACGCCGTTCCCGCCCGACCCCGGAGCCGACGATCGCTTCGACGATCCGCCGTTCTCCAAGTTCCTCGCCGCGGATCTCCTCGACGATCCTCCCGCGCGACATTACGACGACGCGATCGCAGAGGCCCGCAAGTTCGAGCGGATCGCTCGACTTGATGATGATCGCGACACCTTCGTTCGCCTTCGCGCGCAGTGCCTCGTAGATGTCGAAGCGTGCGCCGACGTCGACGCCCTGCGTTGGTTCGTCGGCGAGGATGACTTTGACCTCTCCGCGGAGGAAGGGCCGCGTCAGCGAGACCTTCTGCTGGTTGCCGCCGGAAAGAGACTGCACCGGCTGCTCGACCGACGCCATCCGGATACGCAGGCGGCGGACGAGACCGTCGATGGTGCGCCGCTCACGCCGCCGGCGGACGACGCCCAGGCGTCCGAGCCGGCGCAGAACCTGGATCGTCGTGTTGGCGCGGACGCTCAGTACCGGGAAGAGCGACTCCCGAGCGCGGTCGCCGCTGAGCAACACGACTCCCGCGCGGAGTGCGGCGACCGGCGACTTCGTGTCGAGCGCGTCGCCGTTGCAGGAGGCTCTTCCCGTCGGGCGCTCGACACCCGCGAGCGCACGGAGGAATTGCACCTGGCCGTTGCCCTCGGCGCCCGCGATCCCGAGGATCTCGCCCTTGTCGACCTTAAGATCGATGGGGCCGAAACGCTCTCCTCGAAGCCCTGAGACGTCGAGGAGCACCTCGGAAGGGCGTCTGTCGTGGTCCCGATCGGGAAAGGCGAGTTGGAGCGGTCGTCCGATCATGAGGGCGACGAGCGCTTTCTCTGACATGTCGGCGGCTTCGTATGTGCCCTGGCTCACGCCGTCGCGAAGGACAGTGACGCGGTCGGCGATCCCGAGCACTTCGGGTAGTCGGTGGCTGACGTAGACGATGCCGACGCCTGCCCTACTTCGCTCGAGCACAAGCGCGTGCAACTGCGCGACCTCCTCGGGGCCCAGTGCAGTCGTCGGCTCGTCGAGGAGCAGCACCTTCGGCCTGGCGAGCAGTGCTTTGACGACCTCGAGGAACTGCCGCTGTGCCAGCGACAGCGTCCCGACGACCGCCGTGACGGGGACGTCGAGCTTGAACTCCGCCAGCCTCGCCGCCGCCCACTTGTCCATGTGCCCGTGATCCGGTTGCACCTTCCGGGCCACGGCGAGGTAGAGGTTCTCCGCGACCGACAGTTCGAGGACGTGGGAGTAGGTCTGATACGCGATGCCGAGTCCGAATCTCCGGGCTTCGGCGGGAGAGCCGCGCCGCCGCCGGCGACCGCCTATCTCGACGGCACCTTCGTCTGGAGCGAGGAAGCCGCTGGCGATGCCGAGCAATGTCGACTTCCCGGACCCGTTCTCCCCGACGAGTGCGTGAATCTCACCGGCGCGGCAGTCCAGGCTGACGTCGCGGAGCGCCTGCACGGCTCCGAACGCCTTGGACACGCCGTGCAGGGACAGCACGCCGGGGCTCGCGGGCCCGGGACTCGACATCGTTCTTCTGACTCAGAACCTAGTGCTTCTCGTTGTTCCTCCTAGGGGTACATCCGCTTGAGCAGCTTGAGCGGCACGAGCGAGGTTGCGGAGGCCTCCTGCGGATAACCCTTGACGCAGGAATTGCGCTTGGCCTGGTTCTGCAGCTCGATCGGGAACACGATCTGCGGCGGGATCTTCGCGCCCTTGAGCTTCATCATCGCGGCCGTGAAGGCGACGCGGATCTGCGAGTTTCCTGCGGTGTAGTAGTAGACCTTGAGCTTCGGGTTGTGAAGCCTCTGGGCGGCGCAGCCCATGCCGACATCGTCCGTCCTCAGCGTCAGCACGGCATTGAACGGCTTGCCCGCGGCTTTGTATGCCGCGAACGCGCCCTGAGCCATGCCGAGGCCGTACTCGTAGCTCCAGCCCTTGATGTTGGGATACCGCGCGAGGATCCCGGCGACGACCTCTTGGACCTTCGACGGGTCCCAGTTCGTCGCTTCGGTCGCGACCACCTTGATGTTCTTGTTGAGCGCCGGCCGCTCGCACTTCTGCCAACCGAGGGACAGAGGGTTCCCGGGGAAGCCGCCGAGGAACGCGATGTTGCCGGACTTTACGTCCCTGTTCATCACCCTCGCGTACGCCTTGCCGAGCCTGCATGTGTCTTCACCCACGACCGTCAGGTAGTCCTTGCCGGGCCCAGTGACGTAGCCCCAGGCGTAGGTTGCTACGGGGATGCCGGCCCTCGTCGCCTCCCTGAAGACGGGGAGCATCGCGTCGCCGAAGTCGGGATAGGTGACGATGACGTCGACGCCCTGCGAGATCGCTGCGCGGAAGTCGGTCAGGGCCTGCGCCGGATTCGAGTGGGCGCTGGTGTAGATGATCTTGCCGACCTGGCGATATGTCAGCGCCTGGAGGATGAACTCCATCTTCGAGATCTGGCGGTAGACGTTCTCGCCGAAGCCTTCGACGTAAGCGACGGTGAGCTTTCCTCCCGTTCCGGTACTACAGCCGTTGTTCTTCCAGCACCTGAGTGCCAGATCCTGGTTGACCTTGTTGTCGCTGCGGCCGTAGGCGGCCAGCGCAATGTTTCGCGCCATCTGGTTCTTCGGCAGCAGCTTGGCGTTGAAGAGCGTCTTCTTGAGGATGGCGGGGTTCGCCTTGTACACCTCGCCGAACGCGCTTCCGGCGGCGGGTTGCGCCTTCACCGCGACTGCGTCCGGCTTGTTCCCGGTGCCGCCACGACCGGTCGCGACGAGCACGAGCGTCGCCGCGAGCAGCACCAGCACCGGCAGCAGCCGCCGCATGCGTCTCACTTCGGGCCCCTTTCGTACGTGCATCTTGTCTCCTTTCCCTGTCTCAGTTCCTGCTTTCCTCGATCCCTCGGCGGTCGCGTGCCGCCGCCTCTGGTGGTCGCAGCACACGGCCCAGGAGCGACGCGACTCGGTCGCCGGAGACGAGCATCCCGACGATGATCGCTCCGCCGAAGACGACGAACTGCATCGCCGTCGACAGGCCGAGGATGCGCAGCATCTGCGTCAAGAGCGTCAGCGCGAGCGCTGCCACCCAGGTCGACGTTGCGCTCGCCAGCCCGCCCGAAAGCGACGCGCCGGCAATGACGACTGCGGCGATCGGCGCAAGTAGGTACGCGGCGCCGAAGCTCGGGTCGATGCTGATGCGTACGCCCGCGAGGAGCACCGCCGCAAGCGCGTAGAGCGTCCCCGCCGCGGTGTACGCGAAGACAACGTGCGTCCGGACGTGCACACCGGCCATCCATGCGGCTCTCGGGTTCGCGCCCACCGCTTGAAAACGCCGACCGGCGGCTGTGTACCGAAGCGCGAGGGCGACGGCGATCGTGAGCGCAGCTCCCGTCCAGAAGACGGAGCTGACCCCGACAGGCTTGTCCGCTGCCCAGGACGAGAGCGCTCGCGGGACGTTCTCCCCGCTCGCGACCTCACGCGAGTACTTCAGTCCCCAGGCGAGCACGACCTGTCCCACTGCGAGCGTGACGATCAGCGGGTTGAGCTTCAGGATCCCCACGAAGAAGCCGTTGACAAGACCGGCGAGGGCTCCGACGCCGACGCACGCGAGGATCGCGACGGCGAGCTTGTCGTTCGACGCCGCGCCGACGCCGGCGATCAGGTTTCCGCCGAGGAACATCACGCCCGGGGTGGAGAGGTCGATCCCGGCGTGCATGATCACGAGCATCTGGCCGAGCGCCGCGACGGCCAGGATCGTCATGTACGGCAGGACGAAGGCCCACGATGTGCTCTGCAGTGCATTCGGGGCGATGAAGGCGGCAACGGCCGCGAGGGCTCCTGTGGCAAGCCAGACCGGCAGGAAACGGGATGCGACGAGGGCATTCGCGACGAGGGGGGCGTAGCGCCCCGCGTCCGCGGTAGCGGCAAGGCCGTTGGTACGACTGGGGGCGCCCACGGATCGCCCTATCCGGAGCGGCACGACGGTGAAGGGCTAGCCGCAACCAGACGTCCATTCTGAGCACGTGCGGCGAGAAGTGTCAACTATGGCCGAACGCTCGGCCGTGGAAAGGCCGGTTCGTGCACCCCGGCTTAACGAACTCTTTCGCGCGCCGCGACCGTCCGTCTCAGAATGTCCCCCTCACCAGCCTTATCGGCGTTGACGCGTCGACTCGGAGGCGTTTATGCTCGCTGTACATGCGGCAGCGCGAGACAGGGTCTGCTGCCGGCGAAGGCGCTCACGCGCCGTCGCGACTATTCATGTCCGGCCAGCCAAGGAGAAAAGAGGCATGAGCTCGCAGCGGCTATTGATCCGCAACGGCTTCGTCGTCTCGATGGATCCCGATGTCGGCGACGTTCCATATGGCGACGTCCTCGTCGAAGACGGCAAGATCGCCGAGATCAGACGCGGTCTCGAGGCGTCCGAGGCGGAACAGATCGACGCGACCGGGATGATCGTGATGCCGGGATTCGTCGACACGCACCGGCACACGTGGCAGACGCCCGTCCGCGGCGTACTCCCGTGTTGCACGCTCGACCATTACTTCGCCGTCATGCTCGGCAGCGTCGGCGGCCATTACCGTCCGGAGGACGTCCACATCGGCAACTACGCCGGAGCGCTCGAGGCGCTCAATGGCGGCGTGACGACGTTGCTCGACTGGTCGCACATCAACAACACGCCCGATCACTCCGATGCGGCAATCCAGGGGCTGAAGGACGCAGGCATCCGCGCGATCTACGCGCACGGCGTGCCGACGGGCGGCGAGTGGTGGGCGTTTAGTGAGCTTGAGCACCCGGAGGACATCCGCCGGATCCGCGACACGTATTTCTCGTCCGACGACGGGCTGATCACGCTTGCGCTCGCGGCTCGTGCGCCGGGCAACTCGAACTTCGAGGTTGCGAAGCACGATTGGGAGCTCGCACGCGATCTCGCGATTCGCATCAGCGTGCACGTGGGCATGCGGCTCACCAGCATCCACGTGAACCACGTGAAGAACATGCACGACCTCGGACTGCTCGGCGACGACACGACGTACATCCACTGCACAGACTCGACCGACGAGGAGCTCGACCTAATCAAGGAAACCGGAGGGACCGCGTCGGTCGCCCCCTATGTCGAGATGCTGATGGGCCACGGCCCGCCGCCGACCGGCAAGCTGCTGCGGCGTGGCGTCCCCGTCTCGCTGAGTGTCGACGTGGTGTCCAGCGTCCCCGGCGAGATGTTCACGCAGATGCGCACGGCGCTCGTCCACGAGCGGATTGGTGCCTTTACCGACACGCCCGACGAAGCGTTCGAGCCGACGCTGACGCACAGGGACGTGCTCGAGTTCGCGACGATTGGAGGCGCACGAGCCTGCGCGCTGGAGGACAAAGTCGGGTCGCTCGCCCCCGGCAAGCAGGCGGACATCGTCCTGCTCAAGGTCAACGCCATCAACACGGCTCCGATGGTCGACACCGTCGGAACGATCGTTGTCTTCGCCGATACGTCGAACGTCGACTCGGTGTTCGTCGCCGGTCGAGCTGTGAAGCGAAGCGGTGAGCTCGTCGACGTGGATCTCGATGACATCTTCCGTAGGCTCGACGAGTCGCGGAACCACATCCTGTCCCGCGGCGAACTGCTCCCGGAGTGGGCTTCAGAACCGGTGGCCGCCGTCTAGTCATCTTCCCTCCTCAGGCTCGCCCAGCTGCGTGCAGGCGAGCCTCCCTCCTCGAGGCCGAAAGGAGACGCGTAATGGCCAGTGGGACCGTCGTCGTCGTCGGGGGCACGCGCGGGCTCGGGCGCGAAGTCGCGCAGTTCTATGCCGGTCAGGGAAGAGACGTTGTCGTGACGGGGCGCGACGCCGCGGGCGCAGAGGACTGCGCCCGTGAAATCGGTGGGCCGACGCGCGGCGTCGGGCTGGACCTCACAGAGCCCCATAACATCGCTGGCGCTTTCGCCGGCGTCGGCAACGTCAAGTGCCTCGTCCTCGCGGCGATCGAGCGCGATGCGAACACTGTGCGCGAGTACGACATCAATGCCGCGATGCGGCTCGTGACGCTCAAGGTCGTCGGTTACACCGAGGTCGTCCACGCGCTGCTCTCGCACTTCGACGAAGAGGCAGCGGTCCTTATCTTCGGTGGCCTTGCGCGCGATCGCCCTTATCCAGGTTCGACGACGGTCACAACCGTCAACGGCGCTGTCACGGGTCTCGTGCGAACTCTGGTGATCGAGCTCGCGCCGACGCGGGTGAACGCTCTCCATCCCGCGATCGTCGGGGACAGCCCGCAGTGGCGCGACATGCCGCCCGAGCGCCTCGAAGCGCTTGTCCAGCGGACCCCGACCGGACGCCTCGTGACGATGGCAGAAGTCGTGGACGCTTCGCGCTTTCTGCTTGAAAACCGAGCGATCAACGGCATCAACCTTGCCGTCGACGGTGGCTGGCTCTGCATGTGACGGAGGCGAGTCGAGCGAGAATGTCCTCGCGCGCTTGGCTCGCACGCGGCCTGTGGAACTGCGAGGAGGGAGCCCTCGAGCTCTCACACCAGAGACTGCACTTCGTGACGAGGAGCGGTGACATTCGACTGGACCTCGATGTCGCAGAGTGCTCCATCTCGTTCCCAGTGGGGTCGGCGCGCACCGGCTTGAGAGTCCGAACGCCGTCTGCTGACTTCCGGTTCTGGTTCTCGAATCCCTACCTCGGTCTAGGTGCGCTTGGGGGCTTCGGGTCGGCGCGAGCAGTCGCGACCGAATGGCGTCAGGCGCTAGAGGAAATGGGCTGAATCGCCCTCGGCGGCCTTATCGTCCGCTTCCTGTCACAGGGTTCTCAACGACACATAGCCGCGACGGCCGCCGGTGTAGCTCTCGGTACGGCGGTCGGCTACAACATCGCGAACGTCGGGCCCGCCGCCGAGGTGGTGTCGCAGGGGTATGACGTTCGCCTCGGGACAGTCGGCTTCCTGACGACCGCACTCTTCGTCACACACCTCGCGATGCAGATCCCGGGCGGCAGGCTCGTCGACCAACGTGGGGCCCGAAAGCTCGGAATCATTGCGCTCGCTGTGATCGTGCTGGGGAACGCCCTCGGCCTGGTCATCGGGTCGTTCGCGATCGGGCTCGTCGCCCGACTCATCGCGGGAATCGGGACAGGCGTCGGATTCGTCGCGGGAAGCGATTACGTCCGCGCGACTGTTGGATCTGCGAGCGCGCAGGGCATCTACGGCGCCGCCGGCGTCGGCGGGGGCGGCCTTGCGATTGCGGTCGTTCCGCTGACCACCCCGCTGCTCGACTGGCGGGCCCCGTATGTCACCGCGCTCGTCTGCGCTTGCGCTGTTCTGGTCTCTCTCCCTTTCGCCCCCCGCGACCGCAGGAGAGGTGAGCGTGGGGAGCCATCGGCTCGTGCGAGCACCGCCGAGATCGTGCGCGACCGGCGGCTGTACCCCCTGGCGGTCGCGCACACCGCGTCGTTCGGCCTGAGTGTCATCGCCGGGAATTGGGCCGTTTCGCTTCTTCAAAACGACGGCTACGGTCGTCGCCTCGCCGGCGCGGTCGCTGCGTTGACACTCCTCGGCGGCCTCGTAACTCGGCCGCTCGGCGGCCGCACGCTCCAGCGCTGGCGCGAGCGCGCAGCATGGCTCATCGGCGCGAGTATGGTCGCCGGCGCCGGCGGCACGTTGCTCCTCCTGCTGGACATTCCGCTGTCGGCGCGAATCGCCGGCGCGGCTCTGCTCGGCCTCGCCGCCGGGATTCCGTTCGCCGCCTCCTTCACGGGAGCACAAGTGATTCGCCGCGATGGTCCCGGTGCAGCGATCGGCTTCATCAACAGCTGCGCGACTCTGCTGATTGCGCTCGGCACGCCATTGGTAGGCGTCACATTTTCAATGGCTGGGCACGGCCGCGCAGGCTTTGCCGCGATCGCTGTCCTCTGGGCATTCGCGGCTCTCGCAGTGCGGCCGTCGAAGCTCCCGGCGCTTCCGAGTAGCGCGTAACCGACGCGCCGTGAAACGACGGTCAGGGCCGTTCATCACCCAGGACGGCGATGCTGGAACATCGTCTGGTCTTGAGATTCTCGACCAGAAGGCTCCATAAAGGGCTCCATACCTTGCGGCAAGCCCCGGGTCGTGCCGCATAATCGCCGGCCGAAGACCAGAACATACGGAACTGGGAGTAGCGAAAATGCGTGTGTTGTTGTCGACGTGCGGGTCGCGCGGGGACGTCGAACCGATGGTGGGACTCGCGGTGCAGTTGCGGGCACTCGGCGCGGAGGGATGTGATGCGCTGGTCGCGACCGACGTGACGCCGGCCGGAGTGTGGCGATGACCGAGCATGCGGTGGTGATCGCCGGAGGCGGCCCGACGGGGCTGATGTTGGCGGGCGA